>CEAH01064552.1_pt1 | contig 65535 bp, 54 predicted proteins | sample 557571 | NCBI WGS metagenome assembly CEAH01 (sample SAMEA3182092, study PRJEB8094) | gut metagenome | biome: human; feature: gut; material: Stool; isolation source: human stools | place: Canada | collected 2013-11-25
TCCCAGCACCTTAAGGGCATCAAGGACGCCTCCACCATCGTGGCCATCAATAAGAACGGTAACGCGCCTATCTTCAAGAACTGCGACTACGGCATCGTGGGCGATGTGGCGGAGATCCTGCCCCTGCTCACCGCTGCGCTGGATAGCGGCGAAAAGCTGCCCGCGCCGCCCATGGTAAAGATGAAGCGGCCCACGCCGCCGAAGCCCGCCCCCATCGGCGACCGCTACGTCTGCAGCGGCTGCGGCTACGAGTATGTGCCAGAGTTGGGCGACGAGGACGGCGAGATCGCGCCGGGTACGCTCTTTGAGCAGCTTCCCGCCGAGTGGGTGTGTCCCGAGTGCGCGGAGACGAAGGATCAATTTGTAAAGGCTTGAGCCGTGAAGGAGGTAAGATAAGATGTATTGCGTGCGTAAAGTAACGAACGACCTCTACTGGGTGGGCGCCAACGACCATCGCCTGGCCCTGTTTGAAAACTGCTTCCCCATTCCCCGGGGCGTAAGCTACAACTCCTACTGCCTGCTGGATGAAAAGACGGTGCTCTTTGACACGGTGGACTGGTCTGCCTGCCGCCAGCTTTTGGAAAATCTGGCGTATGTGCTGGATGGCCGCGAGCTGGACTACCTGCTGGTCAACCATCTGGAGCCGGATCACGCCGCCTGCATCGAGGAGATCCTGCTGCGCCATCCCAAGGTGAAACTGATCTCCAATGAGAAGGCATTCATGCTCATGCGGCAGTTCGGCTTCCATGTGGACGGACATGAGTGCATCGAGGTGAAGGAGGGCGACACCTTCTCCTTCGGCAAGCACACCGTCACCTTTGTGGGCGCACCTATGGTTCACTGGCCGGAGGCCATGGTGACCCTCGACGTCACCGACGGCGTCCTCTTTTCCGCCGACGCCTTCGGCACCTTCGGCGCGCTGGACGGCAAGCTGTTCGCCGACGAGGTGGACTTCGAGCGGGACTGGCTGGACGACGCCCGCCGCTACCTCACCAACATCGTGGGCAAGTACGGCCCCCACATCCAGCTCCTGCTGAAAAAGGCCGGCGGCGTTTTGGATCAGATCAAGTACATCTGCCCGCTCCACGGCCCCGTGTGGCGCAAGGATCTGGGCTGGTTCATCGAAAAGTACGACACCTGGAGCCGCTATGCCCCTGAGACCAAGGGCGTGCTCATCGTCTACGCCTCCATGTACGGCAACACGGAGAACGCGGCGCAGGCGCTGGCGGCGTCGCTCTGCGATAAGGGCATGAGCAAGGTGGCGATGTACGATGTGTCCTCCACTCATGTCTCCCAGCTGATCTCCGAGGCGTTTAAGTACAGTCACATTGTCCTGGCCTCTGTGACCTACAACCTCGGCATCTACCCCGCCATGCACGACTTCCTCATGGACATGAAGGCGCTGAATCTGCAAAACCGCACCTTTGCCATCATCGAAAACGGCTCATGGGCGGTGAAGTCCGGTGACCTCATGCAGAAATTCGTCAACGATGAGCTTAAGAACATGACGGTGCTCAACGAGCGGCTCAGCCTCGCCTCGTCCATGGGCACGGACAAGCGCACTGAGCTGGAAGCACTGGCGGACGCCATTCTGGAATCTATGAAGTGACTGGCAGGGAAGCCAAAACCAGGACAACAGACAACAAACAGCCCCGCCGCGTCGGCTGCAGAAAAACCGGCTTTCAAAAACAGAGCGGGCAAGCGTGATACTGCGCTTGCCCGCTCTTTGCCCAAAAGGACATGAGAAGTGACCGGAGAAGATGAGAGGATCGAAATGGAGATCAGAAAACGAAACGGGAAGTCTGTTCCCTTTCAACAGGAGAAAATTTTCAACGCCATGAAAAAAGCGTTTGATGGACAGGGGATGGAGATCGGGAGCAGAGAGCTGAATGATATCCTCGCCGCCGTTCTCGACAACCTCGCCGCCGCAGCGCCGCTCACCGTGGAGCGTGTGCAGGACGAGGTGGAGCGGACGCTCATGGAGCGCGGACACTATGAGGTGGCCAAGGCGTACATCCTCTATCGCGAAAAGCGGTCTGCGCTGCGCCGCGTCCGGCATACCATCGCGCAGACGGTGGGGGATAACTCGCTTGACGAGGTGCTGCGCCGTATCCAGATGGATTTTACCGAGGAAATCTACTCCCTCGCGGCGCTTCAAATGAAGTTTGAGAGCTTCTGTCGCCCGGGCATGACGGAGGATGAGCGGGCTGAGGCACTGACCAAGGCAGCGGTAGAGCTGACTACGGCAGAGGCACCCAAGTGGGAGTTCATCGCGGCGCGGCTTCTGAACCACTCCTTTCGCTGTCGCAACGCACAGGAATGGGAGGGGCGCGGCATCGGCGACCTCTATGGCAGGCTTCGCTATCTGACGGATAAGGGACTCTACGGTGACTATATCCTTGCCCACTATACCCACGAGGAGATCGCCATGGCGGAGGACTTTCTCTGCCCGGAACGGGACGAGCTGTTCACCTACTCCGGCCTTGACCTGCTGCTCAAACGCTATGTGATCCAGTCACGCAGCCGCGTGCCGCTGGAAACACCGCAGGAGATGTTTTTGGGTATCGCGCTGCATCTTGCTATGAACGAAGGCTCTGACCGCATGGGGTGGGTAAAACGCTTTTACGATATGCTCAGCCGTATGGAGGTCACGATGGCGACACCTACCATGTCCAACGCACGAAAGCCCTACCATCAGCTTTCAAGCTGCTTTGTGGACACTGTGCCGGACAGTCTGGACGGCATCTACCGCTCGCTGGACAACTTCGCAAAGGTCTCTAAATTCGGCGGTGGAATGGGGATGTACTTCGGTAAGGTGCGCGCTGCAGGCAGCACCATCCGCGGCTTTCAAGGGGCGGCGGGCGGTGTTATCCGCTGGATCCGGCTGGTCAACGACACCGCCGTGGCGGTGGATCAGTTGGGGATGCGGCAGGGCGCTGTGGCGGTTTACTTAGACGCATGGCACCGGGATCTGCCGGAATTCCTTCAACTGCGCACTAACAACGGCGACGACCGCATGAAGGCGCATGATGTGTTTCCCGCCGTGTGCTATCCGGATCTCTTCTGGCGACTGGCGGAGGAGAACATAGACGTGCCGTGGCATCTCATGTGTCCGCATGAGATCCTCACGGTCAAGGGCTACGCACTGGAGGATTACTGGGGCGCGGAATGGGAGAAGCGGTATCTGGACTGCGCCAATGACCCGCGCATCGAAAAGCGCAGCGTTACCGTCAAGGACATCGTGCGGCTGGTGCTTCGCTCGGCAGTGGAGACCGGCACGCCCTTCGCCTTCAACCGCGACAGCGTAAATCGTATGAACCCAAACGGCCACACGGGAATGATCTATTGCTCCAATCTCTGCACGGAGATCGCACAGAACATGGCGCCCATCGAGCATATCAGCACTGAGGTGCACACGGAGAACGGCGACACAGTGGTGGTGACGGCCACACGCCCAGGTGAGTTTGTGGTCTGCAACCTGGCGAGTCTGTCTCTCGGTAATCTGCCGGTGGAGGACGAGGCCTATATGGAACGCACGGTGGAAACGGCCATCCGCGCACTGGATAATGTGATCGACCTCAACTTCTACCCGTTGGAATACGCGCGGCTTACCAATCAGAAGTACCGCAGCATCGGCCTGGGCGTCAGCGGCTACCACCACATGCTGGCAAAGCGCGGCATCCGCTGGGAGAGCGAGGAGCACCTTGCCTTCACCGACGCGGTGTTCGAGCACATCAACTACGCCGCCGTCAAGGCGGACGCAGCACTGGCACGGGAAAAGGGTCGTTACGCACTCTTTGAGGGCAGCGACTGGCAGACGGGCGCGTATTTTGAAAAGCGGGGTTATACCTCCGAAAAGTGGCAGGCGCTTGCGAAAACGGTGGCGGTGCAGGGAATGCGCAACGCCTATCTGCTGGCGGTCGCACCGACCTCCAGCACATCTATCCTCTCCGGCACGTCGGCGGGCATCGATCCAATTATGAAGAAATTCTTCTTAGAGGAGAAAAAGGGCAGCATGCTGCCCCGCGTTGCCCCGGAGCTTTCTATGGATACATGGTGGTACTATAAGGCGGCGCATCTGATCGACCAAAGCTGGTCGGTGCGCGCCGCGGGCCTTCGCCAGAGACATATTGACCAGGCGCAGAGCATGAATCTCTATATCACCAATGACTATTCCATGCGTCAGGTGCTCAGACTGTATTTAGAGGCGTGGAGGGTCGGCGTCAAGACCATTTACTATGTCCGCAGCAAGGCCCTTGAGGTCGAGGACTGCGAAAGCTGCTCGTCATAAGGAGGATAGCATGACGGAACTGAAGAAAAAGCCCCTCTTTAACCCGGAGGGCGACCTTGATGTGCGCCTGCGGCGCATGATCGGCGGCAATACCACCAACCTCAACGACTTCAACAATATGAAGTACGCTTGGGTCAGCGACTGGTACCGGCAGGCCATGAACAACTTTTGGATCCCTGAGGAGATCAATCTCTCGCAGGATGTGAAGGACTATCCCCGCCTGCTGTCAGCCGAGCGCAGCGCCTACGATAAAATTCTGAGTTTTCTTGTCTTTTTGGATTCCATTCAGACAGCGAACCTGCCTAATATCGGCGCCTACATTACCGCCAACGAGGTCAATCTCTGCCTGTCCATTCAGGCGTTTCAGGAGTGTGTCCACTCACAGAGCTACAGCTATATGCTCGACACCATCTGCTCTCCTGTGGAGCGCAATGACATCCTCTACCAATGGAAAACGGACGAGCATCTGCTGCGCCGCAACACCTTCATTGGGAACTGCTACAACGAGTTTCAGGAGCGGAAGGACGCTCCCACGCTGCTGCGCGTGATGATGGCGAACTATATTTTGGAGGGCATCTATTTTTACAGCGGCTTTATGTTCTTCTACAATCTCTCCCGAAATGGGAAGATGTCCGGTTCGGCGCAGGAGATCCGCTACATCAACCGCGATGAGAACACGCACTTGTGGCTGTTCCGCAATATCATCACGGAGCTGCAAAAGGAGCATCCGGAGTTGTTCACCGCCGAGAGCGTACAAGCGCTGCGCGAGATGATGCGTGAGGGCGTGGAGCAGGAGATCGCATGGGGGCATTATGTGATCGGTGACGACATCCCGGGGTTGAACCGGCAGATGATCAGCGATTACATCCGCTATCTCGGCAATCTTCGCTGGACGAGCCTTGGCTATCCCGCATTGTATCCGGGCTTTGAGAGCGAGCCGGAGAGCATGGAATGGGTCAGCCAGTACGCCGACGCCAACATGGTCAAGACCGATTTCTTTGAGGCACGCAGTACCGCCTACGCCAAGAGCACCGCACTGATAGACGATTTATAAGAAAACCAAAGACATCAGAATAGGAGATACACTACTATGAATTACAGCGCTATGATTCAAAATCGCAGATCCGTTCGCGCATTCCGCGAAAAGGAAGTTCCGAGCGAGGCTATCGGCCAGCTCCGATCCTACTATGAAAAGACCTGCCCCCGTCTTGTCCCGGAGATTGCAACGGAGTTGATCGTCTTGGACAAGGATGCACAGCCGGCACTGGAGAGCTCAGCGGGCTATAAGCAATTTCTCATCGGAGCACCGCACTACCTGCTCCTTATGTCTGCCCCGCATTCCTATGCGGGCATCAACGCCGGCTACATGATGGAAGATCTCGTCCTCAAGCTGACTGAGTTGGACATTGACACCTGCTGGATGACCTTCACCGACAGCGACAAAATCAAAAAGGCACTTTCTCTCACCACCCCGTTAGAGGTGGCGGCAATCGTTGCCTTTGGCTACGGAGAAAAGACCGCAAAAAAGCTGCGGCTGAATATCCTAAGTATGTCTCATATCGATGTGCGGGCCGAGCAGCAGTACTACGCGCCCAAAAAGGGCGTGCATGATTTGGTTCACATGGGGAGCTGGAGCAACAAGTCTGGGCTTGACGAGATGATGGACTTCTACGACGATATGCTCTGGCAGTCCTTCTACGCCGCTTCGCTCTCCCCCAGCTATCTCAACCGTCAGCCCTATGGCTTCCTTGTGCAGGATCACAGCATCTATTTGGTGCAGCAGGAGGATGCCTACACCGATAATTTGGATGCCGCATTGGATCTCGGTATTGTCATGCTCCACTTCTCCGCCGTCGCCTCCCAGTGGGCGGGGCAGGTACGCTGGGAACTTTCACCTGCTGCGCCCGACGGCCTGCCGGAAGGACTTCGCTCCGCTGCGGTGTACCACATGTAACGACTCTGGGGGAAGCAAGGCAACGGTAAAATGCGCGACCGTCGATCCGCGGTTGAGCGTATGTTCCATTAGAAAAGAAAAACCTATCAGTCAGAGTCTGAGTAAGGAAAATAGGAGGTATTTTTTATATGGCTATTCGAACGGTAACAGATGCCATCCGCTATGTAGGGGTGGATGATAACACATTGGCACTCTTTGAAAACCAGTACCCCGTCCAGCCTATGGGAGTGAGCTACAACTCCTATGTCATTCTGGACGAGAAAATCGCCGTGATGGACAGCGTGGACGCACGGGCGGCGGAGGAATGGCTTTCCAATGTAGCGCAGGTGTTGGAGGGGCGCAGTCCCGACTATCTTGTGGTCACACACATGGAGCCAGATCATTCCGGCAGCCTCATGCGGATAGCGCAAAAGTACCCGGAGATGAAGATCGTGGGAAACGCGAAAACATTTACCCTGATCAAGCAGTTCTTCGGCACAGGTGCATTGTCGGAAGACCGTATGCTGGAGGTTGGCGAGGGCAGCACGATCTCGCTGGGCTCACACCGGCTGCGCTTCCTGCTGGCGCCGATGGTACACTGGCCGGAGGTGATGGCAGCGTATGAAGAGGAGGAAAAGATCCTGTTCTCGGCGGATGCCTTCGGCCGCTTCGGTTCACTGGAACGGACGGCCCGTGCCCCCTGGGCGCCGCAGGCCCGGCGGTATTATTACAACATCGTCGGCAAGTATGGCGCACAGGTGCAGGCGCTGCTGAAAAAGGTCTCCGCGCTGGAGATCAAAATGATCTGCCCGCTCCATGGCCCCATGCTCACAGAAGACTTGAGGGAGTATCTGCGGCTCTATGACCTCTGGTCACAATGGAAACCGGAAGAACCGGAGGGCATCCTGATCGCTCACGCGTCCATCCATGGAAATACCGCATATGCATCGGAGGCCCTCAAGAGCAAGCTGGAGGGAAAAGGTGCACAAGTCACCATGTGCGATCTGACGGCAACAGACCTTTCCTATGCCGTGACCAGCGCATTCTACTGTGGGAAACTGGTGTTGGCCTGCTCCACTTATGACGGAGGACTGTTCCCGCCCATGAAGGAGTTTTTGGAACATTTACAGACAAAGGGATTCCGAAACCGTCGGATCGGCCTCATGGAAAACGGCTCATGGGCCCCTGCTGCCGCGCGGCTGATGCGCGCCGAGTTGGAAAAGATGAAGGAACTCCGACTGTGTGAAACGGAGGTATCGCTGCGCGGCGCACTGAACCAAACCAGCGAAGCGCAGATGGATGCTCTGGTGGCGGAGCTCTGCGCGGAGTAGGCGGCGAGTCTGGCTTCGTCTGTCCGCCCGATGCCTCAAAAGCAAAACATCGTCGCTGATTTATTTAGACAACAATATGGCGTTGAGTGATGCCGAAGCTTTGAAAATGGATCGAAGCGCAGCCGCAGATGTTCTCTGCGGCTGCGCTTTTTGTAATTCCGGCCACGGCGCAAACGGATGGCTTTGACCGTTGCCCTCGGTTTCTAAGGAGACACGAAGTGCGCTACATGGAAGCGTACTTCGTGATGGGATAAGATTTTTGCAGAAGATGCAGAAATCTGTCGAAACGGAGGTCTTGGCACATGAATCCATATAAAGAAATACTCCGAAAATTCTTCTCGGAATATGTCGGCGCTTTAAGGAAGCGCAGGGGACTGACACAGGAGCAGATGGCGGAGAAGCTTCGAATCACCGGACGGGCATACAGCGATTTGGAGCGGGGCATATATTGCTTTTCCGCTGTTGCACTGGTGTTCCTGCTGCTCATGCTGGAGGAAGGGGAGATAAAGGAACTTTTATCTTCCCTTCGGGACGAGATCGAAAAAGTCGAGGGCAGAGAGGTGGCGTAGTGATCCATGGAAATGGGAGACATATACGGGCTTTTGCGCTATCTTGGCCTATCTGCGGAAAGCACTCGCTTTTTTCACGTTTCGTATGCGGTCTATCTGACGACACGGCAGCCGGCCCGGATACCGTTTGCCGAATGGTGGCTGTACCCGGCGGTTGCCGGACACTATCACACCTGCATTTTCGACGTAGAGCGCAGCGTCTGCTTTGCGGTGGACCGGGTATGGGAAACGGAAAGAGAGGCGCTGAGATCCATCGCGAAGTATCCCTTGAAGCGGGAGCCTCTTCCTTCGGAGTTTATTGCCATTCTTGCCGCCTACATCAAGAACGGAGATGCAGCGTGAGCCTTTACGCAGTACCATGTGCTTAGGGATGCAAGAAATAATCGGCACACAGGGTAAGGCTGAAAGCGAAGCGTCATCATGGGTGGGAATGGTGTCTGCCCTTGTGAATTATTTATGGAGTACGAAGGTATGGGACGGACGAATGTCGGGAAAGGCTATACATAGATGCTCCTGCGGGAAAAGCGAGATGTCAAAGTTATGGCGAAAGAGGTCTGCACGAATGCGCCATCTGCGCCCGTTACAGCGACTGCGCCGCACCGATGGTTGAAGACCATTGAGAACAAATTCGCGGATGCGTTAAGGATCCCTTCGCTATGTCGCTGCCCTCAATGCGGTGGCAATGATAGGAGATCTCTGCGATGTGTGTGATGACAAGTACGGCCGAGGGCCGATATCCTGCTTCGTCATTACGAAATTAACAGCATGCCAGAGGAATACGGCGGCGGGCATGTTGTGAAGTCCTCTCCGCAAACTGCGCTCTCTTAACAAAGATATTATGCGCTAAGAGGTATCCTAAGCAGCATGAAGAGTTTTGCAGACGAAGAAAGGAAGATCAAAATAGATGAAATTGAACCAGCAGACAGCAGCACTTGCGTTATGCACGCTTCTTGGCGTCTCTGTACTTGCAGGCTGTGGAAGAAGTGGAGATTTTTCTGAACTGCAGCCGGCAGTAAATAAAATCGAGTACACAAACCTGAACGACAGCGGATCAAGGGAACTTTTGAAGGAGCTGCTCTCCGACACAGGCGTGTCGGACGGGCGTGTTCAGGACTTTTTCCGCCGCGTGGACCGCTTTCATGACAGCGTGAAGCAGGAATGGCTTACGGATGGCTTTGAGGAAGCGGAGCTGCTGTATACGAAATATGACCCTTACGCGATGCAGGATGAATGGACGGCGAAAAACGGGACGTTTCCGGGCTATAACTGCCGGATCACCGCCATGAACCTGTTTGGGGACTTCCTCTCCGTGAGCGCGGACTCTCAAATCAATACCGGTGAAGATGTGCTGTTTGTGGACGAGGAAGCGCTGAGAACAGATCCCGATGCGCTGGGTGGAAGCAGCCTTGCAGATTTCCGCGCACTGTATTCCTCCATGAAGGCGGAGGATACCACGGAGATCAAGCGTCATGTGCAAACCGTACAAGAGGAATGGGCTTCCCGCGGCGTTACCTTTCGGGAGAATGAACGGATCCGCCTCATCACGGTATTCTTCCACGATAAGCCGACCGAGGAGGACTCTCTGCTGTTTGTCGGGCATGTTGGCGTACTTTTGACGGCGGAGGACGGGACGCTGTATTTCGTAGAAAAGGTCGCCTTTCAGGAGCCGTACCGGATGTTGCGCTTTGCCGACCGAACGGCACTGAGCGATTACCTTATGGGGAAATATGACACCTCATGGGGACAGGATACGGCAAGCCCTTTTATTATGGAGAACGACAAGCTTATGGACGGCTGGCGTCCAAACCCGAATAGAGGAAGCTCCGCGCTCGGCTAAGGACTGCGCGTTGCTGCCAATATAAGAAATCCCCGACCGGAGTCGGGGATTTCTTATATTATCCTCCGCTGAAGCTGTGGAGAAAAACAGATAAAGCACATCAACGCTGCAAAGTGACTTCAAATCATAGAATGTTATACAAGCATTGGCGTTCAGCTTTTCAAATTCCACGTAGGCTACGGCAAAGGCTCAGACCTGCCGTGTGCAGCCGGGGGTGTTGTCCTTGGGATAGAGATGTGGTTATTTCTCTCTAAAGAGCGAAACAGAGTTTAATAAAATCGATATTCCTACACATACCCACAGAGCCTTGCTCATGGTTGGCATGATATCCATCAAGCCTCCCCAATCTTCATTTAGCACACGTACCGCTCCGCCTGAATAAAAGGAACATATGGTCAATGCAGTGAAAGAAATGGCTCCGAATCTAAACCATTTTTCATTCTTATGAAACCGCCAAGGACTGCTATGGGATATCCGCGCCGGGGGAATCGTTTTCTGCCCCTGCCGGCAGCTCTACCGCGATGGTCGTGCCCTTGTCCGAGCTTTCCTCCACCCAAACGGAGCCGCCATGGAGATTGGCGATCTCCCACACCAGAGAAAGTCCCAGTCCCGCGCCGCCGTACTCGCGGCTGCGGGACTTGTCTACCCGGAAGAAGGGATGAAAAATGCTCCGCTGATATTCCTCCGGAATGCCGCAGCCGGTGTCGGAAACGCGAATGATGCACTTTTCTTGCCCCTGCGCAAGCTCGACCCGCACCGAGCCGCCGGGACGGTTGTATTTGACGGCGTTCTCCGTCAGGTTAAAGAGCAGACGGTAGATCAGTGCATCGCTGCCGGTCAGGGCGGCGTCGCCCTCCGCTTCCAGCGTGATGCTTCGCTTCTCCGCCAGCGGCGCGAGATCCGTGAAGATCTCCTCGACCATGGGGGCAAGCTGGAGCTGCTCGTTCCGCGCCACCTGCTGCAAATTGCTCATCTCCAGCAGCGTCTTGGTCATCTGCGTCAGCCGCTCCGTCTGCTCGCGCAAAAGCGTGAGGAATTCCGCCGTCTCCGGGCGCACATCTGGATGCTCCGCGGAAAACAGCTCCAGCTGCGCCTGCATCAGCGCCAGCGGCGTGCGCAGCTCGTGGGCGGCGTTGCCGGTGAACTGCCGCTGGGCGGCAAAGGCGTTGTTCAGCCGCTCCAGCATCTGGTTGAACGAGCGGCTCAGCTGACGGAACTCCGAAATGGCGTCTTCATCGATCCTCATATCGGCAAGATTGTTCAGCTGCACCTGCTCCACCTGCGAGGCAAAGCTGCGAAGGGGCTTGAGGGCGCGTCCGCTGACAAAATAGGCGAGGATGCCGCTGAGCAGCGTTACCGCCGCCGTGATATACCAGTTGGTGGTGCGGAAGCTCCCCTGCACCCCATCGACGACGATGGTCAACTCCTCGTTGGGCGCTATGAGCTGCGGGTCAAAGCTCGCCGCTCCGTCCTCATTCAGGATCACCGTGCCGCCGCCCTGTAAGCTGTCCGCAATGGTGTCCATATAGTACACACCGGAGGAGCACAGCAGCAAATTCATGGCCACGCAGGTGATGCCGATGAGCAGGACGGACATCAGTGTGATGCGCCACTGCAGGGAAAGACGCTTCATACTTCCTCGCCTCCCATCAGATAGCCCTCGCCGATGCGGTTGCGGATGGGGTCATAGCCCAGCACGGCGCGGAGCTTTTTGCGCAGGGCGGAGATGTGGACGCGAATGGAATTGCTGAAGCTGTCCACACTGTTGTCCCAGACATGATCCATCAGCTCCTCCTGACTCACGGGCCGTCCCTGATGCACCATCAGGTATTCGAGTATCCCTGTTTCCTTACGGGTCAGCGTCAGCGTCTGCCCGTTGACGGCGGCGGTGCGGGAGCGGGTGTCGAAGCTCAGGCCTCCGCAGCTTAGCAGCACATCCTGCTGGGTGAACTGCCGCAATGTCAGGCTGCGGATGCGGGCCTCCAGCTCCGCCAAGTGGAAGGGCTTTGCCAGATAGTCGTTTGCCCCGGCGTCCAGCCCCTGCACCTTGTCCTCCACCTCACTGCGGGCGGAGAGGATCAGCACCCGCGTCTCCCGGTCAGTCTGCCGCAGGGTGCGCAGCACCGTCATGCCGTCCTTTTTCGGCAGATTCAGATCAAGAAGTACCAGATCGTAGCGCTCCACGCCCAGCAACTCCAGAGCCTTCTCCCCGTCGTAGCAGTAGTCCACGCTATAGGCCAGCCGCCGCAGGCTGCGGACGATTGTTTCACACAGAGCGCGTTCGTCTTCAATTACTAAAAGGTGCATGAGAGCCCTCCTTTTTATTTCTCCGTTTTTGTGTTGTTTTCATTATAGCAAAAATAGATAAGATTTGCGTTAAGTTTTCGTTCTTAACAGAGACTTTAACTCTCCCGCGCTATGATGGGGACACAAAATCAGAAAGGGTGATGAAAAATGAGCTGCGGGAAAAAGGCCGCGGCGCAGATCGCGCTGCTGATGGCCGGAATCGCCATGCTGTGCTTCGGCGTATGGCGGGGCGAGGCGGCGACAGTGCTGAGCAAAGCAATCAAATTATGTCTGGAGTGTGTGGGCATTGGGTAAAAAGCTTTCAGGCGTTTCGCAGACCATGTCCCGCTTCCGGGGCTGGATACAGGCGGGGGCAACGCTGCTGACCAACCTGCACCTGCCGAACTTCCTCAAAGGAGGACTGTATCAGGGCGCGGGGAAGACCGTCTGCGTGCCGGGGCTGAACTGCTACTCCTGTCCAGCAGCCTCCGGAGCCTGCCCCATCGGGGCGTTTCAGGCAGTGGTGGGCTCGTCCAAGTTCAGCTTCTCCTATTATATCACAGGCTTTCTCATTCTGCTGGGCGTGCTGCTGGGGCGCTTTATCTGCGGCTTCCTCTGTCCCTTCGGCTGGTTTCAGGAGCTGCTGCATAAGATCCCGACAAAGAAGCTCTCCACAAAGAAGCTTAAGCCCCTGACCTATCTGAAATATGCCGTTTTGCTGGTGATGGTCATTCTGCTGCCGGCGTTTTTGGTGAATGACGTGGGCATGGGAGACCCGTTCTTCTGCAAATACCTCTGCCCCCAAGGCGTGCTGGAGGGAGCCATCCCGCTGTCCCTTGCCAATGCCGGCATCCGGGCGGCGCTGGGCAAGCTGTTTACATGGAAGTTCAGCATCCTGCTGTCGGTGATCGTGCTGAGCGTACTGTTCTACCGGCCGTTTTGCAAGTGGCTCTGCCCGCTGGGCGCGTTCTATGCGCTGTTCAACAAGGTCTCCCTCCTTCAAATGAAGGTGGACAAAAACAAGTGCGTTTCCTGCGGGAAATGCGCCAAGGTCTGCAAGATGGACGTAGACGTGACGAAAACGCCCAACCATACCGAGTGCATCCGCTGCGGGATGTGTATCCGCGCCTGTCCCACCGGGGCCGTTTGCTTCCGCTACGGCTTCGGAGACGGAAAACAAAATATAAAAATCAAAGAAAACACGGAGGAAACAACATGAAGCTGAAGAAATTGACCGCGCTGCTGCTCGCGGCGCTGCTGGTGCTCTCTCTCGCCGCCTGCGGCGCGAAGGACAGCGACAAGCAGGCGGATATGAGCGGAGACGACTCCGCCATGACCGGCGAGCCGAAAACCGCCGAGGAGGCGCTCGCCCTGCACAAGGAGCTGCTGGAGCGGGAAAACGCGCTCCTGTCGGAAAATGCCGAGCTGTGGGAAAAGGTCTTTATGGAGGCCGACAAGGGCATGGCCATGATCGAGGACGGGAAAAACTACGGCGACTTCCTGCTGGATACCGTCGAGGCCGCTAAAGAGCAGTTCACCGACAGGGAGTATGAGTGGCTGAAGGAGTCGGCCACGGAGATCAGCAATATTGAAAACAAGCTGACCGAGTTGGAAAACCAGTATCCCGAAATTCTGAATGAGGAGACTGACGCCAACGGCGATGTGCAGAAATTCCCCTCCTTTGAGGGCAAGGACTTGGACGGCAATGAGGTCAAGAGCGACGAACTGTTCTCCGCTAACGCCGTCACCGTGGTGAATTTCTGGTTCACCACCTGCAATCCCTGCGTGGGAGAGCTTGCCGAGCTGGACGCGCTGAATAAGGAACTCGCGGAGAAGGGCGGCTCCCTCATCGGCGTCAACACCTTCACGCTGGACGGCGACGAGGCAGCGATTTCCGAGGCGAAGGACGTGCTGGCCAAGAAGGGCGCCACCTATCAGAATGTGTATTTTGACTCCGACGGTGAGGCGGGAAAGTTTACTGCCAACATCTTTGCTTATCCCACCACCTATGTGGTCGACCGCAGCGGCAACATCGTGGGTGAACCCATCGTAGGAGCCATCACGGAAAAGAAGCAGGCGGAGACGCTGCAAAAGCTCATCGAGCAGACGCTCGCCGCCGATGTGGGCTGACCCGAGATTTAAAAAAGCGCCTGCTGCGCGCCATTGCATTGCCCCCGGCGGGCAAGGGGCAGAGTGAGTCCCGATTCCCCTGAAGGAGGAAACGCGATGTATCGAAGCGTATTGGCACTGCTTTTCGCCTCGGTGCTGCTGCTCAGCGGCTGCGCTGTCGGGCAGCAGACTGTGCCGAAAGAAAAGAGCGGACAGGAAGCAAACATGGACGGAGCGGCTTTTGACCGGCCCGACGAGGAGATCACCTATATGGATACCACAGACAATGTCATCTATCTGGCGGGCGGCTGCTTCTGGGGCATGGAACAGCTGATGCAGTCCATGTCGTGACCGGCGAGCCGCTCTTTTCCTCCACGGATAAGTACGAGAGCGGCTGCGGCTGGCCCGCCTTTACAAAGCCTATCGAGGGCCCCGCTGTGGTGGAAAAAGAGGATTTGAGCCACGGAATGCGCCGCACGGAGGTCAGAAGCCGCGCCGGAGACTCCCATCTCGGTCATGTGTTCACCGGCGATCCGGAGTCGCCCAACGGCGTGCGCTACTGCATCAACAGCGCGGCCCTGCGCTTCGTCCCCTATGAAAAAATGGAGGCCGAGGGCTACGGATACCTGCTGTACCTGTTTGAAAAATAGGACGCAAGCGGTCGGCAGTTCTCATGCAAGGAACTATCAGCACATCACAGCATATCGGACTGCCCGGTGGCAGTCCGATATGCTGTGAATGGAATTTTCTGGCACTCTCAATGAGCTAATTTCGAAACGAAGAAGCACATGTATCTTTTTCAAATAAGCAACTACGATGACCCCGCCGTGGACAGAGAAACCGCAGAACTGCTGCACCGGCATTTGGAAGCTGAGAGTCGGCGGCGCTGCCCCGCTATGTGGAATGCGATAGACCGCATCAGAACTCACGCCGCGAAAGGCCCGGCGCGCGAAAGGCGGACAGTGCGCTACCGCATTTATGGCGTGTTCCTGCTGGCTTTGGGCCTTTTGACATTGATTCTTGGCTTGATGCCGCCAAGAACCACCGATGTGATCATTGTGGGCGGAGCCGTGATTATTGCAGGCCTGCTGGAGTTTGCCCTTGCTCGCGGAAGAACGCCGCCGCGCATACCGGCATCCTGCAAAAAGGAGGCGCGGAAAGCGCTGGAGCTGCGGCGGGCCGTTGATTGGGAAAAGCTCAAAACCGCCATCCGCTTCGAGAATGCCGGCATAACGATCTGCGCGGAGGAGAACGAAGAACATCTCTCTTATACACGGGTATTGGAAATCCTACCGCAACGAGCTGGACGCACCGGAATTTGAAAACGACTATCCGAGCGTGGACTCCTTCCTGCACAAGTACGACGAGAAGGTCAACGAGCTGCACACCCTTGCGCGCAACCTGATGCAGTTTATCGCCCCCGGCGCGCCGGAGACCGGCGCCGCCTCCGCGGCGCAGACCGCGGCCCCCGCGCAGGCGGGCGGCGCGTCGAGCACCGTGGAGGAGCTCAAGCAGTACAGAGCGCTGCTGGATGCCGGCGTGCTCACCGAGGAGGAGTTCGCGGCGAAGAAGCGCCAGCTGCTCGGCATCTGAAAAAACCAAAGGAAAAGCGTCCGTGACGGGCGCTTTTCCTTTTTGCGCAAAACATTTTCCGTCCACGCAAACATGGACGCGCCGCCGCGCATAGGTTGAGATAGAAACTAAGACCATTGGAGGCGGACCATGAAACAGACGCATTTTTTCCTCGGCGCGAACAGCGCGGAGGGTTTTTATGGGCTGTATGACCAGCTCCTTGACGCAAGGCTTTACGATCTGATCATTCTCAAGGGGACTCCCGGCTGCGGCAAATCGACCTTCATGCGCCGCGCGGCCGCGGCGCTGGAAGAGCGCGGACTGGAGACCGTGTACATCCATTGCTCCGGCGATCCCGATTCGCTCGACGGCGTGATCGCTCCGGCCATCCGGACGGCCATCGTCGACGGCACCGCGCCCCACGTCCTCGAGCCGCGGTACGCGCTGGCGCACGAGCGCTATGTGGACCTGTCGCAGTGCTGCGACAGCGCGGCGGCGAAGGAGGTCGCAAACGGCCTGACGGCGCTGACCGACGCCTATCGCGCGTCCTACCGCGAGGCATACCATGTTCTGCGGGCGCTCGGCGGTGTGGACGCGGAGCGCCGCGCTCTGGTGCGCGCGCACTTCGACGAGGAAAAGCTGCTGCGCCGTGCGGCGGGGATCGCCGCGCGCGAGCTCAAGGGTCGCGGAGAGGCGCGGGGCCGCGCGGCGGACGTCTTTCTCGGCGGACTGACCTGTCAGGGCAAGGTGTGCCGCTTCGACAGCGTGGACGCTCTCTGCCCGCGTGTTTATGAGCTGTGCGACAGCTACGGCCTTGCCGCGCCCGTGCTGCGCCGGCTGCGCGACGCGGCGCTGGAGGCGGGGGAGGACGTTCTGGCTTGCCGCGACCCGCTGCGGCCCGCGGAGATCGCGCATCTGCTGATCCCCGCGCGGGGCCTTGCGTTCGTCACGACCGGCGAGGGAGTGCGCTATGAAGGAAAGCCCTACCGCCGCCTGCGCGTCGACGCGATGGCGGAGGAAAAGCTGACCCGCGCCGAAAAGGCGCACCTGCGCTTCATCCGCCGTGTCCACCGTGCGCTGGAGGAGGAAGCGGTCGCGTCTCTCAAGCGCGCCAAGCGCGGGCATGACGCGCTTGAAGCGCTCTACCGACCCTGTGTGGACTTCGACGCGGTCGGCGCGTTGTGCGACACGGAGATCGCGCGCATCGGCGCCTACCCGGTGTGACGGAAAAACCATAAGGAAAGGAGCCTGCGCGCTGCGCAGGCTCCTGCTGTTTTGATTTGACATTATACCGCGATGCGGCGGGCGCTGACATAGCCGGTGGTGTAGTAGGCGTCGGAAAGGTTGCTGACGATGACGCCGACGCCATAGTCCGAGGCGTGGACGAACTGACCGCTGCCGATGTACATACCGACGTGCGTGACGGGCTTCGAGGTGGTGCTGCCGGGCTTCTTGAAGAACACGAGGTCGCCGGGAGCAAGCTCGTCCCACGAGACGGTAACGCCGTTTTGCAGCTGAGTGGAGGCGGTGCGGTTGATGGAGTAGCCGAGCTGTGCGCAGGCATACTGCACAAGACCGGAGCAGTCAAAGCCAACGCGCGGGCTGGCCCCGCCATAGACGTAGCTGTAACCGACGTACTGGAGCGCGATGTTCGCAAGCTCCTGACCCTTGCTCGAAGCGGCGGCGGGAGTGTAGTCCGTCTCCTCCACATAGGCGGCGCTGACGTAGCCCTGCTCGATCTGATACCAGCCGCTTTGGACGGACACGACCTTCACGCAGCGGCCCTTGGCGAGGGAGCCGACCTTGGAGTAGCCGGTGCCGGGGCCGGAGCGGATGTTGAGCGGACCCTGCGTGACGCGGATGTAGAGCTGTTCGAGCGCCTCCTCATAGGTGGCGGCCTCGGTGTACGCCGCGTCGATGTAGCCGCTGCCGATCTGATACCAGCCGTCCTGCGTGCCGATGACCCTGACGACCTTGCCCTGCGCGAGCTCGTCTGCGACCGCATAGTCGGTGCCGGGGCCGGTGCGGACGTTGAGCGCGTCTGCGGTGACCTTGACATAGGTGCTCTCACTCTGCGCGGCAGAGGCGCTCACCGCGCTGACTTCTGCCGTGACGACAGGGGCGGCTTCCTCAAGCAGCTTGATGTAGCTTGCGGAGACGTAGCCCTTCACGCTGCCGAGCTGGATGCCGTACCACCCGTTCGCCGCGGTGTCCACGATCTCGACCTGTTTGCCGCTTGGCAACTGATCGAGGACGGCGGAGCCGGTGCTCGCGGTCTTGCGCACACGCAGAACGCTGCTGCCGACGTCCACAACGCCGGTGAGCGCGAGGGTGGGGGTGGTCAGGCAGACCGCCAGCAGCAGGCCGGCAGCCGTGCCGCGGAGCGCATGGCGCAGTTTCATAGGGCATCCTCCTCAAATTCTCATGAAAAAGCGGCGCAGACGGGGCGCGCCGCCGAACGGTATCAAAGGTTACAATTTGTAACTATTGTAATGATACCATAATTCGACGGCGGATGCAAGGTTTTTTCACCCGCTTTTGGTCAAACAATGTCGGCCCGAAATTGTGCAGAATGCACGAAGTGCGCAAAAAATCCGTTTGCCGGCCTCGGAGCGGTGTGGTATGATAAGGCAAACACGGAAGGAGCGGAGGAAATGCCATGTTCCGGAATGAAACAAACTATGTGCTCACAAACGGCGTGCTGCTCGACGGCACGGAAAAAATGATGCCGCAGACGGGCAGAGATATTTATATTGAGGGCGGACGCATCGGCGCGGTCGCCGATGCCGCGGCGCGCCGCGAGGGCTATGAGGTCGTGGACCTCGGCGGACAGTATGTGCTGCCGGGGCTTATCAATCTGCACGTTCATCTGCCCGCCTCCGGCAAGCCGAAGAAAAAGGCGAGCGACCCGAAGAAGCTCGTGAAGCTCATCACCGCCAACGTGCTCACGCGCCGCATCGGCGTGAAGCTGTGCGAGGGCTACGCGAAGACGGAGCTTCTCAGCGGCGTGACGACCATCCGCACGGTCGGCGGCGTGGCGGACTTCGACACGATCATCCGCGACCTGGCCGCGCAGGGAAAGATCCTCAGCCCGCGCGTGGTGGCGTCCAATATGGCGGTCTCCGTGCCCGGCGGGCACATGGCCGGCTCTCTTGCCTACGAAGCAAAGACACCGGAGGAGGCCGCGGCTTATGTGGAGCGGATCGCGGCGGAGAAGCCGGACCTCATCAAGCTCATGATCACCGGCGGCGTGCTCGACGCCGAGGTCGTCGGCGAGCCGGGCGTGCTGCGGATGCAGCCCGCGCTGGTGAAGGCGGCCTGCGATAAGGCGCACGCGCTTGGCATGAAGGTCGCCGCGCACGTCGAAAGCCCCGAGGGCGTGCGTGTGGCGCTGGAAAACGGCGTGGATTCCATCGAGCACGGCGCGCAGCCGGATGCGGCGATCACCGCGCTCTACAAGGAAAAGGGCGCGTTCCAGGTCGCGACGCTCTCGCCCGCGCTGCCCTATGCGCTCTTTGACCGCAGTGTCTCCCACGCGACCTACGAGCAGCGGGAGAACGGCAAGGTCGTCTTTGACGGCATCATCGCCATGGCGCGGGAAAATCTGGCAAACGGCATTCCGGTCGGCCTCGGCACGGACACCGGCTGCCCCTATATCACGCACTACGATATGTGGCGCGAGCTGTGCTACTTCGTGAAATACTGCGGCGTGACGCCGGCCTTCGCGCTCCACACCGCGACGCTGCTCAACGCGCGGCTTGTCGGCATCGACGGCGAGACCGGCTCCATCGAGGCGGGCAAGGCGGCGGATCTGATCGTCTGCGCGAAGGATCCGCTCGCGGATCTCTCGGCCCTGCGCACGCTCTCCATGGTCATCAAGGATGGCTATCGCGTCGAGCATCCCGCGCCGAAGAAGCTGCCAGAGGTCGAGCGCGAGCTGGATAAGTTCCTGTGACCTATACCTATTATAATATACAAGAAAAAGCACGGGAAGCCCCGTGCTTTTCCCTTATGGCGTTTTATGTTACAGCTCCACGAGCTCGTATTCCCGCGTGCCGAAGCCCAGCGCCGCCGCGGATTCGACCGTGCGGACACCGTTGAGGCTCTCAATGCGCTCTACGAGGTGGTCGCGGCCCGGATCGTCGGAGGCGTAGACCAGATCGAGGCAGGCCTGATCGACCGCGATGGGGTCGAGCGAGGCGAGGATGCCGATGTCCGCCATGCACGGGTCCTCGGCCACGGCGCAGCAGTCGCAGTCCACGGACATATTCTTCATAACGTTGATGAAAACGGTCTTGTCCTTGAAATATTCCGCCACGGACGAGGCGGCGTCCGCCATCGCGTCGAGGAAGCTGTCGTGGTCGGCAGTCCAGATCTTTTCGGGCTCGCCGGCACCGTGGATATAGGCCTTGCCGTAGGAAGACGCGCAGCCGATGGAGAGCTGCTTGAGCGCGCCGCCGAAGCCGCCCATCGGATGCCCCTTGAAGTGGGAGAGGACGAGCATGGAATCGTAGTTGGCAATGTCCTTGCCGACAAAGTTCTTCTGAATACTCCTGCCGTTCGGAACGGCAAGCTCCAGATCGGGGCCCTCGGCGTCAAGAATATCCACGTCGAAATTCGTGCTCCAGCCGTGCTTGATCATCGTGCGGCGGTGCTTCTCGGTGGTGTTGCGCTCGCCCTCGTAGGCGGTGTTGCACTCGACCACCGTGCCATGCACGGCCTCGATCATCGGCCGCCAGAAGTCGGGACCCAAAAAGTTCTGGTTGCCCTGCTCGCCGGAGTGCAGCTTCACGGCGACCTTGCCCGGCAGTTCGCGGCCCACGGCACGGTAAAGCGCCACGACCTTCTCGGGCGTGATCTCACGGGAGAAATATACCTTAGCTTTCATCGCGTTTCCTCCTTACACGGAAAATATCACCTGAATTATAACCCATCGCATGAAATAATGCAACTCTTTGGGGGATGGGACCTGCCTGCGGAGGGATCATATCGCAGATGCGTCAAAAAACAGCAAAAAATACTGTGCAGGATTCCCTAATTTTCAAAAAAAGTAGGAATTGCGCTTGACTGCGTTATCATAATAGCGTAGAGTGAAACCTGTTGATTTGGTGGGATATAGCAGATGGCAAGAAGAAAACGGCAAAATATTGATGTATAGAAGAATGAATATTCATACAAAAGCATTTTGCATGTGATCCGCCGCTCTCACGAAAACGGCTGCGCGCGCTTAACGGAGACCTTACGGCGGAAAACATCTCCTGAACGCCCCAGATACAGGGGGAGCACGGGCGCGAAAATGCGGCAGAATATGAAGTTTTTACGGCGAAATTTGAATTTTGCTGAAAAAACAAAAGAAGAAAGTGACTGATAGCACAAAAAGAAAGAAGCATTTCTGTGCGGAATGACAATGACCAGAAAATTTCATCGAAAAAACAGGAAAATATGCTTGTGAAAGACTTGACAAGACGAGGATGAATGAATTATAATCCGTCCATAAAAAATGAATAGGCTGTGAACGTACCAAACATACCGCACGAGGGTGCGGCGTACGCGAAAAAGACCATGTGGTCTTTTCTCTGTTCCGAGCCGGAACAGAGAATTTAACTTTTTTGTCGTATTCGGCGCAAGCCGGGTATATAAATTTTTGAAAGGAAGATATCAGCATGAAAAAAGTATTGTCTCTGATCCTCGCACTGGCAATGGTTTTCGCTCTGGTCGCCTGCGGCGAGAAGCAGCCTGCCTCCGACGGTGACGCCTCCAGCGACGGCGATAAGTCCGCCCGCGGCAACGTCATTATGACCTTCGGCACCGCCGACACCGGCGGCTCCATGTACCCCGCCGGCGCGGCCGTCTCTCAGGTTTGGACGAACAACGTTGAGGGTGTGAAGTGCAATACCCAGACCTCCACCGGCTCCTTCCAGAACTGCCAGGACGTCTCCACCGGTGAGGTCGACGTCGCGGTCGCCACCTCCGACGTCGTTCTCAACGCCTACAACGGCACCGGCAAGTTCGCCGACATCGGCAAGCTGGACAACCTGCGTGTCATCGGCGCGGTCTACACCTCCGTGCTCAGCGGCGTGGCGCTCAAGAGCTCCGGCCTGACCTACATCCATGACCTGCTCGGCAAGCGCGTTGCCGTCGGCCCCGCGGCCTCCGCGACCGAGAACGCCACTCTCGCCGCCTTCGCAGCGATGGACATCACCAAGGACAACACCAGCCTTGAGAACCTCGGTCTCGGCGACGGCGCTGACTCCGTCGGCGACGGCATCCTCGACGCGGCCTTCGGCTTCGCCGGCCTGCCCATCGGCGGCCAGCTCAACCTCGCTGCCACCAAGGAGATCCAGGTCCTCGACATGACCCAGGAGGAGATCGACAAGGTCCTCGCGGGCAACGCTGCCTACATCCAGACCACCATCCCCGCCGGCACCTACACCGGCCAGACCGAGACCACTAACACCTTCGGCGTCAAGTGCCTCATCATCGTCACCGCCGATATGGACGCGGATCTCGTCTACGATCTGTGCAAGGCCATGAACGAGCACACCGAGGAGTTGGCTGCCGGTAACGCCCTGCTCAAGGACATGACCGATCCCAGCTTCCTCTGCACCCAGATGCCCATTCCTCTGCACGACGGTGCCCAGAAGTACTACAGCGAGCAGGGCCTCATCTAATCGAGGAATTCTGAAAACTTGATCAAAAGGACGATCTGACCGTCCCTGCGAAGAGCATTTTTGGCCGGAGTTGGGACATCCCAACTCCGGCTCCCCCTTTTCATTAAGGTTTCGTTAAGACCCCCCACTTAACAGAAAGGATGCGTTTATGTCCGATAAGAAAGAAATCAAGGAGATCGACGTCGCCTCGCTTGACAGCGAACTGGCAGCAGCGAGAACTCTCGAAGAGGGTAAGGGCGACAAGTTCATTATGATGGCCTCCGTCGTCGCCTTCCTGATGACCTCCTTCCATATTTACACTGGCTTTTTCGGCCTGTTCGACTACTCCGTGCAGCGCGGCGTGCATCTGGGCTTCGCCCTCACGCTGATCCTGCTCACCCAGCCTCTCTACAAGCACATTTTCAAGGATAAATTCGCCGGCAGCAAGGCCTTCCGCGCCGCCTGCCGCACGTTTGATATGATCCTCGTCGTCCTCACATGGGTCTCCGTCTGGATGGCGCAGGACGAGGTCCATCACCTCACCGAGCGTCTGAGCAAGACGACCTGGATGGCGACCTTCGCGGGCGCCTGCCTCGTCATCATCGTCCTCGAGTGCGCCCGCCGCACCCTCGGCTACATCATGCCGGTCCTCGCGCTCATCTTCATCGCCTATGCGCTCGCCGGTCCGAATCTGCCCATGGCCATTGCGCACCGCGGCTATTCCCTCGAGCGTATCTGCAAGTTCCTCGCCACCGACCTGGACGGTCTGTTCGGCACGACCATGAGCGTTTCCGCCACGGTCATCTTCATGTTCGTTATGTTCGGCGCGTTCCTTGAGGCCTCGGGCTGCTCCGACTTCATCAACGACATCGCCATTTCCCTCACCGGTAAGATCAAGTCCGGCCCCGCGCTCAGCGCGGTCGTCGCCTCCGGCCTGATGGGCTCCATCAACGGCTCCGCCGTCGCCAACGTCGTCGGCACCGGCACGTTCACCATTCCTCTGATGAAGTCCCGCGGCTACAAGCCCCAGTTCGCCGGCGGCGTTGAGGCCGTTGCCTCCACCGGCGGTCAGATCCTGCCCCCTGTCATGGGCTCCGGCGCGTTCCTGATGGTCGCGTTCACCGAGCAGAAGTACATCGCCATCGTCATCGCGGCGGTCATTCCCGCGCTGCTCTATTACTGGGGCTGCGCCGTCGCCGTTATGTCCCAGACGGAGATCGCGCACGTCACGCTCATGGACCCCAAGGATATTCCCAAGAGCCGCGAGGTCATGAAGGACGGCTGGATCTACCTGCTCATCATCGCGGTCCTGCTCTACTGCCTGCTCGTCGCGCAGTATTCTCCGCTCTACTCCGCCCTGTGGGCGACCTGCGCGGTGCCCGTGGTCATGCTCTTCGATAAGAAGAAGCGCTTCACCATCAAGACCATCCCCAGCGCCATGGTCAAGTCCGGCTTCAGCGCCATGTCCATCGTCATCGGCTGCGCCTGCGCCGGTATCGTCGTCGGCATGGTCTCCATCACCGGCATCGGCGTCATCTTCGGCGACATGATGATCCAGGCGGCGCACGGCCTGCTGTTCCCGTCCCTGCTCTTCACCGCCATCACCTGCATCGTCCTCGGTATGGGCCTGCCCACCACCGCGGCCTATGTTATCGCGGCGTCCATCCTCGCTCCGTCCCTCATCAAGCTCGGCCTTGCCCCGCTGACGGCGCACCTGTTCGTGTTCTACTTCGCGTGCCTGTCCGCCATCACCCCGCCGGTCGCCCTCGCGGCCTATGCCGGCGCCGGCATCGCCAAGACCAACCCGATGACCACGGCGGTCGAGGCCTGCAAGCTCGGCTTCGCCGGCTTCATGGTGCCCTTCGCGTTCTGCTACAACCCGGCAATGATGATGCAGGGCAGCGTCGGCGAGATCATCTCCGTCGCCATCAGCGCGATCATCGGCGTTGCCATCATGTCCGCCGGCTTCCAGGGCTGGCTGCTGTGGAAGCTCAACTGGCTTGAACGCATCGTGTTCATCGCCGGCGGCCTGCTGATGTTCATCCCCGGCACGCTGACGGATATCACCGGTCTTGTGATCGCGGTCGCTCTGCTTCTCGTCAACGTGAAGAAGTGGGAGAAGGGCCCCAAGTTCATCATGGACAAGCACAAGGCCAAGCAGGAGCAGAAGTAAGCTCCGCTGAACCGGATACGGAATATGAGGGCCCCGAAAAGGGACCCTCATATTTTCTCATTGACCGCGCCCCTGGCGCGCGGTATACTGTAGCGTAAGAATCCAAGCGAGGAGAGAAGAACCATGGAAGCTCAGGAGATCCGTTACCGCGTCAATAAAAAGGTGTTTCGGCAGGCGTCGCTCTACGCCATGTTCCTGCGAAACCGCAATACCTTCCGTGTGGGCATCGCCGTCGTGCTGGCGGTGGCATTTTACACTGTGCTTGCCGTGCAGGGTACCTTTCCCCTGAGCTACTTTCCGATCTACATCGCGGCGGCCTATCTTGTCTGGATGCTTTTGCTGCTCGGACGCGAGGAGCAGCGCGTGCTGCGCTACCTCAAAAGCGACGAGTCGCTGCTGGGGACGGAGTACGTTCTGCGCTTTGACGCGGGCAAGCTTTCGGTCGAGATCCCCGAGAAGAAGCTCCGCAACACGGTCGCGCTCGCGAAGCTCGCCTCGGCCATCGAAATTTCGAGCGTGTTCATGCTCTGCCTTACGGCCGATCAGCTCTACCTTGTGCCGACCGCAGCCATGACGGACGAGCAGCGCACGGCGCTGCGCGGCCTTCTGAGCAGCCGCCTCGGCGAGCGCTTTTATTCCAGTATTCTGGCGCGCGAGAAAAAGAAATGAACAAGGCCCGCCTCCGACATCGCTTCGGAGGCGGGCTTTGCCGTGCTATACCGGACGGCCGTGCTCCACGCGGCAGTCGCACTCGCTGCGCCACGACTGCGATTGCAGGAAGCGGCGCGCGGCATCGACGAAGGCGCGGGCGGCGGGCAGAAGGTGGCGCTTTTTCTTGTAGACCACGCTCAGCGGGTGGACAAGGTCGGGGGAGTCGAGGTCGAAGAAGAGCAGCTCGCCGCGGTTCGGCGCGTTGTGGACGGCGGTCTCATTGACGAAGCAGAAGCCGTAGTTTTCCGCCGTCAGATTCAGCGCTGTGGTGGCGTTGGTGGTGTAGAGCGCGTTTTCGACGGTGATATGCTCCCGTTCGAGAAAGTTGTTGACGCGCATGGCGAGCAGGATCTCGGGGTAGAGCAGGACAAAACGCTCGTGCTCGAGAACGGAGAGCTCCGGCTCCCGTCCCGCGCGGCAGGCCTCCGCAAGCGCCTGCGCGGCGCGGTTGCCGCGGTTGCCGACCAGGAGGATCTTTTCGTAAAGAATGGTCTCGGTGGTCAGGTAGTCGGGCGTATTGAGATTGGTGTTCATGATGGCAAAATCCACCGTGTTGTCCGCTACCAGACGGAACATCTCGCTCGTCGGGCGTTCGAGCAGCTCAAGATGGGCCTCGGGGTGCTCCTGCGAAAAGGCGGGCAGGATGCTCGGCAGGAGCGTGCTGGCGCGCCAGTTGCTCATGGCGACGCGGAGCGTCTGGCGGCGGCTGGCGTTCAAACGTGTGAAATCCTGCAAAAGCTGCTCATAGAGCTGCGAGCTGTCCTCGAGATAGTTGGCGTAGACCTTGCCGGCGGCGGTCAGCGCCAGCGGCGACTTGGTGCGGTCGAGCAGGCGGACGCCGAATTCCTTTTCCAGATGGATGACGTATTGGCTCAAGTAGGGCTGCGAGATGTGCAGCCGCTCTGCGGCCTTGGAAATGCTTTTCTCGGACGCAATGGCAAGAAAATATTCCGGATTCCGGTCCTGTACCATCCAGATCACCTCGTTTTCCTCTTCGATTATAGCAAAAAATACGGCGCCGTCAAGCACGGTATAGTAAAAATACTATATGGGTAGTCACATTTAAGTCTTTGACCTTTGGCAAACGGTGGGCTATGATAAAGGCAGTTCAAGGGAACACCAAAAAATAACGAAAAAGGTGATTCATATGCCAAAGTTTTCTCCTTCTGTTCTGCGTCAGTACTGCTATGATGTGATGACCGCCTCCGGCGTGGACAGCGTTTGCGCCGAAGCGACGGCAGAAATGCTGGTGGATGCGGAGGTCACCGGCATGTCTACCCACGGCGTGAGCCGCCTGAGCATCTACATGGAGCGTATTCAGGCCGGGATCATGTCTCCCAACAATAACATCCGCATTGTGCAGGAGGCTCCCTCCGCCCTGACGGTGGATGCCGGCAACTCGCTGGGCGCGGCGGCGGCTAAGTTCACCATGACCAAGTGCATCGAAAAGGCCGGAGAGACGGGCGTTTGCTTTGCCGCTGTGCGCAACTCCAACCACTTCGGCACCGCGGCCTTCTACACCAAGATGGCGGCTGAGGCCGGAATGATGGGCCTTTGCTGCGCCAACCTCAAGGGCAATGTGGCCCCCTTCGGCGCGGCGGAGCCGTATCTGGGCACCAATCCGCTGTCTCTCTCCTGCCCCACCAAGACCCGCCCGCTGGTGACGGACATCGCCACGAGCACCGTGGCGCTGGGCAAGCTGATCCTGGCGCAGAAGCTGGGCAAGTCCATTCCCAAGGGCTGGGCGCTGGACAAGGACGGCAACCCCACCACCGATCCGGCGGAGGGCCGCAAGGGAATGCTCACTCCCTTCGGAGGTCCCAAGGGCAGCGGCATCGCCATTATGATCGACATTGCCAGCGGCATCCTTTCCGGCGGCGGCTTCGGCAACCACCTTACCGGCCTTTATGAGATGACCGGCCCGCAGGGTGTGGGCCACTTCATGGGCGCCATCGACGTTTCCCACTTCACCGACCTTGAGACCTTCAAGGAAAAGGTCAGCGAGATGTCCGCGGAGATCAAGGCGCTGAAGAAGGCGCCCGGCGTGCAGGAGATCCTGATGCCCGGCGACCTGGAGGCCAACAAGCGCGCGGCCAACGAGGCCAACGGCATCGAGGTGGAGGAGCCCGTTTATCAGGAGCTTTTGAAGCTCGGCAAGCCCTACGGTCTGAGCCTGTAAAGGAGGAAGCATCATGGCAAAAATTCTCATCACCGAATCGGTCCACCCCATTGGGCCGGAGCTGCTGACCGCGGCGGGGCACACCGTCGTCTACGCCGACCGCGACATGGATGTCATCCGCCGCGAGATCGTGGACGCGGACGCCGTGTTCGTGCGCATCATCGAGCTGCCCGGCTCGCTGCTCGCGACGGCGAAGAACCTCAAGATCGTCTCCAAGCACGGCGTGGGCTACGATAATATCGACCTCAACTACTGCAAGAGCCACGGCATCGCCGTGACCATCACCCCGAACGCGAACAGCCTTTCCGTCGCCGAGCACGCCTTCACGCTGATGCTCACGCTGGCGAAGAACATCATTCCCGTTTCCAACGAGTACCGCACGGTTGGCTTTGCCGCGAAGAACCACGCCCCCGGCATTGAAATGACCGGCAAGACATTGGGCCTGATCGGCATGGGCCGCATCGGAAAGCACGTCCTGCACATGTGTAAGGACGGTCTGGATATGCACGTCATCGTCTACGACCCCTACATCAGCGAGGTCCCCGAGGGCGTCGAGAAGGTGGACGACCTTTCCGAGTTGCTGCACCGCGCCGACGTCGTGACGCTCCATTGTCTGCTCACCGACGAGACGCGCAAGCTCATCGACCGCGAGCGCCTCGCGCTGATGAAGCCCACCGCGCTGCTCATCAACTGCGCCCGCGGCCCCATCGTGGACGAAGCCGCGCTCATCGAGGCGCTGGAGAACGGCAGACTCGCCGGCGCCGGTCTTGACGTCACCGACCCCGAGCCGGTCGCGCCGGACAGCCCGCTCTTTAAGCTGCCGAACGTCATTGTCACGCCGCACTACGCGCCCACAACGGTCGAGTCCGCCACGCGCGTTTCCAAGATTGCAGCCGAAAACATCAACGCGGTGCTTGCCGGTCAAGAGCCGGTGGGCCGCATCGTCTGAACAAGATTAAGAGGAGGAAAGCAACCATGAGACTCGCAACGATCAAGCTGCACGGCGCGGAGGTCGCCGGTATCGTCACCAGGAAGGGAATCCTGCCCGTCGCAGCGCTCAACGCCTACAAGGGCACGGGCTGGAAAGAGGACATGATGAGCCTCATTCAGGCCAATCACATCCCCGGCCTGACGAAGTGGTACAACGAGGGCGGCAAGGAGGAGCTGGAGAGCATCCCCGGTCTCGTGCCGACAGAAGAGGTCGTCTACGCGCCGCTCTACCGCAATCCCAAGCGCATCTTCGGCATCGGCCTCAATTACGCCGACCACGCCAAGGACATCGGCAACGCCGCGCCCACGGGCTTCCCCGGCAGCTTCTTCAAGATGGCGGATACGCTCATTGGCCCGAATGACGACATCCTGCTGCCCAAGCTCAAGGAGGCGCAGAAGACCACGGCGGAGGCGGAGCTCGGCATCATCATGGGCCGCGACTGCCGCGACGTTCCCGAGGAGGAGTGGGAGAGCGCCATCGTCGGCTACACCACGATCCTCGACATGACCGAGGAATCCATCCTCAAGGGCAACGACTTCGTGCCCGGCAATCCCCGCTATCTGACCATCGTCAAGAACTTCCCGACGTTCTTCTCCTTCGGTCCCCAGCTCGTCACGCCCGACGAGGTGCCCGACGTCCTCAAGCTCGAGGTCCAGAGCGTCCACAACGGCGAGATCCACGCGAAGAATACCGTCGATCATATGACACATCTGCCCGCCCGCTTGGTTTCCCTGCATTCGAGCATTCAGGGCTGGTACGCCGGCGACGTGCTCTCCACCGGCACCCCGCGCGCGTTCCATATTCAGGACGGCGACATCGCCGAGTGCCGTATCGTCGGCCCGGACGGCTTTGAGATGGAGCCGCTGAAGAATCCTGTCGTGGATCTCAAGCTGCACTGAGAATGATCAAAAATTTTAACATATCAGGAGGAAATTATCATGGATCTGGGTTTGAAGGATAAGGTCGTCGTTTGTATGTCCAGCGCGTCCGGCTTCGGCAAGGGCATCGCGACAGAGTTCGCCCGCGAGGGCGCGAAGGTGGTCATCTGCACCAGCGAGGCGTTCAAGGCGGAGCTCGATCAGGCGGTCATCGACATCGAGAAGGAGACCGGCAACCGTCCCCACCCCTATATGTACGACGTGCTCAACAACGAGAGCATCGCCGCGATGATCAACAAGGTCGCAGAGGACCTCGGCGGCATTTACGGCCTTGTCAATCATTGCCCCGGCCCGAAGGCTGGCACCTTCGAGGCGCTGACCGAGGCCGACTGGGCGGACGGCTATCAGAAGTGCCTGTACAGCTACACCACCGCCATCCGCGCGGCGCTGCCCTACATGAAGCAGGGCGGCGGCGGACGCATCGTCAACTCCACGTCTTCTTCCATCAAGCAGGAGCTGGATAACCTCATTCTCTCCAACACGTTCCGCATGGGCGTGGTGGGCATGAGCAAGACGATGGCGCGCGAGTTCGGTCCGTACAACATCATGGTCAACACGATGGGCCCCGGCCGCATCTACACCGACCGCATCAAGTACCTCAACACCATCCGCGCCGAGAAGGCGGGCATCACGCTCGAGGAGTACAACACCCGCGACGCCGCGAGCTTCCCGCAGAAGCGCTACCAGACGGCGGACGAGTACGCCCGCTCCGTGGTGTTCATCTGCTCTCCCGCGAACAGCGCGATCTCCGGTCAGGTCATCTGCGTCGACGGCGCCATGACCACCGCGTACTAAGCTTATCCTCTCAGTATACGCTGATCTCTCTTACAGGGAAACGGCAGCGGCTCAAAGAGCCGCTGCCGTTTCCTATTCCGTTTACGGAGCGCCGACGCCGTTTTTCCGCAGCCACGCGCAGATGGCGGCTTCCTCCGGTCGGTCGTTTTTCCACAGCATACCGAAAAAAGGCTGTATATCAAGCTTTTTCTTGTAGAAAGGCGTTGGAATTTCTGCTTTTCTTTTAAGCAAGGCTGCGCTATAATGGGGACAATCGATAAGACGAACGGAGGAAAACACGATGGAAAGCTGGAAGGGAAACCGCACCCCCTCGAACCCGCAGGAGGGCTATTACGTCGGCTTGATGAACGCCTGCGGCTACCGCACCAAGGACCTGGAAAAGCCCGTCATCGGCATCGTCAATTCCTTTACGGACGTCAACCCCGGACACCGCGCCTTCAAGGAGCTGGTGGGCTACGTCAAGGAGGGCGTGTGGGCGGCCGGCGGTACGCCGGCGGAGTTCAATGTTCCCGCCCCCTGCGACGGCATGGCGCAGGGCGAGGGGATGCACTTCATTCTGCCCTCGCGCGACCTGATCGCCGGCAGCATTCAGGCGATGGCGAGCGCTCACGGCTTCGACGGTCTGGTGTTCCTGTGCTCCTGCGACAAGATCGTGCCCGGTATGCTCATGGCCGCCGCGGCGCTCAATAAGCCCTGTATGTTCCTCACGGCGGGCAGTATGCTGCCCTACGAGGCGGACGAGGGCACCTATGTCACGCCCGACCTCAAGGAATCCATCGGTCAGCGCAACATCGACGCCATCAGCGAGGAGACCTTTACCCGCTTCCGTGAGAATATCTGTTTCTCCTGCGGCACCTGCTCGATGTACGGCACGGCAAACACGATGGGCGTTTTCGCCGAGGTCATCGGCCTTTGCCCCATCGACAGCACGACCATGCTCTTCTGCTCGTCCGCCAAGTACAAGCAGGCGCGCGATGTCGGCGAGCGCATCATCACGCTCACGAAGGAGGGGGTGCGCTTTTCCGACATCGTCACCGAGGCGAGCCTCAAGAACGGCCTGCGCCACGTCGCCGCGACCGGCGGCTCGACGAACGCCCAGCTCCACATCTGCGCGCTCGCGCGCGTGATGGGCATTCCGATGGACCTCGCGGCCTTTGACGAGATCCAGCGCGACGTGCCCTGCGTTGCGAAGTTCAAGCCGTCCTCGAAATTCAATATGTACGATTACTACAAGGCCGGCGGCGTGGGCGCGACGATGAAGGCCATCGAGCGCTATCTCGACCCCGACGCGCGTCTGGCGACGGGCGGCACGGTGGGCGAGTTCCTCGCCCGCTTCCGCCGCAGGGTCGATCCCGAGATCATCCACACAGCCGACGAGCCGCTCTACCCCGACGGCTGCTTCGCCGTGCTGCACGGCAACCTTGCCCCCGGCGGCTGCATCGTGAAAAAGAGCGGCGTGGTGCCCGAGATGTTCCACCACCGCGGCCCTGCGGTCTGCTTCGACTCTGAGGACGCGCTGCGCGCGGCCATGACGGAGAAGTCCGTCAAGCCCGGCGATGTGCTGGTCATCCGCTACGAAGGCCCCAAGGGCGGGCCGGGAATGCGTGAAATGTCCATTCCCGCGGCGATGCTCGTCGGCATGGGCCTGCACACGAGCTGCGCCATGGTCACCGACGGGCGCTACTCCGGCGCGACGCGCGGCCCCTGCATCGGCCACGTCTCGCCCGAGGCGTGGGACGGCGGCCCCATCGCCGCGGTGCGCGACGGCGACATGATCGAGATCGACATCGACAAACACACCATCCACCTCGAGGTCAGCGACGAGGAGCTCGCGGAGCGGCTGGGACACATCAAACGTCCCGCGCATCCTGCGCCCGGCGTGCTCGGGGCTTACCGCAAAGTGGTCGACAGCGTGAACGAGGGCTGCACCTGGCTCTACGGCAAGGAAGAATAAGAAAACGGCAAGCGCCGCGGTCACCCGACCGCGGCGCTTGTATTGTGCTCGTTTGCTGCTTCAGCGGAGCTTCACCGCGGCGAGCACGGCGGCCTTGCCGTCCGCCTTTTTGATGGCGAGGCGGCAGCCGTTCTCCTCACGGCGGCAGTAGACGCCCAGCTCCTCGCCCTCCAGACAGGGAGCGGCGTAGTGGACCTCCATCGACGCGATGCGGCCCGAGGCCAGCTCGGCGGCGGAGAAGCAGTCGAGCAGCACGCGGACGTAGGCGACGTTGTTCATGTGACGGCCGAAGTCGATGTCCGTCGGGCGGACCGTATAGCCGCGCACGAGCTCCGCCTGCGTCAGGTCGTCCGCGAAGCGGGTGGGGGGATCGGTGATGCCGGTGCGGTCGGAGAACGGGAAATCGGCGGGAAAGCCGGTCTGCACAAACTGCATCAGCTTCTTTTCCGGGCCGAGGACAGCCCACTGCGTGCGCCCGAGGGCGAGCAGCGCGTCGCCGCGGCGCAGACTGTAGCTGCGGTAGCAGCGCACGGCCTTGCCGTCGCACGGCTCCGGCCATGTTGCGGCGGTAAGCTCATCCATCAGATCTGCGCGATGCAGGAAGTCCACACGCGTGTGGACGGTCAGCCAGAACTCGCCGCGCTTCGCCATCGCTGCGCCGCCGACACCGATGAGCTCGGCGTGCTGGGCGGCGATGCCCTGAAAGATGGTAAAGGCCGCAAGGGGCGAGAGCTGCGCCGCGGCGTCGCAGTAGTCGGGCGTGACGGTGATGCTTTTTTCAAAAATGCCTTGCTGCATAGCTGCCTCCGATGTGCGTTCAGCTCCGTGCGCGGCGGCTCAGCTGATGCTGCGCCGCGTGGCGGCGGCGACGCTGCGCGTTCACCACAACGTAGACCATCATAATGATGGTGATGGCGTAGGGGATGATGCCGGTGAGGTCAGAGCTGACGTAGTCCTGCAATCTCAGGCCGATGGCGTCGAAGAAGCCGAACATCAGCGCCGCGAGGTAGGCCTTGGCGGGATTCGCCGCGCCGAAGATGACGCAGGCGAAGGCGATGTAGCCGCGGGAGTTGGACATATTCTCGGCAAAGGTGCCGTTGAGGTAGCCGAGCGACAGGTGAGCGCCCGCGAGCGCGCACAGCACGCCGCAGAGGATGCTCGCGAGCCACTTCATTTTTTCCGGCTCGATGCCGGCGGTGCGCAGCGTCTCGGGCTTTTCGCCGCTCGCGCGCAGCCAGAAGCCGTAGGGGGTTTTGTAGATGAACACCCACAGCACGAGGACGAAGAGCCAGGTGAGATACACAAACAGCGAGTGACCGTTGAGCACCGCGCCGAGGAAGGGAATTTTATCCAGCAGCGGAAGGTCTAACGTCGGCAGGGAGGGGAAGCCCTTCGCGCCGGAGGTGCCGAACACGGAGCGGGAGAGATAGGTCGTCAGGCCGAGCGCGAAGGTATTGAGCGCGCAGCCGATGATGAACTCGTCTGAGCGGAACTTCACGACGAAGAGCGCGAAGAACAGGCCGACGAGCAGCCCCATAAGAAGCACCAGTCCCACGCCGCCCCAGGCGGAGGTAAAGAGATAGCTGCCGAACACGCCGAAGAACGCGCCCATGAGGATCATGCCGTCCATGCCGATGTTCATGATGCCGGCGTGCTCGGTGAGCGAGCCGCCGATGGCGGCGAGCGCCACGGGCGTGGCGCGGCGGAGCATCTCGTTAAAGGTGCCGGAGGAGAAAATGCTGGCGAGGATCGCGGAAAGGTCATCCATGTTTCAGTTCCTCCTTTAAGCGTTCTTCGGCGGCGCGCTTAGCTCTGCGGCGCTCGTGCGCCGCGGTGAGCGAGCGGGTGATGCCGCTCTCGGCGGCCATGCAGAAGATGATAACGGTCTGAATGATGAGGTAGATCTGCGAGGGAATGCCGATGAGCTCCATGCCCTGCGCGCCGATCTTCAGCACGGCGAAGAAGAGCGAGAGGAGGATGACGGTCACAGGCTTATACTGCGCGATCATGGCGACCATCAGGGCCTCGAAGTAGTAGTCCTTGCTCACGCTGTCGCGGTAAAGATGCTCCACGCCGTAGACGCGGAACATACCGACCAGACCGCACATCGCGCCGGAGACGACCATGGAGAGCAGGACGATCTGATCGGTGCGCAGGCCGGAGAAGAAGGCGAAGCGCGGATTCTCGCCGGTGATGCGCATTTCATAGCCGACGGAGGTGCGCTCCATCACATACCACACAAGGAAGGCCATCACCGCCGCGGCAAACACGGCGCTGGTGAGGTTGGAGCGGGGAATGACATTGCCGAACCAGTATTGCGCGCCGAGCTGTTCGGTCGCGGCGACCATGTTCTTATTGGCGTTCTTCCACGGACCCTTGGCGAGGTACTGGCAGAGGTAGGCGGCGATGGTGTTGAGCATGATGGTGGTGATGACCTCATTGACCTTGACCTTCACCTTCAGAACGCCGGGGAGGAAGGCGTACAGGCCGCCGACCGCCATCGCGGCGAGCGCCGCGCAGACGATGACAAGGAAGCGGGGCTGTCCGTCCATCCACACGCCGACCTGCGCGGCAAAGATCGCGCCGAGGAGCAGCTGACCCTCGCCGCCGACGTTGAAGATGCCGACGCGCGCGCCGAGCACGCAGGCAAGGCCGCACACGCACAGCACCATCGCGTACTCCAGAAAGTCGCCGATGTGGCGCGCGCTGTCGAACGCGCCGGAGAGCATCGCGCCGTAGGCCTCAAGCGGGTGGAAGCCGGAGACGGCGAGAATGCCCGCGCCGATGAGGAAGGCAAACAGGATCGAGAGCAGCAGCGAGAGCAGATAGCGGTAATTCACCGCGCCTGCGAGCTTTTTCATGCTTTTGCCGCCTCCTTTCTCTCGCGGTGGCCGGTCATGTACCAGCCGATCTCCTCCTTGGTGATGTCACTTGTGCGGAACTCGCCGGTGATGCGCCCCTCGTACATCGTGATGATGCGGTCGGACAGGCGGAACACCTCGTCGAGGTCGGCCGAGCAGAGGAGAATGGCACAGCCGGCGTTGCGCTTTTCGATGATGCGGGTGTGGATGAATTCGATGGCGCCCACGTCCACGCCGCGCGTGGGCTGGGCGATGATGAGCACGGGGGAATCAAAGGAAAACTCACGCGCGACGACGACCTTCTGCATATTGCCGCCGGACATGGAGCCGACGGCGGTGTCGATGCCCGCGCCGCGGATGTCGAACCTCTCATAGACCTCCTCTGCGTAGCGCTCGATGGAGCTGCGCCGCTGATGAAACGCGAAGCCGCTGAAGGCTTTGTCGCGCTGCTTGCCCATGAGAAGATTGTCCGTCACGCTCGCGCTCCGGCTCACGCCGGTGGCGAGACGGTCCTCGGGAATGTGGGAGAGCCCGACCTTGCGGATCTCACCCGCCGTTTTTCCGGTGACGTTCTGCCCGCAGACCTCCACCGTGCCGCGCTCGACGCGGCGCATACCGGTGATGGCCTCCAGAAGCTCGCTCTGGCCGTTGCCCTCGATGGCGGCGATGCCGAGCACCTCGCCCGCGCGGACGGACAGGCTCAGACCGTCCACGGCGACCAGCCCGCGGTCGTCGCAGACGGTGAGGCCGGAGACTCTGATCTGCTCCGCGCCCGCTTCGCCGGTCTTTTCCAGCCGGTCGTAGAGCACCGGGCGGCCGACCATCATCGAGGCGAGCTTTTTTTCGTCCACGTCGCAGGTGTTCTCCACACCGATGAGCCTTCCCTTGCGCATCACGCCCACGCGGTCGCTGATCGCCATGACCTCGTAGAGCTTGTGCGTGATGATGATGACCGTCATGCCCAGCTCGCGCACCACGCGGCGGATGACGGCGAACAGCTCGTCCGTCTCCTGCGGGGTGAGGACGGCGGTCGGCTCGTCCAGAATGAGAATGTCCGCGCCGCGGTAGAGCGTTTTGAGAATTTCCACGCGCTGCTGAAGGCCCACGCCGATCTCGCGCACCACGGCGGCGGGATCGACCACGAGGCCGTACTCCTCCACCAGCTTCTGCGCGGCGGCCTCGGCGGCCTTGTTGTCAAAGAGCACGCCGAGCCTGCGCGGCTCGCGGCTCATAACGATGTTCTGTGCCACGGTGAAGCTGGGTACGAGCATGAAGTGCTGGTGCACCATGCCGACGCCCATAGAGATGGCGGTTTTGGGCGAGAAGCGCTCGACCTTCCTCCCGCGGATGTACACCTCGCCGTTCGTCGGCTCATGGATGCCGTAGAGAATGTTCATCAGCGTGGTCTTGCCCGCGCCGTTCTCGCCGACGAGGGCAAAGACCTCGCCCTTTCGGATGTCGAGCGATACGTCGTCGTTGGCGAGCACGCCGGGGAACTCCATGGAGATATGGCGGAATTCGACTGCATTTTCCTGCAAGGCTCGTTACCTCACTTTCTTTGGAATAGAGGAAGCGGCGCGGCTTTTGCCGCGCCGCAAGGGAAGCGCATGAAATTACGCGCGCGTCGTCTCCACGACGATCTCGCCGGAGGCGATCTTCGCGGCCAGCTCCTCGACGGCGGCCTTGACCTCGTCGGGGACCTGCTGCGTCATGCCGCTGTCGCCGTAGCCGATGCCGACGTAGCCGGTCGCCATGTCGGCGGTCCAGGTGGTGCCGAAGCGGCTGTCGCCCGCGAGATAGGACTTGACGGCGTCATAGATGGAGCTGCCGACTTCCTTCTTCATGGAGCAGATGATGACCTCGGGGTCGATGTACTTCTGGTCGCTGTCCACGCCGATGGCGTAGAAGCCCTTCTCCTTGGCGGCCTCGAACACGCCGTCGCCGCAGGCGGAGGCGATCTGGAAGATGACGTCCGCGCCCTGATCGTTCAGCGCGATGGCGCAGTCCTTGCCGACGGCGGGATCGTCGTAGGTGTTGGAGTAGTTCTTCACCACGCTGATCTCCTTGCCGTTCTCGGTGCCGTAATACTCGGCGCCCTGCGTGTAGCCGACGATGAAGTCGTTGATGGTGTCGGCATCCTCGCCGCCGACCGCGCCGACCACGCCGGTCTCGGAGACCGCGGCGGCGATGTAGCCCGCGAGGAAGCTGCCCTCGTTCTGGGCGTAGGTGATGTTGAGCACGTTGGATACGGGCGCGCTGGTGGCGTTATCGACCCAGATCCAGTTGACCTCGGGATAGTCGGGCGCGATGGTCTCGACGTTGTAGAACTCCCAGCCGACGCACACGACGATGTTCGCCTTCTCGGCGGCGTTCTTCATCTGAATGTCGTGGTTCTCGTTGTTGCACTCGATGACGATGGGCGTCACGCCGAGGTCGGCGACCATGCGGTCCAGACCCTCCTTGGAGGAGTCGTAGAAGCTGCGGTCGCCGAGCTTGCCGGCTACGACCAGCGCGACGGTCAGACCGTCGGCGTCGCCGCCGTTGCCGGCATCGTCGATGGGCGCGTCGTCCTTCTTGCCGCAGGCGGCAAGGCTGAGCACCATGACGGCGCACAGCAGCACAGAGAGTAGCTTTTTCATTCCAATTTACCTCTTCAAAACATTGTAGTCTCTGCGCGGCGGATGCAGGAGAGCCGCGCAGGTATGCTCTATTATAGGCATTCCCGCGCGGCTTTGCAAGACATATCGCAAAAATCGCGTTGTATTTTGTGCTCAGGAGGGCGTTTTTTCGCCCAACGCTTCGCGCAGCGTGCGCCAGCCGAGCATGGCACACTTCACGCGCGCGGGCATATGGGAGACGTCGCGCAGGGCCGAGGCCTCCTCGAGGCTGTCGATCTCCTCCTCGCTCGCCTCGCCGCGGATCATGCGCAGAAAGAGGTCACCAAGCCGCAGAGCCTCCTCGCGGCTCTTGCCGACGATCATGCCGAGCATGATGTCTGTGGAGGCCTGCGAGATGGCGCAGCCGTCGCCGACAAAGGCCCCGTCGGCGATGGTATCGCCATCGAGCTTGAGCTTGAGCTGAATTTCGTCGCCGCAGCTCGGGTTCACGCCGTCGAGCACGAGGTCGGCGTCCGGCAGATCGTGCTTGAACTCCGGGCGGACGTTGTGCTCGGTAAGGATCTCGTTGTAGAAAGGATTAGTCGTCATAGCCCATGCGCCCCCTGACGGTGGATAGGCTGCCGACCAGCCGGTCCACATCGGTTTTGTCATTATAGAATGCGAAGCTCGCGCGCACCGTGGCGTGATAGCCGAGGAAGCGGTGGAGCGGCTCGGCGCAGTGATGCCCCGCGCGGACGGCTACGCCGTCGGCGGCAAGCAGCTCGCTCACGTCGTGCGGGTGGACGTTGTCCACCACAAAGGTCAGGATGCCGTTGTGCTCCTCCGCCTGGTCCGAGCCGAGAATGCGGACGTGCGGCAGCGCGCGCATTCGTGCGAGGGCGTCGGCGGTGACGGCCAGCTCGCGCGCGTGGATGGTATCGAAGCCGACGCGCTCCACATAGTCGATGGCGGCGTGCAGGCCCGCCGCGCCCGCGGCGTTGACGGTGCCGGCCTCAAATTTGTGCGGCGCCTCGGCAAACACCGCGCCCTCGCGCGTGACGGACTCGATCATCTCGCCGCCCGTGAGAAACGGCGGCATCTCCTCCAGAAGCTCGCGCCGCCCGTACAGCGCCCCGATGCCCATGGGCCCGTAGAGCTTGTGGCCGGAGAAGGCGAGAAAGTCCGCGCCCAGCTCCTGTACGTTGACCGGCAGGTGCGGCGTGCTCTGCGCGCCGTCCACCACCAGCACCGCGCCCACGCGGTGCGCCAGCTCCGCGACCGCGCGGATAGGGTATTCGCGTCCGAGCACGTTCGAGACCTGCTGCAGCGCGACGACCCTTGTCCTTGCCGTGATGAGCGCTTCGACCTTGTTGGGGTCCAGACTGCCGTCCGGCTCACATTCCATGAATTTGAGCTGCGCGCCGGTCTGACGGCAGACCATCTGCCAGGGAAGGATGTTGCTGTGGTGCTCCATCGTGGAGATCAGGATCTCATCGCCCGCCTTGACATGGCTGAGCCCGTAGCTGTAGGCCACAAGGTTCAGTCCCTCGGTCGTGTTGCGGGTGAAGACGAGCTCCTCGCTCTGCGCCGCGCCGAGAAAGCGGGCGACGGCGGCGCGGGCGCTCTCGAGCGCATCGGTCGCCTCGATGCTCAGCGGGTAGAGCCCGCGCAGGGGATTGGCGTTGTGGCGCGTATAGAACTCCCGCTCCGCGTCCAGCACGCACTGCGGGCGCTGGGCGGTGGCGGCGCTGTCGAGATAGGCGACGTTGCGCTGCGCGAGCAGCGGGAAATCGGCTTTATAATTCGTACTCATTCGCGTTCCTCCTTCGTACACAGGACCTGCGCGAGCGCGCCGAGGGCGCGCGCGGAAAAGGCTTCGTCCTCCGCCATGCGCGCGAGCCGCTCCACGGCGGCGCGGGCGAGGATGGCTTCGGCGGCGGCGCGGGCGATGCCGCGGCTGGCAAAGTAAAAGAGCGTGTCCTCGTCCAGCTCGCCGATGGTCGCGCCGTGGCTGCCCTCGACGTTCTCCTCGGCGCAGAGAATGACAGGGACAGTCTTGTTTTCCGCGTCCTCGCCGAGGAGCAGGACAGTCTCGTTTTCGCTGCCGACCGAGCCGGCGGAGCCGCGCTTGAAGTCAATGGTGCCGCGGAAGACCTTTTTCGCGCGCTCCATCAGCGCACCGGAAGCGTGGATCTCGCTCACGGTGCTTTTGCCGAGCTGCTCAACGGTCAGATCAATGTCCGCCGTGTCGCTCCGGCGGGCGAGGTAGCCGAGGTCGGCGCGCAGCGCCGCGCCGTCGCCGGCAAGGGAGATCTGGTGGTCGGCGTAAACAGCGCCGTCGCCGAGCTGGAGGGAGATAAGGTCGAGCTTCGCGTGTTCGGCGAGCTGCGCGCTCAACTCGTGGCGCAGCACTGCGCCCCGCGTGGGATTCAGAAGCTGCACGACGCGAAGGTGCGCACCCTCCGCCGCCATGAGCCTGAGCTCCGCGGCAAGGGGCTGCGCGGCGGTGCAGACCTCAAAGACGGTCAGCTCCGCGCCCGCCTCGGCGGTCACGGTATAGACGCGGCGGCCATAGGCTGCGCCGCCGTCCGCAGCCTCGATGCGGAGAGGGGCGTTTTCGCCGGAAACGGCGGTGAAGCGCTCGTTCGAGAGCAGCGCCTCCGCGTCCGTGTCCCAGCGGACGGCGGCCTCGTTCACGCCGAGACGGTTCCAGGTGCGCGAAGCGGGACGGTTGACATAAATCGTTTTTTCCATATCGTTCGCTCCTTTCGCTCAGCCGATGCTGCCCTTCATCTCAAGGCGGATGAGGTTGTTCATTTCCACGGCGTATTCCAGCGGCAGCTCCTTGGACACGTTGTCCGCGAAGCCGCTGACGATCAGGGCGCGGGCGTCCTCCTCGCTCATGCCGCGGCTCATGAGATAGAACACCGCGTCGTTGCTGATCGCGCCGATCCTGGCCTCGTGGCCCACGGCGGCGTCGCGCGTCTTGATGTCCATGGCGGGGATGGTGTCCGAGCGCGATTCAGAGTCGAGCATCAGGGACTGGCAGGAAACCGCGCTTTTCGCGCCCTTTGCGCTCTTTTCCACTACGACGCTCGAGCGGAAGGTGCTCACGCCGCCGCTTTTGCTGATCGAGCGCGTGTTCATATAGCTGCTGGTGTTTTTGCCGACATGGATGACCTTCGCGCCCGTGTCGAGATCCTGTCCCGCGCCGGCAAAGGTCACGCCGGTGAACTCCATGCGGGAATCGTCGCCCTTGAGAATGCTCATGGGGTACAGGCAGCCGACGTGCGAGCCGAACGAGCCGGACACCCACTCGATCGTGCCGCCCTCCTCCACCAGCGCCCGCTTGGTGTTGAGGTTATACATATTCTTCGACCAGTTCTCGATGGTCGAGTAGCGCAGCTTGGCATTCTTTTTGACGTAAAGCTCCACGCAGCCCGCGTGGAGGTTCGCCACGTTGTACTTGGGAGCGGAGCAGCCCTCGATGAAGTGCAGGCTCGCGCCCTCGTCCACGATGATGAGCGTGTGCTCGAACTGGCCCGCGCCCTTGGCGTTGAGCCGGAAGTAGGACTGGAGCGGGATGGACAGGTGCACGCCCTTGGGGACATACACGAACGAGCCGCCGGACCACACCGCCCCGTGGAGCGCGGCAAACTTGTGGTCGCGCGGGGTGACGAGCTTCATGAAATACTTGCGCACCATGTCGGCATACTCGCCCTTGAGGGCGCTTTCCATATCGGTGTAGACTACGCCCTCGGCGGCGACCTCGTCGCGCACATTATGGTAAACCAGCTCGGAGTCGTACTGCGCGCCCACGCCGGCGAGCGACTTGCGCTCCGCCTGCGGGATGCCCAGACGCTCAAAGGTGTCCTTGATGTCCTGCGGCACGTTCGCCCAGTCGTTCTGCATCTTCGTGTTCGGGCGGACATAGGTGGCGATGTGGTCAATGTCCAGCCCCTCGAGCGAGGGGCCCCAGTCGGGCAGGCGCAGCTCGTTGTAGATCTGGAGCGATTGCAGCCGGAACTGCTGCATCCACACGGGGTCGCCCTTTTCCTTGGACAGCTTGTCCACGATCTCCGGCGTCAGACCGGACTCCATGCGGTAGGCGTCGTGCTCCGCGTCGCGTATGTCGTAAATGCTGCGGTCCACATCCGCGACGTAGGTTTTTTCTCTGTTCTCTGCCATGCCGATGTCACCGCCTTACTCCGTCTTCAGGCTGCCGAAGCCCTTTTCGTTGATGGCCTCGACCAGCTCGGCCCCGCCGTTTTTGACAATGACGCCGTTTTCCATGACGTGCGCGGCGTCGACGTGCAGCGCCTCCAGAATGCGCGTGGAGTGCGTGATGATGAGGAGCGAGCCGTGCGTGCGCTCACGAAAGAGCCGCACGCCCTCGGACACCGTGCGCACGGCGTCCACGTCGAGACCGGAGTCGGTCTCGTCAAGGATGGCGAGCTTCGGCTCGAGCATGAGCATCTGCAAAATTTCGGCTTTCTTTTTCTCGCCGCCGGAAAAGCCCACGTTCAGGTCGCGCTCGGCATAGCTCTCGTCCATGTTCAGCAGCTTCATGGTCTCCCTCAGGCGCTTTTTGAAGTCCCAAAGCCGCAGGCGGTCGCCGGTCTTCTGCTCCAGTGCGCTGCGGATAAAGGCGCTGAGCGTCACGCCCGGCACCTCCAGCGGGTTCTGGAAGGAGAGAAAGATGCCGCGCTTGGCGCGCTCATTGACCGGCAGAGCGGTGATGTCCTCGCCGTCAAATACGATGCTGCCGCTCGTCACGGTGTAGACCGGATTGCCGGTGACGGCGTAGCCGAGCGTGGATTTTCCCGTGCCGTTCGGCCCCATGAGAACGTGCGTCTCGTCGCGCTCGACCGTGAGGTCAACGCCGTGAAGAATCTCCTTTTCCCCCGCGCTGACGTGCAGGCGATTGACCTCTAAAAGTGCTTCGTTTTTCATGCTGCATGCCCTCGTTTCTGCGTCTGTCCGATCGGACAGCTCTATAATCCTATCAAGTTGATAGGATTATAAGACGATAAACCTATAATGTCAATAGGGATTATAAAAATTTTCGGGCCGTCCGCACCTATTTGAACACTTGCACAGGCTGCGCCGCGCTGGTATCATAAGGGCGAGGTGAGAATATGGCAACAACAAAGGATTACATTGAATACGTCTGCGAGCGCCTGAACGGCGCGGGCGGGCTGCGTTACCGCAAGATGTTCGGGGAATACATGGTCTATGTCAACGATAAGCCCGTGCTGCTCGTGTGCGACAACACGGTGTTCGTGAAGATCGTGCCGGAGCTTGCCGCACTCATGGCGGACGCGGAGCGCGGCCTGCCCTATGAGGGTGCGAAGGAGCACTATATCCTCGATATCGACGATACCGACCTCGCACGGCAGGTCGTCGCGGTGCTGGAGACGGTCACGCCGCTGCCGAAGCCGAAAAAGAAGAAGGCCGAGTAGCTTGCCAGCGCTGCGCCGGTGTGCTACAATAGGCGGGAAAATAAAGGGCAGCGCCGCGCAGACACAATTGCGCGGTGCTGCCCGGGAAAAGCGAGGAAGCGAACCATGGAATACGATCTGCCCGTCGCGCAGATGGCGCGCGGCGACGATATCGAGGGCTTTTACGTCCTCAAATCCGCCTTTTCCAAGGTGGCGAACAACGGCAAGCCCTTTTTGAACCTGACCCTTTCGGACCGGACCGGCGCGGTCGACGCGAAGGTGTGGGACTACCCCGGCCCCATCGGCGCGGCGGACGAGGGCAAGGTCGTGAAGATCCGCGGCAGCGTGTCGGAGTTCCGCGGGGCCTTACAGGTGACGGTGGAGCGCATCCGCCTCGCGGGCGAGGACGACCGTTACGACGTGACCGCGCTCGTACCCACCGCGCCCATCGACGGGGAGGCGATGTACGCCTCGGTCGAAGCGCTGCTCGACTCCATCACGGACGCCGATTATAAGGCGGTCTGCCGTGAGCTGCTGCGCCGCCACAGCGAGAGCTTCCGCACCATCCCCGCCGCCAAGAGCGTCCACCACGGCTTTCTGCATGGCCTTCTGATGCACACGGGCAATATGATGCAGCTCGCCGACTTCCTCGCCGGTATGTATGCCGACACGGTGGACCGCAGCCTGCTGCTCGCGGGCACGTTCGCGCACGATCTGCAAAAGGAGCGCGAGTTCCGCTTCTCCGCCCTTGGCCTGGTGACAGACTATTCTGTGCCGGGCCAGTTGCTCGGCCACCTTGTCATGGGCGCGCAGGAGATCGCGGAGATCGCGAAGGAGCTGGACGTTCCGAAGGAGAAGTCTGTTCTGCTCCGGCACCTCGTTCTCTCCCACCACGGCGAGCCGGAGTTCGGCGCGGCGGTGCGTCCGGTCTGCGCCGAGAGCGAGCTTTTGAGCTACATCGACATGATCGACAGCCGCATGGAGATCTACCGCGAGGTGCTCGGCGCCACGCCGCTCGGCGGCTTCAGCGACCGCGTATTCGCGCTCGACGGCAAGAAGCTCTATCACCACGAATGAGGAGGAAAGAGGGATGCATCCATACTTTTCGGTCATGGACGAGCGCTGGTTCCACCGCGCCTTCGTCTACACCGGCTCGGTGACCGACCGCGAAAAAAACCTCGACTTCCGCTACCGCTATGAGCAGGTCAAGGGTGATGACGGCGACGCGCTCAAGGCCTCGACCTACTCCGACCTCTGCTACGAGCTGGCACAGGACGTGGAGGAGGAGACCTTCCCCTGGACGGACGAGGGCGTGGAGGCGCTGAAGGCGTGGTATCAGTCGCAGTACGAAAAATTCCTCGCCGCACATGAGGCATGAAAAAAGGGAGCCGCTTTCCGATAGCTGGGTGTTCGTAAAACAGTTTTCGAGAAATGACACGGCAACTGCCTGTCAGGGTTGGTTACGAGTACCCGGCTAGGCCGAGGAAGCATCAAGTCCCATGTCCGCACCGCAAAGGTGTTGGGCATGGGGCTTTTTGCATATCAGGGGCGTATACACCTCTATCAAGGTGTAACACACTATGACACTTTCAGCCCTGCGGTCTGCAAAGTGTAGTGGGCTCTCCGAGGGGGAACGACTGTATAGAGTGCGTTTCGGGCAAATCGCTACGTACGTGCGTACAGGAGGTTGGTACGCACGTACGCAGCGAAATGGCTAAAATCTCCTATATAGGGGAGTTCTTCCGGAAATCAATATGATATACTCAACTTAACCAACCATCATTAATAGGAGGCGGTAATACTATGGGAAAAACTTTTGTTTGCAGCTTATGCCGTAATGGAATCATTGGCGGTGGTTTGTACATTGATGAACCGTGTCATCCAATTTCTCTCCCAACGCTTTTGATGTGTTCATGGTAACATTCCCGCCGTGGCCTGTCAATACAGCTGCGGATGAGGGAGCTTTCGTTTTATGGGACGCTTGCTGCCGCAGCAGCATTGTGCGGGGTGAGACGGAACGCACCTGCCGGGAGGGCGGAGGCGCGCTGCCCGATATCCGGCAACCGATCCGAAAGAAACGGCAATGGCTTAGGAAAGGGCTGCGGGCGTCTGCCTCCGGACCGCGCGGATCGCCATGCCGGCCGCAAAGCCGATGACCGCGGGCAGCAGCCAGCCAAGGTTTTTGTCGAACAGGGGAAGATGCGCGGCGGCGAAGGCAATGGGCGCGTCCAGATGGAGCGCGGCCTGCACCGGCGCGGGCAGCGTTTTCATGCAGTCGAAAATGGCGGCGGCCCATGTGCCGATCATGGTCGCGATATAAACGGTGCGGTCATGCGCGAAGAATTTGCCGAGGAAGGCGAGAAGAATGAGCGCGATCGCCGGGGGATAGATGAGCATGAGCATGGGAATGGAGTATTCAATGATGGCGCTCAGCCCGATGTTCGACACGGCAAAGGAAAACACCGTGAAGAGGATCGCCCAGCTGCGGTAGGAGATCTTCCCGTTCGTCATCTTGGAAAAGGTCTCCGCGCAGGCGGTGACCAGACCGATGGAGGTCTTGAGACAGGCAAAGGTGATGGTGAAGGCAAGAATAAACAGTCCCACGCCGCCGAGGTAATGTCCGGCGATCTGCGTGAGGGCGATGCCGCCGTTTTCAGACAGCTCGAAGAGCCCTCTCGACTGCGCACCGACCACGATGGACACCACATAGATCAGCGCCATCAGCGCGCCGGTGAGGAGACCGGAGGAGAGCACGTCCTCGGCGATGGCATCGTCATTGTCCACACCCATGCGGCGGATGACGTCGATGACCACGATGCCGAAGGCGAGGCCGGCAATGGCGTCCATCGTGCCGTAACCCTCAATGAGCGCGGGGAAGAACGCGTCGCTCCGATAGGCCTCCACAGGCTCGACCGCGGAGACCGCCGCGCCGGGCGCGAGCAGCGCCGCGAGCATCAGCACGGCAAAGAAGAACAGAAAGAGCGGGTTGATGATCTTGCCGATCCAGACGGTGATCTTACCGGGACGCAGAGAGAAGAAGAGCACGAAGGCGAAGAACACCGCCGAAAAGAGGAGCAGATACAGCTGCTCCGGTGAATCCGCGCCCAGCAGAGGCGTGATGCCGGTCGTGAAGGAAACGGTGGCGCATCTCGGGATGGCGAAGAGCGGGCCGATGGTCAGGTAGAGCAGGCAGGTGAAGAAAATGCCGTAGCCCTTGCCGACCTTGCCGGAGAGCGTCTGAAGTCCGTCGGAGTGTGTGATGCCGATGGCGGCGACGCCGAGGATGGGGATGCCGACCGCCGTGATGATAAAGCCGATGATCGCCGGCAAGGCATTCTGCCCCGCCATTTGGCCGAGATGGACGGGGAAGATCAGGTTCCCGGCCCCGAAGAACATTCCGAACAGTGTTCCGGCAACAAGAATTTTCTGCCGGAGCGTTAATTTTTTGGTCGTCATGGAAAATCAACTCCTTTGTGCCGAGAATCTTACACCCTGCACTTGAAAAAGAGAAACGACCGGTTATAATAGTTATATTACAAATTGAAATACCCTGATGGACAGGAGGCGGCAGACCCGTGGACAGCAAGAAGCTTGAGATATTGATGACGGCAGTCAACCTCGGCAGCTTTTCCAAAGCGTCGGAGGTGGTGGGCTATACCCAGTCGGGGCTGACGCACCTGATCAACGGGCTGGAGCGCGAGATCGGCATGACGCTCATCCGGCGCGACCACAGCGGCATCGCGCTGACCGAGGACGGAGAAGCGCTGCTGCCCGCCATACGGGAATATCTCAGCGCGACGGCAAGGCTGGAGAATCAGATCGAGGCCATCACGAAAAAGCGGACGGCGACGATCCGCATTGCCGCGTATGCGAGCGTCGCGATGCACTGGATGCCGGAGATCCTTTACCGCTTCCGACGGGTGTGCCCGGACACGGATGTCGACCTGCGCATGGTGGACCATGAGCTTGAGCCGTTCGAGCTGCTGGAGGCGGGGCGTACCGACGTCATCTTTGCCGCACGGCAGAGCCGCGTCAACTGCGATTGGACGCCGCTGTATTACGACGCGATGTATGCCATCCTGCCGGAGGATTATCCGGTCGGCGGGAGAGAGAGCTTTCCCATCGAGGAATTCGACGGGAAGGAGTTCCTGATGCCCTACGGGCGGTTCGACATTGATGTGAATGCTGCACTCAGCCCGAAAAAGGTGAGGCCGAAGGTCCGCCCCTGCCATGTGGACGATGAAACGGTGATCCGCATGGTCAGCAAGGGGCTCGGCATCACCATGATGACGGAGATCATGATGCGGGGGAGAACGCAGGGCGTGCGGACGCTGCCGGTCAGCCCGAAGGCGGGACGCGAGCTGGGGATGGGAATGCACCTGAGCCGGAATACGCCGGAGGAGATATTGCGCCTGCGCGCGTGCGTGCTCGACTTTACCGGCGGCTTATCGTAGATTTTACAGAAAAGATATAGAAACCCATTCCTTTCAATGATATAACAGGAAAACGTACCAAACAGAAAGAAGAAACGAAGGAGAAATCTACATGGGCACTTCGATCAATTTCAACGAGAAAAAGGGCTTCATCTGCGATATGGATGGCGTCATCTACCACGGCAACCGCATCCTGCCGGGCGTGGCGGAGTTCATCCAATGGCTGCACGAGGAGGACAAGGAATATCTCTTTCTCACGAACAACAGCGGCTACACGCCGCGCGAGCTGAACCAGAAGCTCGCGCGCATGGGCCTCGATGTGCCGGAGGAGCACTTTTATACGAGCGCGCTCGCCACGGCGGCCTTCCTGCGGGAGCAGGCACCCGGCTGCTCGGTGTTTGCCATCGGCGAGGCGGGACTGCTCAACGCCCTCTACGACGCGGGCATCACGATGAACGATGTGAACCCCGATTATGTGGTCGTGGGCGAGGGGCGCAGCTATTCGCTCGATACGCTCACAAAGGCGACGAACCTTGTGATGCAGGGCGCGAAGCTCATCGGCGCGAACTCCGATGTGTCCGGCCCCATCGAAAACGGCATCGCGCCCGCCTGCCGCGCACTCATCGCGCCCATCGAGATGGCGACGGGCAAGCAGGCGTATTTCTGCGGCAAGCCGAATCCACTGATGATGCGAACGGGACTGAAAATGCTGAACTGCCACTCCGCCGAGGCGGTGATGGTCGGCGACCGCATGGATACCGACGTTATTTCCGGCATGGAAAGCGGTATGTCCACGGTGCTGGTGCTCTCCGGCGTCTCGACGCGCGAGACGCTCCGCACCTACGCCTACCGTCCGAGCATCGTGCTCGACGGCGTGGGCGACATCGCGGCCATGGCCCGCGCGGAGAAAAAATGAAAGCGCGAGCCCCACAGACGGTCATAAAGCCGGACTACCGGCAGTTTCACCTGCGCAAGCTCAACACGCCGGAATTTTCGCACATCAAGCTGCTGCTTTTTTGGCCGGTTTTCGGGCTGGCGTTTCTGGCGCTGGAGCGCTTCCGCCCCCATGCGGCCTATCATGTGATGCACTGCGCTCTGGACGATGCGATCCCATTCAGCGAATGGGCGCTGATCCCGTATCTTCTCTGGTTCGTCTATCTGATCGGCGCACTGGCGTATACCTTTTTTCAGGATGTGCCCGCCTTCCGGCGGATGATGCGGTTCGTCATCGTCACCTATACGGCCGCGACCGTCATCTATTTCATCTACCCGACGCAGCAGCTTCTGCGTCCCGAAGCGTTTGCGCGCGACAATGCGCTCACGCGGGCGGTCGCGTGGTTTTATACCTTTGACACAAACACGAACGTCTGCCCGTCGCTCCACGTCATTGGCTCCGCCGCGGCGCTGTTCGCGCTGCGGGACGGCCCGCGGCTCCGGAAACGGGCGTGGTGGCAGGCGGCGTCCGTGCTTCTGGCGCTGTGCATCAGCCTTTCCACGGTTTTCATGAAGCAGCACTCGATCCTCGATGTGCTGTGCGCGCTTCCGGTGTGCGCGCTGGGCTGGTGGCTGTGCTATGGGCGGCCGGGGCGGCACGGCTGAGATCGCACAGTTTTTTCCTGTATCCTGCACCGATCAAAATCGTTTTACAAGAGCGGAAATTTGCGGTCTGCTTATAGGATCGTGCGGCTGAAAGGCGCGTTTTACGAAGGAGGGGCACTTGCGGCATGAGTATTTTAGAGCTTGGCAGCCTGCAGCTCACGCTGTTTGCGATGATGCTGACCGGCGCGCTACTGAAGAAAAAGGGCGTCATCGACGAGAACGGCAAGAAATGCCTTTCCGACCTGTGCATCAGCGTCGTCATCCCCTGCAACATTTTTAAATCCTGTCTCATCGACTTCAACGCGGACATTCTCAGAGCCTGCGCCGCGCTGCTTGCGAGCGCGGTGGTGATGCAGCTTCTCTGCCTGACGCTGAACAGATTCCTCTACAACTGCTATCCGGCACAGCAGAAGAAGGTGCTGCAATACTGCACCATCGTGCCGATGAGCGGCTTTCTCGGCAACCCCATCGCCGAGGGCATCTACAGCGAGGTCGGCGTGCTCTACACCTCTATCTTTCTCATTCCCATGCGCATCGTGATGTGGTCGGTCGGCACGACGTACTTCGTCGCGGGAGAGACGGTGGATAAGCGCAAGGTCGTCAAAAATGTGCTGACGCACCCCTGCCTGGTCGCCATCTACTTAGGACTGCTCTGCATGATCACGCAGGTGCGGCTGCCGTCCGTCGTGCTCAACACGGTGAAGTACATCGGCAGCTGCAACTCCGCGCTGACCATGTTCATCGTCGGCACCATTCTGGTGGACGTGCCGCTCAAAAGCATCTGCAACCGCGACACGGCGGCGTTCAGCGTTCTGCGGCTCGTGCTCCTGCCCGCGGCGGCGCTTGGCGTCGGGATGCTGCTGCGCCTTGAGCCGACGGCGCTGGGCGTGAGTGTGTTGATGACCGGAATGCCCGCGGGCGCGACCGCCGCCATCTTCGCGGCGAAGTACGGCAGCGACGCGCCGTTTGCCACGCGCTGCGTGGTGTTCACGACACTGCTCTCCATGCTGACGCTGCCGCTGTGGGCGTACCTCGTGGGCTGATGCCGGGGCGCGGAGCACCGGCGCTCAGCGCGTGAGCGGGCCGGACCGGCGCTCGCCCCACCGGCTGTCGGTGTGCTGCTCCGCGGCGGCGGTCTCGGCGAGACGCTGCAGCTTTTCCATGCGCGCGTCGAGCTGCGCGCTCATCTGCGCGCACTCGAACAGCTCGCGGTTGACGTGATCGAGCTCCGGCAGGTCCTTCTTATAGCGGATCTTGTGCTCAAGGCTTGCCCACCAGTCCATGGAGATGGTGCGGAACTGCACCTCGACGCGCATCATGCGCTTTTGGTCGTGCAGGAAGATGGGCGTTTCCACGATGAGATGCAGGCTGCGGTAGCCGTTGGGCTTGGGCTCGGCGATGTAGTCCTTGCGCTGGAGGAGCGTGATGTCGTCCTGCTTCAAAAAGGCATCGGCGAGCTGGTAGATGTCCGACGGGAAGGAGCAGATGACGCGCACACCGGCGATGTCGTTGAGATTTTCCTCGATGCTCTCCACCGTCAGCGGGAAGCCGCGGCGCTGGAGCTTTTCGGCGATGCTCTCGGGGGACTTGAGGCGCGTTTTGATGCTCTCGATGGGGTTGCGGTCATACTGGAGCGAAAGCTCCTCGTTGAGAACGTTGAACTTGGTCTCGACCTCCATCATCGCGCAGCGGTAGTAGCTCATCAGCTCGCGGTAGGGCTGCGTGTAGCTCTGCACGAGCGTGCTGATCTCCTTGCGCGGCAGGCGCGAGAGCAGCAGGCGCTCCAGAGCACTGCGGTCGGTGCTGTTTTTCAATGCCATGTGTTGTTTCCTCGGCTTTGTCGGTTCTCCCTCCGCAGCGTGACGGCGGAGGGGCGGGCGCGATGCGCCCATCTCAATCATACCATCCCGCAGCGCATCCCGCAAGCCCTCCCCGACATTTGCGCCGAAATGACCGGAAGCCGAGGAAAAAAGGAAGCGCGGAGACCGTCGGTCTCCGCGCTTGCGGACGGTATTGGCTTTCGGCGGCTTACCCGCGGACGGGGATGAGGTCGCGATAGTGGAGATACATGATCTGTCCGGTGTACGGGTTGATGCCGGGGAGATAGGCGGAGTACACGCATTGGTCCACGGTGGTGCCGGGGGCGGTGGCCAGCAGATTGCTCACACCGGTCAGCTTGCCCGTGATCCAGACGAGATCGCCCGGGTGGAGGCTGGCGTTGGTGCTGTCGAAGGAGGTGTACTCCCCGTCCTCGCGCTCGACCTCCCCTGTGCTGCCATTATAGCTATAGACGTTGGTCACCGGCGCGGCCTGATACCAGCCGATCTGGTGGGCGTAGACGCTGCGCTCCGCTACGATGACCGCCTGCTCGATGGTGCAGGTGCCGTTGGGATTGAGCGTGGTGGCGGTGGTGCCCTTGACAAGATCAAGCGCGTTCATAAACGCCATCGCTTCCTTCGCCCAGCTCTGCACCAGCGCGTTATCCGTGTAGGATGCGAGCTTGGAGGTGTAGCTGGTGTAGGAATAGCCGGAGTTCTTCTCCACATATTGCAGCGTGCGGCGGAGGAAGGTCGCCATCTGCTGACGGTTCAGGGTGGCGTTGGGGGAGAAGGTGGTCGCCGAGGTGCCGGTGGTGATGCCCGCGGCATAGGCCTTGAGGACGTAGGCGTTGTTCGTGTCGGTGAAGGTGTTCGCGGCGGCGGGCGTGATGCTCTTGCCGGTCAGCGTTTCCGCCAGACGCACCGCAACGGAGCAGAACTGCAGACGGCTGATGGGCTTGGTGTAGTCGCTGCCAAGCAGGGCAGTATCGAGCAGATCGTCGTTGAGCGCGAGGTTCACATCGCTTTCAGCCCAGGAGCTGGTCTTGGCGGCGGACTTCTTCGAGAGCGTGAAGGTGCCGGGATACAGCTCGGTGATGTTCAGCGCCTGCGTTTCCTCCCACTGCAGGGAGGCGTTGGCTTCCGCCTGATACTGCGCGAGGGTCATTCCCGTGCCGGAGGCGTAAACATCCCGTGAGGTCAGATGCTGCTGGAGATAACGGTAGGAGTGGCCGCAGTATTCGCAGCTGAGCCAGTAGACGTGCTCTCCGGCGGCATTCACGCCGATGTAGGCCTCCGCCGTGGGATACTCGCCGTTATCCGAGTGGGCGAGCTTTTCTGTCTTGAGCAGGATCTCCTTATCCGAGTTATGGGGAGCGACATGCTTTGCATTGTACTCGCACTTGCCGCAGATGGAGCAGGAATAGTAATAACGCCGGGCAGATTGGCAGGCCTGCGCATAGGTGTAAACACGGTCGGCCGTCCGGATCTGCAGGGTGTACTGGTGGGCGGTGCACCAGTTGTCCTTCGCGGCGGCGTCGCCCGCCTTTTGGGCGGCGTAGACGTCATTGCCGGAGTAGGTCTTGATGGTGTAGGGGATCTTATAGCCGCGCTGAGCCTGGGCTGCCTTGAGCGCGGGCACAGCGGATTCGGGGATATACACCACGGTCTCGGCGGTGTAGAAGGGCAGGTCGCTCTGCCTCTCCCACCGGTATAACCCGGCGATGGGCAGCCAAAGGTAGGAATCCATCGCCTGAATAAACTGATAGACATCCACCTTATCGCTGAGCCAGAGCTCCTTCAAATATTTCGCGTAGCAGATGAAAAAGCACGTTCCATCCGTTATTTTCCCATTGGTGTCCAGAATGAGGGTGCGGATGCTGTCGGTGTTCTCCAGAACGTGGTTGGCGTCAGTCATGACGGTCACACCGTTTACAAAGTTTTCAAGCTGCTTGGACTCTGCCACAGTCTGCGTGCGGGGCGTCGCCATTGCCCGCTTGGCCTGCCGGAGGAGGTCTGTTTTCCGCGTCAGATCGGCGTTGAGCTCCTCTTTCTCCTGCTCGGTATAGCGCTCACCGGGGATGGTCAGGCTGACCTGCAGGGTGGGATAATACTGGGCGCTGGTGCGGATGGTGGCGGGCACGCCGTTGACGGTGGCGGAGAAGGTGTCGGGTCCTACGAGGTTTTCGCCGTTGACGGTTTTGTAGTTGGCGCAATAGCCCTTGGTGGTGTCAAAGGCCAGTTTGATGTTGACGAGATAGGTCGTGCCGGCGCGGAAGGAAAAGCCGTCGTCGGTCTCCACGTCGTCGCCCTCCCACTCGGTATACATGATGCCGGCGCCGTTGGCGAGCAGGTCGATGTTGCCGCTCTTCATGGATTTGATGGTGACCTCGGTCTCCATCTCGTTGGGGTCGCCCGCCTTCGGCAGGTCGATGACGAGGTCGACGCTCTTGAGCCTTGTCGGCGCGGCGAGGGCCGCGGTCGGCAGCAGGGTGAGTGCCAGAACGAGACAGAGCAGCGCGCTGAGCAGTTTCTTTTTCATGGTTCCCTCCTGTAATTGAAATGATAAACGAGGATCGCTTGCTTTCTGCAGTATAGCAGGAATCTCCGGCGGGAGGGACCCATATCGACTTGAAATGTATGGATTTGCGGCTTGAAATGTGAGATAATGCTGGAAAGAAAAAGAATGGTATGCTACAATAAGGCAAAAGGAAGCGAGGAAAGGGGGCGGCGGAATGTACATCGCAGTCTGCGACGACCAGACGGAGGAGCTCAAAGACCTGACGGAGCTGCTCGGTGCGTGGGAGACGGATCGCGGCACGCCCGTGCGCGTGAAGAGCTTCCGCAGCGCGGCGGAGCTGCTGGACGCGGCGCGCCATGAGCGCTTCACGCTGTACCTGCTCGACATCATGATGCCAGGGCTGAACGGCATGGATGCCGCGCGCGAGATCCGCGGCTTTGACAAGGCGGCGGACATCATCTTCCTCACCTCGTCCCCCGGCTTCGCCTACGACAGCTACAGCGTCAAGGCGCTGGAATATCTGCTCAAGCCCATTCGAACCAAGACGCTCTATCCCATCCTTGACCGGCTGGAGCTGCGTGAGCGCCGCCCGCAGGAGGCGCTCACGCTTCGCACCGGCGGCATCATCGTGCGCGTGCCGTTTTCGCAGCTCACCTATGTGGAGGTCAACGGCAAGCACCTTTACTTCAACCTTGCCGACGGGCAGGTGCGCGAGGTCGTCGGCTCGATGAAGGAATACGAGGACGCCCTGCTCACGCGGCCGGAATTCATGCGCATCCACCGCTCCTACATCGTCAATATGCTGCAGATCGAGGAGCTTTCACCCACCGGGCTCCGCACCTTTTCGGGCCGCGAGCTGCCGGTCTCACGCCTGTTATACCCCCAGCTTCAAAAGGACTATATGAAGCTGCTGTTCGCGCAGAGAGAGGAGTGAGACGATGTCCGTATTGACCACACTCGGCGTTTTTAACTACGGGCTGGTGCTGCTCTACGGCCTGTTCCTCAGCACCTTCATCTCCGGCGGCTGGGAGAATACGAAGCAGAGAACGCTTGTTTTTGCCGCTTGCCCGCTGTTTCTGATGATCCAGAGCGTGTGCTGGCTGGCGCTGGGTGCGGACATGGCGCGGCAGCTCTACCCGCTCATCACTCACCTGCCGCTGGCGCTCATCCTGATCTTCATTCTGAAGAAGAGAGTCGACGTGGCGCTGGTGAGCATCTGCACGGCCTACCTCTGCTGCCAGCTCCCGCGCTGGGTGGATCTGGTGGTCACGGCGCTTACCCGCTCCGAGCTGATCGGCGAGATCTGCTACACGCTGGTGATCGGACCGCTGTTTTATCTGCTCTACCGCTTCTTCGTCCGCCCGGCCTACGCGGCCATGATGGCCTCGCCGCAGTCGCTGCTTTTATTCGGCAGCCTGCCGGTGGCGTATTATTTCTTTGATTACGCCACGGTCGTCTATTCCGACGCGCTCTATCGCGGCTACGGGGCGATCAACGAGTTCCTGCCCACGGCGCTCATCATTTTTTACGTTATGTTTCTCACAGCCTATCACGCCCAAAGCAGCCGCCGCGCGCAGGCGGAGATGCAGAGCACCATGCTCGAGGCCGGATTGAAGCAGTCGCAGATCGAGGTGGACGCGCTGCGCCGGGCAGAGGTGCAGACCGCCGTCTATCAGCACGATATGCGCCACCATCTCAACGCCATCGACGGCTTTCTGGCGGCGGGAAAGCCGCAGCAGGCGGAGGAATATATCCGCAAGGTGCGCTCGGATATTGAGCGCATCACGCCAAAGCACTACTGCGACAACGAGCTGGTGAACCTGCTCTGCTCCGCCTTCGCCGGAAAGGCGCAGCGCATGGGCGTTCGGCTGGAGGTGGACGCGAAGCTCCCGCGCGAGCTGTCGGTCTCCGACACCGAGCTGTGCGCCGTGCTCTCCAATGCGCTGGAGAACGCGCTGCGCGCCGTGTCCGATCAGCCGGAGGCGGACCGCTGGGTGACGCTTTACTGCGGCGTGCGGCTGGGCAAGCTGCTCGTGGAGATCCAAAACCCCTGTGCCGAGGGGCTTGTCATGCGCGACGGCCTGCCGGTCTCCGAGCGCGCGGGGCATGGCTACGGCTGCCGCAGCATCCAGACGATCGCCGAGCGGCGCGGCGGACTCCTTTTTTCGTCCCCGAGAGGCAAAAAATTGAAAAAAGTTCAAAATATGGCTGTTCTTTCTAAAATTCCTGTGATACAATAAATGTTCAATTGATCGGAATATGGGAACAGGAGGGAAATTCCATGACCGTGCAGGAGGCGATCTCCGCACGCCACAGCGTGCGTACCTATTTGACAAAGCCGGTCGAGCCGGCGATCGTGAACGCGCTGCGCGCGGAGATCCGCGCGTGCAACGCCGAGGGCGGACTGCACATCCAGCTTGTGATGAATGAGCCGATGGCGTTCCGCGGCTTTTTTGCGCACTACGGGAAATTCCGCGGCGTGTGCAACTACATCGTGCTTGCCGGAAAGCGCGCAAAGGATCTTGACGAGCGCGCCGGCTGGTTCGGCGAACGCCTTGTGCTGCTCGCGCAGACGCTGGGGCTCAATACCTGCTGGGTGGGCCTGACCTTTTCAAAAGCGGTCGCGCGCAGGAGCTATGTGCTCGCACCGGATGAGCGGCTCGTGTGTGTGATCGCGTTCGGCTATGGGGCCGAGCAGGGCGAGGCGCACGAGAGTCGTCCGATGCGCGAGGTGTACCGCGCCGACCGTGCGCTGCCCGAGTGGTTCGGCCGCGGCCTCAAGGCGGCGCTGCTCGCGCCCACGGCGATGAACCAGCAGCGCTTCCGCTTCACGCTCCTGCCGGACGACACCGTTCGGGCGGAGAGCCGGGGCGGCAGCTACAGCCATGTGGACCTCGGCATCGTCAAATACCATTTTCAGCTCGGCGCGGGCCGCGAGAGCTTCCGCTGGGCGGAGTGAGCCGCCGTTTCCGCACACGGGTGTGTTAAGAATACGAGAGAGAAAATCAGGAAGGAAAAAATCACTATGCAGAAGAAAGCCAATCCCGCAGCGCTGCTGCCGATCCTTGTGTTCCTGCACCTTTACCTGGGGCTGGGACTTATCTTTGAGTATGTGCTCAAGATCCCGATGGGCTTTTATTCCATCCCTATTGTAGTCATCTTTCTTGTCGCGCTGCTGACGGCGTGCTGCCAGAACCGCGCGCTGAGCTTTGACGGCAAGCTCACGCTGATGGGACAGGGCATCGGCGATAAGAACATCGTGACGATGCTGCTCATCTTCCTTGCCGCCGGTATCTTCGTCGGCGTGGTGGGCCGCTCGAGCGCGGAGAGCGTGGCGTATTTCATGCTCTCGATCATCCCGTCCAGGTTCGCCGTGGCGGTGCTGTTCGTCGTCAGCTGCTTCGTCTCCACCGCCATGGGCACGAGCGTCGGCACCATCACGCTCATCACGCCCATCGCCATCCCCATTGCCGCGGCAAGCGGCTATTCCCTGCCGCTGTGCATCGGCTCGGTCATGGGCGGAGCGATGTTCGGCGACAATCTGAGCTTCATTTCCGACACCACCATCGCCGCCTGCAACGGGCAAGGCTGCGCGATGAAGGATAAGTTCCGCGAGAACTTCCACATCGCTCTGCCCGCGGCGCTCGCGACGCTCGTGCTCATCCTCGTGCTGACGCTGAACGCCGACGTCGTCCCGGCGGAGATCCCAGGCTATCACCTGATCCAGATCATCCCCTATGTGCTGGTGCTCGTCGGCGGCATCATCGGCATCAACGTGTTCGTGGTGCTGCTCATCGGCATTGTGTCCGGGGCCGTTATCGTGCTTGCCACCGGCGCGACCGGACAGACGGGCGTGCTTGCGGTCAAGGCGCTGCTGGAGAACATGGGCAGCGGCGCCGCCGGCATGTTTGAAACGTCGATGGTCGCCATCCTCGTCTCCGCCATCTGCGCCCTCATCCGCGAGTACGGCGGCTTTGAGGCGCTGCTGGGCTGGATCAGAAAAGCGTTCCGCGGCAAGCGCGGCGGACAGATCGGCATGGGCCTGCTCGTCGGCGCGATGGACATCGCCACCGCGAACAACACCGTCGCCATCGTGATGGCGAATCCCATCGCAAAGGAAATGAGCGAGGAATACGGCATCACACCGCGCAAGGCGGCGTCGATCCTCGATACCTTCTCCTGCATCTTCCAGGGCATCATCCCCTACGGCGCGCAGATGCTCGTCGCCATCGCCGCGGCGCACGAGCTGGGGTATCAGGTCTCCGCGTTTGAGATCATTCCGAATCTGTTCTATCCGTTCCTGCTGGCTGTCAGCTCCTTCTTCTTCATCGCCATCGACGGCAAAAAGAAGGCCTGAGCCATGCCCGACTTTGCACGGCTCCGCGCCAAGCGGCTCTTCCTGCTCGATCTGGACGGAACGCTCTATCTGGACGAACGGCTCTTTGACGGCGCGGCGGACTTCCTGTGCGCGATCCGCTCGCGCGGCGGGACGTACCGCTTTCTGACAAACAACTCCTCCCGCGGGGCGGAGAGCTATGTGGAGAAGCTGCGCCGCCTCGGCGTGGAGGCGGAGATCTCCGACTTCCTTACGAGCGTGGACGCGCTCATCGCGCATCTGCGCGCGCAGGGCATGGCGGAAAAGCTCCTCTACGTCTGCGGCACGCAGTCGATGAAGCGGCAGCTCACGCAGGCGGGACTGCGCCTGACGGACGACCGCGACGCGGCGGTGGATGCCCTGGTGATGGGCTTCGACACCGAGCTGACCTTTCAGAAGTTAGAGGACGCCTGCATCCTCCTGAACCGCGGCGCGGACTACCTTGCCACCAATCCCGACTGGGTCTGCCCGACGTGGTACGGCTTTGTGCCGGACTGCGGCAGCGTGTGCGAGATGCTTTTCCGCGCGACCGGACGGCGGCCCTATGTCATCGGCAAGCCGCGGCCCGATATGGCGCACCTTGCGATGGCGCGCGGCGGCTTTTCCGCAGAGGAGACGGTGCTGCTCGGCGACCGGCTCTACACCGACATTGCCTGCGGCGTGAACGCGGGTATCGACACGGTGCTCGTCCTCTCGGGCGAGACGAAGGAGGCAGACCTCGCCGGCAGCGCGGTGCAGCCGACGTTTGTCCTCGGCAGCGTCGCGGATTATCTGAGCATTTTACAGGAATGAAAAAACGACCGCTCATGCGGTCGTTTTTTGCGTCTATTTCACCAGCAGCGGCTGGAGCTGTACGCCGCGCAGCGCCGCATCAACGGTCGGCACGAGCTGCGAAAAGTCAGCGATGAGCGAGGTGGGCTTACCCTGCGGATCGTCCTGCCCGAAGGGAACGAAGTAGTAGTTCTTCCGGTTGAGGAGCGCGGCGAGATTCGGCGCGCTCGCGCTCAGACCGTCGTTCGTCGCCAGCGCGACGACCACGGGCTTGCCGTTGCGCAGATGGGATTTTGCCGCCATCGTCACCGGCCCGTCGGTGATGCCGTGGGCGAGCTTGGCAAGGGTGTTGCCCGTACAGGGCGCGATGACGAGGACATCGGCCAGGTTTTGCGGGCCGAACGGCTCGGCCTCCACGATGGTGCGGATGGCGGGACGCCCCGCCGCGCGCTCCACGCGCGCGATGAGATCGTCGGCCAGTCCGAAGCGGGTGTCGTACCGCGCCGTGTTTTCGGAGAGAATGGGGACCATCTCAAAGCTCTCTGCCATTTCCTCAAAGAGCATCAAAATTTTCGGGTGATTGCAGAATGAGCCGCAGAGGGCAAATCCGATGCGTTCGGTTCTCATGCTTCTTCCTCCCATATTTTTTCCAAGGTCAGCTTGATGGCGCGCGCCGCGGTCTCCGGCGCGGCCCTGCCGGGAAGTCCCGGCGCAGCGATGCACTTCAGCCCGCGAGCCTCCGCCGCCGCATGGTCGAAGCCGGGCTGCGAGGCCAGCTCGAGCAGCACGCACTCGCGCGGCAGATCGCGCAGCAGCTCCTCTGTGAGTACCATGTTCGGTACGGTGTTGAAGACGACGCGAAAGCTCCCGAGCCGTCCGGCGAGACGGTTCGTGCGGAGACCGCGGTAGCCGAAGGCGTCGATCCACGCGAGATCGTCCAGCCGCCGTGCGCTGACCGTGACCTCCGCGCCCAGCCCCCGCAGGCGGTGGGCGAGCAGCTTGCCGATGCGCCCGAAGCCGATGACCAGACACGGTGTGCCGCAGAGCGTCACGTCCGTCGCGGCCATCGCTGCCTCAATGGCGCCCTCCGCCGTCGGCACGCCGTTGCGCACCGCCAGCTCCTCGCGCGAGAGGTAGTCGGTCAGCGTCAGGCCGAATTCCGCCGCAGCCTCGCGGTCGGCGGTCTTCACGCCGCCGGCGTAGAGGCGCTGCTCCGGACGCAGCAGCGCGAACAATCCGCACAGCGGCAGCGCTGTGGCGGTGCAGTTGAGATTTTTCCCGCGCGAGAGCGGCACGGGCAGCACGACGCGGTCGGCTTGCGCCGCTTCCTCCAACGCCGTGTCCTCCATGCCGAAGGCGGCGAGTCCCCACGTCCGCACCGGATGACCGTCCTCCGCGAGCAGACGCGCGAGCAGCGCCATGCGCCGGTCCCCGCCGAGCACGGCGATCGTTTTTTCCATAGGCGTCCCCCTTTCCATTCCTCTTACTCTATGCGCACGGCGGGGGAAATTTGATTGCGAAACGCAAAAGAGTGTGGTATCATGGCAAAAAATCAAAGGAGACCCGTCTATGACACGTTATCCCTATCTGCTCTTCGACGCCGACAACACGCTCTTTGACTTCGACGAGGCCAATATCCATGCCTTTCGTGCCGTGTGCGACGCCTTCGGCCTGCCCTTTTCGCAGACGCTTTTTGATCGCTTTGAGATCATCAACAACGCAACATGGGAGCGCTTTGACCGCGGGGAGCTGACGAAGGACGAAACGGTGCTCGAGCGCTTTCGCGCCTTCTTCGCCGCCGAGGGCATTCGCGGCCTCGATCCAACAGCGTGCAACGGCGTCCATCTGGCGAGCTTGAGCAATGCGACCTATCTTATGCCACATGCCGCGGAGGTCATTGCCAAGCTGCGCGAAACACACCATATCCATCTCATCACCAACGCGGTCGAAGCCGTCCAGCGCGGGCGGCTGGGGCGGTCGGCGCTCGCGCCCTACGTTGAGGAGGCGTTCATCTCCGAGACCGCGGGCGCGGCGAAGCCGTCCGTGGAATACTTCGACTATGTGTTCGCCCACATCGACGGCATCACGAAAGAGAATTGCCTTGTCATCGGCGATTCGCTCACGAGCGACATTCAGGGCGCGAACAACTATGGACTTGCGTGCTGCTGGTTCAATCCGAAGAAAGCGCCGAAGCCGGAGAGTCTGCGCGTGGACTACGAGATCCGCGATCTGCGGGAGCTGTACGGCATTGTGAAATAAGAAAAGCGCCGGCTCCGTGCCGGCGCTTCTGCGTCATTTCTCTTTGCTCTTATCAAAATAATAGTGCGCGAAGTTCTTGTACTGGGCGGCATAATACCTTGCCAGCCGGTACACGCGCGCGGGGGCGAGGTCGCCGCCGCACCAGAGCGTGTGCAGGGCTTTGTATTGCTTCATCTCCTCGCGCAGGGCGGGGGAGGTGACGTACCTCGTCAGGATGCCGCGCGGGACGTTGGACCACAGCGCGGTCGTTTCGTTGTAGATGCACTTCCCGCGGCGGCCGTAGACCACGTCCTCGGTGAGCAGCTTCATCATGTTGATGCCCGCTGCGCGGCAGAAGAAGCTCGAACGGCCCAGCCGCGGGTTGATCTCAAAGAGAACATAGCGCCCGGTGCGGCTGTCGTACTTCATGTCGATGTTGGAGAAGCCGACGTAGCCGATGGCCTGCAAAAAACGCTGCATTTTATCGTAGAGCAGCGTGTCGCCGCGCGAGAGGATGGCGGCGTAGTTGCCGACGCTCTTGGGGTCGTAGTATTCGAGCACCGGCTGGCCGAGGCACATCGCGCGCACCGTTCCGTCCGTGTCGGAGTAGCTGTTGAGCACACGCATGGCGTCGTCCCCGCCGGGGATAAACTCCTGAAGGATGAGCTTGCCGCGATAGTCGGAGCCGTTCATGCTGCGCACCATCGTGAGGTATTCCTCCCTGGTGTCGAAGAAAAAGACCTTCTTCTGCCCCTCAAAGTGGCAGCGCAGGTAGTCGAGCGCGTTGGAGTTTTCCGGCTTGACAACGATGGGGAAGTCAAACGGCAGACGGTCGGCGACCTCGATGCGCTCGTCGGGCGCGGCGATGACGGTCTTGGGATAGTCCATGCCGTACTGCTCGCAGAGCGCGTAGAACCGATCCTTGGTGTCGAAGGTCTCGAGCAGCTGCTCGGGGATGAAGCGGTTCGCGATCAGCCCCTCGAAGTGGTCATAATGGCGGCAGAGCAGACCGGTATAATAGTCCGAGCAGGGGATGACGAGCAGCTTTTCGTAGTCCTTGGAGCACTCGCGCAGTACGCCGAGCAGCGCGTCGGGAAAGACATCCTCGCGTTCAAAGCCGGCGATGATGCGGCAGTCAAAAAGACGCGAGTGCCGCGTGGGAATGAGCTGCGCGGTGCACACGAGCAGCGGCGTGACCTCGGGGTACGCCTCGCGGAAGAGACGCGCCGTGCCGTAGGCGTTCTCGTCGCTGCCGAGAATGATGGGCAGAAAGTCCTTTTTCTTCATGCCTTCGCTTCCTTTTCGTCATATTCTGCCAGATATTTGAGAGTCAGCTCCACGTCGCTCGGGAAGGGGACGAACTCTCTGCCGCGCTTCATGGTCGTCTCCTCGCCCTTGCCTGTGAGCAGGATGACGTGCGGCTCGGGATGGTCGAGAATGGCGCGGCGGATACATTCGGCGCGGTCCTCGCAGACGAGGTGCGGGCATTTGACATGCTTTTCGATGTCGGCGGCGATCTGCGCGAACGGCTCCTCGCCGGAGTCCTCCTCCGTGATGTAAACGAAGGCGCAGTTCTCGCCGCTCAGCTCGCCGAGGTCGCGGCGGCGCTGGAGCGCGTGCGAGCCGGGGCAGCCGAACACGGAGATCATCTCCTTGCCGGGATACTCCACCCTTGTCGAGCGGTAGAGCGCGTCGAAGCTCATGCGGTTGTGCGCGTAGTCCACGATGACGGTCACCCTTTTGTCACGGCTTTCGTAGACCTGCATCCGCCCGTTCGCCCGCGCCTTGCGCAGACCCGAGCGGACAAATTCCTCCGGCACGCCGAGCGCCATGGAGATCGCCATCGCGGCGAGCGCGTTGGAGACATTGAACAGACCCGGCATCGTGATGGAAAATTCACCGTTGTACTTCGGCGAGCGCACGGTGAAATACAGTCCGTCGGCGCGCTTTTCGACCCGTTCGCAAAAGACCGTGTCGCTTGCGTGGCTGCCGAAGGTGATGAGCTCACAGCCGCCCGACCTCGCGTGGGCGATGGTCTCCGCGGCGTGGTCGGCGTCGGTATTGACGCAGCCGACGCGGCAGCTGTCGAAGAGCTTCAGCTTCGAAGCGTAGTAATCCGCGAAATCCGGGTGCTCGATGGGGCTGATGTGGTCGGTGCCGATGTTCAAGAACGCGCCCACGTCAAAGGTCATACCGCGCACGCGTCCGACCTTGAGCGCCTGCGAGGAGACCTCCATCACCAGATGGGAAATGCCGGAATCGTATGCGTTCTGAAAATGCTGATAGAGCTCCAGCACCTCGGGCGTCGTGATGTGCGACTCCTCGGTAATGACGCCGTCATAATTGTCGATGGAGGAGAGGATGGCGCATGGGGGCTTGCCCTCGCTCGTGAGCCAGTCATTGAAGATGGAGCGGACGTAGTAGGCGGTCGTGCTCTTGCCCTTGGTGCCCGTGATGCCGACGCTCGTGAGCTTGTCGGTCACATGATCGTAGAAGAGTTGGCCGAGTACGACCATCGCATAGCGGATGTCGCTCACGAGCAGCTGCGGCGCGTCCACGGGGTAGGGCTTTTCGGCGACATAGCCGGCTGCGCCCTGTGCGAGCGCCGCAGAGAGGTACTCCGCTTTGAAGTGTGCGCCCTTGCAGAGAAACAGCGAGGTGCCGTGCAGGCTGCGCGTGTCGTAGCTCAGACAGTCGATGACGGTATTCTCCGCGGCGGGCGTCAGCGTGGTTGCGGTCAAAAGTCCGGCGCGCGTGAGCGCGTCGGCATATTCCTTTAGGGTGTGTTTGGGATTCATCTCTTCGCTCCTTTGGCAGTCGATGAAATGGCGGGTCTCATAATAAATATATAGTATAGCACGCGACGCTTTTCCTGACAAGAAAAAACGCTGGAAGACATTGCATTTGCATTCTGCCCGCCTGCGCGGTATCATAGACGGCGTCCTTGATCAAGACGAAACTACCGATAAGGAGGCTCACGCGCTATGAATTGTGCTGCTCTGCTTGCGCTGCTGTGCCAGATGCTCGGCGTCGGCTGCAACGGCTAAAGCCGTCAAATATTCGGAGGGAGGAGGGCTTTGCCCGCCTCTCTCCTGTTATTTTTGGCAGTTATGACGGACATAAGCGGCTCTGATTGTGCCGTTTGACCGAAAAACGAAAAAGACAAAATTAAGACTTGCAAAAGCTCCGGCGGCGTGCTAAGATACGACCTGTTCGCGAAAAGCGGACGGCTTTCCGACAACGGTTTTCCTTCCTCCGTCGTGAGTGAAGAAAAATTGCAGAAACACAAAAAAAGTGTTGACAAGGTCGGAAAGATGTGGTAACCTAAAATTCGTTCCGCGGTTGGAGCGTGTACCTTGTAAATTAAACAACGAAGAACAAAGAAGCACCAGATATGAGGTGTCTGAGAAGACATCGAGCTTGCTCTGAAGTGGTTTAGTCAATTACACGGAGGGGCAAGGATAAAAAGTTTTGCAAGCTATGACAAATAGCTCGATAAAGGTTTGAACAGCGAGAGCTGTTGAAATACCATTTTATTGAGAGTTTGATCCTGGCTCAGGACGAACGCTGGCGGCGTGCTTAACACATGCAAGTCGAACGAGAATCTGTGGATCGAGGATTCGTCCAAGTGAAGCAGAGGACAGTGGCGGACGGGTGAGTAACGCGTGAGGAACCTGCCTTTCAGAGGGGGACAACAGTTGGAAACGACTGCTAATACCGCATGATACATTTGGGTGGCATCATCTGAATGTCAAAGATTTATCGCTGAAAGATGGCCTCGCGTCTGATTAGCTAGTTGGTGAGGTAACGGCCCACCAAGGCGACGATCAGTAGCCGGACTGAGAGGTTGACCGGCCACATTGGGACTGAGATACGGCCCAGACTCCTACGGGAGGCAGCAGTGGGGAATATTGGGCAATGGGCGCAAGCCTGACCCAGCAACGCCGCGTGAAGGAAGAAGGCTTTCGGGTTGTAAACTTCTTTTAAGAGGGAAGAGCAGAAGACTGTACCTCTAGAATAAGCCACGGCTAACTACGTGCCAGCAGCCGCGGTAATACGTAGGTGGCAAGCGTTGTCCGGATTTACTGGGTGTAAAGGGCGTGCAGCCGGGAATGCAAGTCAGATGTGAAATCCATGGGCTTAACCCATGAACTGCATTTGAAACTGTATTTCTTGAGTACTGGAGAGGCAATCGGAATTCCTAGTGTAGCGGTGAAATGCGTAGATATTAGGAGGAACACCAGTGGCGAAGGCGGATTGCTGGACAGCAACTGACGGTGAGGCGCGAAAGTGTGGGGAGCAAACAGGATTAGATACCCTGGTAGTCCACACTGTAAACGATGAATACTAGGTGTGCGGGGACTGACCCCCTGCGTGCCGCAGTTAACACAATAAGTATTCCACCTGGGGAGTACGATCGCAAGGTTGAAACTCAAAGGAATTGACGGGGGCCCGCACAAGCGGTGGATTATGTGGTTTAATTCGAAGCAACGCGAAGAACCTTACCAGGGTTTGACATCCTGCTAACGAAGTAGAGATACATTAGGTGCCCTTCGGGGAAAG
>CEAH01031799.1_pt1 | contig 62142 bp, 54 predicted proteins | sample 557571 | NCBI WGS metagenome assembly CEAH01 (sample SAMEA3182092, study PRJEB8094) | gut metagenome | biome: human; feature: gut; material: Stool; isolation source: human stools | place: Canada | collected 2013-11-25
GCCGAGTACATCGGCCGCACCGAGGACGACGATTCGAAGCACGGCCAGAAGTGGCGCGACCAGTTCCTCGTCTACCGCAAATGTTCGGTCTGCGGCGGTTCGCGCCTGCGGAAGGAGTCGTTGCAGTTCCGCGTCGCCGGGAAGAACATCGCCGAGGTGTCGGCCATGTCGATTTCCGAGTTCTCGGAGTGGGTTCCCACCATCGAAAAACAGCTCTCGGAGAAGGAGTGGAAGATTGCCCAGGAGATCGTCAAGGAGATCCGCGAACGCCTGCGGTTCCTGATGGACGTGGGGCTGGGCTACCTCTCGCTGGCGCGTTCGTCGCGTTCGCTGTCGGGCGGCGAGAGCCAGCGCATCCGCCTCGCCACGCAGATCGGCTCGAAACTCGTCAACGTGCTCTATATCCTCGACGAGCCGTCGATCGGCCTGCACCAGCGCGATAACCAGCGGCTGATCCGCAGCCTCGAAGAGCTGCGCGACGCGGGCAACTCGGTGATCGTCGTCGAGCACGACGAGGACATGATGCGCGCCGCCGACTTCATCGTCGACGTGGGACCCCGCGCCGGGCGCAAGGGCGGCAACATCGTGGCCGCCGGGACGTTCGACGACATCCTCCGGTCCGACACCATCACCGCCGATTACCTGACGGGACGCCGGCGGATCGAAATTCCCGAAACGTTGCGCAAGGGAACGGGCGGGCGCATCGTGATCCGCGGCGCGCGGGGCAACAACCTCAAGAACGTCACGGCGGAATTTCCGCTGGGCAAGTTCATCTGCGTGACGGGCGTCAGCGGTTCGGGCAAGTCGACGCTCGTCAACGAAACCCTGCGGCCGATTCTCGCCAGAGAGCTTTACCGCTCCTTCGACCAGCCGCTGGAGTACGACGGGGCGGAGGGCCTCGAACATATCGACAAACTGGTCGTTGTCGACCAGTCGCCCATCGGGCGCACTCCGCGGTCGAATCCCGCGACCTATTCGAACGTCTTTTCCGACATCCGCAAGCTGTTCGAGATGACGCCCGACGCCCAGATCCGCGGCTTCAAGGCCGGGCGTTTCTCGTTCAACGTCAAGGGCGGCCGCTGCGAGGAGTGCCGCGGGGCGGGCGTGCAGACCATCGAGATGAACTTCCTGCCCGACGTCTACGTGCGCTGCAAGGCGTGCGGCGGCCACCGCTACAACCGCGAGACGCTCGAAGTGAAGTACAAGGGCAAAAATATCGACGACGTGCTGAACATGACGGTCAACATGGCCGTGGAGTTTTTCGAGAACATCCCCAATATCTACCAGAAGCTCCGGGCCATTCAGGAGGTGGGCCTCGGCTACCTGACGCTCGGGCAGCCCTGCACGACGCTGTCGGGCGGCGAGAGCCAGCGCATCAAGCTCTCGTCCGAGCTTTCGAAGCGCGACACGGGCCGCACGCTCTACATCCTGGATGAGCCTACGACGGGGCTTCATTTCGAGGACATCCGTCTGCTGCTGGAGGTGCTGAACAAGCTCGTCGACCGCGGCAATACGGTCATCGTCATCGAACACAACCTCGACGTCATCAAGGTCGCCGACCATATTATAGATATAGGTCCCGAGGGCGGGGCGGCCGGCGGGGAGATCATCGTCGCGGGCACGCCGCACGAGGTGGCGCAGTGCGAGGGCAGCTACACGGGTCAGTTCCTCAAAAAACTGGGGTTGTAGCGTCTCCGTCTGTCCGGCGGGGCGCTCTGCCGTGAGGCTCTGAAACTCGTCCCGAGGGAGGGCGGCGTATGCAAACGCCGACGCCCGTGACGGCAACGGTGTCCGGAAGCGGAAAGTGGCCCATGATCCCGCTTTCGGCACAAAACTTGCTTTCATAGCCGTAACAAACCTTATGTGCTATGAAAAAAACAGTCATTATCGTTGTGGGCCTGCTGCTCTGTGCGGCGGCCGTTACCGTGATCGGACAGAAAAAAGTGCTGTCGCCCAAGGAAGAACGCCGCGAGGTGCGCGAGAAACGCCGTGCGGAACGTATTGCCAACTACGAGAAGTTCATGGACTCGCTCGTGCTGTCGCGCAACTTCCAGTTCAACCCGACGACCTTCCAGCGTCAGCCCGCAGGTCCGATGCGCCAGATTATGAACCCCGCGTTCAACGTCGGCATGTGGGACGGAACGGCGGACATCACGCTTCCCTACATCAAGGGTTACGTGCCGCCTTACTATGTGACGATCATCAATTACACCGTTTCCGATTTGCAGGGCTATATCACCGAGCAGACGCACGAAGGCTGGATGGTGACCTTCTCGACCTCGCTGTTCTCGGCGTCGACCTACACGTTCACCTTCGAAATCTTCTCCCGCACGGGCGGTGCTACGCTGACGATCACCAATCCGTGGTATAACCCCGTGCAGTATACGGGTTCGATTTCGCAGCTCTATTGACGTAAATCCATTTTGCCGGACCCATCCCGGGCAGCCGTATCCGCTGCGCTGTCCGTTTGCCGCTCCGGCGATCCCCGAACCCCCGCCTCAGGCGGGGGCTTTTTTCCCGTTCAATCCGATGTCCGACTTATGAAACACTCCGTTTTTTCCACCTGCGGCGCACTCTCTTTCATTGCCTGCGCCGCCGTCGCGCAGACCCCGCAGTATACGCTCGAAACTTCCGCCGCGGACAGCGTGCCGCAGACGACGATCGTTCCCGTGCAGCAGGCCCCGGTGCAGGTCGTGGAGCATACGACCGTCTACGAGGAGCCTGCGGCGGGGATGGACCGCGCCCAGCGCAGGGCTTATAAGGCCCGGGTCTACGCCGCGAAGATCGACTCGCTGGTGCAGTCGCGCGACTATATGTTCTTCCCCAACTCGATGCAGCAGCTACCCGGCGGAATGATCCGTTCGATCTATGCCGACTACTTCTTTTTCGGGGTGTTCGTCGACCATGTCGAGGTGCACCTGCCTACCGAACGGGGCATCACCCAGTATGTCGAGATGCTGAATTTCGATTCGATGTCGGTCCGCGACTACCGGGCGGCCCGCGTGCAGTGGGGCTGGTCGGTCTCCTTCAATATTTCGGACGGCAACACGCTCTACCACGCCGATTTCGCCGTCTCGACCGCCACGGGCGAAACGGTGCTGACGCTCCTGACGCCCGACGTCACGATGCGCTACGTCGGCTGGCTGTGGAACAAGCGGGTGAACGACCCGCGGTATCGCAGGATGGATTAGAAAATGAAGGATAAAACGGCGCCGAATCAATTATAGGCTCCGTTTTATCTGAAATTACTCGGTACTCATGGCCAGCCTCAAACCTACATAATCCGAATTGTAAGATTGTGCAGGCCTGTGTGATACGCGTGCGGAATTGGACCAAATAGCCCAACATCCGCCCCGTATAACGCGCATAGACCCGCTTTGCGGACCTTGTGGATTTGTTTGAGGTTCCTCGGGATAATCGCCCAGCCAGTCACTGCAATATTCGTAAAGATTACCGCCCATGTCATACAATCCCAGTTCATTGGGTAATAACTGTTTTACATAATGCGGGCTGTTTCCATTGTTACGTAACTCCCAATAATCCCACTTGTTTTCATTGAGTATATAGGTTCCGGCATTGTTGTAACACCAGGCCGCCAGGATCGAAATGTCGAAGCCCGGATAAATGTGTCCCTGGGATCGGTTGCCTCCCCGTGCTGCATATTCCCATTCGGCATCGGTCGGTAACCGGAATTTTAATCCCGTTGCTTGGTTGAGACGTTCGATAAAAGGTTGAATGTCGTTCCACTCCACGCCTTGAGGCTTATGGTATTCAGAATAGTCGCACTCTGTTTCCATAACTGCGCTCCAAAGTTCCTTTGTGACCTCTGTTTCTCCGATATAAAAGGTATTGAGCGTCACTTTATGTACAGGATATTCGGTGCGATCCGGTTTCCAGCCGCTCGCCTCCTGTTCACGGGTTGCTCCCATCTGGAATGTTCCTCCATCTACTTTTACCATGGTAAAAGAACAGTTCTTAAATGTAATTTCTTTTACCGGAACATTCTGTTCGTTTTTCGAATGTCCTTCGTCATCATCTTTGCTGCATGCGACCAGACAGATCGCCAAGAACGGCAGCAGAATACGGTTTTGTTTCATTTTGATAGATTGGTTAAGGGTTAAGAGTCAATAAAAAACGCGGACAAATTCCTTTATCCACGTCGGAGGTATTGGACGACCTACAAGTAAGATGAAAGAAATGCCCGCGCCGTAAAACAGCACGAGCATCGCCTTTAGTCCCTTACTTGTTAGAAAGTGTCCAATTTTCCGACGTAAGAAGAAAAGCCGATGCACTTTTTATATGTCGTGTGCCCGCAGGCACGGAGTTGAAAGGTTGTTTTCTACTGCTTCATAGGCGTCGCGGTTTGGTGTTTGATCGTACAAATATAAGCAATTGTGAATTCTGAATTATTTCCCGTCCGCAGGACGGTAAATAAGCGCCACGGCGGAGACGGAGATGCCTTCCTCGCGCCCCTCGAAGCCCAGATGCTCCGTGGTCGTGGCCTTGACCGACACCCGGTCGTCGTCTACGCCCATTGCGCCGGCCATCGCACGGCGCATGGCGTCGATGTGCGGCCGCAACCTGGGCTGCTGGGCGCGGATCGTGCAGTCCACGTTCCCGATCTCGTAGCCCTTTTCGCGCAGCAGTTCCGCCACGCGGCGCAGCAGGATCTTCGAGTCGATGCCCGCAAAATCGGCCGACGTGTCGGGAAAGTGCAGCCCGATGTCGCCCAGCGCCGCGGCGCCCAGCAGGGCGTCGCACAGGGCGTGGATCGCCACGTCTCCGTCCGAGTGGGCGACGCACCCTTTCGTGTGGGCGATCTCCACGCCTCCCAGAACCAGCGGCAGGCTGTCGGCCAGAGCGTGTACGTCGTATCCGTGTCCTATTCTGAAATCCATTCGTTCCCGTATTTTATATTGTCAAAGTTACGGATTTTTTCCTAACTTTGCAAAAATGCAAAAATCTATGTCGGAAATAACCTCTTTGGAACCGCGTCTTGTCTGGGAACAGTTCGACGCCATCACGCGTGTGCCGCGTCCTTCGAAGAAGGAGGGCAAAATCATTGATTTTCTGGTCGATTTCGCCAAAAAGCACCATATCGAATATAAAAAGGACGCCATCGGCAACGTCGTGATGCGCAAGCCCGCCACGCCGGGCATGGAGGAGCGCGCAGCCGTGATCCTCCAGTCGCACATGGACATGGTCTGCGAAAAGAACTCCGATGTGGAGTTCGACTTCGACAACGATCCCATCCGCACGCGTATCGACGGCGAGTGGGTCCGGGCCGAAGGTACGACGCTGGGCGCCGACTGCGGTATCGGCATGGCCGCCGCGCTGGCCGTGATGCTCGACGAGACGGTGGAGCACGGTCCCGTCGAAGCGCTGTTCACCGTCGACGAGGAGACGGGCCTCACGGGTGCGTTCGAGCTGGGCGAGGGGATGCTCACGGGCAAATACCTCGTCAACCTCGATTCGGAGGACGAGGGCGAAATCTTCATCGGCTGTGCGGGCGGCATCGACACCATCGCCACGTTCCACTACACGATGGAGCCGTCGCCGAAGAACTACACGTTCTTCCGTGTCGACGTGTCGGACCTTCAGGGCGGACACTCGGGCGACGACATCGACAAGGGCCGCGTCAACTCGAACAAGACCGTGGCGCGCCTGCTGTGGGACGGCATGCAGTCGTTCGAACTCAAACTGTGCTATTTCAACGGCGGCAACCTCCGCAATGCCATTCCCCGCGAGGCTTACGCCATCTTCGGCGTTCCGGCCCGCTTCAAGGAGGAGTTCGTCAAGCGTTACAACCTTTTCGCCGCGGACCTCGAAGCCGAATTCCGCTTCCGCGAACCCAATTTCAAAATCACGCTCAACGAGATGCCCCACGTCGACGAGGTGCTCGACAGCAGGACGCAGTCGGCGCTGGTCTACTCGTTGGTGGGCGTTCCCAACGGGGTCGTGGCCATGTCGTTCGCCGTTCCGGGGCTGGTCGAGACCTCGACGAACCTCGCTTCGGTGAAGTTCGCGGAGGGCAACCGCATCGTTGTCACCTCGTCGCAGCGGTCGTCGGTCGAGAGCGCCAAGACCTACGTGATGCAGATGGTCGAGTCGGTCTTCGCGCTGGCGGGCGCCGATGTGGCCCATTCCGACGGCTATCCGGGCTGGATGCCCGACCCGCAGTCGAAGCTGCTGGAGGTCACCGTCGATGCCTACAGACGGCTGTTCGGCTCCGAACCCAAGGTCCGCGCCATCCATGCCGGGCTGGAGTGCGGTCTGTTCCTCGAAAAGTATCCCGATCTGGAGATGGTCTCCTTCGGTCCGACGCTCCGCGGTGTGCATTCGCCCGACGAACGGCTCGAAATCGCCACGGTTCCCAAGTTCTGGAAACTGCTGACCGAAGTCCTGAAAACAATCTGATTCCGATTCCGGCGTCCCCGCTGCGGGGACGCCGGAATTTGTCATGCCCCATCCCCGTCTGACGCTGCTTCTGCCGTGTCGCGACGGCTTTTCTGTTTGCCGGACCGTTTTGCCGCGCTGCATGCGATCCGGTTTTGAATCGTCGGACTTTTTGCTATCTTTGTGTTCTGTAAAGTCGCAAAGATATGCTGAAAAGCTGTTGTGCCCTGTTGTTTCTCCTGTTTCCGTGTGCGGCGGCGGCCCAGTACCCCGGCGACGAATACTATCCCTATGCCGAACGCGAGGAGCGGCGCGAACTGCTCACGACCGATTCGACGATCTTCTACCGCGCCGTGCAGTCCCCTTCGGACCTCTACGGCCTTCGCACCGGTTTCAACCTGCCGCAGGTCGCGCTCCGGCGCCGCGGACTGGATTACACCCTGGAACGCACGTCGCTCATGGGCGTTGCGGTTTCCTACCGTTACCTCGCGGCGCTGCGCCTGCTCGGGGCCGAAGAACAGCGCTATGCGGGGCTTGCCGCCGCGCCCGGGGAGCCGGCTGCGGCGGGCGGCATGCGGGCGTTCCGGTTTTCGGACGGGGAGCCGTTGCAGCCTTTTCTGGCTTCGGTCCGCTTCACCGACCGCAATTACCTCGTGGGAGCGAAAGCCGCCGTCTCGGCGTCGCCGGGCGACGGCTGGCGCATTTCGGCGGCTCTCGACGCCCGCTCCGGCCGCGACATGCACGTCGAAGGGGTCTTCACCAATGCCGTGACCGCCGGACTGCGCCTTGCCCGGCGTTTCGGCGAAGGGCACGAACTCTCCGTGCTGTGTATCGTGCCGCCCTCGGTGCGGGGCACGCGCCTCTCCTCTTCGGAGGAGGCTTTCACGCTCACGGGCGACCGTCTCTACAACCCGGCGTGGGGCTGGCAGGACGGCAGGGTGCGCAACTCCCGCGTGCGGCGCGAGACGGTTCCGCTGGCCCTGGCCGCCTATGCCGTGCCGCTGTCGGCTTCGACCTCGCTTGCCGCCACGCTTGCCGCCGAGGCGGGCGTCGCGAAGTACAGCATGCTCGACTGGTACGACGCCCGCACGCCGATGCCCGACAATTACCGGTATCTGCCCAGCTATACGGGCGACCGGGAGACCGAGCAGGCGTGGCTCGCCCGCGATCCGCGCTACACGCAGATCGACTGGGACGAGCTGATCCGCCAGAACCGCATGGCGGGCGGACATGCGGTCTATGCGTTGGAAGACCGTGTCGAACGGCTCTGCAACCTCGCTTTCGACGCGTCGTTCGCCACCGAAGCCGACGCCCGGCTGACGCTCCGCTACGGAGTTTCGCTCCGCCGCGAAAACACCCGTTCCTACAAGCAGATGCGCGATCTGCTGGGCGCCGGGTACGTTACGGACATCGACCGCTTCCTGATCGACGACGACACGTACGGCAATCTGTTGCAGAATGACCTGCGGCATCCCGGACGGACGGTCCGCGAGGGCGACCGCTTCGGCTACGATTATGCGCTGACGCTGCGCGGGGCTGCGCTCCGCTTGCAGGCCGATTACCGCTCCGACCGTTTCCGGGCCGATCTTTCGGTCGTGCTGGGGAGCGATGCCGTCAGCCGCCGGGGCTATTACGAGAAGGAACTTTTTCCCGGCGGGCAGTCCTACGGCCCTTCGCGCGTCATGCGGTTCACGCCCTACACGCTCAAGGCCGCTGCGGGCTGGGCCTTCTCCCCGCGCCGCTATATCGAAATCGCCGCCGCGGCCGCCGCCCGGACCCCTCGGGCCGGGGACCTTTTCTTTCAGCCGCTCTATAACAACCGTACGGTCGACAACCCCGTGCCCGAACGCATCTACGCCGCCGAACTCAACTGCCGCCTGACGGGACCCGTCGTCGATTTTCAGGCGGCGTTCTTCGCTGCCATGACGCTCGACGGCATCGAGACACGGACGTATTACGACGACATGGCCTCGGTCTACTGCGACATGGCTGTGACGGGCGTTGGGCGCATGTCCTGCGGCGCGGAGGCCGCGGCCGACATCCGGCTGTCCTACCGCTGGCTGCTGTCGCTGGCCGCTTCGGCCGGACGCTACGAATACATTCGCGATCCGCGCGTCACGGTGCTCTCCGACGTGGATAACTCGGCCGTCGACGTGCAGGCCGTGAGCCGTATGGGCGGCTGCGAGACGGGCGGCGCCCCGCAGCTGACCGCTCTGGCGGAGATCGCCTGGTTCGGCCCGAAAGGGTGGGGATGCCGCGCTTCGGCAGGATATGCCGGGCGGCGTTACGTCGAACCGATGCCCCTGCGCCGCACCGACCGCATCGCGGGTCAGGGCGGTATCACACGGGAGTTTTTCGACGCCTTCACCCGGCAGGAGCGGCTGCCGGACGCCTTCACGCTCGATGCCGCGCTGTTCAAGTCGTTCCGGTTCGAACGTTCGCGGCTCACCGCGTCGCTGATGCTGCGCAACCTGACGGGCGAAGCCGATACGGTCTATGGCGGCTACGAGTCGCTGCGCGTGCGCCGCATCCGCCCGGGCGACGACACGCTCTACGCGCCCCACGCCTCGCGCTGCACCTATGCGTGGCCCCGTTCGTTCTATCTTACAATCTCTTACCGGTTTTGATCCGCACGTAAAAAAACGTCCGGATTTTTTGGATTTCCGCGTTAAATTCGTATTTTGGAGAGGCAAAAACCTTAAAAACTTCCAGATCCATGATTATCGGTATTCCAAAAGAGATCAAGAACAACGAGAATCGCGTTGCTCTTACCCCCGCAGGCGCCCGGGAGCTTGTCAAACGGGGACACAAAGTTTATGTGCAGGCTACGGCCGGTGTGAACAGCGGATTTGCCGATGATGCCTACACGGCCGTCGGGGCGGAGATGCTTCCCTCGATCGAGGAGGTCTACGCCCGGGCGGAAATGATCGTCAAGGTCAAGGAACCGGTGGCTCCCGAGTACAAACTCATCCGCAGGGACCAGCTGGTTTTCACCTTCTTCCACTTCGCCAGCAGCGAACCCCTCACCCGTGCGATGGTCGACAGCGGGGCGGTCTGCTGTGCCTATGAGACCGTCGAGCGCGCCGACCGTTCGCTGCCGCTGCTGATCCCGATGTCGGAGGTCGCGGGGCGCATGGCCGCGCAGGAGGGACGCTATTTCCTCGAAAAACCCCGCGGCGGCAAGGGCGTGCTGCTGGGCGGCGTGCCGGGCGTGAAGCCCGCCAAGGTCTTCGTCATCGGTGCGGGCGTTGTCGGAACGGCTGCGGCGCGCACCGCTGCCGGAACGGGAGCCGACGTGACGATCTGCGACATTTCGCTCCAGCGGCTGACCTATCTGGCCGACGTGATGCCCCGCAACGTCAAGACGCTGATGTCTTCCGAATACAACATCCGCGAGGAGCTGAAGCATGCCGACCTGGTGGTCGGTTCGGTGCTGATTCCGGGAGCCAAGGCCCCGAAGCTCGTCACGCGCGACATGCTCCGGGAGATGGAGCCGGGAACGGTGATGGTCGACGTGGCCATCGACCAGGGCGGCTGTTTCGAGACTTCGCGCCCCACCACGCACGAGGACCCGGTCTATTACGTCGACGGCATCCTGCACTACTGCGTGGCCAACATTCCGGGCGCCGTGCCCCGCACCTCGACCCTCGCGCTTACGAACGCGACGCTTCCCTACACCATCCAGCTTGCCGACAAGGGCTGGCGGCGCGCCGCACAGGAGAATCCCGAGCTGGCGCTGGGGCTGAACATCATCGGCGGCAGGGTGGTCTGCAAACCCGTGGCCGACGCCTGGGGGCTGCCTTACGAACCGTTGGTGCTGTAACCTGCCGGGGCGGTAATCCGCAGGCGTTGTAACCTGCCGGCCTGTTTTGCGGCGGCCTCCCTGTCCATCCGGGACGGGGAGGCCGCCGGTGTGTAATTATCCGACTTTTTGGACGATTTGTTTTTGAAATTATTAAATAATTCATATATTTGCAAGAGAGCAAGGCAGTTACGTCGGTCATTCCGGTTTCATTCCGGTTGGAATGCGTCGCTAAAAGCGTCGAATCTTCAAGTCCGGCGACTGTTTTTGTTACGGATCGTAAGCAATACAGAAAGTCAGGGTGGCGTTTGCCGCACGGAAAGCGTGGGGCGGCGTCATTAAGTTTTATTCGATAAAGAGGTTAGTATGAGTGAGAGATTGTACATTTTCGACACCACGCTGCGCGACGGTGAGCAGGTCCCCGGTTGTCAGTTGAACACCACCGAAAAAATTGAAGTCGCCAAGCTGCTCGAAAGCCTCGGCGTAGACGTCATCGAGGCGGGATTTCCCATCTCCAGCCCCGGTGATTTCAACTCCGTGCTGGAGATTTCCAAGGCCGTTTCCGAGCCGACGATCTGCGCGCTGACCCGCGCCGTGAAGAAGGACATCGACGTTGCGGCCGATGCGCTGCGGCTGGCCAGGCGCAAGCGTATCCATACGGGCATCGGCGTTTCGCCGCAGCATATCTACGACAAACTGCGTTCCACGCCCGAGAAGATCGTCGAATCTGCCGTCGAGGCGGTGAAATATGCCAAACGCTACGTCGAGGATGTGGAGTTCTATGCCGAGGACGCCGGGCGCGCCGACGTCGAGTACCTCGCCCGCGTGGTCGAGGCGGTCATCCGGGCCGGCGCGACGGTGGTCAATATCCCCGACACGACGGGCTACTGTCTTCCGAACGAATACGGCGCGAAGATCAAATACCTCGTGGACAACGTTCCCAACATCGACCGGGCGATCATTTCGACCCACTGCCACAACGATCTGGGCATGGCTACGGCCAATACGCTGAGCGGCATCCTGAACGGCGCACGGCAGGCCGAGGTCACGATCAACGGCATCGGCGAACGGGCCGGCAACACCTCGCTCGAAGAGGTGGTGATGACGCTCCGCTGCCACAAGGACGTGGCCGTCGACACGAACATCAATTCGCGCCTGATCACCAAGGCCTCGCACCTGGTGTCGAGCCTGATGAACATGCCCGTGCAGCCCAACAAGGCCATCGTGGGCCGCAACGCCTTCGCCCATTCGTCGGGCATCCATCAGGACGGCGTGCTCAAGCAGCGTCAGACCTACGAGATCATCGACCCGCAGGACATCGGGCTGAACGAGTCGGTCATCGCCCTCACGGCCCGCAGCGGGCGCGCGGCCCTCGTGCACCGGCTCGAACTGCTGGGCTACGACCTCACGCAGGAGGAATTGGACGCCACGTACGAGAAATTCCTCGCCCTGGCCGACCGGAAGAAGGAGATTCACGACTACGACCTGTTGTACCTCGTGGGCGACATCGACCGCATGAAGCAGCAGTCCATTTCGTTGAAATTCATGCAGGTGACCACCGGGACGTTGGTTCCGACGGCTACCGTGGTGCTGAAATTCGGCGACCACGAACGCATGTCCACCGCCACGGGCAACGGTCCGGTCGACGCGGCGGTCTCGGCCATCAAGAAACTGATCAACGAGAAGGTGGTGCTTGCGGAGTTCCTGATGCAGGCCATCACGCGCGGTTCGAACGACGTGGGCCGCGTGCATGTGCAGGTCGAGTGCGGCAGCCGCACGGTCCACGGATTCGGCGCGCACACCGACACCACGCGGGCTTCGATCGAGGCGTTCCTCGACGCGCTGCGCGCACTCAACGTAACCGAAAAAATCGAGGAGGAGGATTGATATGGGACGAACGCTTCTGGACAAGATATGGGACGCGCACACGGTGCGTGTCGAGGACGGCGGCCGCTGCGTGCTCTACATCGACCGGCAGTATATCCACGAGGTGACGTCGCCCGTGGCTTTCGCGGGGATCGAACGCCGCGGCTTCGGCGTCGCGCGTCCGGCGCAGATCACGGCCACGGCCGACCATAACATCCCGACCGTCGACCAGCACCTTCCGATCGGGGAGCCGGAGTCGCGGCGGCAGGTCGAGACGCTGGCCGAGAACTGCGCCCGCCACGGCATCGAGCACTTCGGCGTGGGACACCCCAGGCAGGGCATCGTGCACATCATCGGCCCCGAGCTGGGATTCACCCAGCCGGGCATGACGATCGTCTGCGGCGACAGCCACACTTCGACCCACGGAGCTTTGGGCGCCGTGGCGTTCGGCGTGGGGACTTCGGAGGTCGAAATGGTCTTCGCCAGCCAGTGCATCCTCCAGACCAAACCCCGCACGATGCGCATTACGGTCGACGGCGCGCTGCGTCCGGGCGTCGAGGCCAAGGATGTCATCCTCTATATCATCTCGAAACTCACCGCTTCGGGCGGCACGGGCCATTTCATCGAGTTTGCCGGCAGCACGATCCGTTCGCTCTCGATGGAGGGCCGCATGACGGTCTGCAACATGAGCATCGAGTGCGGCGCGCGCGGCGGCATGATCGCCCCCGACGAGAAGACCTTCGAATACCTCCGGGGCCGCGAACGCGCTCCGCAGGGAGCCGCCTACGACGAGGCTGTGGCCCGCTGGCGGGAACTTTACAGCGATCCCGACGCGGTTTTCGACAGGGAGTACCGCTTCGACGCCGCGGACATCGCCCCGATGATCACCTACGGAACCAATCCCGGAATGGGGATGGCCGTCGACGGGACGATTCCCGCCGACGCCGATCCCAAGGCGTTGGAGTACATGGGTTTCAGACCCGGGGAGCGGATGTTGGGCAAAGCGGTCGACTACGTGTTCGTCGGCAGTTGCACCAACGGCCGCATCGAGGACCTGCGCCGTTTCGCCCGTCTGGTCGAAGGCCGCCGCAAGGCGGACAACATCACCGCATGGATCGTTCCCGGCTCGAAGGGCGTCGAGGCCGCCGCGCGGGCCGAGGGACTGGACCGCATCCTCGCCGCAGCGGGTTTCGAACTCCGCCAGCCGGGCTGTTCGGCGTGCCTGGCGATGAACGCCGACAAGATTCCGGCGGGTAAATACAGCGTTTCGACCTCGAACCGCAATTTCGAGGGCCGGCAGGGTCCCGGCGCCCGTACGATGCTGTCGGGTGTGGCCGTTGCCGCCGCCGCCGCGGTGACGGGCGTGATTTCCGATCCGCGCGAAGTGTTCGATATGTAAAAGATTATCATTATGTCCATACCCAAATTCGTAACCTTCACCTCGGGGGCCGTTCCCGTCGAGGTGGAAAACATAGATACCGACCAGATCATCCCGGCGCGCTTTCTGAAAGCCACCGAACGCAAGGGCTTCGGCGACAACCTTTTCCGCGACTGGCGCTACGACGCCGCGGGGCAGCGGATCGCTTCGTTCCCTTTGAACGATCCCCGCTACGAGGGGCGAATCCTCGTCGCCGGGCGCAATTTCGGCTGCGGAAGTTCGCGCGAGCATGCCGCCTGGGCCATCGCCGACTACGGTTTCCGCGTCGTGGTGTCGAGCTTCTTCGCCGACATCTTCCGCAACAACGCCCTGAATAACGGCCTGCTGCCGATCCGTGTGAGCGAGGAGTTTCTGAAAGCTGTTTTCGGCGAGATCCGGCGCGACCCGAAGGCGCAGTTCACCGTCGATCTGGGCAACCAGACGCTGACCATCGTGTCGGACGGGCGCAGCGAGGGTTTCGAGATCGACGCCTACAAGAAACGCTGTCTCGAAAACGGCTACGACGACGTGGACTACCTGCGCAGTATCGCCGACCGGATCGAGGCCTTCGAAGCCGCCCGCAAATAGCCTGCGCCGATGTTTCCCCCGGTTGAAATCATGGACACCACGCTGCGCGACGGCGAGCAGACCTCGGGCGTCTCCTTCAACGCCCGTGAAAAACTCTCCATCGCCCGGCTGTTGCTGGAGGAACTGCACGTAAGCCGCATCGAGATCGCCTCGGCGCGGGTCTCGCAGGGCGAACAGCAGGCCGTGCGCGCCATCGCCGAATGGGCTGCCGCCAAGGGCTATGCCGACCGTGTGGAAGCGCTGGGATTCATCGACGGCGGGGTGTCGCTCGACTGGCTCGGGACCGCCGGATGCCGCGTGGTCAACCTGCTGGCCAAAGGTTCGCGGAAACATTGCGAGGGGCAGCTGCGCCGCACGCCCGAACGGCATCTGGAGGATGTGCGCGCCGAGATCCTTGCGGCCGTCGACCGCGGGATGAAGGTGAACCTCTACCTTGAGGATTGGTCCAACGGCATGCGCCGTTCGCCCGACTACGTCTACGCGATGCTCGACGGACTGGCCGACGCTCCCGTCAGCCGGTTCATGTGCCCCGATACGCTGGGCGTCCTCGACCCCTACGACACCGAACGTTTCTGCCGCGACCTGGTGGAGCGTTATCCGTCGCTGCATTTCGATTTCCACGCCCACAACGACTACGACCTCGCCGTGGCCAACACCGCCGCCGCCGTGCGTGCGGGTTTCCACGGCGTTCACGTCACCGTGAACGGGCTGGGTGAGCGGGCCGGCAACGCGCCGCTGTCGAGCGCGGTGGCCGTGCTGCACGACCGCCTGGGCCGCACGACGGGGATCGACGAAACGAAGATCAACCGCGTCAGCCGCACGGTCGAGAGCTATACGGGCATCCGCATTCCCGCCAACCGACCGATCGTCGGCGCGAGCGTCTTCACGCAGTGCGCGGGCATCCACGCCGACGGCGACAGCAAGAACAACCTCTACTTCAACGAACTGCTTCCCGAGCGTTTCGGGCGCGTCCGCGAATACGCCCTGGGCAAAACCTCGGGCAAGGCCAATGTCTTGAAAAACCTCGAAGCGCTGGGCATCGACCTCGACGAGGCCGCGATGCGCAAGGTGACCGAACGGGTGGTCGAGTTGAGCGACAAGAAGGAGCAGGTGACGGCCGAGGACCTGCCGTATATCATCGCCGACGTGCTGCGCTACGACCCGGTCGACACCCCGGTCCGGATTCTCAATTACAGCCTCTCGCTGGCGCAGGGGATGCACCCCGTCGCGACGCTCCGGATCGAGATTCACGGCTGCGCGTACGAGCGGACCTCGGCGGGCGACGGCCAGTACGACGCCTTCATGCGTGCCCTGCGGCAAATCTACCGCGAACAGCTCGGGCGCGAGTTTCCGATGCTGCGCGACTATACCGTTTCGATTCCGCCCGGAGGCCGCACCGACGCCTTCGTGCAGACGATCATCACCTGGGAGATGGACGGCCGCGAGTTCAAGACCCGCGGGCTGGACGCCGACCAGACGGAGGCTGCCATCAAGGCGACTGTCAAAATGTTGAATATCATTGAAATAAACTATAACGACAATGGATGTTAAAATCGCTCTTTTAGCCGGCGACGGCATCGGTCCCGAGATCGTCGCCGAAGCCACGAAAGTGTTGGACCGCGTGGCGGAAAAATTCGGACACAAGATCGAATACCGTCCCGCATTGGTGGGCGCCGCGGCCATCGACGCCGTGGGCGACCCCTATCCCGACGAGACGCACGCCGTCTGTCTTGCGGCGGACGCCGTGCTGTTCGGAGCCATCGGGGACCCCAAATACGACAACGACCCCACGGCGAAGGTGCGGCCCGAGCAGGGGCTGCTGCGGATGCGCAAGTCGCTGGGGCTGTTCGCCAACCTGCGCCCCGTGGCGCTGTTCGACGCCCTGGCCGACCGTTCGCCGCTCCGGGCGGAGGTGGTCCGCGGCACGGATTTCATCTGCGTGCGCGAACTCACGGGCGGCATCTACTTCGGCCGTCCGCAGGGCCGCGACGAGGAGGGCGCGCGCGCCTTCGACACCTGCACCTACACGGTCTCGGAGATCGAACGGGTCCTGCACGTGGCGTTTCGGCTGGCCGTGTCGCGCCGCCGCAAACTGACGGTCGTCGACAAGGCCAACGTGCTGGAAACCTCGCGTCTGTGGCGTGAAACGGCCCAGCGGGTAGCCCGGGAGTATCCCGAGGTGGCGGTGGACTATATGTTCGTGGACAACGCTGCCATGCAGATCATCCGCCAACCGGCTTATTTCGATGTCATCGTCACCGAAAACATGTTCGGCGACATCCTCACCGACGAGGCCAGCGTCATCAGCGGTTCGCTGGGCATGCTCTCCTCGGCGAGCGTGGGGGCCGAAGTGGCCCTTTTCGAGCCGATCCACGGCTCCTATCCGCAGGCCGCGGGAAAGAACATCGCCAACCCGATGGCCACGATTCTTTCGGCCGCGATGCTTCTGGAGCACCTGGGTCTCGATGCCGAGGGCAGGGCTGTGCGGCGTGCCGTCGATCGGGCGCTGGCCGAAGGAGTCGTCACCGAGGACCTTGCAGCGCCGGGCGAAAAGGCCCGTTCGACCTCCGAGGTGGGGGATTACGTCGCTTCGCAGATTTAATCCCGTTATTCCGAATTGCCGGCAGACCGTTTTTTCGCGGTCTGCCTTTTTTGGGTGTCGTAACGACACTTTTATTTTTGTTGCGGCGTTTTACCGAACTGCATGCGAATCAATTTTGTTCTCGTCCGACTTTTATGTACCTTTGTCGCTTCAAGAACAATGAATGACATGGCAGGTTCCAATTTCGTAGATTACGTAAAGATATTCGCCCGCTCGGGGCACGGCGGCGGCGGCTCGACGCATTTTCGCCGCGAAAAATTCGTGGCTTTCGGCGGTCCCGACGGCGGTGACGGCGGCAAGGGCGGGAGCATCGTCCTGCAAGGCGACAAGCAGTACTGGACGCTCATCCACCTCAAATACCAGCGTCACCAGTTCGCCGAGGACGGCGAGCACGGCTCCGGGGCGCGCTCCTCGGGCAAGGACGCCCGCGACATCGTGATCCCGGTTCCGCTGGGCACGGTAGCCAAGCGCGTTTTCGAGAACGAGGACGGGACTGCGACCACCGAAACGGTGGGCGAGGTGACGGCCGACGGCGAGCGGCTCGTGCTGCTCCGGGGCGGCCGGGGCGGTCTGGGCAACTGGCATTTCAAGAGCGCCACTAATCAGACGCCGCGCTACGCCCAGCCGGGCGAGGAGGGTGAGGAAGGCACGTTCATCCTCGAACTGAAGGTGCTGGCCGACGTGGGGCTGGTGGGCTTCCCCAATGCGGGCAAGTCTACGCTGCTCTCGGTCGTTTCGGCCGCGAAGCCCAAGATCGCCGATTACGCCTTCACGACGCTGGAGCCAAACCTCGGTATCGTCGAGGTCCGCGACCACAAGTCGTTCGTCATGGCCGACATTCCGGGCATCATCGAGGGTGCGCACGAGGGCCGCGGTCTCGGAACCCGTTTCCTGCGCCATATCGAGCGCAATTCGGTGCTGTTGTTCCTGATTCCCGCCGACAGCGACGACATCCGCCGCGACTACGACGTTCTGCTGGGCGAACTGACGCAGTACAATCCCGAACTGCTGGACAAGGAGCGCCTGCTGGCCGTCACCAAGTGCGACATGCTCGACGAGGACCTGATCGCCGAGATGCGCGGCCACCTGCCCGAAGGCGTGCCGTCGGTCTTCATCTCGTCGGTCTCGGGGCTGAACATCCCGCGGCTCAAGGATATGCTGTGGGAGGCGTTGCAGCGGTAACCCCCGCCCGCGTTGTCCGCGTTGTCCGCGCCGGACGTCCGGCGGTTGGGCGTGTTGCTGCGGAATGCGCTGCCGTGCCGGAAAACTCCGCTTCGCGGTTGGTGACGCGCAGGGTGTATTTCCCGGCGAAATAGTCGATGATTCCATACAAGGAGCCTGTGCCCTGGGGCAGAGGCTCCTTTGCGTAGACGCAGGTCGCGGCGGTCCGCACGGTGAAGGTTCGGCCCCGGGTGTCGACGATCTCGCGCTCGGTGGCGACGGCGTCGAACGTAAGGAGCTGTGCGGAGGGTGTCTCGCCGCCGGGCGGTTCGGTGCGGATGTACCGCGCCAGCTCTTCGCGCGGAATGCACCCTGCGCCGCCGTCGCCGGGTGTCGTTCCCAGCTGGATTTTCCCGCCGTAGTCGCACAGCGTAAGGCCGTTGCAGCGTACGGTCGCCACGATGCCGAACGGATAGAGGTCTGCCAGCGGGGAGCCTTCCGCGGCGATCGAGATGCCGCCCGAGGCGTCTTCGACGACGATCGTCCTGTGAAATTCGCCGTAGAGGTCATTGGCCGTGACGAATCCGCGGATGGTGATGTCCTGCGCTATCGCGACGCTGCTCTTCCCGTCGCAGAGCGATTTGAGGTAGGCGACCGAATTCTGCGGCTCCGGAGGACGGACCGTGAATTCGGGCTGCGTGGCCCGGTCGCATCCGGCCGGCAGCGTCAGCAGGACCGGCAGCGTCAGCAGGCTAATGCGTGCAGTCGTTCTCATCGCGCAGTTTGAGGATGTAACGCCCGTCGCCCGCGGCGTCGTACTGGAGAATGCCCGTCAGCGAGACCGTGCCGGCAGGCACTTCGGCGTCGGCGAAACGGGCGTATCGGCGGACGTAGGTGTAGACGGCGTTGCCGTCGGCGTCGGTGAAGCGTTTGTAGCCCGCCCAGGTTGCCGCCGAAAGGTCTTCGGGGGTGTAGCGCACGCCGTCGATGCGGACGAGCGTGCCGCAGCGGCTTTCCGTAAGCGCGGGAATGGCAAGCGGGGCAGGGGAGGGCGCAGCCAGGGCTTCGCCGCTGCGGACCAGCACGGAGCCGAGCGCCGCCCGGGAGCCGATGTAGTCCGTTGCGTAGCCGCTTCCGGCGGCGGGCGGACGTCCCGCCTGCAACACCCCGCGGCTTTCGGCGATGGCGAGTCCCCGGAGCGAAAGCGTTACGCGGCTTCCTATGGGGAAGCCGTTGTGCAGATGGTCGATACCGGCCATCACTTCAAGTCCCGCTTCAGCGTCGCAGATGCAGAGCGTGCGGTAGAAATTCTCCGCGCGGTCGCAACTCGCGACCCTCCCCGTGACGACGATGTCGCCCGTAACGGTGAAGGGCGTGCCCGCATAGCGGTCGCGCAGCGCGGCGATGGTCTCCGTCGCGGGTTTCCCCTCGCCGTCGTCGTCCGGTTCCCCGAACCGGGAGTCGTAGCACCCGGTCAGCAGGAGCGCGGCGACGGCGCCGAAAAAAGGTATGGGACGGAAGTGAAACATATTTTTACGCAATGCGGTGATTCATACGGACCCCGGCCGGTTTGCCGTTAAGCCCTTCCCCGGGAGAGGGGCGGACCGGTGAACGACGCCGGAGGCGGCGATAACGACCGGACCGAAGCGGGATGCGGCGTGTCGCGCGGAAGCGTATCCAGCAATGTTATTGTTCGATACGCGAATCTTTCAGTCCCAGGAAGTAGAGGATGCCGTCCAGCCCGATGGTCGAGATCGACTGTCGGGCCGTGGCCTTTACCTTGGGTTTGGCGTGGAAGGCGATGCCCAGGCCCGCGAGGTTGAGCATCGGCAGGTCGTTGGCGCCGTCGCCGACGGCCACCGACTGGGCGATGTTGATCTCCTCGAACTGGCACAGCAGCCGCAGCAGTTCAGCCTTGCGGCGTCCGTCGACCACCTCGCCGACATAGCGTCCCGTGAGGCGTCCGTCCTCGATCTCCAATTCGTTGGCGTAGACATAGTCGAAGCCGTATTTCTGCCGGAGGTAGTTGCCGAAATAGGTGAATCCGCCGGAGAGGATCGCCGTTTTGTAACCCACGCGTTTGAGAATGGTCATCATGCGCTCCAGCCCCTCGGTGATCGGCAGGCTGCGGGCGATCTCCTCCATGACCGAGACGTCCAGTCCCTTGAGCAGCGCGACCCTCTGCGAAAAGCTTTCGCGGAAATCAATCTCGCCGCGCATGGCGCTGGCCGTGATTTCGCGCACCTTGTCACCCACGCCCGCGCGCTCGGCCAGTTCGTCGATCACCTCGGTCTCGATCAGCGTCGAGTCCATGTCGAAGCAGATCAGGCGGCGGCTGCGGCGGTAGATGTCGTCCTTCTGGAACGAGACGTCGAGACCGATCTCCGAGAGGTTCATAAATCCCTCCTGCATCGTGCTGCGTTCCTGGTCGGTGAGCGATCCGCGCACCGAGAGCTCGATGCACGACTTGGCGGCGCGGTCGTCCTCGCAGAGGGGCATGCGGCCCGTGAGGCGTTTGATGGCGTCGATGTTCAGCCCGTGCTCGGCCACGACCTTCGTCACCTCGGCGATGTGGCGTGCCGTGACGGTGCGGCCCAGCAGGGTGATGATGTAGCGGTTTTTGCCCTGACGGCCCACCCAGTCGTTGTAGCGTTCCTCGGAGATGGGCGTGAAACGGATCATCACGCCCAGTTCCGACGCCTTGAACAACAGCTCCTTCATAATGCTTCCCGACTTGTCGGCCGTGGTCTTGATCAGGATGCCGAGCGTCAGCGACTGGTGGATGTTGGCCTGTCCGATGTCGAGGATGAAGGCGTCGTAGCGTGCGAGGATCTCGGTGAGCGACGAGGTCATGCCCGGTTTGTCTTCACCCGAAATGTTGATCTGGATAATTTCAACGTTGTTCTGCATCGTATAATGTATGGTGTTTTCCGGCGCTTTCTGCAAAAAGCGCAGACAAAGTTAATAAAGTTCTCTTTTTTTTGGCTATTTTTGCCTCACAAACTTAAAAAACGGAATTATGTGGACATTTTTAGCGGCCGAAGAACCTGCCTCGCTGATCGTGCCGGACAGTGTGCAGAAAGCGAATCTGGCCGAAGCGGTCAATAAGATCGTGAACATGGATTTCAGCACTTTGTTCGGCTCGCTGATTCGTGAATCGCTCTGGATTCTTGTCAAGGTTCTCATTGCGCTAGCCATCTATTTCATCGGACGCTGGCTCGTGCGCCGCTTCCTGCGGCTGATCGACGTGGCCATGCAGCACCGCAATGTCGACATTTCGCTGCGTTCGTTCACGCGTAATACCGTCAGCGCGTTCTTCACGCTGCTGCTCATCCTGATCGTCGTGTCGACGCTGGGCGTCAACGTGACATCGCTCATCGCCGTCGCGTCGGCCGCCACGCTGGCCATCGGTATGGCTTTGAGCGGCACGGCCCAGAACTTTGCCGGCGGGGTGATGATCCTGCTGATGAAACCCTACCGCATCGGCGACTACATCTCGGCGCAGGGACAGTCGGGAACCGTGCGCGACATCAAGCTCTTCTCGACGGTGATCGCCACGGCCGACAACCAGACGATCTACATTCCCAACAACTCGATCGCGACGGCCATCATCGACAACTATTCCACCTCCGAGACGCGCCGCGTGGACTGGACCGTGGGCATCTCCTACGGCGACGACGTGGATGTGGCCCGCAAGGCCGTCCTTTCGATGCTGGCCGCCGATCCGCGCGTCCTGCCCGATCCCGCCCCGGTGGTGTGGGTCGCTGCGCTGGCCGACAGTTCGGTGAACCTCTCGATCCGCGCATGGGTCAAGAACGCTGACTACTGGAACGTCTTTTTCGAGCATAACGAGCAGTTCTACAAGGAGCTGCCGAAGGCCGGCATCAACTTCCCGTTCCCGCAGATGGACGTGCACCTGACCAAAGAGTAGGGTATGAAAACGCACCTTTTCACCGTTCTTGCGGCAATGAGCCTTTCGGCCTGCAATCCTGACCGGGGACCCGAGTATACGACCCCGGCGGAATTCGGCGAGGTGACCGTGTCGCCGCAGACCATGGCCTTCGATTCGGAGGTCCGGGTGAAGGTGTCCGTTTCGTGCCCCTACGGGCTGCGCAACGTCTGCATTCTCTACATGCTCGACGGCGACGAATCCGACGTGAGGACCGTCGCGAAGACCGAGCCGCCAGCCGACGTCACCTCGTTCGATTACGAGGGAGTCATTCCCCGGCAGAGAGCCGGCCGGAAAGTGACTTTCCGGATACGTGCCATCACGGCATACAATGTGCCCTCCTATACGCAGCTTCGGGAATATACGGTTCCCGACGAAGAGGAGGAAGAATCCGAACAACCCATTTAAACAACGAAATAGCAATTTTATGGAACTGAAAGAGATTCTGGCCATTTCGGGCCAGCCCGGACTTTATAAATTCGTGGCGCAGTCCGTGCGCGGCGTGATCGTCGAGTCGCTGCTCGACGGACGGCGCATGAATGCCTCGGCGAATGCCAAGGTGAGCGCCCTTTCGGAGATTTCGATGTTCACCGAAGGCGAGGACATTGCGCTGGCCGACGTTTTCACCCGGATCTACGCCCACACGGGCGGCAAGGAGGCGATCAGCCCCAAGGAGTCGCCCGAGAAGCTGAAAGCCGCGTTTGCCGAGGTGCTTCCCGAGTACGACCGCGACCGGGTGCATGTTTCGGACATCAAGAAGTGTTTCGCGTGGTACAACACGCTGGTCGGGGCGGGATTCACGGAGTTCAAACTTCCGGCCGAGAACGAATAGCGAAAAATATCCCGGCCCGTGCCGGGACGAACCGAAAGCCGCTGCGGCTTTCATAAAGACCTGTCGTTATGGAGAGGAAAACGAAAGTGCTGGCACTGGTTGCCCACGACAACATGAAACGCGACCTGGCGGAGTGGGTCGACTGGAACAGCCGCAAGTTGAGCCGCCACCATTTGGTATGTACGGGTACGACCGGCAAGATGGTCGAAAAGACCCTGCGCGACCACCGGGAGGAGCACGAGGACGAGACGGAGGAGAAACCCGAGCTGAAAATCACGCTGCTCAAGTCGGGTCCGCTGGGCGGCGACCAGCAGCTGGGGTCGCTCATCGCCGACGGAAAGATCAATGCGCTGATTTTCTTCTGGGACCCGATGTCGGCCCAGCCGCACGACGTCGACGTGAAGGCGCTGCTGCGTCTGGCGACGCTTTACAACGTCCCGACGGCCATCAACCGTTCGTCGGCCGATTTCCTGATCTCCTCGCCGCTGTACGAGGACGACGGCTACGAACCCGTCGTGAAGGATTACAAGGCCTATGTCGAGCGGGTGCTGAAATAGGCGATGGATTGAAAAGGGAACGGGCGTGAATTTCACGCCCGTTCCCTTTTTCGTTATTAAGTGTACGCAGAGGTTGTTTTTGCAGGAATCCGGAGCGTTTACTCCATGTCCAGCGGCATGGATTCGATGACCGCTTTGTTGGCGGCCTTGAGCCGTTCGGGAAGCACCTTCATCACCTTGCGGTCGTAGGTGAACAGACCGTTCACTTCGCCCTCCACGTCGGTGGTCTGGGTGTAGACGGCGCCCGAGAAGCCCAGACGCACGTATTTGATCAGGCTTTTGGCGTATTTCTCATACTCTGCCGTCACCTCCTCCGGGGTCTTGAACTGCACGTAGCCCCAGTTGCGCTTGTTCCACCAGAGGTGTCCCTCCATGGGCAGCCCGATGCCGCCGTATTCGCCCAGCACGTTCACGCGCTGCGGATCGAAGAGTTTCATGGCGGGACCCGGGTAGTTGTGCAGGTCGAGCATGTGGCCGCAGGGACGGTGGTTGCCGCCGCTGGCGGGGTTGACCAGACGCGAGGGATCGTACTCCATGGTCCAGTTCACGATGCGCTCGGTGTCGAACTGGCCCCATGCCTCGTTGAAGGGAACCCATACCACGACGCTCGGGGAAGACATGCATAAATCCATGATCTCCTTCCACTCTTTGCTGAAGTTGTCCTTCGACTCCTGCGTGCGGTTCTTGTCCGTACCGCCGTTGTAGGTGTGCATTTCCCACTTGTTGCCCATGTCTCCCGAGGGCATGTCCTGCCATACGAGAATGCCTTCGCGGTCGCAGTGGTAGTACCAGCGCGCCGGCTCGACCTTCACGTGCTTGCGGATCATGTTGTAACCCAGCTCCTTGGTCTTCAGAATGTCGAACAGCAGCGCTTCGTCGGTCGGTGCGGTGAAAAGTCCGTCGGGCCACCAACCCTGGTCGAGCGGACCGAAGTGGAAGAGCGGTTTGTCGTTGAGCGTCATGCGGAGGATGCCGCCCTTGTCGCGCTTGGTTCCGATCTTGCGCATGGCGGTGTACGAATCGACCTTGTCGACGGTTTTCCCGCCCTGCCTGAGCGACACTTCCATGTCGTAGAGGAACGGCGAGTCGGGGCTCCAGAGTTTCGGCTCGGCGATGCCCAGACGCAGCGGGTTTCCGGGAAGTCCCGTCGCCGAAGCCACGAGCTTGCCCTTGTCGAGGATCTTCACCTCCACCAGATCGCCCGTCGTGCAGTTTTCGGCCGCCACGGTTACGGCGATGTTCTTCTGGTCCAGGTTGGGAATGGCCTTGATGCCCGAGATGTGGCTCTTCGCCACCGGTTCGATCCACACGGTCTGCCAGATGCCGCTGACCGGCGTGTACCAGATGCCGTTGGGGTTCAGCACTTGCTTTCCGCGGGGCTGGTATCCCTTGTCCGTGCCGTCGAACACGCGTACGACCAGCTTCTGCTCGCCTTTGGCCTTGAGATAGGGGGTGATGTCGAGCGAAAAGGGCGTGAAGCCGCCCGTGTGCGAGCCTGCAAGGATGTCGTTCACGAATACGTCGGCTTTCCAGTCCACCGCGCCGAAGTTCAGCAGCACGTTGCTGCCTTTCCAGGCGGCGGGCACGCTGAACGTGCGGCGGTACCAGAGTTCATCCTTCTCGGTGAGGCCCTTCTGCACGCCCGACAGCGAGGATTCGACAGCGAAGGGGACGAGGATCTTTCCGTCCATCGTTTTCGGTTCCATGGCGCCGACGGGTTTGATGGCATAGTCCCACAGGCCGTTGAGATTCACCCACTGCGAGCGTACCATCTGCGGACGCGGGTATTCGGGAAGCACGTTGGCCGGGTCGACCTTTTCGGCCCATGGCGTCTTGATTTTGTCGCCCACGGGTTTCCACTGGGCAAAGGTGCACAGCATGCTCAGCGCTGCCACGGTTGTCAGAATTGTTTTTTTCATTACTGATTGATAAAAGGATTGAATATAGTGTTTACTGTCTCTTCTTCTTGAACTGTCCGGGGTAAGGCTCTACCATGCAGCGCTTTGCCCAGGCTTCATACGCTTTGGCCATCGCTTCGACCTTTGCGGGGGCCTGCTCCGGATTTTCGAGCACGTATATCTGATGGTTGCCCGTATTGCCGTCGTCGGCGCTCAAATAGATATACCATCAGGTTCGCGATCCGGCGCAGCGACATGGCGTTTACGGGAGCTTTCATGGTTGGGTTGGTTTTAAGATCCTGATTTACGAATACAAATTTCGTAAATTAAAATTTTTTACCTGCCATATTTTGATCAGAAAAAAGCAAGATTTAGTCAAAATGCCCCGCAGGGGTCCGGTTGGCGAAAAATTGTCGTCGATTGGTCAAATATTGGTGCCCCGGAACGGCTGATGTATTTATATTTGTATGCCAATCGAAATCGTGCATTATTTTATGCTATTCTTCAAACGCCCGGCTTTCGGCCGAATCTACGCCTTCGAGGTGGACGGCTACGGGAACCGCACCGGCCTGCTCAACAGCATTACGGTCGAGTAGGGACCGGTATGATTCCGATGAAAAAGCGGGGCCGCACACATTGCGGCCCCGCTTTTTCACAGGTTGTGCGACAGCGGTGCCGGAACCGCTTCGCTCAAATCGTAGCCGCCCCAGCGGCAGGCGATCTCGTCGAGCGTGGCGAACAGCTCGGCGGTGTCGAGCGATGTCACGAGTTTCAGCCGTGTGGACTTGAAGTCGGGCAGCCCCTTGAAATAGTTGGTCATGTGACGCCGCATTTCGAGGATTCCGACATGGTCACCCTTGATTTCGAGCGATTTCTGTAAATGTTCCTTCGCGATGGCCACGCGTTCCGCGACCGACGGCTGCGGCAGCGCTTCGCCCGTCGAGAGGTAGTGCTTCACTTCGCGGAATATCCACGGCCGGCCGTAGGTCGCCCGGCCGATCATCACGCCGTCCACGCCGTAGCGGTCGAACATCTCGCGGGCTTTCGGACCTGAATCGACGTCGCCGTTGCCGATGATCGGAATGCGTATCTGCGGGTTGTTCTTCACCTTGCCGATCAGCGTCCAGTCGGCCTCGCCGCGGTACATCTGCGCCCGCGTGCGCCCGTGAATGGTGAGGGCCGCAATGCCGACATCCTGCAACCGCAGGGCTATCTCTTCGATGTTTTTCGACTCCTCGTCCCATCCGAGGCGGGTTTTCACCGTCACGGGCTTCTTCACCGCCGCGACGATCCGGCGCGTCATCTCGACCATCAGCGGCACGTCGCGCATCATCCCCGACCCGGCTCCGCGGCCGGCGATCTTCTTCACCGGGCAGCCGAAATTGATGTCGATCACGTCGGGACCGGCCGCCTCGGCCATGCGCGCCGCCTCGACCATCGGGTCGATCAGGTGGCCGTATATCTGAATGCCCACGGGGCGTTCCGTGTCGTCGATTTCGAGTTTCTTGAGCGATTTCGCCGCGTCGCGGATCAGCCCGTCCGACGAGATGAACTCGGTGTAGACCATGTCGGCGCCGAAGCGTTTGCACATGTAGCGGAACGACGGGTCGGTCACGTCCTCCATCGGAGCGAGCAGCAGGGCGCGTTCGCCCAGTTCTATATTTGCTATTTTCATGGCTGTTGTTTCTGGCTGACGAGGATTTTGTCGATGCGCGCGCCGTCCATGTCCACGATTTCGAACGTGAAGCCGTTCCATTCCAGTTTCTCGCCCGTGGCGGGAATGTGGGCCAGTTGGTCGAGGATCAGGCCGCTGACGGTGTTGTAGGCGTTGCAGGGCAGGGCGTTTTCCAGACCGAACCAGTCGAGAAAGTCGTAGAAAGGGCATTGCCCGTCGACCAGACAGCTGCCGTCTTCGCGCCGGACGATGTCCGGTTCCTCGCGCGGGTCGGGCAGTTCGCCGACCAGGGCTTCGAAAATGTCGCGCAGGGTGATGATGCCGCGCGTCACGCCGAATTCGTCGCAGATGATGCCGTAGCCCAGCTGCTCCGTGCGCAGCTGTTCGAGGGCGTTGTAGACCTCGAACCCTTCGTGGAAGAATTTCGCCGGAGCGACCAGCCTGCGCAGGTCGAATCCCTCGTCGCCCAGGTGCAGGAAGAGGTCTTTGAGGCAGACCACGCCCAGCAGTTTGTCGAGACTTCCCTCGCCGACGGGGTAGCGGTTGTGGGGCGCTCGGGCCACCGTCTCGCGGATCTGCGCTGCGGACGCCGCCGCGTCGATCCATGCCAGTTCGCTGCGGTGGGTCATGATCGACTCCACGGTGCGGTCGCCCAGCGAGAAGACGCGGCCCATGATCTGCTGTTCGACCGCCTGCACCTCGCCGTCCTCGGCGCCTTCCTGGATGATCGAACGGATTTCCGCCTCGGTGACCTTGCTCTCGGCCCGTTGCAGGCCTAGCAGGCGGGCGACGCCCGCCGTGCTTCTGGAGAGCAGCCACACGAAGGGCGACGCCGCGACCGAAAGCAGCCGCATCGGCTGCGCAACGATTTTTGCGGCCCGCTCGGCGGCGTTCATGCCGATGCGTTTGGGAACCAGTTCGCCGAAGATGATCGTGAGGTAGGTGACCGCGATGACGATAGTGACCTGCGCCGTGACGGTCGCCGTGCGCAGCGGAATGCCCAGTCGGGCCAGCTCTCCGCCGAATTTCGCCGCCAGCGTGTCGCCGGAGTAAATACCCGTGAGAATGCCGATCAGGGTGATGCCGATCTGTACGGTCGAGAGGAACCGGTCGGGGTCTTTGGCCAGTTTCAGGGCCTGGCGGGCGCCTGCGCTGCCTTGCCGGGCCTGCATCTCCAGATTCGAGCGGCGGGCCGATATGAGCGCGATCTCCGACATGGCGAACAGCCCGTTGAGCAGGATCAGCAGCAGAATGACGAGAATTTCCATGGAATGTCTTGTCGGTTTGTGTCGCAAAGATAATGGATGTCGGGCTAAAACCAAAGAATATGGTCCCGGGGGAATTGCTTATTCGCTGAAAAACGCTAAATTTGCAGGCAAAATCTATTGGATATGAATATCGAAACCTTTATTTCGGATGCGGTCCGCCGGTCGGTGGAGGCGCTTTACGGTGAGCTTGGCGACGAGCAGTTGCAGATTCAGAAGACCCGCAGGGAGTTCGAGGGCGACTATACCCTCGTAACCTTTCCGCTGCTCCGGCGAAGCCGCAAGTCGCCCGAAGCCACCGCGACCGAAATCGGCGAATACATGGCGGCCAACGTCCCCGAGATCGCGTCGTTCAACGTGATCAAAGGTTTCCTCAACCTTTCGCTCGACAGTGCGTTCTGGGCGGCCCGCTTCGCCGAGGTCGCCGCCGACGAACGTTTCGGGCAGGCTCCCGCGACGGGCCGTACCGTGATGGTCGAGTATTCGTCGCCCAACACCAACAAGCCGCTCCATCTGGGGCATATCCGCAACAACCTGCTGGGTTACTCCGTGGCGCAGATTCTCAAGGCCAACGGCCATACGGTCATCAAGGCCAATCTGGTGAACGACCGCGGCATCCACATCTGCAAGTCGATGCTGGCGTGGAAGCTCTACGGAAACGGCGAAACCCCGGCATCGTCGGGGATGAAGGGCGATCACCTCGTGGGCAAGTACTACGTGGAGTTCGACAAACACTACAAGGCGCAGATCAGGGAGCTGGTCGCGCAGGGACAGCCGGAGGACGAGGCCAAGAAAAACGCCCCGATCATGCTCCAGGCGCAGGAGATGCTGCGCAAGTGGGAGGCCCGGGACCCCGAGGTGTACTCGCTCTGGGAGACGATGAACGGCTGGGTTTACGAGGGCTTCGACGTGACCTACAAGGCGTTGGGCGTCGATTTCGACAAGGTCTATTACGAGTCGCAGACCTACCTGCTGGGCAAGTCGCTCGTCGAGGAGGGGCTTAAAAAGGGTGTCTTCTACCGCCGTTCCGACAATTCGGTGTGGATCGACCTCACGGCCGACGGACTGGACGAGAAACTGCTGCTGCGCGGCGACGGCACGTCGGTCTACATGACGCAGGACCTCGGCACGGCTTTCCGCCGCTTCGAGGACAATAGGCTCGACGACATGATCTACGTCGTGGGCAACGAGCAGAACTACCACTTCCAGGTGCTGAAACTGGTGCTCAAGAAACTGGGCTACGCCGACTGGAGCGATCATATCACCCACCTCTCCTACGGCATGGTGGAGCTTCCCGAGGGCAAGATGAAGTCGCGCGAGGGTACGGTGGTCGACGCCGACGACCTGATCGAAGGCATGGTCTCGACGGCCCGCGAGATGTCGGCCGAGCTGGGCAAGCTCGACGGATGCTCGGAGGAGGAGGCCAATGCCGTTTCGACGATGGTCGGGCTGGGTGCGCTCAAGTACTTTATATTAAAGGTCGATCCCAAGAAAACGATGCTGTTCGATCCCCGCGAGTCGATCGACTTCAACGGCAATACGGGTCCTTTCATCCAGTACACCCATGCGCGCATCCGCTCGGTGCTTCGCAAGGCCGCCGAGGCGGGCATCGACTTCGGAGGAGCCGCCACGGCGGATTACCTGCGCGAGGAGATCGACCTGGTGAAGTCGCTGACGGAGTATCCGTCGGTGGTGAAGTCCGCGGGCGAGAACTTCGCGCCGTCGGTCGTCGGGGCCTATGTCTACGAGCTGGCCAAGCAGTTCAATGGCTATTACCACGACCATTCGATCCTCAAGGAGGAGAACGCCGGGGTGCGCACGATGCGTCTCCAGCTGGCGCAGCAGGTCGCCCGCGTCATCAAGGAGGGCATGAAACTGCTGGGCATCGACGTCCCCGAACGCATGTAACGCATTCTGTGATAATGAAAAACGGAGGTTTCGCCGAAACCTCCGTTTTTTCGTGCCGTTAGCGTGGTACGAATCTTGCGAGAGACGAGGACGTTAACTAACACTATTTTAGCGTGAAAACATTTGCATCAACTTTCGCTCTTTCTCTCGCGTTGTGTGCCGCTGCCGGAGCGACGGCCCAAACCAAGAGTGCGGTTCCGGCTCCTGCGGCCGATACCGTATTGCTGTCGGAGACTGCCGACGGAGACTACATCGTTCGCAGGTTCATCGTCAAAAGCCGCGGCGACGCCGACTATTCGATTCGCTACCAGATCAATCTGGCGACGCTCAATGCCGCGCTCAACGGCAATCCGCAGGAGCTGGACGGACTCAACGCCTTTGTGGACAACCTTGTGAAGGATACGCTCCGGCAGGTCTGCGCCGTGACGATCACGGGCTATTCTTCTCCCGACGGTCCGCTGAAGTTCAACGAAGCGCTGGCTGCCAAGCGGGCCGGCGATTTCAAGGCGTATGTCGACAGGAAGTACGATTTCTCGAAAAAGTACAAGGTGACGGTGAATTCCGTCGCCGAGGATTGGGAGACGTGCCGCGCGCTGGTCGCGCAGTCGTCGATGCCCGACCGGCAGTCCGTGCTGAACGTCATCGACGGCAAGCAGTCGTCCGATCAGAAAGAATTGGCGCTCAAGAAGATGCCGGCTGCGTGGAGCTACCTGAAAAAGAACGTTCTGCCGAAACTGCGCCGTGTCGAACTGACGATCGGCTACGGTGCGGGCAGCATCGTCGAGCAGCGCACCATGATCCCCAAACCCAAACCGGCTCCGCAGCCGCAGCCCGCGCAACCCGCTGAACCGTATGTCGTTGTCGACGAGCAGGTGAACGGAATCATCGTCGAGATGCCCGACAGGCACGAATACAAGAAGGAGGTGCGCGAGGAGTCCCGGGAGGTGAAGAAGGAGGCGAGGGCCGCCGAGCGGCTCGCCAAAAAAGAGGCCCGCGAAGCGCAGAAGATAGTCCGCCAGCAGGAGAAGGCTGCCAAAAAGATCGCTAAAAAGGAGGCCAAGGCCGCCAAGAAAGCCGAGAAGGCCGCCAAAAAGACCTACAAGGAGCTCGAAAAAATGTAATGAAAAAGGATTCCGGATTTCCGGAATCTTTTTTTGTCCGCCGCCCGCCCGGGAAATAATTCCCGGGGCCGCAGTCCGAAAATGTTTGATAATCCGAAACGTTTTATTACCTTTGTCAGAGCAAAAATTTTAAAATCGACTGAATATGGCAAATTTACGAAACCTGAAGAAGGAGATTGACTACCGCCTTGAGGAGGTTGTTTTCGACTGCGATATGGCTATCTGTTTTCAGCCTTCGAAAGAGAAGGAGATTTTCGAGGTGATGCAGGAGGCCGTCGGCGTTCGCAACGATCTGTTCGCCAAAGCGATGAATCCCGCCGAGCCGCACAATCCGTCGCTCGTCCGCAAGCACTACGCTGCCCTGCGCGCCGAGATGGACGACGTTTTCGGCAAACTTTTCGAAAAGTTGAGCAAGATCAACGAGCAGAAATAGGGTAGTCCCTTTCGCTGAAAAACAACGGAGCGCCTCATGCGGGGCGCTCCGTTCGTTTTATTCGTGGTCGCGGCAGCAGTCGCCGGGGTGGTGTTCCAGCACGGTGTGGGGGATGTGCCCGTGCGATACCAGTTGAATCGGGCAGTCGTAGTTGCGCAACTGTTCCTCGGTCAGAATGTTCGAACGGTGGCGGTGGACCTGCCGGTTGACGCAGACGATCTCCTTCACGACGCTGGTGATCGTGCCGATGTCGTGCGACACCATGACGATCGCCATGCGGGCGTTCAGTTCATGCAGCGTGCGGTAAAGCTCCTTCTCGAATTTGTTGTCCACGAAATTCGCGGGTTCGTCCAGGATCAGCAGCTTCGGGTCCGAGATCACGGCCCGGGCCAGCAGCGCCCGCTGCATCTGCCCGCCCGACACCTCGCCGATGGGGCTGCGGGCCGTGTCGGCGATTCCCGATGCCGCAAGCAGTTCCATCGCTCTGGCACGGTCCTCCTTCGTGTAGCGGGAGCTGAATCCGCGGCGGCCCTGCAATCCCGACAGTACGACCTCGAGGACCGAGATCGGGAATGCGCGGTCGAAATCCGAAATCTGCGGCATGTAGCCGATCAGCCGTTCCTTCCCGCGGAACAGCTCCGGGGCGAGAGTCAGCTCTCCGGTGTGGGGGACGGTTCCCAGGATGGCCTTTACGAGCGTCGTTTTTCCGCCGCCGTTGGGACCTATGACCCCCAGGAAATCGAGGTCCGCAATCTCCAGGTCGACGTGCCGGAGGGCCTCGTAGCCGTCGTATGCGACACTTACGTCGCGCAGCGTTACCAGATTCATTTTGCCGTGATTGAATCGGTCATTGCGTCGATGGCGCCGATGGCGTCTTCGTCCAGCGGGTCGATCTCCACGTATTCGGCGTCGATGTCGCGGGCGATGATCTCCACGGTCGATGCCGGGAACTGGTTCTGGTAGAAAATCCGCCGCACGCCGTCCTCGCGGGCCTGTCGGATAACCGCCGTCAGCTGTTTGGCCGACGGTTCCTTGCCGTCGGCCTCGATGGCCACCTGCCGCAGTCCGTAATCGCGTGCGTAGTAGGTGAGTGCGGGATGGTAGACGATGAAGTACTTCACGCCGCTCCGGGCGATCTTCTCCGCCGTGCGGATGTCCAGTTCCTTGAGCGTGCTGCGCAGCCGGTTGTAGCCGGCCTCGTATTTCACCGAGTCGGGATAGGCGTTGCGAATTGCCTCGTAGGCGTTTGCGGCCATCGTTTGCAGGGCTTTGGGCGAGGTCCAGACGTGGGGGTCTACACCGTGGGCATGCCCGTGGTCGTGTCCGTGGTGGCCGTGCGAGCAGGAGCCTGCGATCAGGTCGATACCGCGGCTCAAGTTCACGACTTTCGCCTGATCCCCGACTTTGCCCAGCAGGGTGGTTTCGAAGTCGATCAATCCCACGTTGAAAATGAGCTGTGCCTTGTTCAGCTCCACGAACTGCCGGGGCGTCGGCTCGAACGTCTCGGGACTTGCTCCGGGCGGCACGAGCACCTCGATTTTGAAATCGTCGCCGACAATCCCCTCCACGATGCTGCGCAGCGGGGGGATCGAGACGTAAAACGTATTCTCCCCGGCGGGTTGTTCCGGCGTGCAGGCCGCGAGCAGCAGGGCTGCCAGTAAGTATGCCGATAATTTACGCATGGTTGACAATCAATGATTTGTGATTTATACGGTAGGGTAGTCCCCTGTATTTTGTGCAAAGGTAGTAAAATTACCCGTAGCGGCGGGATTTTGCGGCTTGTTTTGTCGTTTCGGCCGAAATGTTTATCTTTGGCCCCCGATTAAAATCCCCGTATGCCGATAAACAATCCGAAAGAGGTCCTCGCCCTGGTGGAGAGGGCCGCCTCCGACAAGATTTCGCTTCCCGTTCGCAAAATATTGATTTTAGCGTTTTTAGCTGGCGCCTATATTTCTATGGGAGGCTTGTTTTCCATCGTGATAGGATATGGCTTTCCGTCGATGGCTCCTGCTCCGGGATTGCAGCGCCTGCTCTCCGGACTTGTCTTCCCGCTGGGGCTTATGCTGGTCGTTTTCGCAGGAGCGGAACTCTTTACGGGCAATAATGCCGTGCTGATCCCCGGTGCATTGGGACGACGTTATGGATGGCGTAAGGTGTTGTTAAATTGGATGTTGGTCTATGCCGGAAATTTTGTCGGGTCGCTGTTTTTCGCCTGTTTTCTCGTGAAACTTCCCGGCATGCTCTCTGCCGAGGCGTGGCGTTCGGCGGCCGTCGGCATTGCCGAGGCAAAGGTCTCGATGCCGTGGCTCACGGTGTTCCTGCGGGGTGTCGGCGCCAACTGGCTGGTGTGCCTGGCCGTGTGGCTGGGTTTGAGCGCCAACGATGTCGCGGGCCGGCTGCTGGGATTGTTTTTCCCGATAATGTGTTTTGTGGCAATCGGTTATGAACACAGCGTCGCCAATATGTTTTTCATTCCGCTGGGCATGATGCACGGTGCATCGGTCACCGTGTCCGATTTTCTGCTTGCCAATCTTGTTCCCGCGACTTTGGGCAATATCGCCGGCGGAGCGGTCTTTGTCGGCGGTATCTACTGGTATATTAATAAGTAAAAAACGGTTGATTATTAATCAATTAATATTCGGGTAACGACCATAATTTAACATAATGAATATTTATTATATCACCAAAATCGGAACAGTAGGAGAGGGGAACAAGAGGGGGCAAGACGTCAAAGAACGGGAGAAATAGCAAAAAACTGTACAAATGTAAAAAAACTTTTTTTTACAAATGCAAATTTTTCGGAATATATTTTCAGATTTCTTGCAACGTTACACGGGCGATCCGCCACAGAGGGCGCAATGATGATAGATACAGTAGAGTAGATAGCAGATGTTTTAATACATCAGAGCATACAGGATTCGTAGATCAATTCCGAGAGGGGACCCAGCCAACTATTCAGACATGACCGGCAATCACACGTACGCACACGAAGCGCGCGCGCACGCAGATAGCCGACAGACCTGAATAGCGATTTGTCTCGGTTCCCTCTCGGACTCTCCCTCCGAAAGGTATGCCTTCGGCATGATTTATTTGATATTTACTTTACAGCAAAAACCGACATGGAGCCACGCCAGGGAGGGCGTTTCCACATCTGGCATATGTTGGGACGAGGGAGATGCCTTTTTGCAACCTATGCGCTTCGAAAGACGGTACTTTCGAGCGCGAGAACTGCGCGCCTAAACGGCCTGCGCGGTTTCGGGGCCTCGACCTCGCGTCCGCGATGTCTTCGGCGCCGGAAACCATCACTCGGCCGTTCTTAACGGCAGCGCGGATGTATATACTGGCAAAGCCAGTGAGTTTGTGGACAAAATGAACAGCAAAACGCGCGAGCTCTGCTCCGATCGGGACACAACTGCGCAATTTCAGAAGACAAAACAAACAAAAACCCCGGTCGCGATGGGCCGGGGTTACTGATTAATGGCGATCAAGCCAACGGATAATAGCGCGGATCAGGAACAGAAGCGGAACAAGAAAGAAAATCAAGACCGCCAAAACAATAACCTGGCCATAACCAATTGCAAGAAACTGCATACAACAAAAGTTTTAGTTACTCATGCAAAGATACGAAATTACGTAATTCGTCCAAAAATCGCCGACGAATATTTTCCTTCTCTTCATATTCACGAGCTCCCAAAGATTCGATAGCCTTGTCCAAAATAGAGTAAAGAGAATTCGAACGATCGGTACCGGACAGAACACGCGCAAGTTGTTCTGCCAAGTCCATATTTTCCAATCGAGCACCAAAAGCGTCCTGAATAATCTTCTGTGCTTCAGATTGCTGAATTTTAATCTTACCCTCACGAAGAGCGTCCTCTGTACGTTTAAGAGCCTGCTTGTAATCAGTATCGGCCGCAAGATTCGTCTGCTTGACGCCTTCGGTCTCGGCTTGGGCATTCGCGAGATTAGCCTGCGCTTCGACAGCGCGTTTATTGGCATCAGCCATATACTGCGAAATAAGACGATCAGAATCGGTCTTCGCAGCCTCGGCTGCCTCCTTGGCGGCGCGCTCATTGAGCTCCTGAATACGTGCAGCCTTCTCATTAACATCCGCGATCGCATTAACCTCGGCGTACTGGGAAGCAATCTTATCCATAGCAGCGCGGAAGCCACTCGAAAGAAGTTCATTGTCCTTGATACCCTTGACAATATCGAGAATTTCGTTGGACTTGTTGATGCCAATAGTCTCGGCCTGAACTTTCAAACGATTAGCATTAGTTAACTCGGTCTGTGCCTGAATATTTTCAGCCTGAACACCCTGCAAAGCGGCTTCGCGAAGGGACGAGGCACCTGCCATAATGTTAGACATCGGATTGTTTTGGTACGGACCCTGAGAAGGAACAGAACCACCGTCGGCCTGCGAAACATTACCTTGGGGGGTACCCATAGGCTGGATAACAGAGCCTTCAACAAAAGGATTTATGCCTGCGGCCTCCATAGCGGAACGCTGGGCGGTAGGAGATTCGAAGCGATTCCAAGCCCAAGAGGCGTAATCTTTCATACGCTCATATTGGGCTTGAGCATCCTCACGGCGTTGGGTGACTTGAAGATTATACATCTTCTCCTGCCACTTACGATTCTTCCGGTTCAAACTGCCAGCAGAGACGGCAGAACCGGCGGAAGCGGCGCCCCCTAAAAGGGCGCCGATCCCAAGGGCGGTTTCAGCGAACGGCATAACTAATCCGTTTTAGCCTGTTGTAACTTCTCCTTCTTTTTCGCGGCCATGCGGCGCGAGATAGAAGAGGCGAGTTCTTCGGATTTCTCGAAGCGATCGAGACCAAACTCCGACGACGGGTCGACTTCCTCGACGTCGTCCTCGTCATAATTCGATTCAGATAGCCGGCGAGTACCGGTAGAAAGACCGCCGCAACGATAAGAACGAATCTGATCCGAAAGACACTTAACACCTTGAATTAAATCATCCTCGGGTGTAGGAGTAGACTTCGAGGGGACAGGCTTACAGGACATGCGAGCCTGAAGGCCTTTAAATGAGAAAATAGCCATAACTTAAAGTGTTGTAGGAACGTTAGTTTTACCCTTCTCGCGGTTAACCGTAGCCGAAGCAGAGAAGGAGACGATGAAATTCTGCGCCTGATTAGACATATCCGCAAAGACATTGTTATAGGCGTTCGAGATGACGTAAGGGCTGTAATTGGGATCCTCGATAAGAGAATCAGCAAAGGCAAGACAAGCCTCTGCACCTTCGGCCGAAATAGTTCCGGCGACAAGCAATTCCTCGATCTTTTTGCGGAACTCCGACATATCCGGCTTTTCGCCGTAAGTGCGGCGAAGAATCCAGTAGTTTAAGTCCGTCGCCAAACGACCGTGAACACGGCTAACGACCTGCATAAGTTTCGACCAAGCAGGGACAAAACCAACGGCCGTATTCTGCCGAGAAGAGAAAGGAGTAAGGTTGGCGATGTAGGATCCGCCAGAGTCCTCGAAACTACCCGAGAGGAACGAACCTTGAGCATCCAACTCTTCGACCATAAGCGGTTCCATAGCGATATTGTCGAGCGCGGGCGCATAGACGTCGCCGAGAGTGAGTTCTTTGAGGAACGGATCGAGGTTACGCTGGTAGATAACCTCGGGAACAAGCGAGGCCATAATCATAAAGTAACCCGTTTCGCCAAACGAAAAAGAACGCTTTTTGAATTGGGTACCGCCGGACATCTGACCGGCGAAAGCACCCAGCGGACTGGTCTCGTCTCCTGCACCGGTAGTCTGATAGATAGTGTTAGAACCGAGATGATGACGATCGGCACCGAGGAAGATAGGCGTAGTAGTATGCTTAACACTACCGACGTCAAACTGCGAATTTTCGTAGTCCGAGTAGCGGGAACCACCACCGAGGGCCAAATCCATCCAACGTTGGACGTGCGACATCGAAGAAATGTTACGGAAGGAAATTGACTTGCCATCGGTGTCGAGATCGACCTTGATTTCCGAATCCTCATAACCGGAAGTCGCCAGCCAACTTTCGAGATAATACGGAGGAAGACAACGCTGAAAAATCGAAGCCCGCGAGCAAAGCCACGACCAAGAACCGATAGTATAATTCTTAAACTGCGCCGTATTCGAATTGACATATTGCCAAAGAGCGTTGGAAGGATCACGGGAAGTTTTTACAGCCATCAAAAGGCTATAAATAGAAGCAACCGAATACTCGTAGTTGAACTCCTCTTTAGAGCCGGAACGAGGAACCCAAAGCGCGGTGGGAATATTAGGCACCTGCTGATTGATGTAATAATGATATATCACATCAAGATAACCAAGCATCTTCTGTGCTGAAATCTTATTCTTGCCTTCCGGATAAGTAGGAACGAAGCCGACCGGGAATCCCATGTAATCAGCCAAGGAGCCGGGTTGAACAATATCCGGATTCGGATTGGACTCCGAGAAGGAAAAACCGACGGAACCGGAAGAGTAAGCGACCGGCAAGTCCAACTGCGGAAACTGAACATCGTGCGGCTGATCAGTAACACCGGACTCGTCCAAAAGAAGAGAGGCGTTGTAAAGGCGATCAGGCACGAAGAAATATTCGTAACAGAGTTTAAACCCGTTAACAAGAGGCGCGTTCATAGGCATTGCCTGAACAAACGAAGAAGGTCGAAAATTGAGTTTGTCTCCCTTGAAAACCCGAACAAAGGCAAGAGGTGTAAGATTGCCCGGAGCAAGAGTAGTGGGAGAAGTAAACGAAAGATTGATATTCGAGCGGTTATTCCGACGCCGCGAAAGAAACATTAAGGCCATAGTAATGTGTTATAAATCGCTAACTGTTGTTGATAAGGTAAATCCCGGTACCGTCGCTTAACCATATCCATAAGGATTTGAGGAATAAGGCTATCATTACGACAACGCTGCTCTAACTTGGTGAAACAAGCGTTTTTCCAATACCGAGGGATTGAATATCTGAAATTGTTGATATAGTGACAGAACCAAGAAGAAGCATTCTTAAGCATATGTTTACGCCACTCACGAATATCTTCATTGGACAATCTGCCAAAACCATGTGAAACAACCAACTTTCCGTTTTTACGGGCGTCGATGTCAGAAAGATACTGATTTGCTGCGCAGTCTTTTGTCATATACTTGAGAACATAACGAATGCCTGCTTCAGAATCAAGAGGTTCGACTTCTGCTTTTCCGAGGCCGGTGTACCAACCTTTCGATTCATCGACTACATCACCTTGCCAAAGATCACGGATTTGCCACCAGTAAAGAGGACATCCAAAAAGAATGGCGTGATAATGCATGCGATGTGAAGAATGACGACCACGGCGAGCAGCCGTCTTGCCATCCGCAAACTCAACTACGAACAAATAGGGAAACTTTACCTTACGATACTTATAACGCTTCGTGATCGGATCCCTGTAGCGAAAGCGAGGATGTTTGCGGAGCCGATCAATGAAACGACGGATTTCGACATAAGGTTTTTCCTTGGCCGATTCGTAAACTGAAGGTTTGAGGGTGAAAGTACAGAAGAGGCATTGTTCGGGTTTCAACTTCATGCGCTTCATGATATGATTGGCGCGAGAAAACCAATGCTGCTGGCGCTGTTTGAGGCACTCATCGCAATGGCCGCAAGGGACAACCAGGCGATAATCTTCCTTATCATTGAAATGACGAACGTTGACCTTCAAGATTTCCGCATACTTACGGTATCGAGGATTAATAATGGAAAGTCGATTGCTACACATGATCAAAAAGCTAGAGATGACTACCGCCGAGAGGAACTGTTTTAGTACCTTTGGGACGACCTTTTCGACCGCCGCGACGGCGAGATCGCTTCACAAACGCGATCGGTAAGAATAGTGCCAAACATTTTCCCCCAAAGGTGCGACATGTAGGCCTCGACGAATATTGCGGAACCGTCGCCAAAAAGAAGGGGGTCAGTGTGGTAAAAGAAGTTAACTTCGTGATGCTGGAAGGACTTAAGAATCTGCTGTAATTTGACCATCGAGGGATTAACAGGCGAAAACCGCCACTGCATACAGCCATGGTCGGAGATATAGTCGTCACAGATTCGATAGAGTTCCCGAATACAGGTATAGACGGGAAGGATTTCGGGATCGAATGAACTTGGAAGTTCGTCGAAAAACTTTCCTGGCATTGTGCGAAAGTTTGAAAATTACGTGAACGGATTTTGAATTGATATTCCACGGTGTCATGATGAACGCCACGGCGAAAAATAGAGCCAGCCGAGACGCACGACGTGAGGAAGAAAGCGGAGAAGGCAGCCACAAGGGATGCAACCAAGGTCCAAAACTTTTTAGACTTCAGCAATGAAGGGGAATTAGACATTAAACATAATTTGAATATGAAACTTTACAAATGTAATATAAAGTTCCGATAATGACCAGTTTACAGCGTTAGAACTGTAAATTTAACATAATGAATATATTAATTCAATTACCTTTGTACTGTAAGGATGCTTTTTTTATGGTCGCCGGTCGGACGATTGGCCGGCGGGTTAAATTCATTTTGGATTTTAAGCTTCGGCCGGCGGCGGATTATCTTCCTGTGCGTGCAACATTCACAAAAATATTCCGGGCGATGGCTTTTAGCGCTTTGTCGGCGTGAAACTCTCGAAGGTAAGGTCATCGTACAATATTACGATCCGCCGGACAGCGACGTCTGTTCGTGTGCCGGAAAATGGAGTCGTTGCCGGCGGCGCCGGATTTTCGGACGTTGTCGAAGCCGGCTCCTGATGCGGCGGGTTGAACGGCGTATTCCGGGTCGGACCGAACAATCCGTCGGAGATCGACGATTCGACCGCAGCGGCCGGTGCGGATTGTTCGGGTTCGCTGTCGCGATACATCTTGTCGGAATCGAGCAGCAGCCAGTCGGGATTGATTCGCGGGAACCTCCGGAGAATCTTTTGTAACAAATCGAAGCCCGGTTTGTTTCGCCCGGCGAGAATATGGGAAATTCCCGCCGGATTGATTTCGAGCAGTTCCGCGAGCTGGCTCGGCTTCAATCCTTCGTTTTTCATCAGATCGAGCAATTTTTCCCTCATCAGCGCAAATTTTTACAAATATAAAGTTTTTTCTTTTGTAAAACAAGTAAAATCTACATTTGTAAAATGTTAATAAGTGTCGACAAAGTTTACAAGTGTAAATAAGTCGATATGGTTAAATTTGCATGCAATCTATTTGTTAAAGCGTTATTTTAGATAAATAACAGTAAATATATGATATTATTGTATTTACGTCGTATATTGTTGGTGTTGTCTGCATGTAGCTGGTTATTGATGAATTAGACCGTATGATATTAAATCGTTTCTTTAAGTAATATTTGTAAATAGCTGATTGATGGATATATATTGCTCGATGTTTAATATTTTGATCGCTTGTTGGTCGCTCTGGAATTGCAGTTTATTCAAAGGATGCCGGATTATTACAATTGTAACTATTGACATCTTTAACAAACAGATGTGGTTTACAAATGTAATTACATATGGAAATGACGCGGACATTGTGTGTTTACATTTGTAAATACACTACCCTATTTTGTAAAAATGAATGCATTTTCAAGCTATTTCCGAACCCTTATCAGACATTTTGTTAACATCTCCGGATTTCGGATTTATTATGTTAAATAAAAAGAGGCCGGATAGTGTTGATAACCCACTATCCGGCTTAAATACAGCTTGTTGTAGATTTGTAAACAGCCTTCTATTTCGAGAGTTTGTCGGCTATTTCGCGGAACTCTTCCGGCGTCAGTTTGAGCTTTTCGCGGTGGAAATCCACGTCGTTTTCGCTCTGAATGGGGATCAGATGAATGTGTGCATGGGGCACTTCGAGGCCTAAAACGACGACTGCTACCCTTGCACACGCTATTTCCCGCTTGATTTTGGCTGCGACCTCTTTGGCGAAAAGCATCATGCCTGCCAGCGTTCGGTCATCGAGGTCGAAAATGTAGTCCACCTCCTTTTTGGGGACGACCAGCGTATGGCCTTTTGTCAGCGGATTGATGTCGAGAAATGCGTAGTAGTCTTCGTTTTCGGCTACTTTGTACGAGGGGATCTCCCCTGCGATGATGCGTGAAAAAATAGTTGCCATATCTTTGTTTTTAGGTTTTGCCTATTTAGCGACCGGGGCGTCTTCCGAAGTTTCGGCTGCATTTTTTTCTGCGGCGATTCGTTTATTGCGGATCAGTTCCTTGATGCTGTTAAATACATTGACAAGAATCATTATCAGCAGCAGGCTGTCGGTGAATGTGAACTTGTCCGGTTCTGCGAAAAGCCCGAAAATCGCCCATGTCGTGAATAACGCACCCCAGAACCAAAGCGCCCTGCGCTGCATTCGGACCGTTTTCGCGGCTTCCCGCCGGCGGTATTCTTCCAGCCATTTATTTTCCCGAGGTGTCATTTTCGTCATTTATCGAGGTTTCTGCTGTGGAGAGAGTGGGTCAGAGATCGCCCCAGGGCCTCTTGCCCACCAAAATACGCCTGTTATTGACAATGCCGAGAAGGATGCTGACGAGGGAGAGGGCGATCCCCAACGCTCCCAACCAGTCCGACCGGGAGATGACATCGGTACGGAATAAGTAGATTCCCCATCCGATACTTGCGGCGATTGCGCATCTGAGCAGGATGTATTGCAGTTTCAGATTGCGTTTTGCCTTGTCCGGGTCCCGGGCGGCGGCCCGCCAACGCAGTTCTTCGGGCGTCAAGGGGGCTTTAGGCTTGGTTTCAGGCATCCTATTCCTCGAACTTGGGTTTCAGTATTTCCGAGTAGATAATCGCCTGCCGGAGGTTGAATTCTTCGGTCTGGGACGTCGTTGCCGCATCCGGTGCATTGTTCGTGAGGGAATGCGCGGCGATTTCGTCATTCCCGCTGTCGTCCATGAGCCGGTTGACGGTCTGATGGCGTAAATGCCCCCTCCCGGCGGCTTTCGGCGTCGTATGTTCCGGTGCGTATTCCTCGGCGGGAATCTCCTCCAGACTCTGGCATTCGTCCGGAAAAACGGGTGCAACGGGCCACGGCGCAGGGCGTGGAGCAGGCATCGGAGCCGGTTCGGACTCCGGGTGTGCCTGCGAGGGCCACGCCTCTTCGTGGCCGGGTGTGCGGGCGCCTTTTCCGCGGGCCTTGCGCGATTGCGATACGACGTTGAATATCATCGCTCCGGCGATGATCACGACCCATATTACCGTTGCGAAATCATCCATGTCTTTAACTCAATGTTCGTTTGACACTCTCTATACCCTTTATCTTGCGCAGTTTGTCCATCACGGCGTGGAGACTTTCGGCGTCCTTCACGTAGAGGCTGACGTTGCCTTCGAAAATGCCGTCGTGGCTGTGGATGTTCACTTCGCGGATATTGATGTTGAAATCGGCGCTTACGACCTTCGCCAGGTCGAGCAGGATGCCCTGCCGGTCGATGCCGCGCAGTTCCGTGGTCACCAGGTAGGACATGGCCTTGTGCTGCGACCATTTGATCTCCTCCTTGACGATGTTGCGGCCGAACTGTGTCGCAAGACGGTTCAGCTCGTCGCACGTGGCCTTGTGTACGATGATGTTTCCCGAGGCGGGGTCTCGATACCCTACCACCTTGTCGCCCGGAATGGGCTTGCAGCACTCCGCGATTTCGAACTGCGGTTCCGTGGCCGGAGCCTCCTCTGCCGGGGCGATTTCGCCCGGAATTGCGGCATCGTCCGTCTCGTCCTCCTTCTTCTGGGGGATGAAGAGGGTCCAGAATTTGAGTATCTTGCTCTTGGAGTTGACCTTGAGGGCTTTGTCCAGGTTGTCGAGCGAGACGATTCCCGCTCCGATCTTACTGTACAGCTCCTCCTTGTTCTTGCTGTCGTAAATGGGCGTGATCTTGCGCAGTACGCGGCCGCTCAACTTGACGTTCAGCGACTTCATCTTTTCGTCGAGCATCTGCATGCCCCGCTCGATGTTGTTCTGCCGTTCGCGTTTGAGGAAACTCTTGATCGACTGTTTGGCCTTGGCTGTGGTGACCGTTTCGAGCCATTCGGGCTTGGGGCGGGCGTTGTCGGCCGTGATGATCTCGATCTGGTCGCCGCTGTTGATCTGCGTGGTGATCGGTTCGAGTTTGTGGTTGATCTTGGCGCTGATGGCGCTGTTTCCGATCTTCGAGTGGATGTCGTAGGCGAAGTCGAGGGCCGTGGCTCCGAACGGCATTTTCCGGGCTTCGCCCTTAGGGGTAAATACCACTATTTCCGACGTATACAGCGATAACTTAAAGTTGTCCAGGAAGTCCACGGCGTTCTCCGTCGGACTGTTCAGCGCCGCGCGTATCTGTTTCAGCCACTTGTCGAATTCGTCCTCGTCCTGCGAAATGGTCGCATGCTTGTATTTCCAGTGGGCGGCGAATCCGCGTTCGGCGATGTCCTCCATGCGCTGTGTGCGGATCTGCACCTCGACCCACACTCCGTCGGGTCCCATCACCGTCGAGTGCAGCGCCTCGTAGCCGTTGGCCTTGGGCATCGAAATCCAGTCCCGCAGCCGGTCGGGCTTGGGGGTGTAAATGTCGGTGATCGTGGAGTAAATCTGCCAGCATTGGGTTTTCTCCGACGGAAACGGCAGCGGCTTGAAGACGATGCGGATGGCGAACAGGTCGTAAATCTCCTCGAAAGGAATCTGCTTGCGCTGCATCTTGCTCCAGATCGAGTAGACGCTTTTCACGCGTCCCGAAATCTCGTAGTTGATGTTGTCGCGGTTGAGCGAGGCGATGATCGGGGCGTTGAACTTGTTGATGAACTCCCGGCGCGAAGCTTCGCTTTCCTGCAATTTCTGCGTGATTTCGGCATACTGCTGCGGGAAGCGGTACTTCATGCAGAGGTCCTCCAGTTCGCTCTTGATCGAGTAGAGCCCCAGCCGGTAGGCCAGCGGCGCGAAGAGGTAGATCGTCTCGCCCGTGATCTTGATCTGCTTGTTCATCGGCATCGCCCCCAGCGTGCGCATGTTGTGCAGGCGGTCGGCGATCTTTATCAGGATCACCCGTACATCGTCGGAGAGCGTGAGGAGCACTTTACGAAAATATTCGGCCTGCTCGGAGGTGTCGGCGTTGAACACGCCGGACATTTTCGTCAGTCCGTCGACCATCGAGGCGATTTTCGGGCCGAAAATGCGTTCCATGTCCTCCACGGAGTATTCCGTGTCCTCCACGACGTCGTGCAGCAGGGCTGCGACGACCGATTTCACGCCCAGCCCGATCTCCTCGATGACGATCTTGGCTACTGCAATAGGATGCAGGAGGTACGGCTCGCCGGAGCGGCGCCTTACCCCCTCGTGTGCCTCCTTGGCCAGGAAAAATGCACGTTTGATGAAGTTCCAGTCCTCGTCGTTCTTGCAGATCTTGGTGCACGAGAGGAGCAGGTCGTCCCATTTCTCCTTTATAAGGTTCTCATCCTCGGCAGTATATCCCATAGACTACTCCTTTTTGGTGGTCTTCATGGCTTCGCGGACCTTGGCCTCGATCTCGTTGCGCAGCTCCTCGTCGTTTTTCAGCAGCTCCTTGACGGCGTCGCGTCCCTGTCCGATCTTGCGGTCGCCGTAGGAGAACCACGATCCGGCCTTCTTGACCACGCCGTAATCGACGCCCAGGTCGACGATCTCGCCGATCTTCGAAATGCCCTCGCCGAACATGATGTCGAACTCCGCGCGTTTGAACGGAGGGGCCACCTTGTTCTTCACGACCTTGACCTTCGTGCGGGTTCCCAGCTGGTCCTCGCCGTCCTTGATGACCGACATGCGGCGGATGTCGATACGCACCGAAGCGTAGAATTTCAGCGCATTGCCTCCCGTGGTGGTCTCGGGGTTGCCGTAGACCACGCCGATCTTGTCGCGCAGCTGGTTGATGAAGATGCAGACGGTCTTGGTCTTCGAGATGCTCGACGTGAGTTTGCGCAGCGCCTGCGACATGAGTCGCGCCTGAAGACCCATCTTCGAGTCGCCCATCTCGCCCTCGATCTCGGCCTTGGGCGTCAGCGCCGCCACGGAGTCGATGACGATGATGTCGATGGCGCTCGAACGGATCAGCGAGTCGGCGATTTCGAGCGCCTGCTCGCCGTTGTCGGGCTGCGAAATGAGCAGGTTGTCGACGTCCACGCCCAGTTTCTGTGCGTAGAAACTGTCGAAGGCGTGCTCGGCGTCGATGAAGGCCGCGATGCCGCCGGCCTTCTGCGCCTCGGCGATGGCGTGAATCGCCAGCGTGGTCTTGCCCGACGACTCGGGACCGTAGATCTCCACGACGCGGCCCTTGGGATAGCCGCCTACGCCGAGCGCCATGTCGAGCGTGATTGAACCCGTCGGGATGACCGGAATGTCGTTCACTTCGGTGCTGTTCATGCGCATGATCGAGCCTTTGCCGAAGTCCTTCTCTATTTTCTGCATCACTGCGTCCAGCACTTTGAGCTTGTCCGCGTTTATCTGTACTTTTTCTGCCATTATGGTTTTGTTTTGTATCATTAACTTTGTTTCGGTCCGCTGCTGTCGAACTTCGCCGAGCGGCGGGAGCCGTTGTTTCGCCGCCTTGCGGCGTCGGGTCCCCGCCCGAGACGGGGATTTAGGGGGTGGGTCGGATTCGTAAACGACGCTTTAGGCGGCGAATACGGCGGTCGGACGCACATCGGCGGGACAAATTGTATCCTGTCCTTACTTATAGGAATCAATGATCTGCCGGTAGTGGTTCTTGGTGTCCACCTTGGTGAAAATCTTCTCGATGCGGCCTTCGGCGTCGATGACGAACGTCGTGCGCAGCACACCCATGTACTTGCGGCCGTACATCGACTTTTCGGCCCACACGCCGTAGGCTTCGCACACCGAGTGGTCGGTGTCGGAGAGCAGCGTGAAATTCAGGTCGTGCTTGTCGCAGAAACTGCGGTGCGACTTCTCGCTGTCGGGGCTTACGCCGATGATCCGGAATCCCATCCGTGTCAGTTCGGCCTTGCCGTCGCGCAGGCTTTTGGCTTCGAGCGTACAGCCCGAGGTGTTGTCCTTGGGGTAGAAATAGAGTATCGTGCGCTGTCCTCGCAGATCGGCAAGCGTCAGAGGCTCACCGTCTTGGGTCGTGGACTTGAAATCGGGGGCCATCTCCCCCGCCTGCAACTGTGTCATAGCGTTTTCCGAAAAAGAGATTATTTTCTCAAAGGTATGAATTTTCCGGCGATTTTCATGCTTCCCGGGCGACTTTTTTGCGGCCTAATCCCATTGGTAGGTCACTTCGATCTGCTCGTTGAACTCCTCCTGCGTGGTGTTGAGCCGGTGCAGGCAGGCAGGACACCGGATGGCCGTTTCGGTCTCGACGTATTCGCCGCACCCGACGCACATCGGCAGCAGGCCGTAGCCCGGCTGCATGGAGTGCTCGAACTGCGCTCCGCAGTGCTTGCACCTGATTCTGTAAGCTGTTCCCATTGTCGTTTTGTTTTTGGTTCACGCTGCAAAGGAACGGTCTGCGAGTGACAGGTTGTGACACAGCGGTGAAAAATGTAAAATAAACCCGCCGACAGCTGTCGGCGGGTCGTTCGGCTAATGGTGGTGTTCGGCCTCCATGGCCTCCTGCCGGGTCTTGTGGACCGTGCCGTGGGGGTGTTCCGCCGGGGCGTAAATCGAGTAGATTTTCAGCGGTTTGTCACCCGTGTTGACGATGTTGTGCCATTTTCCGGCCGGGACCAGGATCGCATAGTCGTCCGAGACCTCGCGCACGAAGTCGAGGTTGTCCTCGCTGTCGCCCATCATCACGCGTGCCGTGCCCTCCTCCACGCGCAGGAACTGGTCGATGTCGTGGTGTTGTTCCAGCCCCACGTCGCCGCCGGCGGGAATCGCCATCAGCGTCACCTGCAAGTTGCTGCCGGTCCACAATGCGGTCCGGAAATTCTCGTTCGCGAGCGTGTGGCTTTCGATGTTCAGCACCGTCGGTTCGGCTCCGTGATCTTTCAGCGAGACGGGTTCGGCGGAGGCTTTTGCCTGCGGGGCCGGAGCTTGCCGGCAGCACGATGCGGCGGCGAGTGCGAGGCACAGCGCGCCGGTCGTCAGGAGGTGATTTCGTTTCATGCGGTTTGCTTTCAAAGTTTGTGGAAATATAGTGAAAAATTTACATTTTCGGGGTGTTTGCCGCAATATATTCGCGGATATAGCCCGTCAGCTCGGGGGAGTCGACGATGCGGATGTCGTCCAGCAGCCCCACGACGAAGCGTCCCACCCCGGCCATTCCGGCCACCTCCGTGTCGAGCGACCAGCGTCCCCGCCCCAGCGGTTTCACATCGCGTTCGGCCAACGGATACTCCTCGCACAACAGGTTGTAGGCCAGCGTTCCCAGTTCCAGCCGCACGCGGCGGCGCGCCCCGCCGTGCATGCGGAAGGCGTCGATGAATCCCTCGCTGTGGGCTTCTTGGTGCTCCCACGCCGCTTCGGACAGCTCCACGGAGCCGATACGCGAGGTTTTGAAGAGTTTGTTCGTGTGGCTTTCGAGGTCGTAGCACCACACCTGCACGTAGTTGGTCGTGAAGGCGAAAGGCTCTACCCTGCGGTCGCGGACCCCGCCTCCGTGGGCCGACAGGTAGCCGTGCAGCACGGCCTGCCGCTCCTGCTCGATGGCCTCGATCAGCCGCCGGATGTTCGGGGCGTTTTTGCCCCGCACGACGGTGTCGGCCAGCGTCTTGTTGTCGTAGACGGAGTAGAGTTTGCGCTTGAGGTTCTGCTTGAGCATATTGGTGTCGTCGATGTTCTCGATGGTGTTTTTCAGGATCACGGCCTCCTCCTCGGTGAAGTGCACCAGCTGCGAGATGTCGCGGAAGTGCGGCGACTCCTTGTCGAGACGGATGCAGTCGCCCGATTTCTTGATCACGAACCCCGCCTCGCGAAAGGTGTCGATATACCGGTAGACCGTGCGGCGCGACATCTGGAGCCGTTCGGCCAGCTGGTCGACGTTGTAGGTGGTGTTGGCCGTCAGCAGCTTCATAAGCCGCAGCAGGCGTTCGAGTTTGGGTTGGTCCATAATTATTCGGCAGCAGACGGCTGTTCGCCGTGCAGAGGTCGTAAATTAGCCATAAGAAAGTCGGATGTTCTTTTTATGAAGTCATCGAATGCAATCAGCATCGGGTCTTCCTTTCCGCCGTGAGCGGCATTTTCGACAATCATCAACTCTTTGGGTGTCGTTTCGGGCAGCGATTCGATTATTTTCCTGCTCATCCAGACGGGAGTGCGGAAATCGTTCTCGCCTACGATCAGGAACAGAGGTTTTTCGAATTCCGGAGCGATATGTACGGGCATCAGTTCGGTCGGAAAATCATCCGGAACCAGCAATTCATTGCGGGTCTTGTTTTTGTACTGCATGACCAAAGGGATGAAATCGTCGAAATCCGTCGGAAGGGAACGGCCGATGAAAGCATTCACCAGATTGTCGGTGTGTGCCGTAATCATGGACAGATAGGCGCCTGTCGACCAGCCGACGATGGCCGTCGCTCCGTCCAGAACTTCCTCCTGTTCGGAGGTCTTCCGTATGACAGCCCGGTAATCTTCCAGCATTTCCGTATAACACAGGTAGTTGCGATCCATTGCAAAGGGTGAACTCTTGCCGAATCCGCGCCAGTCGAAAGTCACGACATTGAACCCCCGGGAGGTCCAGTTCTTCGCCAGATAAAGTTGGAAGTAGGACATATTGCCTGCATCGCCATTGCATATGATGATGGTCGGGCGCTTTGCCTCACCCGGCGCTTCGTGGGTTCGGCGGTTTTCGTTCGGATTCCGCAGCTCGCTCTCGGACGGCGGGTTTTGTGCAGGGAAAAACCAGGTTTCGATTTTATAGCCGTCGTTTGTGATGACTTCTAAATTTCTATATATCAGCCTCATGCTTTCCGGCTTCCTGATATATACGGTATCCGGAATAATTGCATGGCAGTTTGCGATTCCTGAAAAGGACGCAATCAAAAGAGTGACGAACGCTTTCATGCTGTTTTCGGCAAATATACAAAAAAGTCGTGACATTGTCTGTCACGACCCTCTGTTTGTACCGACGGTATGTGTACCCAATTTATTGGGCGAGCACCTTTTTTTCGATCTCCTCGACCTGGCGGCGGAACGCCTTGTCGGTCTCGATCAGATTCGTCACGGCCTTGCACGAGTGGAGCACCGTGGCGTGGTTGCGGCCTCCGATGGCCGACCCGATCGTCGTCAGCGGCGCCTTGGTGTGCTGCTTGGCCAGATACATGGCGATCTGCCGGGCCTGGGCGATTTCGCGCGTGCGCTCCGTGGAGTTGAAGCGTGCGAAGTCCAGATTGAGGTATTCGCACACGACCTCGATGATGTGGTCGATGGTGATTTCCTTCTGGTAGAGCTTCACGTAGACCTTCAGAATCTCCTTGGCCAGCGACGTGGTGATCTTGCGTCCGAGGAACGAGGCGTTGGCCACCAGCGACGACAATGCGCCTTCGATTTCCCGCACGTTGGCCGAGATGTTGTCCGCCAAGTACGCCACCACGTCGTCCGTGATCTGCGCCCCGAGTTTCTGCGCCTTGGCGCGTATGATCTTGAGCTTCGTGTCGTAGTCCGGCGTGTTGAGCTGGGCCGACAGTCCCCATTTGAAACGGGTCAGCAGTCGCTGCTCGATGTCCTTCAACTCGACGGGCGGCTTGTCCGACGTGAGGATCAGCTGCTTGCCCGCCAGTTGCAGGTGGTTGAAGATGTTGAAGAACGCGTTCTGCGTACCGGTCTTTCCCGTCAACTCCTGGATGTCGTCGATGATCAGCACGTCGATCATCTGGTAGAAGTGGATGAAGTCGGGAATCTCGCCGTTCTTGTAGGCCGTCTGGAACTGCGCCTGGAACTTGTTCATCGAGACGTACAGCACCTGCAACTCCGGGTGGCGCTGGCGCACCTCGTGGCCGATCGACTGCACGATGTGGGTCTTTCCCAGCCCCGAATCCCCATATATATAAAGAGGATTGAAGGGGTTGTTTCCCGGGTTCACCGCTACGGACATGCCCGCCGAGCGGGCCAGCCGGTTGCACTCGCCCTCGATGAAGGTCGCGAACGTGAGGTTCGGATTCAGCTGCGGATCGACGATAAGCTTCTTGACACCCGGAATTACAAAAGGATTTTTTATATTTGCGGTGTTGGTCTGCGCATTGAAACGCGAGATGGCTGTCGTGTCGGCGTCGGCCGCTACGGGAACCGCCGGAGCCGTCGCACGGGGCACGGCGTAGTGCAGTCTCGTCTGCTGCCCGTAGAGCTGCGAGATGATCGGTTTGAGGAACGGGATGTAGTTCTTCTCGATTTGGCGGACGTAGCTTTCGTTGGGAACCCTCAAGCGAAGCGTCGTGCCGTCGAATTCGAGCGGGACGATGGGCTGAAACCACTTTTCGAACTCCTCGGCGGAGGTCCGGGCCTTGATCTGGTCCAAGCAGTTTTGCCATATATCGCTATATGTCCGTGTGTTGTTTAACATGACAGAGGGTTGCACTATTTTTGATGTGACAAAGTTGTGAATAATTTTGCAAAAAGATTCTCGATTTTATGTTGCAGTTCTCCTTTTTTTGTATATAGAAAAGCAACGGTTTCCGGGGTCTCAATTTTAACTCCCTGATAGTGAATTATCGAATTTTATTTCGTATATTTGCATATAATTTTTTTGGGACTTCCGAAGTCAAACTATAAATAAAACTAATAAACTTATGGCAAACGAATTGGAACAATTGGTTCTGAAAAAAGCCCAGAGTTGGCTCGACGGCCACTATGACGAGGCGACGAAAAAGCAGGTCAAATACCTGATGGACAACGATATGAAAGAGCTTGTCGAGAGTTTCTACAAAGACCTCGAATTCGGTACGGGCGGCCTGCGCGGCATCATGGGCGTGGGTTCCAACCGCATGAACGTCTATACGGTGGGCGCCGCCACGCAGGGTCTTTCGAACTACCTGAAGAAGAACTTCGCGGGCGAGCGGGTGCGTGTGGCCGTGGCCCACGACAGCCGCAACAATTCGCGCATGTTCGCCGAGCATGTGGCCGATATTTTCGCCTCGAACGGGTTTCAGGTTTTTCTGTTCGACGCGCTCCGGCCGACGCCGGAATTGAGCTTCGCCATCCGCGAACTGAAGTGTCATTCGGGCGTGGTCGTCACGGCCTCGCACAACCCCAAGGAGTACAACGGTTACAAGGCCTACTGGACCGACGGGGCGCAGGTCACCGAGCCGCACGACAAGAACATCATCGCCGAGGTTGCGAAGATCACCGACGTGGATATGATCGAGACGGGCAAAAATCCCGAAAATATCACCATCCTCGACGAGAAGTTCGATGAAATCTATTTAAATAAGGTGCACGAACTCTCGCTTTCGCCCGAAAGCGTGAAGAAGCACCACGACATGAAGATCGTCTATTCGCCGATGCACGGTGCGGGCGTGCGGCTGGTTCCGGCGTCGCTGAAGAAATTCGGCTTCACGAACGTGATCATGGTGAAGGAGCAGGCTGTCATCGACGGCGACTTCCCCACCGTCGAGTCTCCCAACCCCGAGGAGCGCAAGACGATGGCGATGGCCATTGATCTGGCCGCGAAGGAGGGCGCCGACCTGGTTCTGGCCACCGACCCCGATTCGGACCGCATCGGCGTGGCGCTGCGCAACAAGAAGGGCGAATACGTGCTGCTGAACGGCAACCAGACCCTCGTGCTGCTGTTGAGCTACCAGCTGACCCGCTGGGCCGAGCGCGGCGAGCTGGACGGCAACCAGTATGTCGTGAAGACCATCGTCACCTCGCAGATGGCCAACGCCGTGGCCGAGCATTTCAAGGTGAAGTGTTACGACTGCCTCACGGGCTTCAAGTATATCGCCAAGATCATCCGCGAGAACGAGGGCAAAGCCAAGTACATCGGCGGCGGCGAAGAGTCGTTCGGTTACCTGGCGGGCGACTACGTGCGTGACAAGGACGCCGTGTCGGCCTGCTCGCTGGCCGCCGAGGCCGCCGCATGGGCGATGGATACGATGGGCCTGACGCTCTACGAGTGGTTGCAGGAACTCTACGTGAAATACGGTTTCTACCGCGAGGGCCTCGTTTCGGTGGTCCGTAAGGGCAAGGAGGGCGCCGAGCTGATCCAGAAGATGATGGTCGACTTCCGCGCCAATCCGCCCAAGGCGATCCTCGGTTCCGAGGTGGTGAAGATCAACGATTTCCAGACGCTCGAAACGCTCGACGTGAAGACCGGCGCGAAGACCGCCATCGAGCAGGACCGCAGCAACGTGCTGCAATGGTTCACCGCCGACGGCACGGCCGTTTCGGTGCGTCCCTCGGGCACGGAGCCTAAAATCAAGTTCTACTTCGGCGTGAAGGCGCCGCTGGCTTCGGTCGCCGATTTCGACAAGACGCTGGCTGAACTCGACGCCAAGATCGAAGGCATCAAGAAAGACCTCAAGCTGGAGTAGCCCCCTGCTTTCGGGGCGGTTCCGTCCCGCCGATACCTCCGAACGATTCCGTTCGGAGGTATTTTTTTGCTCTGGGGCGTTCCGGGGCGTTTGCACGGCCCCGAAAAGGGCTGGCTCCGCGGGCATGAAATCGCCTTTGCTCTATATTCTCGAAGTGCTCTTTTGTAGCGGACTGCTCCTGGCGTTCTACCGCCTGCTGTTGGTCCGCAAGGTTTCATTCAGGGCCTGCCGCCGCTATCTGGTCGCTGCCGTATTTCTCTCGGCGGTCATCCCGGCGCTCGACATTCCGCTCTACCCTGCCCGGACGGTGGTCTATCCGCTGCCGCTGATCGCCGCGCCCCCGGCTGAAAACTTCGTGCAGACGACCGGGGAGCTTCCCGCTGCCGGTCCGGTCGTCCCAGCCGGCTGGCGGCGCATATTGCGCCCGGTGGCTGTGGGAGGCTATCTGACGGCGGTGTTTCTGTCGCTTGGGTTTCTTGCGGTCCGCATGGTCGGAATTCGCCGTCTGCGGCGACGGTCGCGTCTGACCGATTGCGGGGCGTACACCCTTGCCGAGCATCCGCAGATCGCCACTCCCTTTTCGTTCCTGCGCACGGTTTTTCTGGGCGAGGGATACGAAGGGCGCCGGCGCATGATCGTTCTCTGCCATGAAGCGGGTCATGTCCGTCACCGCCATTCGGCGGAACGCATCGCCGTCGAGCTGGTCCGCAGTCTCTTTTGGTTCAATCCGTTCGTCTGGATTGCCGGGCGGTGGTTGCAGGAGGTGCACGAATGGGAGGCCGACCGCGGCGTGCTCGACGCCGGTTACGACCTTACCGAATACAGAACGGTTATTTTTCACCAACTCTTCGGCCATAATCCGGATATAGCCTGCGGGTTGAATCATTCACTCACCAAAAAACGATTTGCCATGATGACCCAATTCAGAAAACGCCGTTTTGCCGTGCTGCGGCTCGGTGCCGCCATTCCCGTGGTGGCAGCAATGATGATGCTTTGCAGTTTTACCGTCAAAACTCCTCTTCCGGCAGCCGGGGATCCGGACCGGCCGACCGTTACGGTACATATTTCCTCCGGCGGAAAGATTCTCTTCAACGGCCGTCCTGTGACGGTCGGGGATCTGGAGCGGCTGATCGCCGCCGAACGCGAAAAACTCTCCGAAGCCGACCGTGCGCAGATGGAGGTGGTTCTGCGGGCCGACAAAGATGCTCCTATGGCCGATCTGGCCGACGTGATGGACGCGTCGCGCCGTGCGCATGCCTTTCGTCTCAAACTGACTGCGGAAGCTTCCGATCCCGGCATCGTGCGGATGCTTCCGCCCGATCCCCTGCGCCTGCCTGCCGACAGCGCGGATTATGCTTTGCCCGCGACGAACCGCAACGACAGGTAATTGCCCGCGCCGTGCCGTTGAAACTGACCGAACCAAGACGCTGATCCCTCCCCTGATGCCATAAGCGGGAAATGCCCCATACGACGGCCAAAGCCGCCGCATGGGGCGTTTTTACGGCTTCGGGCCGGGGCTTTGCCGCGGTCGGCGGCGTTTTATAACTTGGGGTTGCCGCGGTGACGCTCCTTGTCGCGGGCGGTCTTTTTGGCGAAATTGGCCTCAACGGCCGCCGTGAGGTCCACGCCCGTCTGGTTGGCCAGGCACACCAGCACCCACAGCACGTCGGCCATTTCGTCGGCGAGGTTCTCCTTTTCGCCCGCCTTGAACGACTGGTCGCCGTATTTGCGGGCCATCACGCGGGCCAACTCCCCCACCTCTTCGGTCAGGCAGGCCATGTTGGTCAGTTCCGAGAAGTAGCGCACGCCGTATTCCCGGATCCAGGCGTCTACGCGCTCCTGCAATTCCTTGATTTCCATCTTATTTTACTCTTATCAGATTCAGCCCGTCGCGCAGCGGGACGATGACGTTCTCCACCCGTGCGTCTTCGACGACCATGCGGTTGAATTCGAGGAGCGCCTGCGTGTGGCGGTCGTTGTGCGCCACGGGCTGCACGACCTTCCCCGACCAGAGGATGTTGTCGGCGATCAGCACCGATCCGCTGTGAACAAGCGCCTTACTGCCGTCGTCGCCCATCAGCATCCGGTAATAGGCCGGATATTCGCGTTTGTCGCCGTCGATGAACACGAGGTCGAATTCGCCGCCCAGTTTCGGGGCGATGTCGAGCGCCGAGCCGATGTGCAGGCGGATTTTGCCGCCGTGGGCCGAGCGGTCGAAATACGATCGGATGAACTCTTCCAGCTCGTCGTCCACCTCGACGGTGTGCAGTTCGGCCTCTTCCTCCAGCCCCGCGGCCATCGAGAGCGCCGAGTAACCCGTGAAGGTCCCGATTTCGAGCGCCCGCCGGGGCCGCAGCATCCGTACGAGCATCTCCAGCAGACGGCCCTGAATGTGCCCCGAGATCATCCGCGGCGCCACGGCCCGCAGATTGGTCTCGCGGTCGAGTTCGTGCAGCAGCTCCTCCTCGGGTTCCGAAAAATCGTGGACGTATTTTTCGAGAGCGTCCATCTATTCCTGATAAAATCCGTGTTTGTTGAAGGCGTACGATGCGGCGATTTGCTCCGGCGTGTCGGCTTCGAGCGCGAGCAGGCATTCGCGCGTGAATTCCAGATACCCCGAGCCGTTGGCCGTCACGACATTGCCGTCGCGCACGGCCTGCCGCTCCTGGTAGAGTTTCTCGCCCGTGTAGTTCGCGCCGCCCCATTCGCGAAGCATTTCGAGGCCGTTTCCGGTGTGCCTTACGCCGTTCAGGAATCCGTGGGCCGCGAGGAACGATGCGGCGTTGCAGATCGCACCGACGAGAATCCCGTGCGACAGGGCCTCCCTTACCAGCGGGACGATCCGTTCGGTTTCGGGCGTCGCCCAGCTCATACCGCCGACGAGGATCAGCCCGGCGCAGTCGTCCGGCAGCGTCTCCGTATCGCAGTCGGGGGTGAGGGTCATGCCGCCGATCGAGCGCACGGGAACTCCCCCGGGCGTCGCATACCGCACGGCGTGGCTTCCCGGGCGTCCCGGCATAATGCCGCCGCGAAGCGCCGGGGCGAGGAATGCCGACTCCCAGTCGGCGAATTGGTCGAGTAATACGAACAATACGGTTTTCATCTTATTTGTAGATTAATCGTGACATATCCGAAAAAACCTCCTCGGCCACCTCCGTGAGCTGCCGGGCCGTCAGGGCGCGGACCTTGGCGTAGACCTGCTCCATGGTGTCGATGCCGTCGTGGACGAGCAGGCTTTTGCCCGCCCCGAGCATGTAGCTTTCGTTGCTCTCGCTCGATATGGCCAGCTGGGCGATGAACTGTTTCTTGGCCATCGATAGCTGGCGCGCCGTCAGCGGCACGGTGCGCAGTTTGTGCAACTGTCCTTCGATCAGCTCGATGCACTGCTCCGCGTTGCTGTGGTCCGAACTGAAATAGATGGCCACGATGCCCGTGTCGCCGTAGGGCGTGTAGCTGGCTTCGATGTTGTACGAAAGTCCGTTCTTCTCGCGCACCACGATGTTGAGCAGCGAGTTGGCGCACGGACCTCCGAGAATGTTCGTCACGAGGGCCAGCGGCAGCCGCCGATCCTCCGAGATGCCGAATGCCCGGCTGCCGATGATGCAGTGGGTCTGGTGCGTGTGCTTCGAGACCGTCTTTTCGAAGGCCCGGTAAGGCGCGGGCGCCGCGCGCACGAAGCCGCGCTGCGAGGCGGGCTGCGAGGCGAAATAGCGTGCCGCGACGGCTTCGGCGGTCTTGGCCGAGAAGTTGCCGATCGACGAGAATACCATCTGGTCGGTGGTGTGCGTGCGTGCCGTGAAGGCGCGGATCGCCTGGCCGTCGTAGCGCATCAGCGACGCCTTGCGGCCCAGGATGTTGTGGCCCAGTTCCGAACCTTCGAACAGCATGTCCTCGAAGGTGTCGTAGATCAGGTCGGCGGGCGAATCCTTGTAGGTGTTGATCTCGTCGACGATCACCTCCTTTTCGCGCTCCAGCTCCCGGTCGGGGAACGTCGAGCGGAAAGCGATGTCGGCGATCAGCTCCGCGGCCTTCGCGAAGTCGCCCTTCAGCGTCGTGGCGTGAATCGTCGTGTCCTCCTTGGTGGTGAAGGCGTTCAGCTCCCCGCCGAGGTTTTCCAGGCGGCAGTTGACCTGCCATGCCTTGCGTCGCTCGGTCCCCTTGAAAAAGGCGTGCTCCGTCAGGTGCGCCAGTCCGTACTCTGCGGGATGCTCGTCGCGGCTCCCGGCGCCGATCACCAGCGCGCAGTGCGCCACGGTGTTTCGCACCTGACGGTGAATGCCGCGGATGCCGTTGGGGAGTGTATAGGTAGAGAATTCCATTCAATTGAAAATTAAAGATTAAAAATGAAAAATTGGGCTGCGCGGCTATTTTTGCACATGTGTACGACAATTTTTCATTTTTCATTCTTCATTATTTTTGCGCGCATGCGCAAAAATTTGCCCGTATGGCTTTCGGTGCACTTTTCCAGTTCGCGCGGCGTGCCTTCGAACACGACCCGTCCGCCCGCCGTGCCCGCCTCGGGGCCGAGGTCCACGATCCAGTCGGCGCATTTGATGATGTCCATGTTGTGCTCGACGACGACGATCGTGTGTCCGCGCTGGATCAGGGCGTTGAACGCCGCGAGCAGTTTCGAGATGTCGTGGAAGTGCAGCCCCGTCGTCGGCTCGTCGAAGATGAACATGACGCCTCCCTGCGCCGAATCCTTCGTCAGGAACGAAGCCAGCTTCACGCGCTGGCTCTCGCCGCCCGAGAGGGTCGACGACGACTGTCCTAACTTGATGTATCCCAGACCCACGTCCTGCAACGGTTGCAGCCGCTCGACGATGCGCCGGCAGGTGGCGTTCTTCTTGCTTTCCTCGCCGAAGAAGGCGATGGCGTCGTCCACGGTCATCTCCAGTACGTCGTAGATCGACTTGCCGCGGTATTTCACTTCGAGCACCTCGTCGCGGAAACGCCGCCCGCCGCACGCCTCGCAGACCAGTTCCACGTCGGCCATGAACTGCATCGAGACCTTGATCATGCCCTCGCCCTGGCACTCCTCGCAACGGCCTCCGGCGATGTTGAACGAGAAGGCCGAAGCGCCCAGCCCGTTGTGCTGGGCATAGGGCTGGTCCGAGAAGAGTTTCCGGATTTCGTCGTAGGCCTTGATGTAGGTCACGGGGTTCGAACGCGACGATTTGCCGATGGGGTTTTGGTCGACCATCTCGACCGATTTGAGCAGCTGCACGTCGCCCGTCAGGCCGTCGAAATCGCCGGGTTTCACGCCCGTGTCGTAGAGCAGGCGCCGCAGCGCCGGGTAGAGGATTCCCTTCGCCAGCGACGATTTTCCCGAGCCGCTGACGCCCGTGATGCAGGTCATCACCCCCAACGGAATCCGCACGTCGACATTGCGCAGGTTGTTCTCCCGCGCGCCTTTGACGGTTATCGAGTTGCTCCAACCGCGGGCGGTTGCCGGAACGGCGATCTCGCGCCGCCCCGTGAGGTAGTCGGCCGTGAGGCTCTTTTTGCTTTTCAGCAGTTGGGGCAGCGTGCCGCTGAAGACCACTTCGCCGCCGTTGTAACCGGCCTTGGGTCCGATGTCGACGATCCAGTCCGCGGCGCGGATCACCTCCTCCTCGTGCTCCACGACGATCACCGTGTTGCCCAGGTCGCGCAGCTGTTTCAATACGCCGATCAGGCGGTTCGTGTCGCGCGGATGAAGCCCGATCGACGGTTCGTCGAGGATGTAGAGCGAACCGGTGAGGTTGCTGCCCAGCGAGGTCGAGAGGTTGATGCGCTGGCTCTCGCCGCCCGAGAGGGTCGACGACAGGCGGTCGAGCGTCAGGTAGCCCAGCCCCACGTCGGCGAGGTATTGCAGGCGGTTGCGGATTTCGACGAGGATGCGCGACGCCGTTTTCGTGTCGTGTTCGTCGAGTTCCAGCCCTGCGAAGAAGGCGATCAGGGAGTCCACGGGCATCGCCACCAGATCGGCGATCGTCTTGCCGCCGACGCGTACGTACAACGCCTCTTTGCGCAGGCGCGAGCCGCCGCATTCGGGACAGGCGGTCTTGCCCGTGTAGCGGGCCTTCATCACGCGGAACTGGATTTTGCGCCGCTCCGAGTCGATGTATTCGAAAAATTCGTCGAGTCCGTGGAAATATTCGTTGCCGCGCCACAGCAGCCGTTTCTGCTCGGGCGTCAGTTCGTGGAACGGCGTGTGGATCGGGAATCCGAACTTCGAGGCGTTCTCCACGAGCTGCTGCTTCCATTTGCGCATCGTCTCGCCCCTCCAGCAGGCCACGGCGTCCTCGTAAATGGTCTTGCTCTTGTCGGGGATCACCAGGTCCTCGTCGATGCCGATCACCTTGCCGTAGCCCTCGCACCGGGGGCAGGCCCCCAGCGGGTTGTTGAAGCTGAAGAGGTGTTCCGAGGGGCGTTCGAACTCGATGCCGTCGGCCTCGAAGCGCGACGAGAACTCCCGTACGCCCTCGTCCGTGACGATTTCGCAGATGCCCCCGCCGTAGGAGAAGGCGCGGGCCACCGAGTCGCGGATGCGGGTCTGCGAGTCCTCGTCCGTCGCTACGCGCATGCGGTCGACGACGATCCGGATTTCGTCGGCCCGGGTGTCGGGACCGATTCCGGGCAGCACGTCCTCGATCAGCCGCACTTCGCCGCCCGTGTAGACCCGCATGAGACCCTCCGAGAGCAGCAGCGTCAGTTTTTCGATGATCCCCTGCCCTTCGCCCAATACCAGCGGTGCGCCGATGACCACGCGCTGTCCGTCGCGGGCGAGAATCCGGGCCGCCACGTCATCCACGCTGAAGCAGCGCACCTCCTGCCCCGAGACGGGCGAAAAGGTGTGCCCCGCGCGGGCGAACAGCAGTTTGAGGTAGTCGTAGATCTCGGTCGTCGTGCCCACGGTCGAACGGGGGTTGCGCGTGTTGACCTTCTGCTCGATGGCGATGGCCGGCGCGATGCCCGTGATGATGTCCACGTCGGGTTTGTTGATCTTCCCGAGGAACTGCCGGGCGTAGGCCGAAAGGCTCTCGACGTAGCGGCGCTGCCCCTCGGCGAAAATCGTGTCGAAGGCCAGCGTCGACTTGCCCGAGCCGGAGAGTCCCGTCACGACGACGAGTTTGTTGTGCGGAATTTCGACCTCGATGTTGCGGAGGTTGTGGACCCGCGCTCCTTTGATATATATGGAGTTTTCGTGTTCTTTCATGTTACAAATATTCCAATCCGCTTTTCCGAGTGTTTCACACTCGCCGTTATGTACCTTTTGGTGGTAAAAGGCGCCCAAAACCATCCGCATGCCGTTCTGGCGGGAGTGCCCTCGGATTCGCGTTGAGCGGGCGCAGTAAATCGGGCCTTTACGGCGCAAAAACACGCGCCGTTTAGACTGTGGCGGCTCGGCAAACAGCAAGCTGTCTGCCCTCGCCTGCGGACGCCTTTACAGCCCCCCCCCGCTCCGGGCGCGCGTTTCCTCGGTCTCTCTTTTTCCGTTGCGAACGATAATGCGGATTTTTTTCCGTCAAAAACGGAGCTGACCCGCAAATATTCCAATCCGTTGTTCGTATTTCATTCCGCTTCGTCCCGAACCGAGCCGCCGGCTTTGCGCAATTTTTCGATAAGCCCCGCTGCGCGGCTTTCGCGGATCGCGAGCCGCATCGTACAGAGGTTGTCGAAGGTCTGCTCCTCGATGCGCGGCTGCTGCTCCTTGACGACCCGCATGATGGCGTTCATCGCCACATAGGGGAAATCCACCCGCACCGTGCGGTCCACCGTCAGTTCCACGATTTCGGCCGCTGCGATGGCCTCGGCCGCCGACTCCCGGTAGGCGGCGATCAGCCCCGGAACCCCCAGTTTCGTGCCGCCGAAGTAGCGGACCACGACCACCAGGCAGTCCGTGATGTCGTTCGAGAGCAGTTGTCCGAGGATCGGTTTTCCGGCCGTTCCCGAGGGTTCTCCGTCGTCGTTGGCGCGGAACGCCTCGCCGCGGGGTCCCAGCCGCCAGGCGTAACAGTGGTGCGTGGCGTCGTAATACCGTTTGCGCAGCGCGTCGAGCCGTTCGCGGATCTCCTCCTCCGTGCGCACGGGATAAATCCAGGAGAGGAACTTGCTGCTCCGCTCCCGGCAGGCGGCTTCGGCGGGGGCCGCGACGGTTCTGTAACTGTCGCCGGCCACGTCTACCGAACCTTTCTGAAGAGCCGTTCCCAGCGGATGTTCGCGGGGAAACTCTTTTCCGCATCGAGCGACAGCCATACGAACGACGCCTTGCCCACGATGTGGTCCTCGGGCACGAAGCCCCAGAAACGCGAGTCGGCCGAGTTGTGGCGGTTGTCGCCCATCATCCAGTAGTAATTCATCGCGAAGGTGTACTCCGTCGCCTCTTTGCCGTCGATCACGATGCGTCCGTCGCGCTCTTCGAGCGTGTGCCCTTCGTAGGCCTCGATGATGCGGCGGAAGAGCGGCAGGTTCTCCGCCGTGAGCTGCACCGTGTCGCCCTTCTTCGGAATCCAGATCGGGCCGTAGTTGTCCTGGCTCCAGCGGGGCGCGCCCCACTGCGGGAACACCTCGTCGTTGGGGGTGTAGATATAGCGGTTGACCGAAATGACGTTGCTCAAGCCCCTGACCTTCTCGGCGAGTTCGTCCGTGAGGTTCATGTAGTAGCCCGAGCCGTAACCGCTGTACTCCCGGATTCCGAGGTTGTCGATGGCGTACTGCGTGAAGGGGGCCGAGGTCTGCACCACGTAGTTGTATTGCAGTCCGGGTATCGCCTCCTGCGGTTCGCCGTTGACCCACACCTTTCCGTTGCGGACTTCGAGCGAGTCGCCCGGAAGCCCCACGCAGCGTTTGATGTAGTTCTCGCGTTTGTCGACCGGGCGGCTGATCACCGTGTATTTTTCGTTGAGGCGTTTGCGTCCCTCCTCCTTGCCGAACGACTCCTCGAAGCTGCGCAGCGTGTCGTAATAGGTCACGTTCTGGTTTTCGAGCAGCACCGTGTCGCCCGCCGGGAAGTTGAAGACCACCACGTCGTTGCGGCGTATCGGCTTGAGCCCCTTGAGGCGGTGGTAGGGCCACTTGATCGCCTCGGAGAACGATTTCTTGGTCTGCGAGAAGGGCATCGTGTGGTGTACGAAGGGGAACGACAGCGGCGTGTTGGGCATCTGCGGTCCGTAAGCCACCTTGCTCACGTAGAGATAGTCGCCGATGAGCAGCGTCCGCTCCATCGACGAGGTGGGGATGACGTACAT
>CEAH01061181.1_pt1 | contig 61475 bp, 57 predicted proteins | sample 557571 | NCBI WGS metagenome assembly CEAH01 (sample SAMEA3182092, study PRJEB8094) | gut metagenome | biome: human; feature: gut; material: Stool; isolation source: human stools | place: Canada | collected 2013-11-25
GTGCAGTAGTCCTGCGTGATGTTGCCGGTCACAACAAAGTACCTGCCGCAGTTTTTGCACTTATGGATCGCAAGCGGCAGGCGGAGACAGTACGCCTTCAAGTAGTTGTAGAGGTCGCGCACGGTGTTTGGGTAAAGCACCTCGCGCAGTGCTGTCCTGATGCCACGCTCGCGCAGCAGCTCCACGCTGTAATGGTAGGCGCTGTCATACGCCGGACCGTCCAGCATGACCTCCTCGGTGGCAAGCTCGCCGTACCTCATATCGTCGAAGCGGAGCAACGCATCGTAGTGCGCCTCGCGGTATCTCTCTGCCGTGGAGTAGTCCGGCTGATAGCGGTCGTCCAGGCATCGTTCGATCAGCGCCTTTGCATCGCTGACGATGGCTTCAAAATCGTTGGCGAATGAAAGGACAATCGCTGCGTCAGCATCCTGACCGTGCGCGTATGCCGATTCCAGCTCGCTCAGCTCCTTTGCGAGCAGCCCAAAGAACGGATGCACTTTGCAAAGCGGCAGTGACAGCTCCAGCAGCTTCCTCCATGCGGCCTCGTTCTTCTCCGTTTGTACCAGCTTATTGATCTCGGACAATACGCAATAGGCATCATAGAAGTCCGTATCGTAAAGGTCGATGAGACATTGGCCAAGGTCCTGCGTCAGCTCCAGATAGGTCATGCGGCTGCCTAATGTTCTGTCATACAGTGCAAAGTGTTCTTTTCGCTCCGGCGTGATGTAATATTGGAACTCCATGTGTTCGGGAAAGACCATAGCTGTCCTCCTGTTAGATATACCAAAATAGATGTTGGAAATTATCTATTGACTTTTTCGTATCAACATTATACAATCAAACCACGATAGTTACATTGTGCATTATAATCTTTATAGTCCATAATGTCAACTAAAATTTTCAAAGGAGGTCATACATGAACAACAACTACGAAAATCTGCCCGCGGTGCTGAACGCCAATCAGCTTGCGGCGGCGCTGGGCATCTCGCGTGCGGGAGCGTATCAGCTCCTCAACACGGGGACCTTTCCCACGCTGCGCATCGGTAAGCGGCTGCTCGTGCCGAAGGACAAGCTCATCGACTGGATCGAGCGGAACACGGGAGGCGGGAATGGCAACTGAAAAAGAAACGACTGCCCCGATTCCATCTGTTGCACCAGATGGGGAGCAGCCGTCCGCGCTTGCACGCACAAACAGTATAACAGACATTGAAGAACCGCACAAGCGGTTTGGGAAAATTCAGGCCATGACCATGCCGGAGCTGATGGAAACGCGCTTTCGTGTCCGTCCGGTGGTCATCGACGGGCTGCTGCCGGCGGGGACTTACCTCCTCGCCGGTGCGCCGAAGATCGGCAAGTCCTTTCTCGTCTTGCAGATGGCCTATCAGGTGAGCATGGGAACGCCCTTCCTCGGCTTTTCTTCCCGGCAGGGTACGGTTTTGTATCTTGCCTTAGAGGATACCTGTGAGCGATTGCAAAAGCGTCTGGCACAGATGACGGAGCAGGACAGCGAGCACCTGATCCTCTCCGTTTTCTCTGAAACGCTGGACGAAGGATTGCTTGAGCGCCTAACCGACTTTTGGGGAGAGCACGCGGACACGGTGCTTGTTATCATCGACACCCTGCAGCGGGTGCGAGGCCGGACACCGGACAACGGCAGCTATGCCGCCGACTATGATACGCTGGCAAGGCTAAAGGAGTTCTCCGACACCTACGGCGTCACCGTGCTGGTCGTTCACCATACGCGCAAGGAGGGGGCAGAGGACGTGTTCAACATGATCTCCGGCACCAATGGCTTGATGGGCGCGGCAGACGGCGCGCTGCTCCTACATAAAGATAAGCGCACAGCCTCGGACGCTGTTTTGGAGGTGGTCGGGCGTGACCAGCCGCAGCTCCGACTGCATCTCCGGTTTGCTGCTGCGCATCTGTGCTGGGAACTGCTTGAGGCGGAAACAGAACCTTACAGAGAGCCTCCATGCCCGCTGCTCGAATTTCTTTCTCGGCTGGTAAACGAAGAAAACCCGTCGTGGAACGGCACGGCGACGGAGCTTGCGCAATGTCTTTCCAAGATGGACAGCAGCCAAAGCTTCACGCCGAACTGGATCGTGCGGACGCTGAATGTGCAGCAGGATACGCTGCTGCGGAAATACGACATTCGCTATGTTGCCCAGCGCACAAGAGAGGGCAAGAGCCTTTCGCTGCGGTGGGACGGTGTACGGTAATGTACGGTATGTACGGTAAAAATGGGAGTGGGGGTATCCCCTCAAAATACCGTACATTATCGGACATACCGTACACCGGTAAGGTCATTTTCCGTGCCGTGAGGCGGCGGGAAATGACCGCTTGAGGGAGTCCAGAGGGAACGGCTGGCACACGGACTTTGGTACAAAGTCTAGTGTGTTATACCCATCACGACGGGGGACGGGAAAACTGCGCGGGGACGCCGCTCCCCGCGCAGCTTTGACCGGGCCGAAAAAGAAGAACGACAGATGACGGTATCGTCATCTGTCGGGCGCACTTTTTCAGAAAGTCGTGGTGGGGATTTTCCGCTCCCTCGTCCCCAAAACGATGACAGGAGGAACAACGATGGCTTACGCCATTTTACGATTTGCCAAGCGGAAGGGCGGCGCTGCCAAGGCCATTGCTGCCCACAATGAGCGGACAAAGGAAGCATACGCCAGCAATCCGGACATTGACAAAAGCCGCACCGTGCAGAACTATCATTTGATCGTGCCGCGTTGGAGCTACGGGCAGGAGATCCGACACCGCATCAGCATGGCGGGCTGCCGAGTGCGCAGGGACAGCGTGAAATTTGTGGAGACCTTGATCACGACCAGCCCGGAGTTTGCAAAGGCGCATGAATCGGAAATGCCGGAGTATTTTGCAAGGGCATTTGACTTTCTCAAAGAGCGCGTGGGCGAGGAGAATATCTTTTCCGCCGTGGTGCACATGGATGAAAAGACGCCGCATCTGCATCTCTGCTTTGTGCCGCTGACGAAGGACAAGCGGTTGTCCGCAAAAGAGATCCTCGGCAACAAGAAGCGCATGATCCAATGGCAGGACGATTTCTACGCCTGCATGGCGGAACGGTGGCCGGAGCTGGAGCGCGGCGCGCCCGCCGTTGAAACAAAGCGCAGGCACCTGACGCCGCAGTGGTACAAGAAGGTCACGGCGATGGACGCCAAATTGGAAAGGCTGGAAACTGCGTTGAACGACATCAATGTGTTCAACGCAGGTAAGAAGCGCGAGGAGGCAATAGCAACACTCAAACAGCTCTTGCCGCAGGTGGAATCATTTCAGGCTGAGATCCAGCGAATGCAGGCGGCAGCGGACGCTGCCCAGCACCAGCAGCGGCGCAGCGACAGGGAGAACGAGACGCTGAAAGATGAGCTGACCGCCGAACGCCGCAAGAGCGCTGAACAGCGCGCAAAGCTCACCGTGCTGGAGGAGCGCTACAAGCGGGCCGAGAAGCTGCTGAGTAAGGTGCCGAGGGAGATGATAGAAAAAACTGGGGATAAAAAAGAGAGACAGGAGTGATAAGTGAAAAGGCAGCCGCGGTGATCGCACCGTCTACGGGGGGTGTTGTTTCACTGCAACCATCAAAGCTAACAGCATATTCTCCACACTCACCAAACAAGGCGGTTGATTTATTTTCGAAATAACAAAAAGGAGTTTCCTCAGTCTGGCATTTCAAATGCACAGAGGCTGTCCGTAAAGCGCATTGTGGCTGCGTCTCTTTTTGATTCGGGCAGAAAAAACGCCGTAGACTTTGAGAAAAGTCTACGGCGTGAGCGTATGCGAAAAGGGATGTTACCTTGCAGTAACACTCTTTTTGGTGCTTGGTTATTTGGTTTCCGTGCTAACCTGTTTTGCCTTCTGTACTTAAGGGGGGCTTCTACTGGGATTTTTCTTGTTTTTCTATGTCATGTTCTTGAACCGACGGTTTTGTTTTTTTGCGGGCAGGCTGTGTATTTGAGGGATCAAATGATCCCCTGCTTTCCTCCAAGAGGGCACAACGTTGATTCTGCGGTGCCACCCTCAAAGGCTTAAACTGTCTGAATATTTCTCAAATGCAGATAGACCGTGTTTTTGGATATGCCGAGGTCCTCCGCTACACTGGCGACGGCGTCTTTTATGTTAAAGATACCTCTTTGGTAGAGCAGACGAATGATCTCCTTGTTTTTGCTGCTTGCGTTCACCGACTTGTCCCCGTATATCTGTGCCTTTGCATCCTCCAAGGCAGAAATCAATAATCCGTCGGCATTTTTATTGAAAGTTTCCGAGGAACTGATGTTGGAAGCCTCGTTCGGGAGAAATTGCGTAAGGAAATTGAAAACAGAGATCTCCATATGGAAGTTGATGCACAGTAGCCCGATAATCCGTCGCTGCTCACCGACCACTGGAATTGTAACAGACTTCAAGGTCTTTCCGCTTTTGTGGTTGAAATAGGCCTTTACCTCCAAGCTGCTTCTGCGGTTCAAATCCTCCAGCATAGTCAGAGCCAAATCGGTGATGGGAGCGCCTTCACACCGCTCGGTGTAGTGACCGTTGATGATCTTGATAACAGAATGGTCCAGATCCTCCAGACTGTGCAAAATGATCTCGTAACCCTCGCCCAAATAGGCGGATAAGCCATCCATCAAAATTTTGTAGGACTCCAAAATCACCTTATCTGTTGGAGACAAAACTAAGTAGCCAGACAAAAGCACAACTCCCTTTCTTAATTATACCATGACAATAATAAATTATATTATACAGTATAAAAAGGAAAAATCAAGAATTGATTGAAGTGAAGGAGCTTTGTTTTCGTTCTTGCGGCGGATTAAAAAAAAAGGTTATTTCTTAATTACATATATTTCTGTTATCTATTTTCACTTTTATATTTGTAAAATAAGATTTGCTGAAATTTCTTTCATTGTTTTTCTTTGAAAATAAACAAGAAACTATTGACTAAACATTTTTTTTAGTCATATACTGTGTACAGGTAACATAGTCCTGCAGGTTATGTGCTTACCCTAAAAAACGAATTGTGGAGGGAAAATTATGGATGAGATTTCTACGCAGGCGGCTCCGGCGGCGATCGGCCCCTATTCACAGGCGATCCGGCACGGCGATCTCGTGTTCACCTCGGGACAAATTCCGCTCTGCCCCGAAACTGGCGCTCTTGTCGGAGAGGGCATCGAGCTTCAGAGCGAGCAGGTCCTGAATAACCTCAAGGCGGTTTTGGAGGCGGCCGGAAGCAGCTTGGACCGCACAATCAAGACGACGTGCTTCCTTGCGAGCATGGACGACTTTGCCCAGTTCAACGCCGTTTATGCTAAGTACTTTCTGAATAAGCCCGCCCGCTCCTGCGTTGCAGTGAAAACACTGCCCAAAAACGTTCTGTGCGAGATCGAGGCGATCGCCGAGCTGTGAGAGAACAAGAGATGTATCCGATAGAAGCTTTTTTACAGCATACGCCCCGCGTCAAGCTGATGCCGGCGCCCACTCCGCTCCACCCACTGCACACCCCCGCGCCGCGCGAGGATGTGTCCTTGTGGATCAAGCGAGACGACATGACGGGCATCGGCCCCGGCGGAAACAAGATCCGCAGTCTGGAATTCATACTGGGCGAGGCTCTTGAGGCGGGAGCGACGAAGATACTGGCCTCCGGTCCGGTGCAATCCAACCTTTGCGCACTGACTGCGGCGGCCTGCGCGAGAGTCGATCTTCCCTGTGAGCTGGTCATCAACGGCGATGAGCCGGCGCACAAGGAGGGGAATCTCCTGCTGGCTCAGCTTCTCGGCACAAAGCTCCATTTTCTCGGTCCCTGCGACGGGGACACCCGCAATCGCCACATGGAGGAGCTGCTGAACAAGTACCAAAGCGAGGGAGAGCGTCCCTTTGCCGTCCGCAACGGCGCAACGACCGGCCGCGGCGCGCTGGGCTACACCTCGGCGGTGGTTGAGCTGTACCATCAGTGCCAAGAGCTCGGCTTGCAGGGCATGACGCTCTTTGCCCCCGGTGGAAACGGCGGCGTTGCCGCCGGACTGGTCTACGGAAACGCCCTCATGGGCAACCCGTTCCAGCTCGTGATCGTCAGCGTTGAGGATGATAGAAGCACATTGGAGCGCCACATTCGCGAGACGATCCGAGAGGCTGAGAAGATCACCGGCATCCCCATGGAGGAGCCTGTGAGCGGAGTCTGGGAGATCACGGACGCCTACCGCGGCGACGGATGGGGACAAAACACAAGGGAGAGCGTTCAAGAGGTCTTGGACTTCCCGAGAAGGGAAGGCATCTTCATCGAGAACGTCTACAACAGCAAGGTTTTGGTCGGCATGAAGGATTGGGTCGCCTCCGGAAGAGTGACCGGTCCTGTCTGTTACCTGCACACGGGTGGACTGGGCTCGCTGTTTGCCCAGTATTAATCAAAAATAAAAAAGGAAGTGACACTTATGGAGTACGGATTTCTGACTTTGGTGGCGCCTATCGTGACCCTTGCTGTCGCGATCGCTACCCGAAAGGTACCCTTGGCTATGCTGATCGGTATTTTTATCGGCCAGCTGATCGTCTACGGCTGGAATCCCTTCACCGCGATCAACGAGGGGCTCAATGTTATCCTCAAGGTCTGCGCTGACACTGGCAACCTGAAGACCTTCCTGTTCACCGCACTGATGGGCGCGTTCGTCATTCTGGTTCGCGTCTCCGGCGGCGTTAAGGGCTTCGTCAACTATCTGACCGAGCAGAGCAAGATGGTCAAGAGCAAGCGTGCTGCAATGCTGATCGCCTATGTCATCGGCATCATCATCTTCATCGACGGTCTGCTGAGCATCATGTTCACCGGCGTTGTCACGCGCCCTCTGACCGATAAGTTCAAGGTCTCCCGCGAGAAGCTCGCCTACATCTGCGATGCCACCTCCGCGCCGGTCAACGCCATCATCCCCCTGAACTCCTGGGGCGCCATGCTCATGGGCCTGATCTCCGCCGAGATCGCCTCCGGCTACATCCAGGGCAATCCCATGACGCTGCTGTTCAACAGCCTGCCCTTCCAGTTCTACAGCATTCTTTCCCTGCTGTTCGTCCTGTTCTATATCCTGAGCGACAAGGACTGGGGCCCGATGAAGAAGGCTGAGCTGCGCGTGCAGACGACCGGCAAGCTGTATGACGATGGCGTGACCCCGCTGCTGAACGATACCGAGGGCTTTGACGAGCTTGTTCCCGAGGGCAAGGAAAACAAGTGGAACATGATTCTTCCCCTTATCGTTCTCATCGGCGGCACCTTCGCGGGCCTGTTCGTCACCGGTCACGGCAAGCTGGCTGAGGGCGACGGTGCGACCTCCATTCTCTACGCCGTTACCATCACCCTGATCGTTATGTGCATCATGTACACCAAGCAGGGCATCATGTCCGCCAAGGAATTCGGCGACAGCGTGATGAAGGGCGTGAGCAGCATGATGGGTCTCGTTATCCTGCTCGTCCTCTCCTTCGCCATCGGTCAGGTCATCAAGGGCATGGGCACGGGCCAGTTCCTCGCGAGCCTTCTTGGCGACAGCATCAGCGGCGCGTTCTGCCCGGCGATGGTCTTCATCATGGGCGCGGTCATGGCGTTCTGCACCGGTACCAGCTGGGGCACCTTCTCCATCATGATGCCCATTGCCATCCCCATGGCGGTCGCCATGAACGCCAACATTCTTCTCACCATTGGCGCGGTCGTTTCCAGCGGCATCTTCGGCGACCACTGCTCCCCGCTCTCCGATACCACGATCCTCTCCTCGATGTCTGTGGGCACCGACCTGTTCTCGCATGTCAAGACGCAGCTTCCTTATGCGATCCTGACTGCGGCCTGCGCGACGGTCCTCTACATCGTATTCGGGTTTGCACTGTAAGTAAGATACCTCTCTAAAGGCTGAAGAGCACTGCGGAACTTGGTTTCGCAGTGCTCTTCAGCCTTTATCGTGCTTCAGGAACTGTGTTGCTCGGCAAGGGTTGCTGCGAATAGAGCAATCGACTCCAGTATCCAACTTCGCAGCAAAAAACCTGATACAGGGATTCATTGAAACGGTAAATGCATCAACTGTGGTAGATCGAGATTGGCGTGTTTATGTTGAACGTCAAAGGGAGAAGGATCTCGCTCAGATCATCACAGAGGAAAAACTGAAACCGGAGGAAGCAAAACACTTTATTGACAATTCGTTTCGGGATGGTATGCCGAAAACAACAGGGACAGACTTTGACAGGATTATGCCGCCGGTTTCCCGTTTCGGTGGCGGTGGTCGAGCAAAGAAAAAGGCAAGTGTTATAGACCGGCTGTCAAGATTTTTCGAAAAGTATTTTGGCGCGGCATAAAAAGAAAGGCTGGTGAGAGGTATGCGCTGTCCGACCTGCGGCTCGCCCGTGATGGTCAGAAAGAACTCGTGGGAGTGCGGTTACTGCTGCGACTGCGGCAACCTGCCAAGACCCAGGATCGTATTGACGGTGGACGTGGAAGAAGAGCCGCAGCTGACGGTAGAGGGCCTTGCGGAGAACGCCGATCCCGACACGGCGCTGCTGCTGCGCAAATTCTCTGAACCCCTCGGCGCGTGGGACATTGAGGAGCTTTCCGCCATAGGCACGGCGGAGATCCTCGCGCGGGCTTACGGTGAAGACAAAAACGAGGGCATCGCCATGTGGAGCGCACTGCTGTACGTGGCGGGGAGCCGGTTGAAAGCGCCGCGGGAGGCAAGATGGCTGCTGCACAGCTGCTGTCCCTACGGAACGGACGACCTTTCCTCAGATCTCTTGGACGAATTGCAGCGGGACGAAAAGCTGTCGCGCCTTGTCTTTCAGAGCGCCTATGTGGGCGAGGAGCAGTACCATTTGATCGATGCCGCAGCGGAGCTTGGAAGGCCGGAGCTCATGGCGCAGTTCATGGCGCTGCTGGGCGGGAATCCCCTCCCGCGGAAAAAGTGGGAAATTCCCTATCAGGATTTTGAAGCGCTGTGCGCCGCGCGCAGCCGTGAGGCGGCATCGGAACCATTCACAGCGGTGCAGCAAGCTGATGTTAAAGAAACAGGCACGCCGTCCTCTGCCGAGCAAAAGAAGTTCGGCGGCGGGCACATGGCCGCTTTCCTTATCTTTGCAATGCTTTGCGTTGGGATATTCGCCGGCATCCGCTGGAACAATGGCTCTCAAAGCAATGACCCTCCGCCGCCAACAACGCAGCGCGCGGACGTAAAAACCAAAGATCGTGGAAGCACCTCAAAAGCGGAGACGCGACAGGCGGAGAAAGAGCGGTATTCCGATAAGTTGCCGGCAGAGGGAATGCCCGTGCGCTGCCTGCAATACACCACACTGGGCGCGCCGGACAAAAGGCTTGACTGCAAGAATTTTGACAGGCTGGAGCTGGGACAAAAATATTTCAATGTCTACTGGTACGATGAAAACGGCGAGATCATCGCCGCCGGTATGTGTGCCCAGTGGAAAAACGACAGCGAATTTATGGTGAAGTCCTTCTCACAGTATTACCCCGGACAGAAAGGTGAGACACAGACCGCTGATTCGGGAAGTTTCGCCGATACCGGACCCGGCAGCAGCTCCAGTCTGCGAGAGGACTACGATGATCCGGAAGACCTGTATGAAGACGGAGATTATGAGGATCTCGACGAGGCGTGGGATGAATGGAAGGAAGGGTGGTAAACACCCTTCCTCCGGCGTATTGTATTTTATTTGTTTATGATATCGCGCAGTACAACTTCCTCCGCTGCATTTTGGATATTGTTCATTGCGCCGACCCACGCCATTTGATCTTCTTCCTTCAACTGCTCTGAGATACCTTGCGCCTGTGCCATCTGCTCGATTAGCAGCCGCAGCATCTCGTTTGCTTCACGGTCGATCTCATTGAGATGATGCGTCAGTTCACCGGAGGTTTTCAAATTGATATAAGTCACTCGGCGATTCGCCTTTAGATACTTCAGGCGCATACGGCCAAAGCGTCCGTAGGCCGCAGGTTCTTCCTGGGATACTGCTAAATCCGGCAGGTAGCAATCTTTGTACTTGCTATATGTAATTTCCATTGTGTGATCGTCCTTTCGTGAGCCTGAATTTGACCCTTATTTTGACCCTTTAGCGGGTCATCTTCTATAAAACAATCGGACTGACTGATACAGATCATTTTATGTTTCGGACTGTTTGATACATAATTGCACGAGAGAAGTTGCTAAAAACAGAGATGCTGCTGTTCGAATCCTTCTCCCGCTGCCAAAGAAGGTCCCGAAGCCATAAGGCTTCGGGACCTTTATTTCGTATGAAGAAGGCATGGCCGCCGGTAGACCGGTGGCCATGCTTTATCTATTAGCTTGCAGCCCGCGGAATCGCTTGTAAAAGCAGGCCGGCCGTCCTCACATCCAGATGGAAAAGACGCGCAGGATGGGCTCGAACATCCGCCGCAGCAGGCTGCGGTGCGCCCACTCCTCGGGCGTGACGGCATGGCTTTTATCCAGAATGCCGTCCATGTCCTCCAGCAGGCTCTCGATGGCGCTCGCGCCGTAGAGCATGACGCCGCACTCGTAGTGCAGCTCAAAGCTGCGGTAGTCAAAGTTGACCGAGCCGACAAAGGCCGCCTCGCGGTCGACCATGATGCTTTTGGCGTGCAGAAAGCCGGGTGTATAGCGGTACACCTTTACATGGTGCTCAAGCAGTTCCCCGATGTAGGAGTCCGCCACCGCGTCGGCGTACCAGTGGTCCGGCGTGCCGGGCAGCATCAGCCGGACGTCCACCCCGCCGTCGCCGGCGATGCACAGCGCGCGCATGATGTTCTCGTCCGGGATAAAATACGGCGTCGTGATATAAAGGAAGCGGCGCGCGCTGCCGATGAGCTGCAAAAAGGTATCCTCGGCGGGGTTGTCGGGATTATTCTGCGGACCGTCGAGAAACGGCTGACAGAAGCCGTCCGATGCCGGCGAGGTGTGAGGACGGTAGTAGTCCCGCTCCTCGTGCAGCTCGCCGCCGAGAAAGCTCCACATATTGAGGAACGCCGCGGTCAGGCCCCAGACGCCCTCGCCCTCCAGGCGGATGCCGCTGTCCTTCCAGTAGCCGAAGCGGTCAATGAGGTTCGCGTACTCGTCGGCAATGTTCACGCCGCCGGTGTAGGCGGTCTCGCCGTCGATGACCGTGATCTTGCGGTGGTCGCGGTAATTGAAATAGAGGCGGTTGACATACTCGTGCACGGGGTTGAAGACGATGACCTCCACGCCCGCGTCGCGCAGCGTCTGCAGGCTCTCCGCGCTGAAACGCTTGATGTTGCCGAAGTCGTCGAAGATGATCTTGACCTCCACGCCGCTGCGGGCGCGCTCGCAAAGGGCCGCGCTCATGCGGTCCCAGAGCTTTCCCTCGGCGAGGATAAAATACTCCATGAAGATGAAGCGCTCCGCCGCTTTGATGCGACCGAGAATATCCTCCAGCAGCAGCGCCCCCTCGGGAAGATAGACCATCTTCGTGTTCTGATAGAGGTAAAAGCCGCGGCTGCTCAGATATTGAGATACACGCGACCAGCCGGGCAGCGCGCGCTGCAGACGGTCCGCGTTGAGCGCGCTGCGGTTTCGCAGGCTCTCCGGCTCCTCCGGTGGGAGCTTCGGCGCCGTCTGACGCTGTAAGCGCTTGCGCTGCGTGTCGCCGCCCCAGAGAAGGTAGAGGATCAGGCCGACCACCGGCACAAAGAGGATGGGAATGATCCACGCCACACGGTAGGAAAGGTCGCCCGGCTTATTGTAGATATACAAAGCCGTGATCAGGGCGATAGCCTCCAGCGCGCCGTAGATGAGCGCAAAGTGATCCTTGAGGTAGCGCGTTGTGAGCACAACGAACAAGACCTGCACCGCCAGCAGCGCCGCCGCCAGCGCGATACGCAAAGCCGCGGCGATGCGGCGCTCTCCCCTTTGCTGTAACCGCGGCTTTTTCATCCGTCCTCTCCTTCCCTCTTGTCGGTCTCTTTAATGGCTGCCGTTCTTCGTCAGCAGCTCCTGCTTGATGTCATAGAGCTTTTGGCTCAGGTCCACATAGTAGCGGTGGGGGTTGTCGAAGCGCTTGACCTCGTCCCAGAGCGTATCGACCTGCGCGGCGCAGTAGGCGCGGATCTCCTCGAGCGAGGGCTGCTTGTAAACCAGCTCGCCGTTTTTGAAGATCGGCACGAGCAGCTCGCGCGCCTCGAAGTGATAGACCTCCTTGCGCTTCCAGGTCGCCTCGGGGTCGAAGATGGTCATTTTGTCGCTGTCGTCCACCGTTTCGTCGTAAACGCACAGGTAGTCCGCGATGGCCTTGCCCGTGTCGCGGCCGTAGAAGCGGTAGAGCTTCTTGAAATGCGGTGTGGTGATCTTGCCGACGTTCTCGCTGATCTTGATCTTGGGGACTACATTGCCGTCCTTATCCTCTACGGCGACGAGCTTGTAGACGCAGCCGAACACCGGCTCGCTGCGCGCGGTGATGAGCCGCTCGCCGACGCCGAACGAATCGATCTTCGCGTCCTGCATCCACATATCGCGGATGATGTACTCGTCAAGCGAGTTGGAAACGGTGATGGTCGCCGTCTCCCAGCCGGCCTCGTCGAGCATTTCGCGCGCCTTGCGGGAAAGGTAGGCGATGTCGCCGCTGTCGAGGCGGATGCCGCACTTGGTGATGCCCTTCGGGCGCAGCACCTCGTCAAAGGCGCGGATGGCGTTTGGGATGCCGGAGTGGAGCGTGTCGTAGGTGTCCACCAGCATGATGGCGTTGCCGGGATAAAGCTCGCAGTAGGTCTTGAAGGCGTCGTACTCGGTGTCGAACATCTGCACCCAGGCGTGGGCCATCGTGCCGAGCGCGGGCACGCCGTAGATCTCGTCCGTGATGGTGCAGGCCGTGCCGATGCAGCCGCCGATGTAGGCGGCGCGTGCGCCGACGATGGCGGCGGCGGTGCCCTGCGCGCGGCGGGAGCCGAATTCCATCACGCCGCGGCCCTTGGCCGCGCGGGCGATGCGGTTGGCCTTCGTGGCGATCAGGCTCTGGTGATTGACGGTCAGCAGCGCGAAGGTCTCGACGAGCTGCGCCTCGATGGCGGGCGCGCGCACAATGACCATCGGTTCCTTCGGGAACACGGGCGTCCCCTCCGGTACGGCGTAAATATCGCCGGTGAAGCGGAAGGTGCGCAGATATTCCAGAAATTCCTCGCAGAAAATGCCCTTGCCGCGCAGGTACGCAATGTCCTGCTCGTCAAAGTGCAGATCCTCGATGTATTCGATGAGCTGCTCGAGGCCCGCCGCGATGGCAAAGCCGCCTCCGTCCGGGACCGAGCGGAAATAAACGTCAAAATAGGTGATGCGATCTTTGAAGCCGGTTTGGAAATAGCCGTTGCCCATGGTCAGCTCGTAGAAATCGCAGAGCATGGTCATGTTCAGTTTTTCTTCCGTTTTCATGGAACACCTCATATAAATTCGGCCGCGGTACGCTCACCACGGCCTTATGATGCCCTCATTATAGCCCGCTTTTACGGATAAAGCAAGGCTTTTCAAGGCTTTTGCTTGACTTTGCCCTGCAAGTCTCCTATGATATGCATGAATTTACTTCATCGGAGGAGCGCAAAATGGGCGTTATTCTGGGCATTGACATCGGCGGCAGCAGCACGAAGATCGTGGGGCTGCACGAAAACGGCACAGTCATTGATATGCTGCGCGTGAAGGCGGAGGACCCGCTCACCTCGCTCTACGGCGCGCTCGGCAACTTCCTCGCCACGCACAGCCTGAAGCTCACGGACATCGGCCACATCGCGCTCACCGGCGTGGGCGCCTCGTATGTGGACGGCGACATTTACGGCGTGCGCACGGTCAAGGTCGAGGAGTTCCCCTCCGTCGGCGTGGGCGGTCTGGCGCTGAGCCGGAAGGAGCGGGCGGTCGTGGTGAGCATGGGCACCGGCACCTCGCTGCTCTGGGCGGAAAAGGGCGGCGAGATCCGCCACATCATCGGCAGCGGCATCGGCGGCGGTACGCTCTCGGGCCTCAGCGAGCTCATCACGGGCGTGCACCAGTACGCGCTTATCCGCAAGCTCTGTCAGGACGGCGACCTCTCCCAGATCGACCTCACCATCGGCGATATGTCCAAGGGCAAGGTCGGCGCGCTGCCGCCGGAGGCGACGGCGGCGAACTTCGCCAAGCTCGCCGAGGACGCCACGAGCGCCGACAAGATGCGCGGTCTCGTGAATCTTGTCCTGCAGGCCATCGGCACGATGTCTGTGCTCGCCTGCCGCACCTGCGGCACGAACACGGTCGTGCTCACCGGCGCGCTCACGATGCTCCCGCCCGCGCACGAGACCTTCGAGCTCTTCACGCAGCTCTACGGCGTGGAGTACATCATCCCCGAGAACGCCACCTTTGCCACCGCCATCGGCGCGGCACTCTACAGCATGAGAAGGGACCGCTGAAGGGTGCCGGCGCACGAGCGCGCAAAAAACTGTAAAAAGAGCGGGAAAGTCGAGGGAAAAACGCTTGACTTTCCCGTTTTTCCCTGTTATAATCGGTGAGCCGCTTTGAATGGGTATAAAGCATCGGCTCGTCCGATCACCCCCGACAGCGAGTCCGTAATAAAGGAAAGTGAGGTGCACACATGCAAGCGATCATCGTTACCGGCGGTAAGCAGTACAATGTCAGCGAGGGCGACACTCTGTTCATCGAGAAGCTGGACGTCGAGGCCGGCGAGGCCGTTACCTTCGACACCGTTCTGGCCATCGTGGACGGCGAGAACACCAAGTTCGGCACTCCCGTGGTGGAGGGCGCGAAGGTTGACGCCAAGGTCGTCAAGAACGGCAAGGGCAAGAAGATCCGTATCTTCAAGTACAACCCCAAGAAGGGCTACCGTAAACGCCAGGGTCATCGTCAGCCTTATACCAAGGTTGAGATCGGCAAGATCAGCTTCTAAGCCATGACGACCGTTACCTTCCTCACCGAGGGAAAGCGCATCATCGGCTTCGACGCGAAGGGCCACAGCGGCTATGCCGAAGCAGGCTCCGACATCGTCTGCGCCGCCATCACGAGCGCCGTGCGTCTCGTGGACGCGACCGTGAACGACGTGCTGGGTCTCGCGGCCTCCGTCAAGGTCCATGAAAGATCGGGTTCCATCGAGTTCCGTCTCCCCGGCGGTCTGAGCGCCGCAGCGGAGAGCACCTGCCAGTCTCTTTTGGCCGGCTTGATGCTCTATTTCACGGAGCTGCACGACGAATACCCCGAAAACATCGAAGTAATGGAGGCGTGAGCCTCCTCTCCCCCCCCACGCATCATTCTACAGAAAGGATGGACTACGAATTATGATGAACATTGGTCTTCAGTTCTTCGCTCATAAAAAAGGTATGGGCTCGACCAAGAACGGCCGCGACTCCAAGTCCAAGCGCCTTGGTCCCAAGCGCGCCGACGGTCAGTTCGTTCTCGCGGGCAACATTCTTGTTCGCCAGCGCGGCACCCACATCCATCCCGGCGTCAACGTCGGTATCGGCAGCGACGACACCCTGTTCGCCAAGGCGGACGGCGTGCTCCGCTTCGAGAAGCTCGGCAAGGATCGCAAGCAGGCTTGCGTGTATCCCGCTGAGTAATTGAGTGGTTTGAAAAAGGAAGCGCAAGCCGACGGCTTGCGCTTCCTTTTTTGTGCTTTTTCTTGACGGAGCACGCAAAAGCGGGTAAAATAGTAAAGTTAGAGAACAATACCCCCGAAGGAGGTTTTTCGATATGGCAACGGAATTCATTGATAAGGCGCGCATCTCCGTTTCCGCCGGCAAGGGCGGCAACGGCGCGGTCGCGTTCCACCGCGAGAAATACATCGCCGCGGGCGGTCCCGACGGCGGCGACGGCGGCAACGGCGGCGACATCATTCTGCAGGTGGACGACAATATGTCCACGCTGATGGACTTCCGCTACAAGCGCAAATACACCGCCGAAAACGGCATGGACGGTCAGGGCAGCCGCAAGTTCGGCAAAAGCGGCAAGCCGCTCACCATCCGCGTTCCGCGCGGCACGCTCGTGCGCGACGCGGAGACGAACGAGATTATCAAGGATATGTCCTCGTCCGAGCCTTACGTCCTCTGCCGCGGCGGCAAGGGCGGCTGGGGCAACTGTCACTTCGCCACGCCCACCCGTCAGGTACCGCGCTTTGCCAAGGCGGGCCTGCCCGGCGAGAGCCACGACGTCATTTTAGAGCTCAAACTGCTCGCGGACGTGGGCCTCATCGGCTTCCCCAACGTCGGCAAATCGACGCTGCTCTCGGTCGTTTCCAAGGCGCGGCCGAAGATCGCCAACTACCACTTCACCACCCTCTACCCCAACCTCGGCGTCGTGTATGTCGACGAGGGCGTGAGCTTCGTGATGGCGGACATTCCCGGCATCATCGAGGGCGCGGCGGACGGTGCGGGCCTCGGCCACGACTTCCTGCGCCACATCGACCGCTGCCGCCTGCTCGTTCATGTCGTGGACGTTTCGGGCAGCGAGGGGCGAGACCCCGTTGCGGACTTCGACGCCATCAACGCCGAGCTGGCGCAGTATTCCCCCGAGCTGGCGACGCGCCCGCAGATCGTGGTCGCGAACAAGACCGACATCATGGAGGACGAAGCGCTGCTCGAAAAGCTGCGCGCGCACGTCGAGGAGGCGGGCTATCCCCTCTTCGCCCTTTCCGCCGCATCCCACACCGGCACGCGCGAGCTGGTGCTGAAGATCGCCGAAAAGCTCTCCACGCTCCCGCCGGTCACGGTCTACGAGCCGGAGTACGTCCCGCGCCCGCCGAAGCTCGACACCTCCGCCCCGCTCAACATCACGGTGGACGACAACACCTACATCGTCGAAGGCCCGTGGCTCGAGCGGCTCATGGCGAACGTCAACTTCTCCGACTACGAGAGCCGGATGTATTTCGACAAGATGCTGCGCGAGAGCGGCCTCTTTGCCCGCCTCGAGGAGATGGGCATTCAGGACGGCGACATCGTCAGCCTCTACAACCTCGAATTTGAATACCAGCACTAAGCCAGGCGGCGCTCCTCTCGGGAGCGCCGCCTGTTCGTTATTTGCCGTCTTCCCTCGGCGTTTTTTTCGTCTCGATCGGATAAAGCTGCGGGGCCTCGCCGCTTCCGTCGCAGAGGGCAAGGAAGACCTCCCCGAAGGCAGAATAGCCCTGCTCGCGCAGCTTCCGCGTGAGCCAGACCTCGTCCTTGCCGACGGACCGCAGATTCTCCGGCAGCACCTCGCCGTCCATAATGACCGGCGTCATGAGCACGCTCTGCTTCGGCGAGAGCGAAAGATCGGTCGGCTGCGCGGCGCGGTAGGCCTCCCTGGGCAGAAAGCTCAGGTTGCCGTTGTGCTCAAAGACGACCGTCTCGAGCTGGGAGAGGTCGAACCAGCCGCCCGCGCGGCAGAGCGTAAGGAACTCACTCAGGTCGAGCTTCGCGCGCTTGAGGTGCTCACGGTAGAGCGTTCCTCCGTCGTAGAGGATGAGCGGCTTGCCCGTAAAGGCCCGCCGCGCGGCGAGAGACTTGTTCGTCCACAGCGCGATGCCCCAGGCCAGAAGCCCGTAGACCACCATGCCGGTGAGCGGACGCAGCGGCGACTCCGGCTCGGTCGCCATCTCGGCGGCAATGGAGCCGACCGAGATGCCGGAGATGTAGTCAAACATTGTCATCTGCGAGATCTGCTTGTTGCCTACCAGCTTCGTGAGCAAAAACAGAACCAGATACGAAACGACCGCTGTGACGGCGAGACTCAGAAAATCAAGCCCGTCCATCGGCTGAACATTATCCATAAAAAACCTCCCGGGGCATTTTTTGCAGTTTGCCGCGGGAGGCGTCGTTTTATTCACTTCGTGTGGACGTTGATGAACTCCGCGCGCAGCTTGGAGTAGAGGATGGTCTGGCTGGAGTACAGTCCCCGGTAGCCCGAACAGACATAGCTCACCGCACACACGACCGCGTAGCACAGCAGTCCGTCCGCGCCGAACAGCTCAACGCTGATGAGCAGCGAGGTGATGGGGCAGTTCGTCATGCCGCAGAAAAGGCCCGTGATGCCGAGCGCCGCGGCAAAGCCCGCGGGCAGGCCGAGCAGCGCTCCCGCCGCGCAGCCGAAGGTCGAGCCGACAAAGAGCGTGGGCACGATCTCGCCGCCCTTGAAGCCGCAGCCGAGCGTAACGGCGGTAAAGACGATCTTGAGCAGGAACGCCTCCGGCTTCGCCGTGCCGCCGAGCGCGGCGGCGATGACATGGCCGCCCGCGCCGTTGTAGTCGCGGCAGCCGGCGAGCAGCGTCAGCGCGATCACAAGGCAGCCACCGAGGAAGGCGCGCAGATAATCGTTTTTGACCAGCCGCTCCGCCAGATGCTCCGTGCGGTGGAGCATCTCGCAGAAGAGGATGCTCACCAGCGCGCAGCCGAGCGCGAGCACCGCCGCGCGCGCCAGCGTGAGCGCGCCGGTCTCCGGTGCGGCAACGGCGAAGCGCATCGGCTCGATGCCGAAGCGCAGCGATACGGCGTAGGCCACCAGCGACGAGGTGATGCAGGGAATGAGGCCGGAATAGTACAACACACCGATGCTCACGACCTCGAGCGCGAAGAACACCGCCGCGAGCGGCGTGCCGAACAGCGCGGAGAACAGCGCGCTCATGCCGCACAGCGTCGCCAGGCGGCAGTCCTTATCGTCCATGCGCAGCATCTTGCCGAAGTGCTCGCCGAGGTCGCCGCCGATCTGCAGCGCCGCGCCCTCACGTCCCGCGCTGCCGCCCGCCAGATGCGTGAGGAGCGTGGCGAGGAAGATGGCGGGAATGAGCAGGATCGGCAGCTCGCGGCCCTGATGCACCGCGTCGAGCACCGCGTTGGTGCCCACGCCCTGCGTGCGCAGGAAGCGGTAGAGCGCGACGATCAGCACACCCGCGAGCGGCAGCGCATAAAGCAGCGCAGGGACCTCCGTCCGCAGCTCGGTGGCGTACTCCACGCCGAGGTGAAAGAGCGAGCCGACCGCGCCGCCGACCGTGCCGATGAGCGCAGCAGCCAGCAGCCATTTGACCAGCGTTTTCACATACAGCATCACATGGTCGGTAAACCCCTGCAGCTTCTCCATCGCCCGTTCCCCTTTCCGTCCCATTTCTTTACGGCAATTTCACATCGTCTGAACAAGGTGATTTTACACGAGTCGGCGGAAAAGTCAAGCGGTGAAAAGGCTCATCGTTTTATCCGATGAAATTCATCGTCTCAGCCGATGAACTGCTGCGTCCAGTAGTGTCCGTCGGCGACGTAGCCGACGCCGATCTTCGTATAGGAGCTGCTGAGGATGTTGGCGCGGTGGCCCTCGCTGTTCATCCAGCCCGCGACGACCGCGGCGGGCGCGGCGTAGCCCATGGCGATGTTCTCGCCCGCCGTGCGGTAGCTGAGGCCGAAGGCGCGGAGCATCCGGAAGGGCGTGCCGTAGGTCGGGCTGTTGTGCGCGAAGTAACGGTTATCATGCATATCCTGCGACTTGTAGCGCGCGACGCGGGAAAGCTCCCAGTCCTCCGTCAGCGCGGCAAGGCCGTGCTTCGCGCGCTCGGCGTTCACAAGGCGGACGACCTCCTGCTCGCAGGCGCGGACGGAGGCATCCGTCTCGGGAATGGTCAGCACGTCGCCGGGGTAGATGAGATTCGGATTTGCGATCTGCGGATTCGCGTCGATGATCTCACTCGTGCCGACCTGATACTGCACGGCGAGCTTCCACATCGTGTCGCCGCGCTGCACGGTGTGGGACGCAGCAAGCGTCGGGACGGTCATGGCCGCGGCTGCCAGCAGCGCCAGCGACAGGGAAAGCAGTTTTTTCATGGTACATTCTCCTTTTCGTGCTTTTCGAGGGATTTGCTCCCTCCGTCCCCTAATGGTTACATTTTGTAACTATTTTTGCAAGTCCAACTATTTCCCAATTCCGGCAGGAATAGGAAACGGCACGGCGGCAGACAATAGCAAAAACCGCTTCGGAGGCACGCCTATGCAAACGCTTTGGAACAGCCGCGATACGCTCCCCGCCTACCCGCCGCTGCGGGAGGACCTGCACGCCGACGCCGCCGTGGTCGGCGGCGGCATGGCCGGCATCCTGACCGCCTACGCCCTGCACACGCGGGGCCTGCGCGTCGTGCTGCTGGAGGGCAGCCGCCTCGCCTCGGGCGTGACCGCGCACACGACGGCGAAGATCACCGCGCAGCACGGCCGGTTCTGCGAGCGGCTGGTGCATGACTTCGGCTTCCATCTGGCACGTCAATACCTGCAGGCGAACCTCTGCGCTGTGCGGCAGTTCCGCGCGCTCGTGCGGCAGAAGCGCATCGACTGCGGCTTCTCGGACGAAAGCTCCTTCATCTATGCCGCGCCGGACGGCCCCTCCCTTACGCGCGAGCTGGAATATGCCCTGTCCCTCGGCGTGCCCGCGCGGCTGGTAAAGCCCGAGGGTCTGCCCTTTCCGGTGCGCGAGGCGCTCTGCTTCGAGCGGCAGGCGCAGCTCTCGCCGCTGCCGTTCCTCGCGGCGCTGCTGCCGGAGCTGACGGTCTATGAGCACTCCCCCGTGCGCGACATCCGCGGCCACGCCGTCCGCTGCGACGGCGGCACGGTCACGGCGGAGCAGGTCGTCGTCGCCACACACTTCCCCATGCTCGAGCGCTTCGGGCTCTACGACCTGCGGCTGCGGCAGGAGCGCTCGTATCTCCTTGCGCTGACCGGCGCGCCGCCGCTCCCCGGGATGTGGCTCGACGCGGGTGAGGAGGGCTGGAGCCTGCGGCGCAGCGGGCGCTATCTGCTCCTCGGCGGAGGCGGGCACCGCTGCGGCGAAAACCTCGGCGACAGCTACGACCGTCTGCGCGCGCAGGCACAGCGGCTTTTTCCTGCGGCGCAGGAGGCGTTCGCCTGGTCCTCGCAGGACTGCATGACGCTCGACGGCGTGCCGTACATTGGTCCCTACTCCTCGTCCGCGCCGTTCCTGCACGTTGCCACCGGCTTCGGCAAGTGGGGCATGACCGGCAGTATGGTCGCCGCCTCGCTGCTCACCGCCCGTCTCACCGGTGAGGACTATCCCTACGCCGACATTTTCTCGCCCCAGCGCTTCTTCCCCTCCGCGTCCATCTCCGCCTTCTGGGAGGGCGCGGGCTACGCCGTGCGCGGCATCGGACGGCGGCTGTTCGTGCCCGCGCAGACCGCGGCGGCGGACATTGCCCGCACTCACGCGGGCATCGTGCAATGGCAGGGCAAAAAATACGGCGTCTACCGCCACACGGACGGCACGCTGTTCGCGGTGGACATCCGCTGCCCGCACCGCGGCTGCGAGCTGACGTGGAACGACGACGAGAAATCGTGGGATTGCCCCTGCCACGGCTCGCGCTTCGACTACACGGGCCATCGGCTCAGCGAGCCGGCCAAGGCCGCGCTCAAGCCCTGCAAGGACTTCCCGCAGGAGATATGAAAAAGCGAGCCGCACGGCTCGCTTTTTTACCGGTATTTTCTTATTCCGCCGCCTGCCAATGCTTGAGCGTCGGCAGGAGTCCCGCCAGATACGCGCGCACCTGCCCGGCAGGCCATTGATCGCTCGCCATGTGCTCCGCGCAGAAGTCGATGAGCTTGTCCATGTTCGTATAGGCAAATTTGCCGTCGGCGTAGCACCATTTACAGTAGTCCTCGTTGATGGCTCCGTCCGGCTCACGGCTGAGCGACGCCTCCTCGAGCGGCATCCCGCAGCACTGGCAGACCAGCTGCCGCGGCGAGCCCAAAAGCGTGTTGATCGACACGTCGAAGAGCCTTGAGAGCAGCTTGAGCGTCTCCGTGTTCGGCACCGTCTCGCCGTTTTCCCAGCGCGAGACCGCCTGCCGCGTCACAAACAGCTTCTCGGCAAGCTCATCCTGTGACATGCCCTTTCCCGTGCGCAGCTCGTAGATCACATTTTTAGTTTCCATGCGCGATCACCTCCATGTCGGACAGCATACCCTCTTTCCGTCGGAAAAGCAAGCAACGCGCGGTTGCCCCCTTACGCCTCGACCGCCTCCGGCATCTCCGCACGCTCCTCCGCGCCGTTCTCCGTCAGCTCAGGGTGCTTGAGGTATCGGCGAAGCGTCTGCCAGAAGAGCGCGTACTCGTGGCCCGTGCAGATGCGTTCGTCCATCACGATGCCGAGCGGCATGATCTTCTTGTTGTATTCACCGGTGAGGAAGTTGGGGACGGGCTTGCCCATGCAGACGAACACGCCCGTCGTGCCGAACTCGTAGCAGTGGTGGTAGATGGCCTCCGTGTTGATGCTGGCGAGGTTGGTGATGAAGAGGCTCGTATGGAACGGGCTGAGGTCAATGACGAAGCGCGGCAGCAGGCCCAGACGGTCGAGGAGCTTGACGAGGCCGACCAAGAGCGTCGGCAGCACCGGCAGCGAGAACATGAAGTTCGCAAAGCGGTCGGTGTTGTTGTTATGCTCCTTTTTCTGGTTGAGCGCGACCGCGTCCTCGATCTTGCGGTTGATGGAAATGACGTCGTCCCCGTCCTCAAAGAAGATCTTCACGCTCGTCTCGTCGGGTGTGCCGTCGGCGCGCGTTTTGAGAATGACGAAGCTGACGCAGAAGTGGTTGCGCTGGTAGATCTTCGAGTTCATGATGAAGCGGTTGATCTTCGGGTGCTGCTGATACGCCTTGAAGTAGGCGGCGAGGATCAGCGCCATGTAGGAGATGCGCACGCCCTCCCGCCGCTTGCTCTGGATGTAGCGGCGCATCGGCTCCATCTCGGCGTACTCGGTGATGTAGTCGTGCGCGTCATAACGGCGCGGCATGATATAGGGAAGCGCCGAAACAATGGCGCTGGCATTCTTGACTCTGGTTCCGTCCGGACGCATGGCAATACCTTCTTTCACGGTTCTTTGCGAATATTTTATACGTTCTTAACGCAATATGCAATGTTTTTCTTTTTACGACTTTCTTACATCTTTTTTAAGAACGCCGCCCCGCTTTGCTTTTTCAAGCCGAAACGCGAAAATCTTACTTTTTGTTTCGTTGACAAAAAATCATTCAGGTCATTTCTTTTTTCTATTGATTATCCAAATAAGCTGTACTATACTGTACTTGTCAAATCAGGCAAAAACCGTCATTTTACCTTAAAATAACAACGATCAGGAGGAAACAACAATGAAGTACAATCGCACCTACAACTTCTCCGCCGGTCCCGCCATGATGCCCGAGCCCGTGCTGGAGGAGATCCGTGACGAGATGATGAACTACCGCGGCAGCGGCATGTGCGTCATGGAAATGTCCCACCGCTCCAAGGTCTTCCAGCAGATCATCGACGAGGCCGACGCCGACCTGCGCGACCTGATGGGGATCCCCGACAACTATAAGGTCCTCTTCATTCAGGGCGGCGCCACCCTCCAGTTCGCGGCGGTTCCCTGGAACCTGATGAAGAACGGCAAGGCCGTCTACATCGACACCGGCGCATGGTCCAGCAAGGCCATCAAGGAGGCCAAGAAGTACGGCGAGGTCATCGTTGCCGCTTCCTCCAAGGATAAGAACTACAGCTACATCCCCGACTGCTCCGATCTCGATATTCCCGACGACGCCGACTACGTTTACATCTGCGAGAACGAGACCATCCACGGTGTGACCTGGCAGAAGCTGCCCAACACCAAGGGCCACATCCTCGTCTCCGACCAGAGCTCCATGTTCCTCTCCCAGCCCTGCAACGTCAGCGACTACGGCATGATCTACGCGGGCGTGCAGAAGAACGTCGGCCCTGCCGGCATGGTCATCGTCATCATCCGCGAGGACCTCATCCGCGAGGACCTCGACCCCAAGATGCCCATCTATATGCGCTACGACACCCACGCCAAGAACGGCTCCATGTACAATACCCCCAACTGCTGGGCGATCTACTGCTGCGGCAAGGTCTTCAAGTATCTCAAGAGCATCGGCGGTCTCGAGGAGATGCACAAGCGCAACATCGCCAAGGCCAAGGTCATCTATGACTTCCTGGATTCCTCCAAGATGTTCCACGGCACGGTCGAGCCGGAGTTCCGCTCTCTCATGAACATCCCCTTCGTCACCGACTCCGCCGAGCTGGATGCCGAAGTCGTCGCCGCCACCAAGGCTGCGGGCTACGATAACCTCAAGGGCCACAAGTCCGTCGGCGGTCTGCGCGCGAGCGTTTACAACGCCATGCCCATCGAGGGCGCGCAGGCGCTGGTCGACTTCCTCAAGAAGTTCGAGGCCGAGCACAAGTAAAACCATTTTAAAACATTTACAAGGAGAAAGTTATCATGCGTATTCTTGTTACTGACGGTATGGATAAGACCGCGATGGCCGAGCTGAAGGCTCAGGGTCACGAGGTCGTCGAGCAGTTCTACGAGCCCGCCGAGCTGGGCAAGGCCCTGCGTGACTTCGATGTGGTCGTCGTCCGCTCCAAGACCAAGGTCCGCGCGGCACAGATCGACGAGGCCAAGGGCAGCCAGCTCAAGCTCATCATCCGCGGCGGCGTGGGCGTTGACAACATCGACGTCGATTACGCCAAGGCCGCCGGCATCGACGTGAAGAACACCCCGCGCGCTTCCTCCGAGTCCGTCGCCGAGCTGGCGATGGCGCACATGTTCTCCTGCGCCCGCTACATCTCCCACGCCGGCTACACCATGCGCAACGGCCAGTGGGAAAAGAAGGCCTACGGCAAGGGCATCGAGCTGTGCGGCAAGACCCTCGGCGTCGTCGGCTTCGGCCGCATCGGCCAGAAGCTCGGCGTGATGGCCAAGGCCATCGGCATGAACGTCATCGCCTTCGATATTTTCCACATCCCCGGCATCGAGGAGCAGCTGGGCATTCCCTACGTTGAGATGGACGAGCTGCTGGCGAAGGCTGACTTCATCTCCGTCCACGCTCCCGCGGTCGACGGCGGCGCGCTCATCAATGCCGAGCGCATTGCCAAGATGAAGGACGGCGTCGTCATCATCAACACCTCCCGCGGCACCAACGTCGACGAGGCCGCCCTGCTCGCCGGTCTGGAGAGCGGCAAGGTCCGCGCCGCCGGTCTGGACGTGTACGCCGACGAGCCCGCCACCAACAAGGCGCTCTACTCTCACCCGATGGTCTCCTGCACGCCGCACATCGGCGCCGCCACCGTCGAGGCTCAGAAGCGCATCGGCGCGGAGATCGTGGACATCATCTCCAAGATGTAAGCTCCTCTCTCAAACCGCAGCAAAGGGAAGCCCGCATGGGCTTCCCTTTTGTCATACTCGCGCGGCTCCTTTCATAGACTGCACCAACAACATACTTTGAGGTGTACGCTATGGAAAAAAGTCAGAACTATGTGGAGCTTTGGGGCACAGCCGGCGCGGCTCCCTCCTTTTCGCACGAGAATCACGGCGAGAGCTTTTACCGCTTTCCGCTGCGCGTGGAGCGTCTGTCCGGGCAGAGTGACCTGCCTCTCATCCTCGCCCCCTCCACTCTGCTGGAGGGCATCGACATTGCAGAGGGCACGCCCCTGCGCGTGACCGGACAGCTCCGCTCGTTCAACAACCGCAGCGGGCACGGCAGCCGCCTTGTCATCTCCACCTTTGCCCAGTCCATCGAGCCGGGCGACGGCGGGCACTTCAACCGCATCCTGCTCGCGGGCGTGCTGTGCAAGCAGCCGACGCTGCGGCGCACGCCGCTGGGGCGCAGCATCTGCGATATGATCCTGGCGGTCAACCGCCGCTACGGACGCGCGGACTATCTGCCCTGCATCGCGTGGGGAAAGGTCGCCGCCAAGATCGCAGAAATGCAGGTGGGCGACCGCCTGACGCTTGAGGGCCGCGTGCAGAGCCGCACCTACATCAAGCAGACCGACGCGGGCAGCGAGGAGCGCACCGCCTACGAGGTATCGGTGATGCAGCTGCTGGACGACGAGGAAACAGAGCTGATCTGAAAAGCGGGGGACGCGCAGCGTCCCCTGCTTTCTTTGTCTTTTGGCCTGCCGCGCCGGCTCCTGCACGGCGCTAAGAGCCTTGCGGGGCGCTTCTCCGGTCGGTCTTTATGCCTTTTTCGTCACGGTTTTCGACCTATTCAGATTATTTATGAATCCTTCTCTTTACATTTTTTCCGTATAGTGATAGAGTGTTATACTGTTGTGTATTATACGCAAACGCAAGAAAAAGTGAGTGGATCGAATGGCAAGAATTTTTATGCTCAAGGGCGACATCAACCGCCCCGGTCATGTGGACATCCCCGAGGAATCGACCACGCTGCGCGAGGTCGTGGAGCAGCTCGGCGGCGGCATGGTGAACGGAAAAAGGTGCAAGGCCGTGCAGATCGGCGGCCCCAGCGGCGGACTTCTGTCCGCCGAGCAGCTTGACCTGCCGCTGCATTTTCAGCAGCTCAAGCCCTACGGCATCCGCCGCGGCGACAGCGTCATCACCGTCCTCGATGAGGACCGCTGCATGGTGGACGTCGCCTGCCGCTTCATGCAGTATACGCAGACGGAGTTCTGCGGCAAGTGCGTTTCCTGCCGCGAGGGCACCAAGCGCATGAACGAGCTTTTGTGGGCGCTGCGCAATTACCGGCTGAGCGAGGAGGACTTCTCCCTGCTCATGGACCTCGGCGAGATGATCTCCGTCACCGCCTTCTGCAACCTCGGGCGCGGCTCGTTCTCGACGCTGCAAAGCGCCGTGAAATACTTCCCCGAGGAGTTTCGCGGCCATCTGGCCGGTCACTGCGCGCTGTGCGAAAGCGACCACCGCTATCCCATCCAGCCAGGCGATCTGCCCTACAACCGCATCTGTCTGGTCGTGGACCCCGCCATCTGCCGCGGGTGCAGCAAGTGCGCGCGCAACTGCCACGCGAACGCCATCACCGGCGTCGTCCGCTCGCCGTTTTCGATCGACCCGGAAAAGTGTGTGAAATGCTATACCTGCATCGAGGCTTGCCCCTTCGACGCGATCAAGGAGGTGGAGCTCGATGTCTAAGGGCGTTATGTACGTGGACAACATCCGCGTGGAATATGACAACGAACCCAACGTGCTCGAGGTCTGCCGCAAGGCCGGCGTTGAGATCCCCAACTTCTGCTTCCATTCCGATCTGTCCGTATACGGCGCGTGCCGTATGTGCATGGTCGAGGAGGAGGGCACCGGAAAGATCGACGCGGCCTGCACCATGCCGCCGAAAAACGAGCTGCACATCCGCACCAACACGGCGCGGCTGCTCAAGTACCGCCGCATGATCATCGAGCTGCTGCTCTCCGCGCACTGCCGCGACTGCACCACCTGCGAGAAGAACCGCGCCTGCCGTTTGCAGGAGATGGCGGTCCGCTTCGGCATCCACCACGTCCGCTTCGACGATACGCGCGAGCATGTCAAGATGGACTTCTCCAGTCCCGCCGTTACGATGGACCTCAACAAGTGCATCCTCTGCGGCGACTGTGTGCGCGTCTGCCACGAGGTGCAGGGCGTCAGCAATCTGCGCTTTGCCGGCCGTGGCCCGGGCCTGCACATCGCCACGGCGGACAATAAGCCGCTGAGCGAGACACACTGCGTCAGCTGCGGACAATGCTCCGCCGTGTGTACCACCGGCGCCATCACCATCAAGAACGACATTGGCCCCGCGTGGAAAGCCCTGCAGGACCCGCAAAAGCGCGTCGTCATTCAGATCGCGCCTGCCGTGCGCGTCGCCATCGGCGAGGCCTATGGCCTCCCCGCGGGCGAAAATGTGCTCGATAAGCTCGTCACCGCGCTCAAAATCATGGGCGCGGACGAGGTGTACGACACCATCTTCGGCGCGGACCTCACCGTGCGCGAGGAATCCGCCGAGTTCCTGCGCCGGCTCGAGACCGGCGAGAACCTGCCGCTGATGACCTCCTGCTGCCCCGCGTGGGTGAAGTATGTGGAAAATGAGCGGCCCGAATTTCTGAAGAATCTCTCCACCGCCCGCTCCCCCATGCAGATGTTCGCGTCCGTGCTCAAGGAAAACTACCGCAAGAAGGACGCCGAGGACGGCCGCACGACCTTCCACATCGCCATCATGCCCTGCACCGCCAAGAAGATGGAGGCGCGGCGCGAGGAGTTCCGCGACGCCTACGGCGTCCCCTACGTCGACCTTGTGCTCACCACGCAGGAGGTCGTGCAGATGATGAAGGAGTCCGGCATCCGCTTCCAGATGCTGGAGAAGGAATCCCCCGACCTGCCCTACGGCATGGGCTCCGGCGCGGCGGAGATCTTCGGCACAAGCGGCGGCGTGGCTGAGGCGGTCATCCGCTGCTGCACCCCCGACAAGAGCAAGAACGCCCTGCGCACCATCGAGCACAGCGGCCTCCGCGGCACGGACGCCGTCCGCTTTGCCGAGGTCACGATCAACGGCCGCAAGGTGCGCGCCGCCATCGTCCACGGACTCGGCAGCGCCGCGAAGCTGCTCGACCAGATCCAGAGCGGCGAGGTGCAGGCAGACCTCGTCGAGGTCATGTCCTGCCGCACCGGCTGCGTCGGAGGCGCGGGCCAGCCCTACGCCCTGATGGCGAAAAAGCTCCAGCGCGCGCAGGGGCTCTACGAGATCGACCGCAGCGCCATGTTCAAGCGCAGCGAGCGCAACCCGGTCATCGACGCGATGTACGCAAACGGTCTCGCCGACCGCGCGCACGAGCTGCTGCACATCGAGTACAAGGACTGAGGAGGGCGCGCGATGGCGAAGCAGAGCCGCTGCGAGGACTGCATGAACTACGTCTATGACGAGGAGTACGACTGCTACACCTGCGAGCAGGGCGCCGAGCTGGACGAGGACGAAATGGCCCAATTCCTGCGTGGGGACTACCCCGCCTGTCCGTTCTACCATCCCGGCGAGAGCGACTACTATCTCTCCTCCAAGCAGTAAGAAAAAAGGGCAGGAGCCCTTTTTTCTTTTCGGAATGGTCTTGACAACATTCATTCTTTTTATTAGTATATTTGAAGAATCATTTAAATTTTTTGAAATCGGAGATACACGCACATGGAGATCCGCAATCTTGTCACGTTTCTGAAGGTCACCGAGCTCAACAGCTTCTCCAAGGCTGCCGAGGCGCTGGACTATTCCCAATCCGCCGTCACCGTGCAGATCCAGCAGCTCGAGCGCGAGCTGGGTGTGCGTCTGTTTGACCGCATCGGGAAGAACGTCTCCATCACGCAGTACGGCAAGAACTTCATCTCCTATGCCCGCGATATCGTCAGCGCCGTCGCCCGCGCGCAGGTCTTTGCCTCCGAGGAAACGGAGCTGACGGGCATGGTGCAGGTCGGCACGCTCAATTCCCTTATGACCGCGTCGTTCTCCGACATTGTCCCGGCCTTCCGTCAACGCTTCCCCCATGTGATGATGCGCCTGCACGCCGACATGGTCGCCTCGCTCAAGGACAAGCTGCTCAAAAACGAGCTCGACCTCATTTACACGCTTGATTCTCAGGTGCTCGACCCGCAGTTCGTCAAGGTCTTTGAGGCCGAGGAGGAGGTCGTGGTGGTCACAAACCGCGATAACCCGCTCGCCGCACGCGAGAGCGTCCGTCTGGCCGAGCTGGTCGACCATCCCTTTATCCTGATGAACCGCACGAACGCCTACCGCGACCTGTTCGACACCGAGCTGGCCCGTCAGGGTCTGGAGATCCGTCCCTTCCTCGAGCTGGAGGACGACGTGCTCGCCCTGCGCCTGCTGTATGAGAATCCCGCGTACATGACCGTCCTACCGCTCTACACCGTGAAAAAGAGCATCCACGAAAAGAGCCTTACTGCGGTGCGCGTCGAGGACTGCAAAATGTCGCAGTTCCGCCAGGTCATCTATCACAAGAACAAGGTTCTCACCCCGCAGATTCAGGGGATGCTGGATACGATCGTCGAGGTCGCCAAGCGACCGTTCTGAAAAAAGCATAAAAAAAACGCGCAGCCGAAGGGCTGCGCGTTTCGTTTTGCGGTTTTACTCCTCGTCCTTATCCTCGTCCGCGGCGTCGGCCAGATCGGAGAGGTCGAACTCCAGCTTCGCGCCGCAGTTCGGGCAGATGATCTCGCCGTCCTCGAGCATGGTGTCGTCGAAGAAGATCTCCTCCTCGCACTCGGGGCAGGTGGTGGCGTAGCACTCCTCTTCCTCGTCTTCCTCGTCATCATCGTCATCGTCATCGTCCCACTCGTCGTAGACGATGTCCTCCACATCGGAGAGGTCGTCGCTGATGACATCCAGCCCGTCGCCGAGCTCCATGACCTCATCGGTCAGGTCCTCGACCTCAAGCGCGATCTCATCGAGCACGTCCACGACGGCGGCAAAGAGCTTGCCCTCGTTGGACTCCGTATCCACGTTCATGCCTTCCATCAGGCCCTTGAGATAAGCGATCTTTTCAGAAATACCCATAATGCTTCTCCTTTCAGATCAGATCAAACGGTTTCCTGCTGACTTGTTTTTTTACTTGGCGCGGCCCATGTACTCGCCGGTGCGGGTGTCGATCTGAATCTTGTCGCCCTCGTTGATGAACAGGGGGACCTTGATCTCGGCGCCGGTCTCGACGATGGCGGGCTTGGTCACGTTGGTGGCGGTGTCACCCTTGGCGCCCGGCTCGGACTTGGTAACGACCAGCTCAACGAAGTTGGGCGGCTCGATGCCGAACACGCGGCCCTTGACGGACAGAACCTTGCACATGGTGTTTTCCTTGACGAAGCGGAACGCATCGCCGAGCAGCTCGCGGTTCAGGGGGACCATATCGTAGGTCTCCTGGTCCATGAAGTAGTAGAGATCGCCGTCGTTGTAGCTGTACTCCATGTCCTTGCGCTCCACGAACGCCTCGTCAAACTTCGCGGTGGGGTTGAAAGAGGTCTCGGTGACCGCGCCGGTCTCGACGTTGCGCATCTTGGTGCGGACGAACGCCGCGCCCTTGCCGGGCTTGACGTGCTGGAACTCGACGACCTGATAGACCTTGCCGTCCATCTCAAAGGTCTTGCCGTTTCTGAAATCACCGGCTGTAATGGTTGCCATAGTTTTTTCCTCCATATTCCCGAGGAAATCACTACGGACTTCCTCAAATTCATAAAGTATCGGTTTTTAACCTATGGTATTTTACCGCATATAGGGCCTCATTGCAAGTAGTTTTCTCTATCTTGCGCCAAATTTTGCAAAATTATTGCCGCGCCGTGCGCTCGTCGTGTGCGCTCGCGCGCTTGAACGGCTCCTGCAGGGCATGGAGCACCTTCTGCCACGGATCGCGCGCGCCGCCCTTCGGCTCCACCATCAGCGCCAGCACACCGCTGCGCTTTGCACCGAGGATATCCGTGAGCAGCTTGTCGCCGAGCATCGCCGTATGCTCCTGCGGCGTTTTGAACTTCTCCAGCGCACGGCGGTAGCCCTTTCGCGAGGGCTTTTGCGCGTGGCCCACGAAGTCGATGCCCAGCCCCGCACAGAAGCGCTGCACGCGCCGCGGGCTGCGGTTGTTCGACAAAACGGCGACGGTGACGCCCACTGCCGCCAGCGCGGCGAGCCACGCGCGCACCGCGTCGTCCGGCTCGCGGACGGACTTGGGCGCGAGCGTATAGTCGAGGTCGGTGAGCAGCAGCGTCACGCCATGCGCGCGCAGGAAATCCGGCGTCACGGCGGTATAATCGTCAAAAACCCAATGAGGTGTCAGGAGCATCGGCATGGTTTCCTTTCCGGGTGCATATCTATATTGGTAGTCTACCAATTTTTCCCATTTTCTGCAAGGGGGTATCGCTTGTGTCTGTCTTTCTCGCGGTCACGCCGGCGGAGGCCGCAAGCTGCCGCGGCTACCGTGTGCCGCTCGTCCACATCGCCTACGCCGTCGGCGACGGCGGGCGGCTGCTGCGCAGCGAGCTGCCGCGCGGAGCGCAGGGCGGCCTGCTCGGTCTCTCCGACCGCTGCAATGGTCCTCTGCCGGAGCTGCCCATGCTCTGCCGCGCCATCCTCGGCGAGTGCCATGCGCACCGCTTCGGCGGCGTGCTCGCGGACTTTGAGGGAGGCGCGCGGGAGGATCGTCTTCCCTTTCTCTCGCGGCTCGGCGCGATGCTCGCGCAGAGCGGACGGCGGCTCTATGTGCCAGAGCGCTTTGCCGTACCCGAGGCGAGCGTGCTCATCTGCACCGCGCTCTCCGGCGGGACACTGCGTGAACGGCTCTCGGACGCCGCCGCGCGCTACGGCATGCAGCGCATCGCACTCGACTGTCAGCGCCTTGCGATGGACTTCGTTCTCCCCTGCCGCAGCGGCGAGGGAACGCCGCTCACACCGGAGGAGCTGTCCGCACGGCGCGAGCGCTGCGGCGCGGCGGTCTTTTTCTCCGAGGAGCTGTGCGCGAATTATTTCAGCTACACCGCGCAGGGCCGGGCGCATTTTGTTCTCTTCGACACCGCCGAAACGCTACGATGCAAGCTCCGGCTCGGACGTGAGCGCGGCATGGAGACCGCCTTTCTCATGTATCCCGAGGTCAGCGACCTCCTGCCGGAGCTGCTCAACGCTTAGCGGTCATTGCCATGTGCTCCTTCTGAAGCTCCGCAAACAGCTCCGCGGGCCTCCAGCCGCGGTTCGCCGCGGTCAGCATCGCCTTATACGGAATACGCAGTCCGGTGCGGCGCATGGCGTTCAGCGCCTGATTCATGCGGTCGCCGTAGAAGCCGCAGAACACGAGCATCGGCTCGCCCAGCGGCAGCCCGGCATAGACCTCCTCCGTGCGCGGGCAATCCGCCGCGCCCGCGAGCGCGCCGACCGTCTGCGCGTAGTCCGCAAGCGGCACCGCCTTCACCGCCATTTTGCGCGGTGCGAAGGTCTGCGTCAGCAGCGGCACGATTCCCTCGCAGCCAAAGGCCAGAATGTGTTCCTTCATCGTATCCACTCCCTTTGGCACGAGTATAGCACGCCCCGCGCAGGATAGCAAGCGACCTGCGTCATTTCGCGCCGCACGGCGCGAAACCAAACGAATCCGTCGCGCAGGACGACCTGCGCGTCCGCAGCGACACCTTGCAGCGCGCGAAGCGATGAGCGACAAGCGCTGAAACCAAGCTCAAAAAAAGAAGCATCACAACTGTGATGCTTCTTTTTTTGAATGATCTTAGTAATAGCGCTTATTGCGGTTCTTACGGGCAGCCTCGCTCTTCTTGCGGCGCTTCACACTCGGGCTTTCATAGCACTCGCGCTTGCGGACCTCCGCCAGAACGCCGGCCTTGGCGCAGCTTCTCTTGAATCTCTTCAGAGCGCTGTCCAGGCTCTCGCCTTCCTTGACATGGACCTCGGACATTTATGTTTTCCCTCCCTCCGATGCACCCGGCTATTTCCTGAGTGCTCTTTAAGAGTCATTGACATGACTAACGTGGGTATTATATTGAAAAACCGCCGGCTTGTCAATATCCTTTTTCGTTTTTTCGCAGAAATTCGCTCACTGCGGCTTGACGATCAGGTTGATGAGCTTATTCTTGACGAAAATGACCTTGACGATCTGCATCCCATCGAGCGCCTTGGCGATCTTCTCGACCTGACGGGCGGCCTCGACGACGGCATCCTGCTCACTGTCCATCGCCACGGTGACGGTGCCCTTGAGCTTGCCGTTGACCTGCACCGCCATCTCGGTGTGGGCGGCGACGGTCTTGCTCTCGTCGTACTCCGGCCAGGGCATCTGCATGGCCATCTTGCCGTACTCAGCGGCGCAGCCGAGCTGCTCCCACAGCTCCTCGACCATGTGCGGCGCGAAGGGTGAGAGCATGAGCAGCAGCTTCTCAAAATCGCCGCGGGTGAGGCCGTTGGCGTAGAACTCGTTGACCATCGTCATGAGCGCGGCGATGGCGGTGTTCATCTTGAGCGTGTCGATGTCGTCCGTGACCTTCTTGATGGTCTTGTGGATGATGGGCTCGTTCTTCTCGGAAACGGTCTTGTCCGCCGTTGCCATCTCCGCAAGGTTCCACACGCGGTCGAGGAAGCGCTTGCAGCCCTTCACCGCGTCGTCGGACCAGGTCGCGACCTTTTCGAAGTCGCCGATGAACATGATATAAAGGCGCATGGTGTCCGCGCCGTAGGCCTTGACCACATCGTCGGGGTTGACGACGTTGCCGAGGGACTTCGACATCTTCACCGCCGGACGCAGCGCCTGATTGCCGTACTTGGCAATGAGAGCGTCCTTCTCCTCCTGCGTGGAGACGTTGCCGACGTAGTGCGGGTTCTGGCCGAGGATCATGCCGTGGCTCGTGCGCTTGGCGTAGGGCTCCTTGGTGTGCACGACGCCGATGTCGTACAGGAACTTATGCCAGAAGCGGGAGTAGAGCAGGTGAAGCGTGGTGTGCTCCATGCCGCCGTTGTACCAGTCCACGGGGCCCCAGTAATTCTCCGCCTCGTGGGAGACGAGCGCCTTGTCGTTGTGCGGGTCCATATAGCGCAGGAAGTACCAGCTCGAGCCCGCCCACTGCGGCATGGTGTCGGTCTCGCGCTTGGCGGGGCCGCCGCACTTCGGGCATTTCGTGTTGACCCAGTCGGTCATCTTGGAGATGGGGCTCTCGCCGTCGTCGGTCGGCTCGTAGCTCTCGACCTGCGGCAGAACGAGCGGCAGCTCCTCCTCGGGAACGGGCACCCAGCCGCACGTCGGGCAGTTGACCAGAGGAATAGGCTCGCCCCAATAGCGCTGGCGGGAGAACACCCAGTCACGCAGCTTGTAGTTGACCTTCTCATGGCCCCAGCCCTGCTCGATGGCATACTGCTTCATCGCGGGGATAGCCTCCTTGACGGTCATGCCGTTGAGGAAGCCGGAGTTGACCATGATGCCCGTATCGTCCTTGAGCGTGAAGGCCTCCTTGGTGATGTCGCCACCCTCGACGACCTCGACGATGGGGATATGGAACGCGGTGGCGAAGTCCCAGTCGCGCTGGTCATGGCCCGGAACGCCCATGACGATGCCGGTGCCGTAGCCCATCAGAACGTAGTCGGAGACGAACATCGGCACGACCTTGCCGTTGGCGGGGTTGATGACCTCGATGCCGTCGAGGCGGACGCCGGTCTTGTCCTTATTGAGCTCGCCGCGCTCGAAGTCGCTCTTGCGGGCGGCGGCCTCCTGATAGGCGGCGACCTCGTCCCAGTTCTTGATAAGGGGCTGCCACTTCTTGAGCAGCGGGTGCTCGGGAGAGATGACCGTGTAGGTCACGCCGAAGAGCGTATCCACACGGGTGGTATAGACGGTGATATCGTCCTCGGTGTTGGTCTTGAAGGTGACCTCCGTACCGGTGGAGCGGCCGATCCAGTTGCGCTGCTGGGTCTTGACGCGCTCGATGAAGTCCACATCGTCCAGATCGTCGATCAGGCGGTCGGCGTACTTCGTGATGCGCAGCATCCACTGGCTCTTTTCCTTGCGGATGACCTCGCTGCCGCAGCGCTCGCAAACACCCTCGACGACCTCCTCGTTTGCCAGCACGCACTTGCAGCTCGTGCACCAGTTGACGGGCATGGTGGTCTTGTAGGCCAGGTCATGCTTGAACATCTGCAGGAAGATCCACTGCGTCCACTTGTAGTAATTGGGGTCGGTGGTGTCCACCACACGGTCCCAGTCGAAGCCGTAGCCGAGCATCTTGAGCTGGCGGGTGAAGTTCTTGATGTTCTGCTGCGTGACGATGGCGGGATGGATATGGTTCTTGATGGCAAAGTTCTCGGTCGGCAGACCGAAGGCGTCAAAGCCGATGGGATTGAGGACGTTGTAGCCCTGCATCCGCTTCTTGCGGCAGATGATGTCCATTGCCGTAAAGGGGCGCGGATGGCCGACGTGCAGTCCGGCGGCGGAAGGGTACGGGAACTCGATGAGCCCGTAGAATTTCGGTCTCGGGTCGCCGGTCACGGCGGCGTAGGGCTTTTCCTGCTCCCACTTGTCCTGCCATTTTTTCTCAATGGCTGCGAAATCGTACTTCATGACTTTCTCCTTCTGTATTTCCATAGTCGCTTCTATTTTTACGCTTTTATTTTGCCGCGTCCGGCGTCAGCACGCCGGTGAGGTCCAGCGCGTGGCCGTCGCTCCACAAGCGCTCCAGCCCGTAGAACGCGCGGGCCTCCTCGTTGAACACATGGATCGCCACGCAGCCGTAGTCCAGCAGCACCCAGGTGCCGCCGCGATAGCCCTCGCGGTGAATGGGCTGCTCGCCGAGCTGATCCAGCTCCTTTTCCACCTCGTCGCACAGCGCGTTGATCTGCGTGTTGCTGCCGCCGGAGCAGATGACAAAATAATCCGCCAGCGTGGTGATCTTGTCGATCTCCAGCACCTTGATGTCGCGGCCCTTCTTGCTGTCGAGCGCCTTGGCGGCCGCAAGCGCCATTTCCTTTGCGTTTACCATTCTCTCTTCCCTTTCCGATTTATTCGTTTCCCGTCGCCTCGCCGATGACCGTCAGGCTCCCCGAGGTCACCTCTGCCGGCGGATCGTTTTCTTCCGTTTCGCCGCCCGTGCTCTCCGAGCTGTTCGCGATCCTTCCCGTGTACGGATCAACGAACACCGGCGGCGCGGCCGCCGCCTTGCTGTCCTCCACCCGTCCGGTGGAGGAGGCGAGCGAGCCGTCCGCGTTGACGGACATGATATCCAGATCGCGCAGCGTGAATTTTTCCGTGAACGGACTGAGGGAATCGTTCACCAGATCCAGCAGCGCGTTGGCCTGCGGCACCACATAGTCGAGCTTCATCGTCCTGCCGTACTCGGCGCTGAGCGTGCGGCTGTAAACGTATACTCCCGTCCACGGCATGGTCATGAAGCTCACGTCCTCCAGCGAAAGGCCGCCGAACACCGCCCGCTTGCCGAACCAGAGGATGTTTTCAAAGGAGAGGTCGGTCTCCACATTCTCCTGGAACACCTCGGCGAGCTTACCGAGGTTGGCCACGTTCTTGAGCAGCTGCTTGATGACCGCCTTGAGGAAATCCTGCTGGATCTGCATACGCCCGCTGTCGCCGATCTGCGGGTTGCCGTAGGGGCTGTTGGAGTCGTTCTTGCGCCAGCGGATGACCTGCATGGCGTCATCGCCGTTGAGCTTGCGGTAGCCCTTTTCCTGCTCGATGACAAGATCCTGATATTGGTCATGGTAGTCCATGTTGTAGGGCACGTCGAAGTACACGCCGCCGATGGCCTCCACGATCGCGCCGACGGCCTCCCACTCCACGACCACCTGATAGTCCGGCTCAAAGCCGACGAGCTGGGAGATCTCCTTATAGAGCGCCTTGATGCCCTTATCGCCCCCGCCGTAGTAGTTGTAGACGGAGTTGATCTTCTTCACATCCCATGAGACGTTCACCATCGTGTCGCGCGGGATGGACATGACCGTCGCCTTTTGGTTCGTCACATCGTAGCTCGCGAGCAGCATCGTGTCGGTGTTGCCGCCTCCGCCCGTGTCGCGGCCGAGCACAAGGACCGTGTAGAAGTCCTTGCTTTTCCGCTCGCCGCTCACGCGCGGACGCACACCGTCGCCGTAATCCAGATCGACGTCGGTCTGACCGGGGTCCTGCGTGTCGCCGTCCCGGTTCGGCAGCTCCGGCGCACGGATCTTCAGCAGATAGCCGCCGACGGTGATCACGCCGACGAGCAGCACCGCCGCCAGCGCGGCGACGAGCAGTCTTTTGGGGTGGGTGAAAATGCCCTTGATCTGCTCCCACGCCTCGTCGCCGTGCTCGTCGAAGGCCGCGTCCACGCGGGAGCGCAGCTCGTCGAGCTTTTCCGATTTGAAGTTAAAGTTGTTGTCCGCTTCCCGCTTTCCCTTCATTTGTCTTTCCTTTCAGATAATCACGTGCCGCCAGGGTGTTGACGTGGATGGGGTTCCCCATCTCCTCCATTTCCTCGACCGTCATTTCAAGGCCCATCAGAAGCCCGCGGTCCAGATCCTCCCACACGGTCCTCCGCAGCGCGTCCACGCCCGGAAAATCGCGCGTCGGCTCGATGAAGTCCGCGAGGTAGATGACCTTTTCCAGCACCGTCATGTCCGGCTTTCCGGTCGTATGCCAGAGGATCGCATTGTAAATTTCATCGTCCACGCCGAACACGTCCCGCGCGAGCGCCGCGCCGGTCTTGGCGTGGAGCAGCTTGAGCGCCTTTTTCTCCAGCGCGTCGAGCGCGATGCCGTACTTCTCGCACAGCGCGAGCTGCTCCGGCATCGAAAGCTTTTTCGTGCAGTCGTGCAACAGTCCCGCGACCTCCGCACGGTGGACGTCCGCGCCGTATTTCTCCGCCAGCTTCACCGCCGTCGCCGCCGTGCCGAGCACATGGGCGCAGCGCTTCGCCTTGAGATAACTCAGCGCGATGGGGCGGAGCTGCTGTACCGTTAGACGCTTGAGATCAAGATTTGTTCCGTATAAATGCTCGCGCAGGATATAGCCGTAGACCTGCGGCTCGAGCATCGCTTCGCTCGTGCCGCTTGCCATGCCAGCGCGCAGCGCGGTCGAGGAGACCTCGATCACGCGGTCGAGCGCGAGCGCTTCAAAGCTGCCGCCGAAGCGCGCACGGAGTCTTTCCGCCTGCGCGGCAAAGGCCGCGGCGCTGTCATCCGCGTTGCGGTAAAAGGTGACGATCTTCGCGAGCCTTGCGATCTCCTCCGGCGCGCGCCAGCTCTCAAAGGAGAAGAACATATCCGTCCCCATAAAGAGCAGCAGTTCGTCGTTGGGGTACTGCCGGCGCAGGGCGCGGAGCGTATCGACGGTATAGCTCTTGCCCTCACGCGTCATCTCGAGGTCGAGCACCTCGACTTCGACGCCGCTTTGAAGCGCGGCCTGTCCGCCCATGAGCCGCGTCATGGCGAGGCGGTGTTCGTTCGCGGGGCTCCCCTGCTCCATCACCTTGTGCGGCGGGATGCCCGCCGGAATGAGCAGGAGCTTATCCAGCGCGCACTTCTCCGCCGCCTCGACGGCGGCGTTCTGGTGCCCCAGATGCGGCGGGTTGAAGCTGCCGCCGTAAATTCCGATCTTCAATGAAAATCCCTCTTTATCGTCCTGTTCAGACGGTCTTTTTCTTCTTATCTTTCACGAGCGCGATGCGCTTTTCCTTGGGCTTGGCGTGCGTCTCGCGATAGAGCACGAATTTCGTGCCGATGACCTGCACCTGCTCGGAGCGGGTGAGGCGGCTGAGCTCGTCGCACGCCTCGCGCGCGGTGAGCATACTGTTATCGAGCACGCGGCACTTGATGAGCTCGCGCGCCTCAAGCGCGTCGTTCGCCTGCTTGACGAGATTCTCGCCGATGCCGTCCTTGCCGATGTGGACGATGGGCTCCAGCTCATTCGCCATGGCGCGCAGCTGGGCGCGCTGCTTTCCGGTCAGTTCCATTTATTCGTTTCCTTTCAGATAGTCGTCGAGTGCCGCGGCAAAGGCGCGCAGCGCTTTCCCGCGATGCGAGACGGACGCCTTTTCCTCCGCCGTGAGCTGGCCGAAGGTCTTGCGCAGCTCAGGCACAAAGAATACGGGGTCGTAGCCGAAGCCGCCCTCGCCCATCGGCGCGAACGCGATGGTGCCCGGGCACTCACCCTCACACACCAGCTCGTCGCCGTTCGGGAACGCACAGACGATGGAGGTGTGGAAGTGCGCGGCGCGGTCGGTCTGCCCGCGCAGCATCTCGAGGAGCAGCGTGTAGCGGCCCTTGTCATCCAGTCCCTCGCCGCCGAAGCGCGCGCTGTACACGCCGGGGCCGCCGTTGAGCGCGTCCACGCAGAGGCCGGAGTCGTCCGCCACGGCGGGCAGGCCGGTCGCCTGCATCACCGCCGTCGCTTTCAGGCGGGCATTGTCGGTGAAGGTCTCGCCGGTCTCCTCGACCTCGATCCTCACGCCCAGCTCCGCCTCGCTCACGACCTCCACGCCGAGATGGCTCAGGATCTCGTTCATTTCCTTTAATTTCTTGGGGTTCTGTGTTGCCAATACCAGCTTCATGCTATACCTCCCACGGGTCCTTGTTCCGTTTTTCTTCTCTCTCCCGCGCGGCCTTCTCCTCCTCGCGGCGCTCCGCCGCGCGGTCTATCCGGTCGCCGAGCGAGCCGAGCGTTTTATCCAGCCATTTGCCGGCCTTGTCTGAAAAGGTCTCGATCTCCGGCACGGGAACGATCACCACGCGGCAGCTCTCGCAGTAACGCGCGGGTGCATAGACGCCTCCGAGTACAGGCGTCTTGCTCAGCCGAACGGGTTCCCCCTCCACGATGCCGCCCTGCTCATTGCGCGGACACCATGTAAGCGCGTACTTGTACGCGGGGAGCGCGCCCTCGCGCATTTCCCCTCCGCAATAGGGGCATATGTTCGTGATCTCCATACGGTCTCCTCCCGTTGTATTTCGCTCAGATGAGCGCGTTGACATACTCCTTCGCGTCAAAGGGCTGCAGGTCGTCGATGCCCTCGCCGAGGCCGACGAACTTCACCGGCACGCCGAGCTCCTGCGCGATGGCGACGCAGATGCCGCCCTTGGCCGTGCCATCCAGCTTCGTGAGGATGATGCCGGTCAGGCCCGCCGTCTCGCGGAACACCTTCGCCTGCTGCAAGCCGTTCTGCCCCGTGGTCGCGTCGAGCACGAGCAGCGTCTCCTTGGCGGCGTCCGGCGTTTCGCGGTCGATGATCTTGCGCAGCTTTGAGAGCTCCTGCATCAGGTTCGCCTTGTTGTGCAGGCGGCCCGCCGTATCGCAGAACACAACGTCCACATTTCTCGCCTTCGCCGCCTGCAGGGAGTCGAACAGCACCGCGCCGGGATCGGCACCCTCGCGGCTGCGCACGATCTCCACGCCCGCGCGGTCTGCCCAAATTTCGAGCTGGTCCGCCGCCGCCGCGCGGAAGGTATCCGCCGCGCACAGCAGCACGCGCTTGCCCTGCTTTTTGTAGCGGTTGGCGAGCTTGCCGATGCTCGTGGTCTTGCCCACGCCGTTCACGCCGATGATGAGCACGACGCTCGGCGTCGTGGAGAGGTCGAGGCTCGTATCGCCGACCTCGAGCTTCTTTTCCAAAATATCGCGCAGCGCCTGCTTGACGTCGTCGCCGCGCTGAATGCTCTTTTCGTATACGACCTTACGCAGCTCCTTCACGGCGTCCGCCGCGACCGACGCGCCGAGGTCTGCCATGATCAGGCTCTCCTCCAGCTCGTCGTAGAAATCCTCGTCGATGGTCTCCCAGATGATGCTGTCGTACCACGCCTTTTTGATCCTTGCAAAAATACCCATCGTCTTACCCCTTGATGTTCAGTTCTTTCGCCATGTCGTTCATGTTGATGGTCAGCACCTTGCTCACGCCGCGCTCCTGCATCGTCACGCCGTAGAGCACGTCAGCGGCCTCCATCGTGCCGCGGCGGTGGGTGATGACGATGAACTGCGTCTTGTCGCAGATGCGGCGCATATAGTGCGCCACGCGGATGACATTCGGCTCGTCGAGCGCCGCCTCGATCTCGTCCATCACGCAGAACGGCGTGGGGTGGACCTTGAGAATGGCGAAGTAGAGCGCGATGGCGACGAACGCTTTCTCGCCGCCCGAGAGCAGCGAGAGCGTCTTGAGCGCCTTGCCCGGCGGCTGGACCTTGATCTCGATGCCACAGTCGAGCACGGCGTTCTCGTCCTCCAGCTCGAGCGTGGCCTTGCCGCCGCCGAAGAGCTCGAGGAAGGTCTCCTGAAAGCTCTCGCGGATGAGAGCGAACTGCTCTTTGAAGATGACCGTCATCTCGCTCGTGATGTTCTCAATGACGCCCAGCAGTTCCTCCTTGGCCTTTTCCACATCGTCGCGCTGTCCGGTGAGGTAGGTATAGCGCGTGTTCACGCGGTCGAATTCTTCGATGGCTCCGACGTTGACATTGCCGAGGCCGTTGATCTCGCGCTTCAATTCATTGATGCGGCGGCTCGCCTTCGGCACGCTCTCCAGCTCAATGCGCTGCTCCTGCGCCGCGGAGTGGGACAGCTCGTAGCTCTCCCAGAGCTTATCCAATATCTGCTTTTCCTCCATCGCGGCGGTGACGCGCTTCTGCTCGAGCCTGCCCGCGGCGGCCTGTGTCTGAGAGAGCAGCTCATTGCACTCGCGGTATCTGCGGTCGTTCGCGCTGCGCTCGCCCTCAAGCGTCAGCTTGGCCTCCGCCAGCTCCGCCAGCTCCGCCCTGCGCTTCTCGGCGTCGGCGCGCAGAGAAGCGGTCACCGCGTCATGCTGCGCGATCTCCTCCTCCGCGGCCTTGATCTTCGCGCGGTAGTCCTCGATGAGCGCACGGCGTCCATCCTCGTCGCCGCGCATCTGCTGGGCGAGCGTCTCGAGGTCGCCCAGCGCGCGTTCGGTCGTCTCCCGCTCGGCGGTAAAGCCCGCAAGCGTGCTCTTGCGCGCGGCGATCTCGTCGCCGAGGTGCGCGCTGTCGCGTTGGAGCTCGTTCTGGCCGGCGAGCTTTTCCTCGCTCTCCGCACGGCAGCGTGCGGCCTCGGCCTCGTGCTTTTTGATCTCCTCCTCGCGGGCGGCGGCTGCCTTTTTCAGCTCCTCCGTGCGCGCGGTGATGCTCTCGAGCTCGGCGGCGATGTCGCTCTCGCGCGAGCGGAGCGATTCGAGCAGCATATCGTACTGCTTCTTTTCGCCCGTCAGGCGGAGCACCGCGTCCTCCGCGCCGCGCTGCTGCTCGCGCGCGACGTCCAGCTCATACTGCGCGGCGTTCAGGTCGCGCTTGGCCTCGTCCGCCTCGCGGAGCGCGGCATCGAGCTTTTCCGTTAAGGCCTCCCGCCGGGCAGTCAGCTCCTTGAGCTCGTTGGCGCGGCTCAAAATGCCCGCGCTGCGGCTCACCGAGCCGCCGGTCATGCTGCCGCCGCGGTTCAAGACCTGCCCGTCGAGCGTGACGATGCGGAAGCGATTGCTGTACTTTCTCGCGATGGCGATGCCGCAGTCCATATCCTCGACCACGACGGTGCGGCCGAGCAGATTGTTGAAAATTTCCGCGTACCGCTTATCGAACTGCACGAGCTGCGACGCAACGCCGACGTAGCCGTACTCGCACTCGACGCCCGCCTCGCGCAGCACGTCGCCGCGGATGGCGGTCAGCGGCAGGAAGGTCGCACGGCCGCCGTCGCGCTGCTTTAAGAAATTGATGGCGCTCTTGGCGTCCTCCTCGCGATCCACGACCACGTTCTGCATTCCCGCGCCGAGAGCGATCTCGATGGCGACAGCATAGCGCTTGTCGGTCGTCATCAGGTTGGCGACCGGCCCGTGCACGCCGCGCAGCGCGTTCTTCTCCGCCGCCTGCATGATCAGACGGACCGCCTTATTGAAGCCCTCGTACTCTTTTTCCATCTCGCTCAGGAGGTGGATGCGGGAGTCGAGGTTGTTCTTTTCCATCGTGAGGTCGATGCTCTTCTGCCGCGCCGTCTCCTCGCGCTTGACGCGCCCCTCCATCTTGAGGGTATGGCCGGAGATGATGTTGCGCACGGCGTCGGCCTCCTCCTGCGCCTCCTCAAGGGCGCGGCGGGACGCGGACGCGGCCCTGCGCTTCTCGGTCAGCTGACCGTCCACGCTCTCGCTCTCCGCTTCAAGCGCCGCGCGGCGCTCAGCCAGCTCGGCAAGGCCCGCGTTTATCGCGCTCATGTCCGCGCGGCAGTCCGCCGCGTCGGAGGCCGCCAGCGCTTCCCTCGCGCGCAGAGCCTCGACCTCGCTGCCGGCCTCGCCGGCCGTGCGGGCAAGCTCCTCCGCCTGCGCGAGGAAGGCGCGAAGCTCCTCCTCGAGCTCCGCCGCCTGCGCGGCAAGCTCCTCGATGCGCGCGTGCTTCGCAGCGATCTGCGCGGTCAGGCTCTCCGCGCGGCCCGACTGGTCGCGCAGGTCGTTCTCCACGCGCTCGATGCTCGCGCGGTTGTGCTCGATGCCCGTGCGCAGCACCGCCACAGCGGCGTCCTCCTCGCTGCGCTTCGCGTCCAGCTCGGCGCACTCGGTGCGCAGGCGCTCCTGCTCCATGTCGTTCGCGTGTGCCTTTTCCGCAAACTGCTCGGAGGCGGCGTACAGCTCGTCCAGCGCGGCGTTCGCGCGCTCCAGCTCCTGCTGGGCAAGAGCATAGTCGGTGTTGAGCTTGATGGAATCGGTCTTGATCTTGTCCAGGTTTTCGAGCCAGACGGAGATCTCCAGTGTGCGCAGCTCGTCGCGGAGGATCAGATATTTCTTCGCCTTCTCCGCCTGCGAGCGCAGCGGCCCGACCTGCAGCTCCAGCTCGGCGATCTTGTCGTTGATGCGCACGAGGTTCTCCTCCGTGCGCTCAAGCTTGCGCTCCGTCTCCTCCTTGCGGTGGCGGAACTTGGAGATGCCCGCCGCCTCCTCGAAGATCTCGCGGCGGTCGGCGCTCTTGACCGACAATATCTCGTCGATCTTGCCCTGACCGACGATGGAATAGCCCTCGCGGCCCATGCCGGTATCCATGAACAGCTCGTTCACGTCACGCAGGCGCACGCTCTGCTTGTTGATGTAGTATTCGCTCTCGCCGCTGCGGTAATACCGGCGGGTGACGGCGACCTCGCTCTCCTCCATTCGGGGGAAGATGTGCTCGGTGTTGTCGAGCACGAGCGTCACCTGCGCAAAGCCCATCTGGCTGCGCTTTTCCGTGCCGCCGAAGATGACGTCCTCCATCTTCGCGCCGCGCAGCGATTTGCTCGACTGCTCGCCCATGACCCAGCGGATCGCGTCCGACACGTTGGACTTGCCGCTGCCGTTGGGGCCGACGATGGCGGTGATATCCTCACCGAAGTTCAATACGGTTTTATCGGGGAAGCTCTTAAATCCTTGAATTTCAAGCGCTTTTAAGTACATTCCGTGTTCTCCTTTGTGCAAGGGAGTAAAAATAGGCAGAATAAGACATATTTTAACTTATGTACTATACCATTTCCCCCCTCGTTTTTCAAGAGCGAATGATGAACAGAGTGTAAAAAAGACGCCCGTCGGGCGTCTTTTCGCTTCATTTTTCCTGCGCCGCGCGTCTCCGCCGCGGCTTCGTCGCCGCACGGGCCTCGGCGATGAGCGCGTAAAGCTCCTCGTAGGCGTCGGCGAGCGTGCCGACACGGTCGATGAGTCCGTCCGCCACCGCCTCCTCGCCGTAGAGGATGCTGCCGACGTCGGCGGCCATGTCCTCGGCGGCCAGCATGAGCGCAAGCAGCTTTTTCTCGGATATGCCGGAGTTCTTCGTCACGAAGCGCACGATGCGCTCCTGCAGGCGGTCGAAATAATGATAGGTCTGCGGCGCGGCGATGAGCGTGCCGTTCGTGCGGATGGGGTGGACGGTCATGGACGCGCTCGGCGCGATGAGCGAGCGCTTCGGCGCGACCGCCAGCGGCACGCCGATGGAGTGCCCCCCGCCGAGCACGAGCGAAACGGTCGGCTTTCTCATGCCCGCGATCAGCTCGGCGATGGCAAGCCCCGCCTCCACATCGCCGCCGCAGGTGTTGAGCAGGAAGAGTACGCCGTCGATTTCCTCGCTCTCGTCGAGCGCCGCGAGCAGCGGCAGAACGTGCTCGTACTTGGTCGTTTTCACGGTATTGGGCAGCAGGCTGTGGCCCTCGATCTGCCCGATGACTGTCAGGCAGTAGACCGTGCCGCGCGCGGTGCGCGTGGTCACGGCTCCCATATCCACGATGGGCTGCATGGGCGGCGTCTGCTCGGGCGCAGACCTCTGCTCCTCGTTCTCGTTCGGCTTTGTCGGTTCCGTCATGGCGCATCCCTCCTCTTTTCTCACAAGGTAGGATTTGCAGAAAAATGAGAAAGCATACGGCGCGCCGTATGCTTTCCCGCTATGTATCCCGTTATTTTTCCGTGCCGTAGAAGAAGAGCGCCACCGTGCCGGGGCCGACGTGTGCGCCGGTGACCGGCTCGTAGTAGACCTCGAGGCATTCGCCGGTAAAGCCCCTTTCGCGCAGAAGACCGAGCAGATAATCCGTTCCCTCGCAGTTGTCCGCGTGGGCGATGCCGATGCGCGCGGTCTTATCCAGCGCGCGCTTATCGAAATAGTCCGCCAGCTCGGCGTAGGCCTTCTTATTCCCGCGCACCTTTCCGCAGGAAACGATGTGGCCCGTCTCGTCGCCGCGCAGGATGGGCTTGATGCCGAGCACCGAGCCGACCAGCGCCGCCGCGCCGGAGATGCGCCCGCCGCGCTTGAGGTAGTTGAGATCGTCCACCGTGAAGAACTGGCACATGTGGGGGCGGCGCGCGAGAATGCAGTCGCCGACCTCCTCAAAGCTCCTGCCCGCGCGCAGCAGCTCCGCCGCCTCGAGCACCTGCAGGCCCTCGCCGAGCGAGGCGGCATAGGTGTCGATGGTCATGATTTTGGCGTGAGGATATTTTTCCCGCAGCTCCTCTGCCGCGAGCGCGGCGGCGTGCGCCGTGCCGCTGATGCCGCCGGACATGCCGACATAGAGCACATCGTCGCCCTGCGCGAGCGCGCGTTCAAAGAACGCCGCCGCCGTTGCGGGGTTGACCATCGAGGTCTTGACCTCGGCGCCCCGGCGCATGGCGTCGTAGAAGGCCTTGCCGTCGAAGTCCGTCTCCTCGTTGTAGTCCTCCGCCACGCCGTTGACCGTGTAGGAAAACGGAATGACCGCGATATCGTACTCGCGCAGCAGCGCGAGCGGCAGATTGGCCGAGGTGTCGGTATAGAGCTTCGTCATGGCAAAACTTCCTTTTCTGTATTTCTTAACACTCAGTGTACCACGCTCTAAGCGCGGAAACAAGCAAAGTAACAGATTCTTTACATTAACCTAACAGCATGACAACGGCAGGGTGGTTCCCCTGCCGTTTTTTCGTCAATTCTGCTCAAAGATCACACGCATGGTCTTATAGGTCATATAGCAGTCGAGCTTGGCGACCGTCTCGTAGGGCGCGTGCATGGAGAGCACGGGAACGCCCGCGTCGAGCGTGTCGATGTTGCGCTGCGCCATGAACTTGGCGACCGTGCCGCCGCCGCCCGCGTCGGTCTTGCCGAGCTCGGCCATCTGCCAGAACACGCCGTTGTCGTTGAGCAGCTTACGCACACGGCCCACGACCTCGGCGGAAGCGTCGGAGGCACCGGACTTGCCGCCCGCGCCGGTGTACTTGCAAAGACCCACGCCATAGTTGACAAAGGCGGCGTTGCGCTTATCGTACACGTCGGCAAAGTTCGGGTCGTAGGCGGCGGTCACATCCGCGCTCAGGCAGAAGGAGTTTGCCAGGCAGTCGCGCAGCGCGACACCCTGCGCCTCGCACAGGTCCGCCATGAACTTGTCGAACGCCTGCGAAAGCATACCGGAAACGCCCTCGGAGCCGATCTCCTCCTTGTCCGCGAAGATGCACACGGCGGTGCGCTTCGGGCTTTTCGCGTCGAAGATGCCCGCAAGCTCCGCGTAGGCGCACACGCGGTCGTCGTGACCGTAGGAGGCGATGAAGCTGCGGTCGAAGCCGATGTCGCGCGCCTTGCCGGCGGGCACGACCTCCAGCTCGGCGGAGATGAGGTCCTCCTCCACGATGCCGTATTTCTCGTTGAGGAGCTTGAGGACGTTGAGCTTGAAGCGATCCGAGCAGTCCTCGCCCGCGAGCGGACGGCCGCCGACGAGCAGGTTCAGGCTCTCGCTGGGAATGGCCTCGTTGAGCGGCTTCTTGCCCTGCTCACGGCCGAGGTGTGGCAGCAGATCGTTGATGATGAACTGCGGGTCGCCCTCGTCCGCGCCGATGTGGACGGCGACCGTGGAACCGTCGCCGCGCACGACCACGCCGTGCAGCTCGAGCGGGATGGTCACCCAGTGGTACTTGCGGATGCCGCCGTAGTGGTGCGTCTTGAGATAGGCCATCTCGGCTTCCTCGTAGAGCGGGCGGGGCTTGAGGTCCAGGCGGGGCGCGTCGGTGTGCGCCGCGCCGATGTTCGCGCCGTGGCTGAGGTCCTGCTCGCCGATGACGGCAAGCATAATTGCTTTACCCCTGTTGTTATAGTAGACTTTATCGCCCGTCTTGAGCGCCATGCCCTTCTCGTAGGGCACGAAGCCGCGCGCGCTGGCCAGCTCGATGCAGTGCTCCACGCACAGCCGCTCGGTCTTGCCGTGGTCAAGGAAATCCTTGTAGTCCTCGCAGTAGGCGTGCATCGCCCGCTCCTCCTCAGCGCTCAGGCGCTCATAGCCGTTCTTGGGCGCATAAGCGAGCTTCTCCGCCCACTCATTCTTTTTCTTCTCTGCCATGGTTCATTCCTCCTTGGATTTTTTAATAATGGTATCCAGAAACTCCTCCGCGGCAAACGCAGCCTGCGCGGGAGTCGGGTAGTTGTTTTCAAAGACCGCGTCGCAGTCCGCGCGGAACGCCTCCTCGCTGCGCTGCGCACGCACACGGGCGCGGGCGTAGTCCTCGGAGATGCCGTCGCGCGTCATGATGCGGCGCACGCGCACCTCCTCCGGCGCGGTGACCGCGACGGTCACGTCGCAGAGCGCGCCGAGGCCGCTCTCCACGAGCTTGATGGCGTCGAGCGCGATGAGCCGCGCGCCGCTTTCCTCCATGCGCCGCGCGAGCGCGCGGGGCAGATGGCGGAAGATGATGGCGTCGAGCTGCGCGAGCGCGCCGGCGTCGCCGAATACTATATTGCCCAGCTTTTGCCGGTCCAATCCGCCGTCGGGGGCGAAGACATCGCCGAACGCGGCGGTCAGGTCGGCGCGCAGCGGCGCGTCAGTCCGGAGCATTTCGTGATACACCGCGTCGCAGTCGAGCACCAGCGCGCCGCGCTTTTCCAGCGCGCGCAGCAGCGTGGTCTTACCCGCGCCGGTGCCGCCGGTGATGCCGAGGACAAAGGCGCCGTCCGCCTCCTCCGTATGGAAGCCGGCGGCCTTTTTCAGCCGGTTGCCGACGGCGAGGCCAAGCCCCGCGCTGTCGGGACACTGCGCCCAGATGGCGGGCACGTCGGTCGCGTCAAAGGTGCGCAGCGCGTCAAAAACGTGCTGCGACTGCGCGAGCTTATCGCCGCTCGCGCCGAGCCGGTGAACGATGTGTCCCGCGAAGAGCGGCGCGAACTCGTCGAAGCAGATCACGCCGTCCCGCGCGCCGATCTCGGCAAGCAGCCGCCGCGCGCTCGCGCGGGGCGAGCCGGTGACGACCGTGACGGGCGCCTTTGGTGCGTAGTGACGGTACTTCATGCCCGGTGCGCGGGGCCTCTCCCCCGCCGCCATCTGCTGCGTGACCGCCTTATCCACCGCCACCTCGCCGAGCACGGCGCGCAGCTCCTCGAGCGGCAGTCCGCCCGGGCGCAGCAGGCGCGGCGGCGTGCAGGTCAGGTCGATGATGGTCGATTCCACACCCACGCGGCAGGGCCCGCCGTCCACCACGCCGTCGATCCTGCCGTCCATGTCCTCGCGGACGTGCGCGGCGGTCGTACAGCTCGGGCGGCCCGAGGTGTTGGCGCTCGGCGCGGCGACCGGAACGCCGGAGGCCGCGATGATGGCGCGCGTCACCGCGTGATCGGGGCAGCGCATCCCGACGGTGTCCAGCCCGCCGGTGGTGACGAGCGGCACGCAGTCCGCCTTCGGCAGTATCATCGTCAGCGGCCCGGGCCAGAAGCGCCCGGCAAGGCGGTACGCCGTCTCCGGCACGTCCTTGCAGTAGCGCGCGAGCCAGCTCGCGTCGGGGATGTGCAGGATGAGCGGGTTATCCTGCGGGCGGCCCTTGGCCTCAAAAATGTGCCGCACGGCGTCCGCGTTCAGTCCATCCGCGCCGAGGCCGTAGACCGTCTCGGTCGGGATGGCGAGCAGCCCGCCGCGGCGCAGAATGTCCGCGGCCTGTTCGACCGCCGCGCTCTCTCGCGCAGGATCGGTGATGGTAAAGTATCGGGTGTTCAAAAAGGTTCCCCCTTCTGCGTGTCTGAAGCGCTCAGCTCTCCGTGCTCTCGCGCAGCTTTTCTGCCTGCGCCTGCATGGTCAGCGCGTCAATGATCGGGTCAAGGTCGCCGTTGATGACGGCGTCGATGTTGAAATTCTTGCTGTCCCCCGTCAAGCGGTGGTCGGTGACGCGGTTCTGCGGGAAGTTGTAGGTGCGGATGCGCTCGTTGCGCATCCCGGTGCCGACCTGCGCGCGGCGCTCGTTCGTCACGGCGCTCTCCACACGCTCACGCTCCATTTCATAGAGCTTGCTCGCAAGCATCTGCATACACTTCGCGCGGTTCTGCACCTGCGAGCGCTCCTCCTGACATGCCACGACGATGCCCGTCGGCTTGTGGATCAGCCGCACGGCAGAGCTCGTCTTGTTGACGTGCTGTCCGCCCGCGCCCGAGGAGCGATAGACCTGCATCTCGATGTCCTCCGGCCGGAGGTCGACGTCGACCTCCTCCATCTCCGGCAGCACCGCGACCGTGGCGGTGGAGGTGTGGACGCGCCCGCCGCTCTCCGTCTCCGGCACGCGCTGCACGCGGTGGACGCCGCTTTCAAACTTCAGTCTTGACCACGCACCCGCGCCGTTGAGGATAAAGTCAGCTTCCTTTACACCGCCCAGCTCCGTGTCGTTGTAGTTCAAAAGCTCGATCTTCCAGCCGTGCTTTTCGGCGTACATGGAGTACATACGGTAGAGGTCCGCCGCGAAGAGCGCGCTCTCCTCGCCGCCCACGCCGCCGCGCAGCTCCATGATGACGTTTTTCCCGTCGTTCGGGTCGCGCGGCAGGAGCAGCACGCGCAGCTCCTCATAAAGCCGCTCCTTGTCCGCCTTCGCCTGCCGCAGCTCCTCCTGCGCCATGTCGCGCAGCTCGGCATCGGAGAGCAGCTCCGTCGCCTCGGCGATGGTCCGCTCCGCGCGGCGATAGTCCTCATAGCACTGCGCGACCGGCTCAAGCTCCTTCTGCTCCTGCGTGAGCCTCCGCAGCTCCTTCGCGTCGCCATAGATCTCCGGCACGGTCAGCAGCTCTCCGATCTCCGCGCAGCGGCGCGCGATCTGTTCCAGCTTCTCCCACATTGCTTCAGTTCTCCGCCGTCATGTAGTTCGTCACATTGCGGATGAACTCGTCGCGCCAGAAGTGATAGCCCGCCGAGCCGATGCGCAGCGAGACGTCCGCCACGTGGGGGTGGTCGACGTACTGGTCCATCTGGTCGCACACATCCTTATACAGCTCCTCGCTGCCGTGGACGACGACATAGGCGATGTTCTGCACCTCCAGCCCGCGGCGCTTGAGAAAGCCGCGCGCGATGCTCGAGCAGCGTCCCGCCCAGATGGGCGTGCCGAGAATGACGAGCCGGTAGTCCTGTAAGGCGCGGCGCGTATCAAACGGCTCCATCGCGCGGGTACGGCGGCGCATGGCGTCCAGCCCGCAGCGCAGCCAGCCGATGGCGCCGTCGCGGTCCACGCGGTCGCGCATCTCCACGCACTCGCAGTCAAGCGCGGCAGCGATCTCCTCCATGGCAAATTTCGTATTTCCCGTGCGGGAGTAATACAGGCACAGAATATCTTTGTTCATCATTAACCTCCATAGACAAAGTAGGCGGCAAGGCCGAAGGCCTCGCGGATAAAGTAATTGACGCTCAGGCAGCGAAAATAGAGCGCGGACGGCATGTGCGCCGGTACAGCGGTACTCGCACCGCCCCACATCAGCCTCGCACGGCAAAGGTGGTAATCTGAGGTGACGATGGCGACGCGCTGCGCCGGATCAACGCCCAGCTCCTCGAGTATCGCCCGCGAGTAACGCAGGTTCTCCTGCGTGCTGGTGGAGCGCTCCTCCGGGTACAGCCGGCTCTCGTCCACGCCGCGGCGCACCAGCGCGCGACGCATACACTCGGCCTCGGTGATGGCCTCGCCCGGCCCCTGTCCGCCGGAGAGGACCACCGGCACATCGGGGTGCTCCTCCAGATAGGCTGCCGCGGCGTCGATGCGCGTGCGCAGCGTGAGCGACGGCGTTTCGCCGTTCACGCCCGCGCCGAGCACGATGACCGCGCTCACCGGTTCGTCGGACTCGTCTGCGAACGAACCGCGGACGACCATCGTTTCCAGCACGGTAAACAGGGAAAATCCCAGTAAAAGCACAGCGATCAGCGCAAGCTCGCACCACGCCGCAGCGCGGTACCCACGCCGTGCAAAATGCTCCAGCAGATAGAAAATGAACAGCACCGCCGCGGCGCACAGGCAGAGAAGGGCGGAAAAGCGCATCCCAGGAATGAAGCGCAGCAGCACCTCGAGCGCAAGGAAAATGACCGATGCCGCAAACAGCCGCCGCTCCCGCTTTGTGAGCGCCTTCCATTTTTCTCTCATGTCCCGACCTCCCCGCTCGCGTGTTTTCGTCCCTGCCGCTTCTCTCTTTCCTATTCGCCCGCCTCGGCGGCGAGCGCTTCCCAGCGCTCCATCAGCTCTGTGAGCTTCTGCTCCTGCGCCTCCTTTTCGGCGTAGAGCGCGCTGTATTTCTCATAGTCGGAAGCGGCTTCCTCCAGCCGCGCGTCCAGCGCGGCGAGCGCCTCCTCCTGCTGCGCGATCTCGCGCTCGCAGATGGTCAGCTGGCGGCGTGCCGCCTGCTGATTTTTATTGCCGCGCGGCGGCTTTTCCGTAAGGCTCTTTTCCTTTACTGTCTTTTCCGGCTCTGCCTTTTTCACCGGCTGCTCCGCCTTTATTTTGCGGTAGCGGGCAAAGCCCATCGGGTAGTCGGTGATCCTCTGCTCCTCCAGCTCCCAGACGCGGGTGGCGAAGCGGTTGATGAAGTAGCGGTCGTGGCTGACGAACAGCAGCGTCCCGTCGAAGGCCTCCACCGCCTCCTCGATCCACTCGCGCGAGGCGATGTCGAGATGGTTGGTCGGCTCGTCGAGAATGAGAAAGTTCACCTCGTCATCCATCAGCATGCAGAGCCGCAGGCGGCTCTGCTCGCCGCCGGAGAGCACGGAAACAGACTTGAACACGTCCTCTCCGCGGAAGTGGAACGCCGCCAGACGGTCGCGCGCCTTCTGCGGCGTGATGTCCCGCTTGGAATAAAGCATCGTGTCCACAAGATCACGCTGCGGCACGTCGAAGTGAATGATCTGCGGCAGGTAGGCGATCTTCGTCGAGGGGCCGAGCTTGATGCGGCCCTCGTCGGGGTACTCCTCGCCCATGATCATCTTGATGAGCGTGGATTTTCCCGTACCGTTGTCGCCGATGAGCGCGATGCGCTCGCCGCCGGCGACCTTGAGGTCCACGCCGGAGAACAGCGTCCGCTCACCGAAGGACTTGCCGACGCCCTTGAGCGTCAGTACCTCGTCGCCGAGAAATTCGCTGCTCCGGAACTGCGCGGTCATCTTCTTCTCGCGCGTGGGCTTGTCCGTCGTGCGCATCCGCTCGATGCGCTTTTCCATCGAAAACGCGCGCTTGTGCAGCGCGTCGTTGCCCATGAACGCCCACAGGTGCAGCTTGTCCGCCGCGGCCTCGAGCTGCCTGATCTTGGCCTGCTCCTTCTCATACTGCCGCATTTTCTCCAGATAGCGGCGTTCCTTCTCCACGGCGTAGAAGCTGTAGTTGCCGTTGTAGAACTCCGCGTGGCCGTCCAGAATCTCGATGACGCGGGTGATAGTGCGGTCGAGCAAATAGCGGTCGTGCGAGATGGCGACGACCGTACCCTTGAACGAGGCAAGGTATTCCTCCAGCCACTCGATGGCGTGGAGGTCAAGGTGGTTTGTCGGCTCATCGAGCAGCAGAATGTCCGTGTCCTCCAAAATCAGGCGGCCGAGGTTCACGCGCGTCTTTTCGCCGCCGGAGAGCGTGTCGAACAGCCGCGTGCGCATATCCGCGGGAATGGACAGGCCGTTGGCCACCTTATTGACGGCGGTGGCGGTGTCGTAGCCGCCGAGGCCCTCAAAGCGGGCGGACAGCTCGCCGTATCGGCGCAGCGTCTCCTCGGATTCGTCGCCGTTCGCCATCTGCGCGGAGAGCCGCTCCATCTCGTCGGCCATGCGCCTCATGCGCTCGAAGGCGGATTGCAGCACGTCCTCCACCGTATAGCCCGCCGGGTAGACCGGTATCTGCGAGATCAGCCCGACGCGGCGGTCCGACGCGATGGCGACCTCGCCGGCGTCGTAGTCGATCTCGCCCGTGAGGATGCGAAAGAGTGTCGTCTTGCCCGCGCCGTTCTTGCCGAGCAGACCGACACGCTCGCCGGAGTTGATCTGAAAGGTCAGTCCGTCCAGTATTTTCTTTTCCAAATCAAAGGACTTTTGAAGTCCCGTTACGCTGATCTCGATCATGTTGTCTTGAGCAATTCCTCTACGATCTTCTCCAAGTGCATGGAGTGCGACGCCTTGCACAGCAGGACGCTGCCCTCCGTGAACGCAGCTCTCGCCGCGTCGACCGCGCTCTCCGCGTCGGGATACCACTCGGCGCTCTCGTGTGCGGCGTCCGCGATGCCGCGGGCGTACTCACCGACAGCGATGACGCGGTCGATGCCGAGCAGAGCGCACAGCTCGCCCATCGCGCGGTGCGCGGACTCCGTCAGCTCGCCGAGCTCCTTCATGTCGCCGAGCACGGCGATCTTCTTGCCCTCGCTCGCCGCGAGCACGCGCAGCGCCGCGGACATGGACTGCGGGTTGGCGTTGTAGCAGTCGTCGAGCAGGCGGCGGTCGCCGCTGAGGCGGTGGACGCGCATCCGCGAGCCGGCGGGCTCATAGAGCGCGACGCCGCGCTCGATCTCGGGGACCGACAGACCCAGCTCCTCACCGACCGCGACCGCGAGCGACGCGGCGTAGATCATGTGCCGCCCGGGGGCGGGGATATTGAGCTGATACTCTGCGCGCTCGGTGGTCACGGTGCAGGCGATGCCGTCAATGCCGCGGTCACGCAGCGCGGAAACGCGGACGTCCGCGTGCGCGCTCTCGCCGCAGCGGACGATGCGCTGCGGGAGGGCTACCGTGTCGAGCAGCGCGTCGTCGCCGTTGAGGATGGCGACGCCGTCGGCGTCGAGGTTTTCAAAGATCTCGCTCTTGGCCTTCAGAATGCCCTCGCGCGAGCCTAAAAACTCGATATGCGCGTCGCCGATGTTCGTGATGACGGCGATGTGCGGGCGCACCATCTCGCCGAGATAGCGGATCTCGCCGAAATGGTCCATGCCGGTCTCGATGACGGCGGCCTCACAGGTGTCGTCCAAGCCGAGGAGCGTGAGCGGCGTGCCGATGTCGTTGTTGAAGTTCTCCGCCGTTTTGAGCGTGCGGTACCTCTGCGACACGACCGAGGCGATCATTTCCTTCGTCGTGGTCTTGCCGACCGAGCCGGTGATCTGGACAAAGGGGATGTCAAACTGCCCGCGGTACCACGATGCGAGCGCCTTGAGCGCAAGGCGCGTATCGGGGACGGCGATGTAGAATTTATCGGGCAGGAACGCCGCGGGCGTCCTCGCGCACAGGCAGCCCGCCGCGCCGAGCGCGAGCGCCTTGTCGATGTAGTCGTGTCCGTCGAAGCGCTCGCCGGTGAGCGGGATAAAGAGCGCGCCCTCGCCTGCCTTGCGGCTGTCGGTGGAAACGGAGGTCACGGCGGCGCTCTCACCGCCCGCGAGAAGCGTGCCGCCCGTGGCGGTCAGCAGCTCGGAAACGGTCAGCCTTCTCATGCTCTCCCCTCCTTCCGCGCCCGCAGGGAGCTTGTCACGATGCGCTCGCACAGCTCGCCGTAGCCGATGCCGGCGACGGCGGCCTCCTGCGGCACGAGTGAGGTCGGCGTCATGCCTGGGAGGGTGTTGATCTCCAGGAAATAGGGCGTGCCGTCCTCGGTGACAATAAAGTCCGCGCGGGAATAGACGCTCAGCTCCAGCACGCGGAACACGGTCTCGGTCGCGCTGCGGAGCTTTTCCTCCCATTCCGCTGGAATGGGCGCGGGGCAGACATCCTCGGCGGCTCCCGCCTGATACTTGTTGACGTAATCGTAAAAGCCGGTCTTGGGAATGATCTCGATGGCGGGCAGCGCCTTGCCGTCGAGAATGCCGACCTGCAGCTCCCGGCCGTGGATGTACTGCTCGATGACGACCTGCGCGCCGAAGCGCAGGCACTCGGTCAGCGCAGCGGCAACCTCGCCGCGCGTGTGCGCGATCGTCACGCCGATGGACGAGCCGTTGGCGTTGGGCTTGACGACGCAGGGCAGCTCCGTTTCGTCGGCGATGGCGTCGATCTCGTCCGCCGTGTACTTCAGCGCGCGCCATTTCGCAGTGGTGACGTAGGGCGCGACGAGGCGCTTGGTGAGGTCCTTGTCCATGGCGATGGCGCTGCCGAGGTAGCCCGAGCCGGTGTAGGGGATGCCGAACAGGTCGAACGCCGCCTGCACCCGTCCGTCCTCGCCGCAGGCGCCGTGGAGCGCGATGAACACGACGTCCGCCATGGCGCAGACGCGCAGAACGTCCTTGCCGAAGATATTTTCGCTCTTGTCCTTCCGGCTCGCGCGGACGGCGTCGAGATCCGGCTCCTCACGGGCGACGGAAAAATCGCCGCACAGGCCGTCCGGCGCGTCAAAAATGCTCTCCGGTGCGCCGTCATAGCCCTCCAGTCCCAAAAACAGATCCACCAGGGCTGCCTGATGACCGCGCGCGCGAAGCGCGCGGCAGATGCGTGTGCCGCTCGAGAGCGACACGTTGCGCTCCATGCTCAAGCCGCCGGCCAATACAACGATGCGCATAGCTTTTCCTCCTGAATTCGCGAAAACTACATATCTATGCTATTTTATCAGAATATACTTTAGCACAACGCCGCGCGAATTACAAGCAAAAGAAAGGCGGCTTTCCCGCCGCCTTTCTTGTCAAAAAAGTGGCAAAGCCTCTTTTTGAGAAAGCTTCGCTGCGCTCTGCACCTCGGTTGTCCGCTGAAAGCGGACAATTCGACGCTTGCTCCGCGCAACGTGTTTTCTGCCACGCACAGGTCGCGGCAGAAAACGGATCATATCGCTTTCGCGTCTGCGGACGCGAAACTCTGCGAGACCTTTCAGCAAGCGGAGAAAGGCGGCTTCCCGCCGCCTTTCTCCGTGTCATTGGAATAAGCCCGAAAGAAGTCCCGCGCTCTCCTGCTTCTTCTCCGCGAGCGTCATCGCCGCGGAGAGGAGCTGCGCGGCCTCGCCGCGCGTGAGCGGGCGCTGCCAGTCGCCCGCGGAGAAGCTGCCGCCTTCGATCACGCGGACAGACTCAAGATTCGCCACTGCCTGTGCGCTCCACGCGTCGGCGCTGCCCGCGTCGTAGTCGGAAAGGTCCACGTCCGTCACGCGCAAAAGACGGTTGAGCACCGTCGCCGCCTCCGAGAGCGTCACGCCCTCGTCCGCGCAGAAGGCCATGCCGCCCTCCGTGCCCACGCCGCGGATCAGACCGCATTGCAGGGCGCTGACCGCGCTGCCCTTCGCCCAGGTCGGGATCTCCGCGTCGTCACAGAAGCCCGTCATCGTGAGGTCGCCCGCAGGAATGCCCGCGCAGGCAAGCGCCATGGTGACGAACTCGCCGCGGCTGACGGCGCGGTCCGGCTCAAAGAAGCGCCGGCTGCCGACCTGCGCGCCGACGAACACGCCGTGCTCCGCCAGATCCACCGCCGCGGTGTAGGCGGCGCTCTCCGCCATGTCGTCATAGGTCACGCCGCACTTGGCGCGCACGATGGTGATGCGCACCTCCGCGGGGGCCGAGGTGCTGCCCGCGGCGTCGGTCGCGGTGTAGGTGAAGCGATCCACGCCGGTCTTGTTCTTCGCGCTGGTGTAGACAAAGGTCTCGCCGTCGAGCGTCACCGTGCCCTTGGACGGCTGCTCGGCGATGGCGAAGCTCACCTCGCCGCCCTCGCGGTCGATGGCGGCGAGCGTGCCGGTGTAGGGGATGCCGCGGTAGACACGCACGTCAATGCTCTGCGCGATGGGCGCGCCCGCGTCCGCCGCAGGCGCCGCTTTCTCCCGTCCGAAGATGGCCGAGGCGGGAATGCCCGTGAGCGCGAGCAGCAGCATCGCCATGACGAACGGTACCGTGCGCCACAAAAGCTCTCTGTTCTTATCGGTATTCAAAATCGGTTCCTCCCTTTTTCAGTGTGGTACGGTTATTCTTTGTGAAAAAGGGAGCTTTATGCAAAAAGGGAAGCGTCCGCGGCGCGGACGCTTCCCTTTCCAAATTTTTCAGTTGGTCAGCCACTCGGGCCGCGAGCGCTTTTTCACGCCCGAGACGATGCCCATGGCGGCAAAAAGCGTGACGATGGACGAGCCGCCGTAGCTGAAAAACGGCAGCGTCAGACCGATGACCGGCATCAGGAACAGGCACATGCCGATGTTCGCGATGGTCTGGAAAATGAGCATACTCGCCATGCCCACGCAGACGTAGCTCTCCATCGGCGTCGCCGCGTCGCGCGCGACGAGCAGACAGCGCACCACGATGGCGAGCAGCAGCACGATGATGAGCGCGCAGCCGAGGAAGCCCAGCTCCTCGCCGCAGACGGAGAAAATGAAGTCCGTCTGCCGCTCGGGGATGCTCCACACATTAGATGACTGCGTCTGCGCGCCGTGGAAGAGTCCCTGTCCGGTCAGCTCGCCCGAGCCGAGCGCCATCAGTCCGCGCGTCTGCTGAAAGCCCGCGTCGTCGGGCTGATAGCTGTGGTCGAGGACAGCAAGGAAACGGTCGCGCATATAGCTCGGCAGCAGGTCCAGCTGCCACACGGCAAGGAACGCCGCCGCGCCGCCGCCGATGCCCAGCGCCAGCCAGCGCTTTGCCATGCCCGCGGCAAAAACCATGCAGATGAAGATGAAGAGATACACCAGCGCACTGCCCGCGTCACCGGAGATGACGACGATCAGTCCCACCATAAAAGCGGTGTGCGCCGTCGGCTGAATGACGTTTTCAAAGCGCACAAGGTCTCGCCTATCCTTCAGCAGCGCAAGCTGATAGGCGAGCAAAACGATGAAAAAGATCTTTACGACCTCCGCCGGCTGCACCGTGACGGGGAAATTGCGCAGGAAGCCAACGCCGAGGTTTTTGCCGATGTCATTCACACCGAGCCACGCGCGGTTGCCATTTCGCGTCTGGCCGAAGGGCGTGAGCAGCAGCAGGAGAAAGCCGACGTTGAAGCCCAGCAGCCACTTCCATTGCTTCGCCAGCTCGAATACGTCGATGCTCGAGAGGAAAAAGTAGAGCGCCAGCCCGATGAGCAGGCCGAGGCCCTGCACGGCAACGTACTTGAGCGTGCCGCGAAAGCTTGTCGCACTGGCGATGAGCACCATGCCATAGAGCGTCGAGGCCACGCACAGCGCGAGCAGCACCGCGTCGGTCTGGCGCAGCGCGTCATGCAGCGTTTCCCGCACTCGTCCCATCGGTCCTTCCCCTCCTCTGCCGAAAATTCTCGGAATAATGTATCAGTATAGCACGATTCCGCCCGTCTGTAAACCGCGCGTTTTTCTTTCTTCCACTGTTTACACTCTGTTCATGCAAAAAGGAATTGCGCATCGCGCGGCGGTGTGCTATACTGTACCTTTAGAATGGGTCGAAAGGGGGCATTTGCCGTGGAGCATCTTTCACACAGTGAGCAGGAGACCGAGCAGCTCGGCGAGCAGGTCGCCCGCAAACTGCCGCGCGGGACCGTCATCGCCTACACCGGCGAGCTCGGCATGGGAAAGACCGCCTTCACCCGCGGGCTTGCCCGCGGTCTCGGCTGCCGCGGCCGCGTCACCAGTCCCACCTTCACCATCGTCAACGAATACGAGGGGGATATCCCCCTGTTCCACTTTGACCTCTACCGCCTCGGCTCGTCGGACGAGCTGTTTGACATCGGCTGGGAGGATTACCTCGCGCGCGGCGGTGTGTGCGCCGTCGAGTGGAGCGAGCGGGCGGAGGACGCCTTCGACGGTTCCACCGTGCGCATCGACTTCCGGCGCGGCGCGCAGCACGACGGCTGGCGCGTCATCACCATCACGGGGGTGGACGGCTTATGAAAATTCTCGCGCTCGAGACCTCGGCGAAGTCCGTTTCGACCGCAGTGGTCGAAAACGGCGCGCCGCTGGCCTATGCCTATCAGTGCACCGGCCTCACCCACTCGCGCACGCTGATGCCGATGGTGGACGCCATGCTCAAAAACGCCGAGCTGACGCTCGGCGACATGGACGCGGTCGCCGTGGCCGCCGGTCCCGGCTCATTCACGGGCCTGCGCATCGGCATCGCCGCGGTCAAGGGCCTCGCCTGGGCAGCGGACAAGCCGTGCTTCGGCGTTTCCACGCTCGAGGCGATGGCGCAGAATCTCGCCCACATGGACGGTCTGCTCGTCTGCGCGATGGACGCGCGGCGCAATCAGGTCTACAACGCGCTCTTTGAAGCGAAAAACGGCGTCCTCACCCGCCTCATGCCCGACCGCGCCATCGCGGTCGCGGAGCTGGCGGAGGAGCTGCGAGGCGAAACGCGCCGCCTTCTCGTGCTCGGCGACGGCGGGCGGCTCTGCCGCGACGGGCTCGCGCAGCTCGGCGTAGAGAGCGAGCTGGCTCCCGCGCAGCTGCTCTATCAGAACGCCGTAGGCGTCGGCCTCGCCGCGGAGCACGGCACGCCGGTGAGCGCGCAGGAGCTTGCGCCGGTCTACCTGCGCATTTCGCAGGCCGAGCGCGAGCGCAACGCAAGATTACAGCAGGAATCAACCCAAAAATAAATATATAGTTTACGGAGGACGAAGCAATGGAATCGAAATTTGGCAGCAAGGTACACATCATGGACCATCCCCTCGTAGCGCACAAGCTGACGATCATGCGCGACAAGAACACCAGCGTCAAGGATTTCCGCGAGCTGGTCAGCGAGATCGGTATGCTCATCACCTACGAGGCGACCCGCGATCTTCCGCTCACCACCAAGCACATTGAAACGCCCATCTGCGAGATGGACGCCCCCACCCTTGCCGGCCGCAAGTTCGTGGTCGTCCCCATCCTCCGTGCCGGTCTCGGTCTGGTCGACGGCGTGCTGCGCATGGTCCCTTCCGCGCGCGTGGGCCATATCGGTATGTACCGCGATGAAGAAACGCTCGAGCCCCATCCCTACTTCTGCAAGATGCCCAAGGACGTGGCCGAGCGCGACGTGCTGATCGTCGATCCCATGCTCGCCACCGGCGGCAGCGCCGCCGAGGCCATCGGCGAGATGAAGAAGCGCGGCTGCAAGCACATCAAGCTCATGGTGCTCGTCGCCGCTCCCGAGGGCATTGAGCACATCCAGAAGCTCTATCCCGATGTAGAGATCTACGCCGGCGCGCTCGACGACCACCTCAACGAGCACGGCTACATCGTCCCGGGTCTCGGCGACGCGGGCGACCGCATTTTCGGCACGAAGTAAATTCTCCCCCCCGCGGCGCCGTCCGCGCCGGAAGGCGCGTTCAAGCGTTTTGCGCAGCAAAACCTTGCCGCAGGGCGAGTCATCGGCCTGCGGTTTTGATCCCCGTAGGGGTTTCGCGCCGCGCATCGGCGCGAAATCGCGGGCGACCGCATCTTCGGCACGAAGTAAATTCTCCCACCCCGCGGCGCCGTCCGCGCCGGAAGGCGCGTTCAAGCGTTTTGCGCAGCAAAACCTTGCCGCAGGGCGAGTCATCGGCCTGCGGTTTTGATCCCCGTAGGGGTTTCGCGCCGCGCATCGGCGCGAAATCGCGGGCGACCGCATCTTCGGCACGAAGTAAATTCTCCCACCCCGCGGCGCCGTCCGCGCCGGAAGGCGCGTTCAAGCGTTTTGCGCAGCAAAACCTTGCCGCAGGGCGAGTCATCGGCCTGCGGTTTTGATCCCCG
>CEAH01004122.1_pt1 | contig 60416 bp, 46 predicted proteins | sample 557571 | NCBI WGS metagenome assembly CEAH01 (sample SAMEA3182092, study PRJEB8094) | gut metagenome | biome: human; feature: gut; material: Stool; isolation source: human stools | place: Canada | collected 2013-11-25
TTACGCGCACAAATTTCTAACGATTTTGACATATCCACACACTGAACAACCCTTGATTTTACTGGATTTCTTAGAACTTGCCAGCGTTAGCAGCTTCCTCAACGGAAACAGCTACAGCTACAGTAGCGCCAACCATCGGGTTGTTGCCCATACCGATCAGACCCATCATCTCAACGTGCGCGGGTACAGAGGAAGAACCTGCGAACTGCGCATCGGAGTGCATACGGCCAAGTGTATCTGTGAAGCCATAAGAAGCAGGGCCTGCAGCCATGTTATCGGGATGCAGGGTACGGCCGGTACCGCCGCCGGAAGCTACGGAGAAGTACTTCTTGCCCTTCTCTACACATTCCTTCTTGTAGGTACCTGCAACAGGATGCTGGAATCTTGTGGGGTTGGTGGAGTTACCGGTAATGGAAACGTCTACGCCCTCTTTCCACATGATTGCAACACCTTCTGTTACGTCGTTTGCGCCGTAGCAGTTTACCTTGGAACGAAGGCCGTCGGAATAAGATTTCCGGAATACTTCCTTCAGCTCGCCGGTGTGATAGTTCATCTCAGTCTCTACATAAGTAAAGCCGTTGATTCTGGAAATGATCTGTGCAGCATCCTTGCCAAGACCGTTCAGGATAACGCGCAGAGGTTTCTTACGAACCTTGTTTGCCTTCTCAGCAATACCGATAGCGCCCTCTGCTGCTGCAAAGGACTCATGACCTGCCAGGAAGCAGAAGCAGTCTGTTTCTTCTTCCAGCAGCATCTTGCCCAGATTACCATGGCCAAGACCTACTTTACGCTGATCAGCAACGGAACCGGGGATACAGAAAGCCTGCAGTCCTTCGCCGATTGCTGCTGCTGCGTCAGCTGCTCTTCTGCAGCCTTTCTTGATTGCGATCGCTGCACCTACAGTGTAAGCCCAGCAAGCGTTCTCGAAACAGATGGGCTGGATTTTCTTTACCTGATTGTAAACATCCAGGCCGGCATCTTTGGTGATTTTTTCAGCTTCTTCGATGGAAGCAATTCCGTAGCTATTTAAAACAGCGTTAATCTTGTCAATTCTTCTTTCATAAGACTCAAATAATGCCATGCTTCGTTACCTCCTCCTTTTATTCCTGTCTGGGATCGATGATTCTTACAGCATCATCCACACGACCATACTGACCGGATGCTTTCTCATATGCTGTCTGAGCGTCATCGCCCTTCTTCATAAAGTCTGTCATCTTGCCGAAGTTTACAAACTTGTAGCCGATGATCTGATCGTCTGCATCCAAAGCGATACCGGTTACATAACCTTCAGCCATTTCAAGGTAACGAGGGCCTTTCTTCAGGGTACCATACATAGTACCAACCTGGCTTCTTAAGCCCTTGCCCAGATCCTCCAGACCTGCGCCGATCGGCAGACCTTCTTCAGAGAATGCGGACTGTGTACGACCATAAACGATCTGTAAGAACAGCTCTCTCATAGCTGTATTGATCGCATCACATACAAGGTCAGTGTTCAGAGCCTCCAGAATAGTTCTGCCAGGAAGAATTTCTGCAGCCATAGCAGCAGAATGAGTCATACCGGAACATCCGATGGTCTCTACCAGTGCTTCCTGAATAATACCTTCCTTAACGTTCAGTGTCAGTTTGCAGGCACCCTGCTGAGGTGCACACCAGCCAACACCATGAGTCAGACCGGATATGTCCTTGATCTCTTTGGCTTTTACCCATTTTGCTTCTTCCGGGATGGGAGCACAGCCATGGTTAACGCCCTGTGCTACCGGACACATCTGTTCTACTTCGTGTGAATAAATCATGTGTTATCTCCTTTCGTCTAATGGATGAAATTTTCGTCAGCAGGCACACCAAAAAGGCGCAAAGCTTTCTTCCATATAAGAGATCCGAAGCAGATCTCCATGAAAAAAGCACCAGCTGTACGCTGATGCTATTTTCTCATACTTTTCGTCAAAAATCCAGTATTTTTTACAAAACACAGAGGTAAAACCTTTGGACTTAAAAAATAATCAGGATAAAATCATTCTGTCATTTGCAAAACTGCCGCCGCTGACCTGTTCAAACTTCTCCAGAAGATCTGATACATGCAGCTTTTTCTTTTCTTCCCCTGCCACGTCATAGATAATATGTCCTTCATACATCATAACCAGGCGATTGCCGTGTGCAATTGCATCCTTCATGTTGTGGGTGATCATCAGAGTCGTCAGGTTGTCCTGTCCAACAATCCGGTCTGTTGCCTCCAGTACCTTTGCAGCTGTTTTGGGATCCAGTGCCGCTGTATGCTCATCCAAAAGCAGAAGCTGCGGCTTTTTCAGGGTAGCCATCAGAAGTGTCAGTGCCTGTCTCTGACCACCAGAAAGCAGACCAACTTTGGAGGTCATACGATCCTCCAGCCCCAGTCCCAGCTCTGCCAGGCGCTCCCTGTAAAATTCCCGTTCTTTGCTGCTGATTCCTTTTTTCAAGGTACGGCTCAGCCCTCTTCTCGCCGCAAGCGCCATATTCTCTTCAATCTGCATACTGGCTGCTGTTCCGGTCATCGGATCCTGAAACACGCGCCCTAAATACTTTGCACGCTTATATTCCGGAAGCTTTGTGACATTGACGCCGCCGATCTCAATCGTGCCCTCATCAACCGGCCACACACCTGCAACCGCATTCAGCATGGTAGATTTTCCGGCGCCGTTTCCGCCGATCACCGTTACGAAATCTCCATCATTTAAATGGAGACAAAGGTTATTCAGTGCGGTTTTTTCATTTACTGTCCCCGCATTAAAAGTTTTACTAATGGATTTTAAGTCAAGCACGTCTGACACCTCCCTTTTTAACAGGTTTGGAAAAATATTTTCGCTTCATATAAGGAATCGCCAGAAATACTGCTACAACCAGCGCTGACAGAAGCTTTAAGTCATTGGAGTTTAAGCCGAGCCACAAAACAACCTGCATAACCAGATAATAAATAATGGAGCCCAGTGCCACAGTCAAAAGGCTGAATGCAAAATTTCGGCTGATTTTTCCAAATACAACTTCTCCGATGATGACAGCTGCCAGACCAATAACGATGGCGCCACGTCCCATGTTGATATCCGCAAAGCCCTGGTACTGCGCCAAAAGGCCGCTGGAAAGTGCCACGATGCCATTGGAAAGCATCAGGCCGATGATCTTTGTCATGTCTGTATTGATGCCCTGTGCACGGGACATGTTCTGATTGGAGCCTGTGGAGCGGATGGAACAGCCCAATTCCGTACCGAAAAACCAGTATAAAACCCCGATCAGTACAACGATCACAATTGCTACAACAAACAGCGTATTTTTGTAAAACACAACATTCTTAATGTAACGCAGGGATACCAGCACACCATATTTATCTGTGCTGATCGCTATGTTGGACTTGTTGCCCATAATTCTTAAATTGATGGAATATAAACCGAGCTGAGTTAAAATTCCAGCCAGAATTGCCGGGATTCCCATTGCTGTATGGAAAATACCCGTTGCCAGACCAGCCAGCATACCTGCAGCAAATGCGCAAAGCAGGGAAAATCCAACGGAATGTCCATTGATCATCATTACAATGCAAACCGCACCTCCGGTACACATCGTTCCATCTACAGTTAAATCTGCCAGATCCAAAATCTTATAGGTAATAAATACGCCGATCGCCATGATTCCCCAGATCAGACCCTGTGCGCACGCCCCCGGCAGCGCGTTAAACAATGCTACAATATTCACTGCTTCCTCCTCCAGTACACTTTTTTATTTTTCAAATATCGGCAGTCCTGGTTTCCTCGCTGATACTTTTTTAGTCGTTCCATAAAAAATCGACAAAAAGCGCTGAAGAGGAATTTCTCCCTCCTCAACGCTCTGCAAACCCTCACAGTGACTTGCGATTACTCAATTGCCACATAATCATCCGGCACGGTAATACCGAGTGCCTCACAGTTTGCTACATTATATTTCTTGGTTACATTCGGAGCAAACTCAACTGCTGTCTGAGATACATCCGCACCGTTTACCAGAATTTCATATGCCATCTCGCCGGTTTTATAGCCAAGGTCATAATAGCTGATGGACAGCGTTGCTACACCGCAGCCGGAGCAGATGCCTTCCTCGCCGGTGATGATAGGAATGCCTGCAGGCTGACAGATATTCTGAATAATCTCCGTATTGGATGCTGCTGTGTTATCCGTAGGAATATAAAGGACATCACTTGCTGCAACTGCGTTATTTACAACCGATGCAATATCATTAGAGTCTGCAAAGGTATACTCTGTGCATTCATAGCCGTAATCCTTTAAATATTTCTGAATGGTATTGGACTGATAAGAAGAATTCGCTTCTGCAGAGCAATACAGGATGCCGACATTTTTTGCATCCGGAAACAGCTCATGCAGCATGTCCGCCTGCTGATCCAGCGGAGCCAGATCGGAAGTACCGGAAATGTTTGTGCCGGTTACGCCTGTCCAGTCATCGATGGAAAGTGCTGTCGCATAGTCTGTAACGCTGGTTCCCAGAATCGGAATCTCATTGGTAGCTGCCGCTGCTGCCTGCAGAGGGGCCGTTGCATTTGCCAGAATCAGGTCAACATCAGAAGATACAAACTGGTTGACGATCGTTGCACAGGTTGCGGAATCACCGGAAGCATTCTGCAGGTCAAACTTCACATTTTCCTCACCCAGCAGTTTGGTCAGTGCATCCTGAAAACCCTGGGTTGCTGCATCCAGCGCTTCGTGCTGTACCAGCTGACAGATACCAATGTTATACACCTTGCCATCTGCTGCTACCGTATCCGCTGCTGTATCTGTTGTCTCTTCTGTTGTTGCTGCAGGGGTTTCTGCCGCTTCACTTTCTGCCGGTGCTGCAGTGTTTGCTGTCGAGCCGCAGCCAGCCAAAGATGCCGCGGTCATTGCCAGCACAAGGGAAATTGCCGCTAACTTTTTCATTTTCCGTTCCTCCTCATAATCACTTTTTACGCTTTAACGCGTGCAAGCGTTAATCCATTGAGTAAACTATACACCGCAGGCACTGCTTCGTCAAGTATTTTTTCTATTCTGCTATCACAATCGTTCCCATGCGCCCTTCCAGCTTGCCTGAAAGCCGATTTTCATGCGGGCATGAAATCAACTTTCAGAAAAGCACAACTAAATTTAAAAAAGAAAAGGCAGGGGTCAGCCCCTGTCTTCCTTTAATACGATATGTTCCTGATCTTTGAAAATACTGTTTTCCGGAATAAATCCGCGCACCCGCGAAAGCGGATAAACGTTCGTATGTCTTCCGATTACCGTTCCCGGATTTAACACGCTGTTGCAGCCTACCTCCACGCAGTCGCCCAGCATCGCGCCGAATTTTTTCAGACCGGTTTCGATGTTTTCTTCTGCAGATTTGACAACAACCAGAGTCTTGTCGCTTTTTACATTCGAAGTGATGGAACCTGCACCCATATGTGCCTTATAACCTAAAATGCTGTCCCCGACGTAATTATAATGCGGAACCTGCACTTTATTGGACAGAATGACGTTCTTTAACTCGGTAGAATTACCGACAACTGCGCCTTTTCCGATGATTGCGCTGCCTCTGACAAACGCGCAATGTCTGATTTCCGCTTCCTCATCCACGATACAGGGACCGTTTAAGCAGGCAGTCGGCGCAACAGTCGCGCTTTTTGCCACCCAGATATCCTCTCCTCTTTTTTCGAAGCGATCCTCCGGCAGAGCGTTCCCGAGCGCTTTGATGAATTCCTTGATATAGGGCAGAACCTCCCACGGATACTCATACTGCTCCAAAAGCGGTGCAGCGATTGTTTCTTCCAGATTGTACAGGTTTCTGATCTTCATTGCTTCCATCTTCTTTTTCCTCCTGTTTCTGCCGCCTGAATGCGGCGAACGTTTTGCAGAAAAGCCCTAGCCTTCCGCATTTTCTTTCTTTTCTGTCCTTTTTTTTGCTGTTCCTGCTTTTTTGACAGCCGGTGCGGTTTCTTTTTTCTGGTAAAAACCGGCTATCGCATCGAACTGCTGATATAAGATGGACTGATTGTGCAGCTGTTTAACGATATTCGTCCTCCTGCGTACAAAATCATCCAGTTTATCCATATATTCTCCGGATGTAATCGTCCCCTCCGCAACACCGGTCAGCCCCTTTTCCCAGCTGGCAGTCAGCGCGGGGTTTAACAGTGGTCGAATCGAATCTGAAACCACATCGTAAATCATTTCGCCCATCAGCGTCGGCGTGATCGTCTGCGTCTTTTTATTCAACGCCAGATACTCGATCGTGACAAGCTTTTTTAAGATTTCCGCACGCGTCGCAGAGGTTCCGATACCGCTGCCCTTGATCTGTGCCCGCAGCTCTTCGTCCTCAATAAACTGTCCCGCATTTTCCATTGTCAGGATCAGCGAGCCGGAATTATAGCGCTTCGGCGGCGAGGTTTCGCCTTCTTTGATAGAAAGAGAATGCAGCGGAAGCTGTTCTCCTTTTTTCATAGTCTGTAACACCTTTAAAAATGCCTCGTCGCAGGAAAATTCCTCTTCCTCTCCGTTTTTCTCCTCTTTTTCTTCTTTTTTGGAGCTGAAAAAGGATGGGCGGCTGACGCCCAGATACCCTTCCTGCGTCAGCACCTTAAACGAAGCAAAAAAGCGTTCACCCTGCGGCAGCTGCTGCGATTTTACAAGCACCGTCAGCGATACCTTCTGGGAAATCGCCGGCGGATAAAAGATGCTCAGGAAACGTCTTGCAATCACTTCATAAACCTTTGCCGACGCGGGAGACAGACTCCGCAGCGCCGAAAAGCCCTGTCCGGTCGGGATAATCGCATAGTGATCCGTGATCTGTTTGTCGTTGACATAACGGGTTTTTGCAATTTTCTGATAACTATTTTCTTCCAGAATCTGCACTGCGTATGCGCTGACCGGAGCGAAATTGCGAAGTCCGCCGATATTTTTATGGATTTCCTTTGCAACTGCGCTGGATAAAACACGAGCATCCGTTCTCGGATAGGTCGTCAGTTTTTTTTCATAAAGCTCCTGCGCGATTTTGAGCGTTTCATCCGGACTGATCTTAAACATCCGGGAGCAATCATTTTGCAGCTCCGCCAGATTATATAACAGCGGCGGATTTTTCTGTTCTTTCTTTTTTTCACATTTTTCCAGAAAAGCGCCTGAAAATTCGGGGGACATCACACCTTCCGGCAAAATTGCACCCAGCTTTTCCATCAGTGCCTCGGCATCTTTTTTTTCCGAAAATCCGTTTTCTTTATATAAAAGTGGTGAAAGGTTCCAGGCACTTCCCTCTACTGCGCGCCATTCTCCCTCGAACGGTTTTTCCTTTCCGTCGCCCATCGGAATTCCAAAGGCTCCCGTCACACGGTAAAAAGGCGTTTTTACAAACGAACGGATTTCGCGTTCCCGGTTGACGACCATGCCCAATACACAGGTCATTACACGGCCAACTGAAATCACCGCACGGTCGCGGCGCAAGTAGTTTTTGACATGGTTGCCGTATTTTAAAGTCAACGCACGGGAAAAATTGATGCCCATCAGATAATCTTCCTTGGCGCGCAGGTAAGCTGCGTTCGCCAGATTATCATATTCCGACAAATCCTTTGCCTCCCGCACCCCGCGCAGAATCTCTTCCTCCGTCTGAGAATCAATCCAGACCCTGCGGCGCTTTTTTCCGTGAATGTTCGCTTCCTGCTCCACAAGCCGGTAAATATACTCTCCCTCTCTCCCGGAGTCTGTACAGACGTAAATTGTATCGACGTCCGGACGGTTCAACAGCGAGCTGACGATATCGAACTGTTTTTTGACGCCCGAGATCACTTCATATTTAAAAGTTTCCGGGATAAACGGCAGCGTATCGACCGACCATTTTTTATATTTGATATCGTACACTTCCGGATAGCTCATCGTAACCAGATGACCAACGCACCAGGTCACAATCGCCTCTTCCGATTCCAGATAACCATCCCTGCGGCTCATCTGATATTTCAGCGCTTTTGCAAACTCCTGGGCCACACTCGGTTTCTCTGCGATAAATAACTTTTTTGCCATACACCTCTGTCCTGCAAAGCAGCGAAAGGGAGGTAGCTTCTACCTCCCGTCGTTCCCTGCTATATGTCTCTCTTTTATTTCTTTGTGATATATCCCTGTGCTTTGAGCAGCTCTGCGCAAAGCACTGCGCCGCCCGCTGCTCCGCGGACTGTATTGTGGGATAAGCCAACGAACTTCCAGTCGTAAACCGTATCCTCTCTCAGACGGCCGACCGAAATTCCCATGCCGTTTTCATAGTTGACATCCAGCGCAATCTGAGGGCGGTTATCCTCCTCCAGATACTGAATAAACTGTTTGGGCGCGCTGGGAAGCTCCAGTCTCTGCGGCTCGCCGGAAAAATGAACCAGACGGTCGATTAACTCTTCCTTGGTAGGCTTTTTCTTAAACTTCACAAACACAGCTGCAGTATGTCCGTTTAAAACAGGCACACGGATACACTGGCATGTGATAACCGGGCTCTGTGCCGGAACGATCACGCCGTCCTCCACTTTACCCCAAAGACGCAGCGGCTCCTTTTCGCTCTTCTCTTCCTCGCCGCCGATATAAGGGATGATATTTCCCACCATCTCCGGCCAATCTGCAAAGGTCTTGCCTGCGCCGGAAATCGCCTGATAGGTCGTAGCAACCACTTCATAGGGCTCAAACTCTTTCCATGCAGTCAGGACAGGCGCATAGCTCTGAATCGAGCAGTTGGGTTTTACAGCAACGAAGCCTCTCTTGGTACCGATTCTTTTTTTCTGAGATTCGATAACTGCCGCATGCTCCGGATTGATCTCCGGAACCATCATCGGGACATCCGGTGTCCAGCGGTGTGCGGAGTTATTGGAAACAACAGGTGTTTCTGTCTTTGCATAGGCTTCCTCGATCTTTTTGATCTCGTCCTTTGTCATATCGACAGCGCTGAATACAAAATCAACCTGGGATGCTACATGCTCCACATCGTTAACGTTTAATACGATCAGGTTCTTTACCGCTTCCGGCATGGGTGTGTCCATTTTCCATCTGCCGCCGACTGCCTCTTCGTAGGCCTTGCCTGCGGAACGGGGGCTTGCTGCAATGGCAGCCACTTCGAACCAGGGATGATTTTCCAGCAGTGAAATAAACCGCTGACCTACCATGCCAGTTCCACCCAGAATGCCAACTTTCAGCTTCTCACTCATTTTTTCAATTCTCCTCTCCTGTTTTCATCCAGATTGCTCCGGTTGATGGCTGTTGCCTTTCATCCGATTGGAAATTGTGTTTCCATTTCAGATTTATATCAGATAGTATCATATTTTCTACTTTATTGCAATAAAGTAAAAAATATTTTGTCGAATCCGCAGGGCAGCTACGTCATTGCTATGTAACATCGATGCGCAATTGCAGCAGCTTCCGCATATGATAAAGCAGATCATGTCAGGATTAGCCTGCAAAAGAACCCAGTTTCAGGGCAATCCTGCCAGAAAGAAGGGAAAAGCTTATGGACTCTGTCCTTTTAAAAGCACAGGAACTGTCCTATTCCTACCACACCCTAAACGGCGAAACGCCCGCCCTGGATCGGGTTTCCTTCTGCCTTTACCGCAAAGAATTTCTGGCGATTGTCGGTCCCAGCGGCTGCGGCAAATCCACGATTTTGTCCCTGATCGCCGGCTTGCTCACCCCGGGCAGCGGCGGCATCACGTTTTATGGGGAAAATGGTCATCAGCCCGGCATCGGCTACATGCTGCAGCACGATCTTTTATTTGAATGGCGAAACGTCTGGCAAAATGTTACGCTCGGACTGGAAATCGCCCACAAGGATACCGTCAAGAACCTGGAACGCGTTCACAGGATGCTCTCCGACTACGGGCTTCTGGAATTTCAGCATAAAAAGCCGTCTCAGCTTTCCGGCGGCATGCGCCAACGGGCTGCCCTCATCCGCACGATGGCGCTCGAGCCCGATATCCTGTTGCTCGATGAGCCGTTTTCCGCGCTGGATTACCAGACCCGGCTGACCGTTTCCGCCGATATTGCTGCCATGATCCGTAAGGCAGAAAAATCCGTCATCCTCATCACCCACGATCTTGCAGAAGCTATCAGCCTCGCCGATCGCGTTCTCATCCTGTCTGCCCGCCCCGCCCGTGTCAAAGCAGAATTTCCCATTCACCTGACTGCCGCAGACCATTCGCCGCTTGCCGCACGGCGCGCGCCGGAATACGGACAGCTTTTTAATCAGATCTGGGAGGAACTGTCCAATGAAAACAACTGAGCAAACACTGTCCGACCAGCAGCTTTTCCTGCTTGCCCACAGACGCCATCATCATTTCGTCCACTTTGCCCGGATTTTTATGCTGCTTCTTTTCCTGACAGTCTGGGAGTTGTTCGCAGACTTCCATATCATCGACAGCTTCTTTTTCTCCAGTCCTTCCCGTGTCGTCGCCTGCTTTGTCCGCATGGTCTCCGAGCGTTCCCTGTTTACCCATATCGGTATCACGTTGACTGAAACGGTCATCAGTTTTTTTCTCGTCGCCCTCGTTAGCCTTTCCACCGCCACGCTTTTATGGTACAGCCGCCGGTTGTCTGAAATTTTGGAGCCGTTTCTCGTCGTTTTAAACAGTCTCCCGAAATCCGCGCTCGCCCCTCTTTTGATCGTCTGGCTCGGCACCGGCATGGATACGATCATCGCCGCCGGCATTTCCGTCGCCATCTTCGGTGCAATCATCAACCTTTATACCGGATTTTTGCAGGCAGATCCCGAAAAGCTTCTCCTGATCCGAACGCTCGGCGGCACCAGACGGGACTGTTTTTTCAAGGTTGTCCTGCCCGCTTCCATCCCGGTCATTTTAAGCAATATGAAAGTCAATATCGGGCTTTCGTTAGTCGGCGTCGTTATCGGCGAATTTCTCGCTGCCAGACGCGGGCTCGGCTATCTGATCATCTACGGAAGCCAGGTACTGCAGCTGGATATGCTCATTACATCCATCCTGCTTTTGTGTATCATTGCGATGGGGCTTTATCAGCTGCTGCAGTTTGCAGAGCACTGTTATAAGAAAAAAGTGTAGGACTGGGCGTGTGAAAAAATGAGAAATCATTTTTTACACGCTCTTTTAGACTAAAAAATTATAAACGAAGTAGTCTCTAAAAGCGCATTTCCCCCTTACCCCATAAATTTGTTGATTTTCAAATCTATGCAGCTGATTTTATTTTCATCTGTTTGTTGTGGAATTTATAAAGATTGTGTCCCAGTGAAACAAGGTATACTTCAAGTTGAACGGATTTTATCCCTCTTCGCACAATCCGTTTATACCAGCGGTCATTTTTTATAATACCAAAAGTACCTTCTGCCTGGATGGAACGATTCATTCTAAGCAGCGCACCCTGGATACTCTCAAGGTTTTGAATCACTTCCTGATGCATCTTTGTTAGTTCCTGATTGACACGCACGGTACGGTTTCCTTCTCCCTTTTTACATTTTTCTGCGTAAGGACATCCACTGCAGTCTTCGCACTGATAAATTTCCTCTTCCCGTCCATACGCGTTTTCTTTTATTGCCTTACGGTACTGCAAATGGAATCCCTTTCCGTTAGGACACCACATTTTTCCATCTCCGTCGATCTTGAAATTAACTGCCCGGAATGGGTCTTCATGATAGTTTCTGTCGGTGGTTTCTTTCTTAAACATTGGGAATTTCATATATTTTTCCAGCCCATTCTGTTCACAGAAAATATAGTTATTATACGAGCCGTAACCGGCATCTGCTACCGGATATTTGGGGTAGAATCCATAAATATCATGGAACTTATTCATGAGGGGGATGAAACAGTCCATATCTGAACGGTATTGGTTCACATCAACAACCGCTATATACTCATCCGCCACACCGACCTGGACATTATACGCCGGGAGCAGCTGGTCATTTCCCATATAGTCCTTTTTGATTCGCATGAAAGTAGCGGAATGATCAGTCTTGGAATAGCTATTGCGTCCATCTCCACAGATTTGGATCTTTTCTACATATTCATTCAGCTTTGACAGATATTCCTTAAGTTTTTCATAATGGCGCTGCTGGACGGACTTTCGATGTCCTTTACCAGCGACAAACGTTGCTTCATCCAACTGCCAGATTTCTACGTATTTCGATGCGGCTTCCTTTAAGTATTCTGGCGAGTATTCCGTATTAATACGGAACTTTATCCCCGTGTATTGAAGCTCAAGATTAATTTCCTGAAACAGGGAAGTGATCTTCTCAAACAGGCGGTATCTGGATTTTTCAGTCGCTTTCTTCCATACCCAGGAATACTTGTTTGCGTTGGCTTCAAACTTAGAACCGTCAATATATAAATGTTGCAGGTCCGTATGTTCTTTCTCAAAAATTTTTTGATTGATATCACAGAATAGTTTCTCAATAGAATCTCTGAGTATCTCATTGATAAAATATCCAAAAGTCCGATAGGATGGGACTTTATGATCCATCAGATACATGAACCTTAGATTCACTTTGCAGCTGTCTTCCAGCTCACGAAGAGAGACATATCCATTTGTCATAAATCCGAACAGGATTGTTTTCAGCATACTGACCGGGTTATACCGAAGTCTTCCCATCTCATGTTTCGGGATTTCCTTCAGGTATTTCTCCAAATCGATTTCTCCCATAAATCGATCAAATGTCAGCACCGGATCACAGATGTCCAGATAATCTTGAATAAATAGTGGCAAAACTGCCTGTTTTGGATTAGAATAAGTATTAGTTAGATTTTTCATCGCAAGTTAATTCTAACACAAAAAGAGGACCTTGGGGTTTTTTATGAACCCTTGGTCCTTCTTTTTTATAGGCTATGTTTTTTCACAGCCCCTTTTCTATAAGTTAAAACAGGCATCCGGAAGTTCGCTGCTTCAAACAGCGTTCCGGATGCCTGTTGTCTTCTTTTTGCCGCGCACAGCGCTCCCTGTCAGAAAATCTCCTTCAGGAAGTCTCTTTTTGTAGGAAGCGCGTGTTTACTCCGTTTTCTCCTCTTCCGGCAGGATGACGTGCACGGATAATACTCGCTTTTCTTCCATCTCGGTTACTTCCACATGGGTACCTTTATAGTCGAAGTTGTCCCCAACCGCAGGGATTTTCTTTAACTGTTCCATAACCCAGCCGCCTACGGTCGCCGCCTCGGATTCATCCTCCTCATCCATCAGGTCGAAAAGCTTCTTCACGCTCGCCCGTCCGCTGAACTTATATTCGCGCTCAGAAATCTGCACGATCTCCTGAACGACCTCGTCGTGTTCGTCCCAGATTTCGCCCACCAGCTCTTCGAGGATATCCTCCAGCGTGATCAGGCCAACCGTCCCGCCGAATTCATCCAATACGATCGCGATATGCAGTTTCTTTTTCTGAAGCTCCTGCATCAGCTCATCGATCTTCTGGTTTGCTGTCGTAAACAGTGCCGGACGCATCACTTCCCGGATGCTCGTATCCGTCCCGTAAACCCGATTATAAAAATCCTTATGGTACAAAATGCCGACGATATGATCCAATGTTTCTTCATAAACCGGAAGTCTGGAATAGCCGGTATTTGCAAATACTTCTGCAGCTTCCTCCTGGGTACTTTCCACAGGGATTCCTTCCATATCGATCCGTGGGGTCAGAATATCTCCCGCCTCCAGATCGTCAAAGCTCAATGCGCTGCGCAGAAGACTTCCTTCTTCTTTATCAATGCTTCCCTCTTCCTGCGCTTCCTCTACGATCGTAAACAGTTCTTCCGATGTAATACCCTGACTGCCGGACGTTTTAAACAGACAGGACAACAGCTTCTTCCACTGCCCGAACATCCAGTTGATCGGTGTCAGAACGATCCGAAGCCCATTGATCATCGGTGCGGAAAACATAGCGAATTTTTCCGGGGATTCTTTTGCGATGCTCTTTGGCGAAATTTCACCAAAAATCAATACCACAACGGTGATCACCAGTGTGGAAATTCCCGCGCCCATCTCTTCTCCAAGAAGCTTTACAAATAAAATTGTCGCCAGAGAAGAACATCCGATATTGACAATATTGTTACCGATCAGAATCGTCGACAACAGGCTGTCGTAGTTGTCAGAGAGCTGCAGCACCAGTGCTGCCCTCTTGTCTCCCTTTTCTGCCTGATTACGGATCCTGACTCTGTTGATTGCTGAAAAAGCCGTCTCTGTTGCTGAAAAATATCCGGACAGGATGATACAGATAATAATAATCAGCAGCATGACTCCATTACTTCCCATGATATTCTGATCTCCCTTTACTTTGGTTTAAACTTTACTTTAGCAGAAAGAGAGTCATTATGCAATTCTTTTTATCAATTTTCGGATGCCTCAGATATTTTCTGGCTGTCTGTAGCGGACGTGGCGGTTGTATTTACATTTTCTGTGCTGCCGTCTGACTTCGGTGTGTCTGCACTCTCCTCCCGCCGGTCTGCGTCTGCCCCTTTGGATGTGCCCACATTGTCTGTGCTGCTGTCTGACTTCGATGCACCTCCAGCTTCCTGGCGCCGGTCTGCATCTGCCGCAGCTTCGCCCTCGCTTTCCTGGCGCCGGTCTGCTTCTGTCTTTACTTCGCCTACACTTTCCTGGCGCCGCTCTGCTTCTGCCGCAGCTTCCTCCTGACGTTTCCGCTCCGCCTCGGCCGCGATCTGCTCCGGTGCTGGCGGGATGTTGTCTGCGTCCGTTCCGATCTGTTCTGTTTCAGATGTATTGCTTCCAAGGGCAGGCTGCATCGAAAGCGCAAGTCTCACAAGCTCATCTCTGCACTGCTGTTCCTCCTGTGCTTTTACCTGCGCATGCGCCTGATCGTACAAAATTTCTGCTCCGATAATCTGTCCATCTGCCAGACCACAGGACGGTACATAGTAATCGGTTGACCCCGCCTGCTTGCTGCAGATCAGCACTCTTCTGGTCGCATTTGCAGGCTCCCCGCAGGTATAAATAAACCCCCAGTAAGGTTCCACGCCAGGAGCCCAGTCCACCCAGACCGGATAGCCAGAGCAGTCATCCCGGTGAACATGGTAGGATTCTTCTTTGTAACAGCCATCCTCCACGCTATGCACATGGCCATGTGTCCCGGTATAGCAGCCCCCTGCCGTATCGCTCTTTTCCGTGTGCGGCTGGTTGCCGGAAGCATCCACATGATAATGATACTGATAACGGATCGTACCCGGAATCTCTTCCACGCCAATGACGAGCTTCTGATCAATGTTTAAAATTGCTTCCGCCAGCTGGGCAAATGTTGCGTCCTCGTTTGTGGAAACTCCTTTTGTGAGCAATGCGGACGCCAGCTTTTTCTTACCATTACTCACAGATGTAAAAACCTGATTCATATCCTGTTTCAGGCCGTTGTTTAACTCCTCCAGATAGGATTTCAACTCTTCCGTATTCTGTCCGGCAGATACATTCAGATCTCCGAACTGCTTGGCAAATGTCTGCTGCAGCGTCGTCAGGTTCGTCTGCATCCCGTTGTCCAGCTCACCGATTCTCGTAAACAAGCTTTCCACATTTTTGCCAACGCCGTCAACGTTCTCATTCAGGCCGCTCACATTCTCGCTTAAACCGGAAATATTGTTGCCGAGGCCGTTCACATTCTCGTTTAAACCAGAAATATTATTGCCAAGCCCGGTCACGTTTTTGTCCAGTCCGCTTAAATTCTGGTCAACCCGGTTCATTCTGTTTTCCAGAAGGGCGGAAAGCTCCTGCACTCTCGTCTGCAGCTCTGCTGTCAGCGAACCAAAGGCGGCTGTAATCTGCACCATATCGGATTCCAGCATATTTTTTAAATTGCTCTCAACTAAAGCCAGACTTCTGATTGTTTCCTGTCTGCTTTCCTCAACCTCTTTTAACAGCTGCTTTTGCTGCTCGGTCAGCTGGGTCTGTTCCTGTGTCCAGAGTTCCCGGTTCTTCTCCTCTGTTGTGCGAACTTCCTGCACCAGATTTTTCAGGTTCTCATAAGAAGTGTTCAGGCGGTCCTCCAGCTTGGACACGGTCTGGTTGACAGACTGCACCGACTCGTTGATTCTGTTGATCTCCGTTATAGATTCTTTGTGATCGGTATTGTCCTGTTTTTTCTGGGCATCCATTTCCTGCATGATTCTGGAAATTTCTTCCAACGTCTTTGTGACATCTGTATGGATACTCTCCATATCCGTCCGGATTTCATTTACCTTCGTATGGGTCGTTTTTTCCAGATCGGTCACTTTTCCGGTCATCCCGGACGCATTTTCTTCCAGCCTGTGCTGAATCGTTTCTACCTGCAGCAGACTTTCCTCGCGCTGCGCAAGCTGTGCATTGACCTCGTCAAGCTTTTTCTGATTGTCGGCAATATTCTGGTTTAACTGTTCCAGACTCGTTGCCGCCGATTCCATCTCTCCTTTCAGCGCGCTGCTCACACTGTTCTGCATTTCCTCCAGGGAAATGCTCTCGGTCTTTCCCGCCCTCTGCACGGAATAGCCGATTCCTGCACCGAGTAAAATCACGGCAATTGCCGTCATCGCAACGCCCGCTGCAGCTGCCTGTTTTTTCTGGGAATTTCTTTTTCTGCCTTTTTCCTCTGTTTCAGGGCGAAAGGTCTTTTTAGAATTATTTGATTGCATGGGATTTTTCTCCTCCCACAAGACGACGTCCGACGGATGTATCGGAAGGATACGTCGAAAACATCCGGACGAAATGACGTGAACCAACAGGGTAGAATTCAGGCTTGTCCCTCACCCGGTTTGCGCGTCCAAGGAGTGTCTGCTTTTGCATAAACCTCCTGTCTGACAGCAAAATCTGACTGTCTGTTTGATTTTTTAACTCTGGAAACTGTCGTTGAAAAACGAAAATCAATTTCTGAAAACAATAGCATCCCGTCCGGGGATCTTCTATTGTTTGAAAAAGACTGCAGACCCAATCGGCTATCTGCAAAAGAAATGGAACGTTTTCGTTCCGAAAGGATATTGCCTCCTGCTATTTCTGCATGGGGCGAACTTTCCGAGCTCCTGCTCTGTATGTGTCTGGATGATAGCACGAAAAAAGAGAACCCGTCAAGCGGATTCTCCAATTTTATAAATTGATTATAATTGGGATATAAAAATTTAATGAAAGCAAGTGACGCCCAGATTTAAAAAACGATTCGTGCTGGCACGATAGAGCTTTTGGAATCTGGATGTAGCGGTGCATGGGAAAACGCGATTTCTTCAGGAAATCATCGAATTTCCCATGCGCCGTCACATCTGGTGCCGCACAACGCTGTATTCATCTCCGGAACGGTAATAGGGACAGGCATCAAACGTGCTGCTTAAAAATTTCAGCATCTCGTCCTCGTCCAGATCCATTTCGCAGATATAACATTCATAATCCTCGTCATAGCTGTAATAAGCGCACGCTTCACAGTTTGTCATTTTTTCTGACCGCCTTTCCCTTGAAGAAACGCTGCGGAATTTCAAATACGAACACAATTCCAAGCACAATCGCAACCGCCGCCTTGAGGGCAGAAAATCCGCGGGTAGAAGCTTCATCCAGCTGTCCCGTCACCAGGTAATAGCACGTCCAGTATATTCCGGCTCCAGGCACGAGCGGTAAAATACCGCAGATTAAAAAAATCGTCACCGGGCAACGCTCCCGCACGGCAAAAAAACGGGACATCAGAATAACCAGCACTGTCGCCAAAAAGACAACGACCGCTTCCGACCAAAAGCCCGTCCGCATCCACAAAAAAACATAGACCGCCCAGCCGGACGCTCCGATCAGGCCGCAGTAGGGATAATATTTGGAAGGCACGCCAAATAACGCGCCGAACGCAACCGTGCCGATTCCAGCCGCAAGAATCTGAAGCAAATCCGTCACAGCATGACACCTCCCGTCAGATGATGATAAATGCTCAGCACACAGCCGACGCCTGCCGCCACAGACAAAAAAACAAGCACCGCGTCGATCATGCGGACGGTCCCGGAAATGTAATCGCCGTCCGCGATGTCCCGGATTCCGTTCGTAAATGCGAGCCCCGGCACGAGAGGCATGATGGAACCGCTGATCATATGGCTCATATCCATTCCAAACGGCATATGGATAAACAAAAGACTACACACCGTAATAATAATTCCGCCGCCGATATTTTCCACAATTTTAGAGCATCTGCCGTTTAACCAAAGCAAATACAGATACAACAGACACCCGATCACAAAGGCTGCGACACAGTCCTGCCACATTCCGCCGAACATCAGACAAAAACAGCCGCTGCCAAGACCGGACATCAGCACCAGTGTCCTTTTGGAAGCGCCCGGCGCATTTCGGATCTGTTCCAGCTTTTCCCGGATTTCCGGCAGTGTGTATTTTCCCTCTTCTATTTCCCGTGAGAGCTGATTGACCGCCGCAACCCGATGAAGCTGTGCACCGCGAACCGGAATATGCTCCACCCGGGCAAAGCGTTTCTCATGCTCATCTCCGGACGTCAGAAAAATGCCGTTGCTGAGTACAAAGGCGTTTTCTGACTGTACGCCAAAATGATGACAGATCCGGTCGATCGTCTCTTCCACACGGAATATTTCCGCGCCGTTTTCCAGCAAAATATGCCCTGCTGTCATCGCTGCGTCCAGCACATCCCGCTGATCCAGCTTTATTGTCTGTTCCTCCTGTGACATCCTGATCCCCCTACAAAAAGAGTTTCCTATACGATAAAAATGCGCGCCCAGCTGCTACAATCTCAGGCGCGCATCATTATTCATGGCAATAGAAGCCTCATGCACCGTGCATTCTATTGTGTTATTTTACATGTTTTCCAGAAGCTTGTCTACACTTACCAGCTTTACGCACAGAACAAACAGCTCCGTTGCCTGAACCAGCTCGTCGATCGGAGGGAAGGAAGGGGCGATACGGATGTTGGAGTCATGAGGATCCTTTTTATAAGGGTAGGTTGCCCCGGCACCGGTCATGACAACTCCGGCTTCCTTTGCTTTTGCAACGATCGCCTTTGCACAGCCGTCCAGAGCTTCAAAGGAAATAAAATAGCCGCCGTGGGGTTTTGTCCAGGTACCGATCTCCAGATTCCCCAGCTCTCTGTCGAGGATTTCCAGCACTGCTTCAAATTTGGGACGCAGAATCTCTGCATGCTTTTTCATCTGCGTCTCGATGCCGTGGATATCTTTAAAGTAACGCACATGACGCAGCTGATTTAACTTATCGTGACCGATCGTCTGAATCGTCAGATGTGTTCTTAAATCATCCAGGTTTGCCTTGGAAGCAGAAATTGCAGCGACGCCGGAACCGGGGAAGCTGATTTTACTGGTGGAGCTGAATTTATAAACCATATCCGGGTTGCCAGCCTTTTCACACTCGGAAAGCAGCTCCAGGATAACATCCTGAGGCTCGTCATACAGATGATGTACGTTGTAAGCATTGTCCCAGAAAATACGGAAATCCTTTGCCGCAGGCTTTAAGGCAGCGAATCTGCGGACGGTTTCGTCGGAGTAGGTGTAGCCCTGCGGGTTGGAATACTTCGGTACGCACCAGATACCCTTGATGGCTTCATCCTCGCTGACCAACTTTTCCACCAGATCCATATCCGGGCCCTGGGGAGTCATCGGAACATTGATCATCTCTACGCCAAAATATTCTGTAATCGCAAAATGACGATCATAGCCTGGAACCGGGCAAAGGAATTTTACCTTGTCTAACTTATGCCAGGGAGTCATCCCCATAATACCGTGGGTGAAGGCATGGCTCACTACATCGAACATTACATTCAGACTGGAGTTGCCGTAGATAATGATATTATCTGCAGGCACTTCGATCAGTTCTCCCAACAGACGCTTTGCTTCCGGGATGCCATCCATAACACCATAGTTACGGCAATCAATTCCTGCCTCACACTTCAGATCTGTAAAGCTGTCCAGTACATCCATCATACCCATGGAAAGATCCAGCTGCGCTGCGCTCGGTTTACCGCGGGACATATCCAGTTTCAGTCCTTTACCCTGGAACTCCTTATATTGAGCCTCCAGCTGACTCTTTTCCTGCAGTAACTCTTCTTTGCTTCTGTCTTTATAAGCTGTCATGCTTCCTCCCATTCTGCCGCGTAACCGGCCTTTCATTTGCGAGTTTATTTTCTTTTTTACTCTTCCTTACATTATCCACAATTCAGAAATGCTGTCAAGACGAAACTTTTTTCAAAAAAGACTTGCCAAACCGATGAAATATCAGTATAATATCTATTGTTGGAGTTCTGCCGGAATAGCGCAGTTGGTAGCGCAACTGATTCGTAATCAGTAGGTCGAGGGTTCGAGTCCCTTTTCCGGCTTTTCTTTATAGGAATTTTAATTCATGACAATAGAATGCACGCTCTGCGAGCATTCTATTGTTTAAGGCACTGGTATTCCAGTGCCTTTTTGTTTTCCCAATTCACTCGTAGCTGTCTGTAAACAGATTTTATGCTCGCATAAAAATCTGTTTACAGACAGCTACGAGGGGAGCGCTATTTCATGCGCAAAAGAAGCTGCGCAATCTCATACTACGCTTTATTCCAGCTCGAATGCGCCGGTATAAAGCTGATAATACTTTCCTTTCTGCGCGATCAGCTCATCATGGCTGCCGCGCTCGATAATCCGTCCATGCTCGAGAACCATGATCACATCGGAATTCCGAACTGTGGACAGTCTGTGTGCGATAACGAATACGGTTCGTCCGTGCATCAACGCATCCATACCTTTCTGCACAATCGCCTCTGTTCTGGTATCGATCGAAGATGTCGCCTCGTCCATAATCATAACCGGCGGATCTGCAACTGCAGCACGCGCAATCGAAATCAGCTGTCTCTGTCCCTGGGACAGATTCGATCCGTTACCGTCGATTACCGTCTGGTAGCCTTCGGGCAGACGTGTGATGAAATCATGCGCACCCGCAAGCCTTGCAGCCCCGATACACTCTTCATCTGTCGCATCCAGCTTGCCATAGCGGATATTTTCCATGACAGTGCCGGTAAAGAGCACCGTATCCTGCAGAATAATGCCAAGAGAACGGCGCAGATCCGCTTTTTTTATCTTGTTGATATTAATTCCGTCATAACGGATTTTGCCGTCCGCGATATCATAAAACCGGTTGATCAGGTTTGTGATCGTCGTCTTTCCGGCGCCGGTCGCGCCTACAAACGCCACCTTCTGTCCGGGCTCTGCGTACAGACTGACATCATGCAGGACGATTTTATCCGGATTGTAACCAAAATCCACATCCTTCAGGCGCACGTCGCCCGTCAGACGCGTATAGGTCACGCTGCCGTCCGCGCTGTGCGGATGCTTCCATGCCCAGATATCTGTACGCTCGCTGCATTCGACCAGTTCACCATTTTCTTCTTTTGCATTGACCAGGGTTACATAGCCATCGTCCGTCTCCGGCTCTTCATCCAGCAGGCTGAAAATACGATCTGCCCCCGCAAGACCCATGACAACTGAGTTGACCTGATTGGACACCTGTCCGATATTGCCGCAGAACTGTCTTGTCATATTCAAAAAAGGTACGGTAATACTGATGGAAAGTGCCATGCCTGACAAACTCAAGTTCGGTGCGCCGGACAATAACAGCATGCCTCCGGCAAGCGCTACGACAACATAAAGGATATTGCCCATATTCATCAGAATCGGCATCAGCATGTTCGCATAACGGTTTGCCTGACAGGACATTTCAAACAGCTCGTCGTTGACCCGGTCAAAATCCTTTTTTGTCTCGGTCTCATGACTGAACACCTTGACAACCTTCTGTCCGTTCATGATCTCTTCCACAAAGCCCTCTGTCTTGCCGACTGCGATCTGCTGCTTTAAGAAAAAATGTGCCGAGCTGCTGCCGACCTTTTTGGTAACGACAAACATCAGTGCAACGCCACAGAGCACGACCAAAAGCAGCCACATGCTGTAATACAGCATGATGGAAAAAATCGTAACCACGGTGATACAGGAAATCATCAACTGCGGAATACTCTGGGAAATCAGCTGGCGCAGCGTGTCGATATCGTTAGTATAATAGCTCATGATATCGCCGTGGTTATGTGTATCAAAATACTTGATCGGCAAATCCTGCATACGATTGAACATCTTTTCCCGCATCTTCTTCAGAGATCCCTGTGTGATAATCGCCATTCCATAGGAATACGCATAGCCTGCTGCCAGAGACAGCGCATACAGTACAACCAGGATGAGGACCAGTCTGGTCACCGTCGGCGCTGCCGCCGCCCAGTCCTTCGTCTGCCAGTACTGCTCGACCACTGCGATGATATTCTGCTGAAAAATAGCGGGAATCGAGCTGATCAGCGCATTCAGTATGATGCAGACCAAAACTAACGGCAGAAGTACCGGATAAAACTCGAACAGCATCCTGATCAGACGCTTCATCGTTCCTTTTTTCGCCTGTCCCTTATTTTTCATCAGAATCACCTCCCTTGTTCTGGGAAGTATATACTTCCCGGTAAATCTCGCTCGTCTTGAGAAGCTCTTCATGGGTGCCGATATTGCAGATCGTACCGCCGTCCATGACCAGAATCCGATCCGCATCCTGCACGGAGGAAATTCTCTGTGCGATGATGATCTTGGTCGTTTCCGGAATGTACTCACGCAGCGCCTTGCGGATCTGTGCGTCCGTCTTGGTATCCACCGCACTGGTCGAATCGTCGAGAATCAGGATCTTCGGCTTCTTTAACAGCGCTCTTGCGATACAAAGTCTCTGCTTCTGACCGCCGGACACATTGCTGCCTCCCTGTTCGATATGCGTATCGTATTGATCCGGGAACTGCATGATAAATTCATCCGCCTGCGCCAGACGGCATGCTTCCTTTAATTCCTCATCCGTCGCGTTCTGGTTGCCCCAGCGCAGGTTTTCCTTGATCGTTCCGGAAAACAGAATATTTTTCTGTAATACAACTGCTACCTGGTTGCGCAGCGCTTCCAGATCATATTCTCTGACGTCTTTTCCGCCAACCTTTACAACGCCCTCTGTCGCGTCATAAAGTCTGGAAATCAGTTGGATCAGGGAAGACTTCGAAGAACCGGTGCCACCGATAATTCCAATCGTCTCCCCGGAACGGATATGCAGATCGATATCGGCAAGCGCCATCTTCTCCGCCTGCAGAGAATATTTGAAGCTGACATGGTCGAAATCGATCGAACCATCTGCCACTTCCTCCACCGGGTCTGCAGGACTTGCCAGCGTACTGTCCTCTTTTAACACTTCCACGATTCGCTGTGCGGATTCCGCAGCCATCGTCACCATGACAAATACCATCGAGAACATCATCAGGCTATTTAATATCTGGAAGCTGTATACTAAAAGGGCAGAAAACTGTCCGACGTCCAGATCCAGACCGCCGCTCGTGATGATCGTATAAGAACCAAAGGACAGGACAAAAATCATAACCACATACAGGCAGAACTGCATCAGAGGGCTGTTGATCGCCAGAATCTTCTCCGCGCGGGTGAAATCCTGACAAACCTCTTCTGCCGCATGATGGAATTTTTCTTTTTCGTACTCTTCGCGCACAAAGGATTTTACCACGCGCATGCCCTTGACATTTTCCTGAATCGAATTGTTCAGAGCGTCGTACTTACGGAATACCCGTTTAAACAGCGGGCCTACCTTATGGATCACGGCAAACAGTCCGATCCCCAGAATCGGGATGACCACCAGGAAGATCAGCGCCATCTTTCCGCCCATAATAAACGCCATCGTAAAGGAAAAGATCAACATCAGCGGGCTGCGGATCGCAAGTCGGATCAGCATCATAAATGCCAGCTGGACGTTCATAACGTCCGTCGTCATTCTCGTCACTAAAGACGAGGTAGAAAATTTGTCGATGTTTTCAAAGGAAAAATCCTGAATCCGGTAAAACATATCCTTGCGCAGGTTTTTGGCGAATCCGCAGGACGCGGACGCGCAGACCGAACCGGCTCCGGCTCCGAATACGAGGGACATAAGCGCCATCACCACCAGAATCAGACCATACCGTGAAATGACGCCCATACCGCTTCCGGCTTTGATTTCATTGACCAGCTGAGCGACTACAAACGGGATGATACATTCCATGACCACTTCCAGAGATACCAGAATCGGTGTCAGGATCGAATCGCGCTTGTATTCCCTGATCGACTTCATCAGTTCTTTTATCATACTTTTTACGTTTGTCTCCTTTCATCTGTGAAATTGCCCGTTCAAACGAGCTTTGTATCCACCTTTTGCCCCGGCAGGCTATGTATACGCTCAAGCCGGTGCGTAAAGAGGAAAAAAAGCGGCGGGCGATAAGGCTCGCACGCCGACTTTTTCTGCTCTATGCAGATATGGAATAATTATACATGGATTTTCTTGTAAGTCAAGTCCCGGACTCCAGATGTACATCCATCTGCGGATACGGAATGCGGATGCCCGCTTCATCGAAGCCGTATTTGATATCCTCCAGCATCGTATAGCGCGCCTGCCAGTAGTTTTCCTTCTTCGCCCAGAATTTCACAACAAGGACAACACTGCTGTCTGCCAGTTCGTCTACGTTGACTGTGATCTCCCGCTCTGGAAGCACATACGGGTTTTTCTTCGCAATTTCCTGCACTGCTTTCCGTGCGCTGCGGATATCAGAATCATACGAAATTCCGACTTTCAAATCCACACGCCGTTCCGCCTCATCCGTCACGTTCGTCAGGCTGCTGTTTGCGAGGTTTCCGTTCGGGATCAGAATAATCTGATTGTCATAGGTTGCAAGCTTCGTATAAAAGACAGATATCTGCTGAACAATCCCTTCGTTACCGCCCCCTTCGATGATATAATCTCCGACATGGAACGGCTTCAGCATCATAATCAGGATTCCGCCAATGCAGTTACTTAAGCTTCCCTGGATCGCCAGACCGATCGTTACGCCGACCGAACCGATCACCGTCGCAATGCTTGCTGCCTCCACACCAAACAGCTGCAGAATCATGAACACCAGAATCGTATACGAAACAAACTTAATCGAGGAGTCCAGAAACTGCGCCGCTTCCTCCGACGCGCTGGAACGCTCCATCGCCCGTCTGAAAAAATGCCGGATCATCGCAATCAGTCTGCTGCCGATCGCAAACAGGATGAGCGCCAGCACCGTGCGGACGCCCAGCCCCAGAAGCTTGTCCGGCAGCTCGTTTAAGTAGCGTTCCAGCAGGCTCAGCTGTTTTTCCATATCCTTTAAGGATTCGTCCGACGCGAGGCTTTCTATCTCCTCGCCTGTCTGCGTCACAGAGGATGTCAAAAATGCTGCGCCGGACATCAGCACCTTCCTCATGCTTTGGTTCCTTTCGTCACTTTCGCGGAAGAGGCAGACTTCTTAGCTGCAGACGCAGGCTTCTTAGCCGTCGGCTCTTTCGGTGCGACAGCCTTCGCGGTCGCTGTCTTTTTGCGGGTCGTGCGGCGTGCCGGCTTTTCTTTTTCTTTTCCCTCAAGAATCGCGCTTTCCGCCTGCTCTGCCTTTTCGGTCATCTCTTCCTTCAGGGTTTTCTTTTTCATAGCAGCTGCTTTCTTCGCAGCCTCTTCCACCGCTTTTTTGGCAGCAGCCGTTTTTCTTACGACCTCTTCTGCTGCCTGCCTTGCCACCGCTTCCTTTTCAGCTGCCTCTTCGGCAGCTTTTCTCGCAGCTTCTTCCTTCTTTGCAGCCTCCTCCGCTGCTTTTTTAGCGATTGCTTCTTTTTTCGCAGCTTCCTCTGTAGCTTTTCTCACAGCCTCTTCCGCCGCTTTTTGGGCAGCCTCGGCGATCTTTCTGCGCTCTTCTTTTTCTTCGTCCGTGTAAGGCGTATAGGCAAAAATGCTCACAGACAGCGGCGCCTGATGCATCAGGATCGAATTTTCCCTGCCGTCGGATGCGATTTCTTCCGCTTCCAGTACATAGGAGTTAATTCTTCCTTTTCCGCCAAAGGCGATATCGTCAGAGTTTAAAACTTCCGTATATTTTCCTTCAAAAGGTACACCCACCCGATACTCCGGTCTGTCCACATTTGCAAAGTTCAGGCATACCAAAAGCGTCTCTTCCTCTTTGTCGCTCTTTCTCAGATAGGAAAGCGTGCATTCGTTTGCATCAATGCAGTCAATCCATTCGAAGCCGTCCCAGCTGTCGTCTTCCGCATACAGCGCAGGGTTTTTACGATACAGCTCGTTTAACCGCTTCACAAACCGGCGTATTTGCTCATGATAATCGTATTTTAACAGTTCCCATTCCACGCCCCGCTCTTCGTTCCACTCGTCGTACTCTGCGATATCCTGTCCCATAAACAAAAGCTTCTTGCCCGGATGTGTCATCATATAACCGTAGCCTGCGCGCAGGTTCGCGAATTTGTCCGCTTCCTCTCCCGGCATCTTGCTAAGCATCGACGCTTTGCCGTGAACGACCTCGTCATGGGATAACACGAGCATGAACTTTTCGGAATACGCATAAACCATCGAAAACGTCAGATCGTTGTGATGATACGCACGGAAATATGGGTCATACTGCATGTAATCGAGAAAATCGTTCATCCAGCCCATATTCCATTTCATCGTAAAGCCAAGACCACCATCGTTTAAATCGCCCGTCACCTTCGGCCATGCTGTGGATTCCTCCGCGATCGTAACCGCGCCCCTGCCGCGTTTTTGAATCATGCTGTTTGTATGCTTTAAAAATTCGATCGCTTCCAGATTTTCATTGCCGCCGTACATGTTGGCAATCCATTCGCCATCCTGCTTTCCGTAATCGAGATACAGCATTGAAGCGACCGCGTCCATCCGGATTCCGTCTGCATGGAACTGCTCCACCCAGTAAAGCGCATTGGCAATCAGGTAGTTGCTTACCTGCGGTCTGCCGTAATTATAGATCAGCGTTCCCCAATGCGGATGCGCCCCCTGTCTCGGGTCTTTGTGCTCATACAGGCATGTCCCGTCGAACCCGGACAGTCCATAAGCATCTCTCGGAAAATGGGCCGGAACCCAGTCCAGAATCACGCCGATTCCTGCTTTGTGCAGCTCGTTGACAAAATACATAAAATCCTGTGGTGTGCCATAACGTGCAGTCGGCGCATAATAGCCGATGACCTGATAGCCCCAGGATCCATCCAGCGGGTGCTCCATAACCGGCATCAGCTCCACATGGGTATAGCCCATTTCCTTCACATAGGAAATAACCTTCGGTGCAAACTCCCGATAGTTATAATATCTGCGGCCATCCTCGGGCTTTGCAAAGGAGCCCAGATACATTTCATAAACGCTCATCGGCTCTTTTTCAGGACAGCTTTTTTCTCGTGCCAAGATCCATGCTTCATCTTCCCAGGCAAAGCCATCGATGTTGCGAACAACAGATGCCGTGTCCGGGCGGAGCTGTTGTCCAAACGCATAGGGATCTGCCTTCAGGTAAGTCAGACCGCCCTTTAATTTCAGCTCAAACTTATAATTCTCGCCCTCTCTAACTCCGGGGATAAAAATTTCAAAAATACCGGAATCCCACAGGCGGCGCATCTGATGTCTGCGTCCATCCCAATGGTTAAAATCTCCCACAACACTGACCCGCAGCGCATTCGGTGCCCAGACTGCAAAATGTACGCCCTTGGTTTTGTCGATGGTCATCATATGCGCACCAAGGATACGGTAAGCTTCATAATGGATTCCTGCCGCAAACCGCGCCGTATCCTCTTTGGTAATGACCGGAGCAAACCGATAGGGATCTTCAAATTCTTCTGTTGTGCCATCTTCCAAAGAAGCCTTTAATGTATAGCTTCCGATTTCCTTACCGCCAACCAGTGCGGCATAATAGCCAGCCTCGTCCGCCTGCTCCATTTCCACGGTCTTTTGACCGGGCAGCTTCAGTTCCATCGAAACAGCGCCCGGATAAAATGCCTGCACCACCGTCGCATTGCCTTCCCGGTGCGGTCCCAAAAGCCGGTGCGGATCGTCCTCCTCAGAATAAATAATTGCCTCTATTTCAGGCCAGTTCATCAGCCTATACAGTTTTTCGTTCATTCGATACCCTCCTGCCGGACGCTTTTGCCGCGCTCCTCTTATTTTTATTTTACCCTTCCCGGGCACAATAGGCAAGGGAAAAAGTCTATTTACAAAAGGCCCCGGAGACTGGCACCATACTGCCTTTCTCCGGGGTCTGTGAGTCTCCGTTACAGAACGCCTGCGTTTTACTTCACCACCCGTACGCGGAACACGCCATCGATCGTCTTTAACTGATTGACAATACTGCCGCTTACGTGGGACTCCAGGTCAACCATCGTATATGCAACATCGCCTTTGGATTTGTTCATCATATTTGCGATGTTTAAGTTGTTCCAGCCGAGGACGGAGGAGAACTTCGCGATCATGTTTGCGATATTCTTATGGAAAATCACGACTCTACTTTCTGCCGTGCACACACCCATATCGCAGTCCGGGAAGTTGACGCTGTGGAGAATATTTCCGTTTTCGAGATATTCCTGCAGCTGTCTGACTGCCATAACCGCACAGTTTTCTTCCGACTCCTCGGTCGAAGCGCCCAGATGCGGGATGACGATGCAGCCCGGCTTTCCTGCCGTGACCGGATTCGGGAAATCCGAAACGTAGCGGCGGATTTTTCCGGCGGTAATTCCGTCTAACACAGCTTCTTCATCCACCAGCAGATCTCTTGCAAAGTTTAACAAAATCACGCCGTCCTTCATCCGGGAGATAGCTTCTGCGCTGATCATATTTTTTGTGCTGTCCATCAGCGGCACATGGATTGTGATATAATCGCACTGCTCATAGATTTCATTGACATCCAGCACATGTCTGACGTCGCGGCTTAACTTCCACGCCGCATCGACCGATACATACGGATCATAGCCGAGCACTTCCATTCCGAGATGACGCGCCACATTAGCAACCTTGACGCCGATCGCGCCCAGTCCGATGATACCAAGGCGTTTGCCCATCACCTCTGTACCGGCAAACTTCTTCTTCGCTTTCTCCGCATCCTTCGCAATATTTTCATCTTCCTGATTTTCTTTCACCCAGTTGATGCCCGATACGACGTCACGGCTTGCTAAAAGCATTCCGGCAATGACCAGCTCTTTTACGCCGTTTGCGTTTGCACCCGGTGTATTGAACACGACGATACCCTTTTCCGCGCATTTCTCCAGCGGGATATTGTTGACGCCGGCTCCTGCTCTTGCAACTGCTAAAAGTCCATCCGGCAGCTCCATCTCATGCATCGATGCGCTTCGAACCAGGATGCCTTCTGCTTCTGTAATTTCGTCTGTTTTAATATAATTTTTCGAAAAATTATCGAGTCCGACCTGTGCGATCGGATTCATGCAATAATAATTTCTCATTGAAACCTCCCACTCTGCTTACTGATTCTGCGCTTCAAACTCTTTCATAAAGGCAACCAGCTTTTCCACGCCCTCCATCGGCATTGCATTGTAAATGCTTGCGCGCATGCCGCCGACGCTTCTGTGTCCCTTTAAGTTCTCCAGACCGTTTTTCTTTGCCTCTGCAACAAATTTTGCATCCAGATCGGCATTGCCTGTGATAAACGGAACGTTCATCAACGAACGGTCTTCCTTGCGGACGGTGCCTTTGAACAGCTTGCTTTCATCCAGGAAATCATACAGAATTTTCGCTTTTTTCTCGTTGTATTCTTTCATTGCTTCCAGGCCGCCACGCTTTTGCAGCCACTTAAATACTTTGCCGCAGATGTAAATTCCGTATGCCGGAGGCGTGTTGTAAAGGGATTTCGCATCCGCATGAATTTTATATTTTAACATGGTGGGCGTGCCGGGCAGCACATCTTCTGTAATCAGGTCTTCCCGGATAATTGCGATAACTACGCCGGCAGGTCCAATATTCTTCTGAACGCCACCGTAAATCATGCCATATTTGGTCACATCAACCGGCTCGGATAAGAAGCAGGAGGAAACATCCGCAACAAGGGGTTTTCCCTTTGTATTCGGAAGCGTTTTGAATTTGGTTCCGTAAATGGTGTTATTTTCACAAATATATACATAATCCGCGTCCGGGTCGATCGGCAGATCGGAGCAGTCCGGAATATAGGAAAAGGTCTGATCCTCGGAGGATGCAACCGCATTTGCCTTTCCGTAAATGGAAGCCTCTTTCCATGCCTTTTTCGCCCACTGTCCGGTTATGATGTAATCCGCTACGCGGTTTTTCATCAGGTTCATCGGAATCATCGCAAACTGCTGGCTTGCGCCACCCTGTAAAAACAGCACTTTATAGTTATCGGGGATTCCCATCAGCTGACGTAAATCAGCCTCCGCCTCATCGATGATTTTCTGATAGGTACCGGAACGATGGCTCATCTCCATAACTGACATTCCACAGCCTCTGTAATCAAGCATTTCGTCTGCTGCTTCCTGCAGCACTTCTTCCGGCAAGACAGCCGGGCCTGCACTGAAATTGTACACTCTGGACATTTTTACCTCTCATTCCGCCGCCTGTGCGGCACTTGAATTTTCTAAAAAGCCGATCTGCCCGTTCTTATCAAACATGTGTTTTCGTGACACGGACATTTGGATCAAAAAAAAATGATATCGAATACCGCTCATGCCTGAATAAAAATACGGATACCGACCTTTCGGTCTATTGTACCCGTATTTTTCGCTTTAGTCAACTACTACGTTAATTTATTTGCTTGCAAGGTCATCCCCATCGAAAACCTCGCTGATCGCTGCACCCGCTGGAACCATCGGAAATACCTTATCGTCTTCAGGAATTCTGCAGTCGATGACAACCGGTTTCTGAAGTGCGATTGCCTTTTCAATTGCCGGAGCAACCTCCTCCTTCGCGATGACGCGGATTGCCGCGCATCCCAATCCTTCTGCTACCTTGCAGTAATCCACTGCATCCTCCAGAACCGTCTGGGAATAGCGTTTTCCATAAAAGAGCGTCTGCCACTGGCGCACCATGCCCAGAACATGATTGTTGATGATGATCTGGATGATCGGAATCTGATATCTGCTGGCTGTCGCAAGCTCGATCAGGTTCATACGGAAGCATCCGTCTCCGCCGATATTAACGCAGATTTTATCCGGGCAGCCTGTTTTCGCGCCGATGCATGCCCCGATACCGTAGCCCATCGTGCCAAGACCGCCGGAGGACAAAAACGTGCGGGGCTTCGTATAATGATAATACTGTGCCGCCCACATCTGATGCTGTCCGACGTCGGTTGTGATAATTGCATTGCCTTTCGTAATGCGGTCTAATTCTTCTATAATATAAGGGCAGCTCAACTGGCTGTCGTCATATTTGAGCGGATACTTTTCTTTTAATTCCAGAATATGCGCTGTCCACTCCGGATGATGCATCTGTTCCATCCGTGCGATCAGCTTTGTCAAAATATCCTTCAGATCTCCGACAATGGACACGTCCGCATGGATATTTTTATTGATCTCAGCAGCATCAATATCGATATGCAGGATCTTTGCATTCTTTGCAAATAAGGATGCGTTGCCGATGACACGGTCAGAAAATCTCGCGCCCAGTGCAACCAAAAGGTCACACTCGCTCACTCCGAGGTTGGAGGTCTTTGTGCCGTGCATACCGATCATACCGGTATAGAGCGGATCGTAACCGTCATACGCCCCCTTTCCCATCAGGGTGTCACAGACCGGAGAATCCAGCTTTTTGGCAAAGGCACGCACCTCTTCTGAAGCGCCAGAAAGAATTGCTCCGCCGCCCAGATAAATATAGGGTTTTTTCGCCTTGGAAATCACTTCCAGCGCGGCATCTAAATCTTCCTGCGTGTAATGTCCGGCACGTTCAACCGATTCCGGCTTTTTGGGTGTATATTCGCAGCTCGCTGCCGTTACATCTTTGGTGATATCTACCAGCACCGGTCCGGGTCTGCCGGATTTTGCAATGTGAAATGCCTTGCGCAGCGTGTCTGCCAGAATATTGACATCTTTTACAATGTAACCGTGTTTGGTGATCGGCATCGTCACGCCTGCGATATCGACCTCCTGGAAGGAATCTTTTCCCAGAAGCGGCAGCGTTACATTACAGGTAATCGCTACCATCGGAACGGAATCCATGTACGCGGTCGCAATGCCGGTAACCAGATTCGTCGCGCCGGGACCACTGGTCGCCATACACACACCGACTTTTCCGGTTGCACGCGCATAGCCATCTGCTGCATGTGCAGCACCCTGTTCATGAGATGTCAGCACATGGAAAATCTCATCGCTATGCTTGTATAACGCATCATATACATTCAAAATGGAGCCGCCCGGATATCCGAACACAACATCCACGCCCTGTTCTTTTAAACACTCTATGACGATTTCAGCACCTGTACGAACCATATCGTCCTCCCCCTTTTTATCTTTATTTCTTAATTTCAAGTACAGCGCCTCTGTTTCCGCTGGTTACCATTTCCCGGTAACGTGCCAGATATCCGGTGGTTACCTTCGGCTCTCTGGGCTGCCATTTTGCCCTTCTCTCTGCCAGCACTTCATCAGAGACCTTCATATCCAGACGATTTTCCGGAATATTGATGCTGATGATATCGCCCTCTTCTACCAGTGCGATGGGACCGCCGACAGCAGCCTCCGGGGAAACATGACCGATCGACGCACCTCTGGATGCACCGGAGAAACGACCGTCCGTAATCAGCGCAACACTGGAACCAAGACCCATACCTGCGATTGCAGAAGTCGGATTCAGCATTTCTCTCATGCCGGGGCCGCCTTTGGGTCCCTCGTAACGGATCACAACGACATCGCCGGGAACAATCTTGCCGCCCTTGATCGCAGCAATCGCGTCCTCCTCGCAGTCAAATACCCTTGCAGGGCCTTCATGAACCATCATTTCCGGTACAACAGCGCTTCTCTTTACAACACCGGTATCCGGAGCCAGGTTGCCTTTGAGTACAGCGATACCGCCTGTCTCAGAATAGGGATTTTCAATCGGACGAATCACTTCGGGATTGCGGTTTACACAGGCTTCGATATTTTCGCCGACGGTCTTTCCGGTTACCGTCATCAGGTCTGTCTTTAACAGTCCCTTCTTATTTAATTCATTCATAACTGCGTATACGCCGCCAGCCTCATTTAAGTCTTCAATGTAGGTCGGACCTGCAGGTGCCAGATGACACAGGTTCGGTGTATGGGAAGAAATTTCATTTGCGATTTCCATGTTCAGCTCTACGCCTGCCTCATGCGCGATTGCAGGCAGATGCAGCATGGAGTTTGTAGAACAGCCGAGCGCCATATCGACGGTCAGGGCGTTTAAGAACGCATCCTTTGTCATGATGTCGCGGGGCTTGATATCCTTGCGAACCAGCTCCATAATCTGCATACCGGCATGCTTTGCCAGCTGGATACGTGCAGAATATACTGCCGGAATTGTGCCGTTGCCCTTTAAGCCCATGCCCAGCGCCTCTGTCAGACAGTTCATGGAGTTTGCGGTGTACATACCGGAACAGGAACCGCAGGTCGGACATACTTTTTCTTCGTATTCCTGCAGCTCTCCCAGCGACATGGTGCCTGCTGCCACGGAGCCTACTGCTTCAAACATAGAAGATAAGCTTCTCTTTCTGCCGTGCAGATGTCCTGCCAGCATTGGACCGCCGGAAACAAAAATCGTCGGGATATTCAGTCTTGCCGCTGCCATCAAAAGACCGGGCACATTTTTATCACAGTTAGGGATACATACCAGACCATCGAACTGATGTGCCATCGCCATACACTCGGTGCTGTCGCAGATCAGGTCTCTGGTTACGAGGGAATATTTCATGCCGACATGTCCCATCGCGATACCATCGCAGACTGCGATTGCCGGGAATACAACCGGGGTGCCTCCAGCCATCGCAACGCCGAGCTTGACCGCTTCTGTAATTTTATCCAGGTTCATATGTCCGGGCACGATTTCGTTATAGGAGTTTACAATACCGATCAGCGGTCTGTTCTTTTCCTCCTCTGTCATGCCCAGAGCATTCATCAGACTTCTGTGGGGTGCCTGCTGGACGCCTTTTGTTACATTATCACTTCTCATTTGTTCGTTCCTCACATTCTGTTATCAAAAATTAAATCCGCTCTGCAAGCAGATCGCCCATCTTGCTGCATCCAACCAGTGTACACCCCTCGGACATAATATCTCCGGTGCGGTAGCCCTCTGCCAGAACCTTGCGAACCGCTTCTTCCACTGCTTCTGCCTCTTTATCCAAATCAAATGTGTAACGCAGCATCATGGCAGCGCTCAGCACAGTTGCAATGGGATTTGCGAGATCTTTGCCCGCGATATCCGGCGCACTGCCGTGACTGGGCTCATATAAGCCGAACTTTGTATCGTTTAAGCTTGCGGAGGACAGCATACCGATCGAGCCGGTCACCATGCTCGCTTCATCCGAAAGAATATCGCCGAACATATTTTCGGTCAGGATCACATCGAACTGCGCCGGATCCTTGACCAGCTGCATCGCACAGTTGTCCACGAGCATATGAGACAGCTCCACATCAGGATAATCCTTTGCCACCTCTTCCACCACGCTTCTCCACAGTCTCGAGGAATCCAGCACGTTTGCCTTGTCCACGCTCGTCACTTTGCCTTTTCTCTTGCGCGCTACATCAAACGCTTTGATCGCGATTCGGCGGATTTCCTCTTCGGTGTAGGTCAGGGTATCGACTGCCTTGCGTACGCCGTTTTCTGTCGTCGTATGGCGCTCGCCAAAATACAGACCACCGGTCAGCTCTCTCATAATCAGCATGTCAAAGCCTGCCTTGCTGATTTCTTCTTTTAACGGGCACGCGCCTGCAAGCTGCGGATACAAATAAGCCGGTCTTAAATTTGCAAATAAGTTGAGTGCTTTGCGGATCTTCAACAGACCTGCTTCCGGACGCTTTTCCGGAGGGAGCTTGTACCAGGGGGAGGTGTTGGTATCTCCGCCGATGGAACCCATCAGAACCGCATCTGCCGCCTTCGCTGTCGCAATCGCCTCATCTGTCAGCGGTACGCCGTGCACATCAATCGATGCACCGCCCATCAAAATCTCCTTGCGTTCTATTTCATGGCCGAATTTCTTCGCCACCTGATCCAGTACTTTATTCGCCTGTGCTACAATTTCCGGTCCGATTCCATCGCCCGGAATGCATGCAATCTGTAATTTCATCGAGCTGTTCCTCCAATACTGCGCCCAATTGTAATTGAGCTGTTCTTTCTAAGTTTAACGTAACACTGTATATTTTTCAATACAAACAGGAAAAAAGCCATATCGGTTTGATATGGCTTTTATAACTTGAGGGAATGAATTTCGTGTTTTCCATTCTTTTCTGATATAGGTTTACTGCTTTCGTGCGGCGGTTTTCTCGCCAGGCGTTTTCTCATCATGATACAGCATCCACGAAGTCACGAAGCTGACCACAAACGCCACCCCGATCACAAGGGTATATTGCAGCGTATCATCCGTCGTAATCAGATATCCAAACAGTCCGGTTACGCCATAAGCTGTCGCTCCAATTCCTGTCCATCCGGCAATCAGTGCACCGCAGGCCCCTCCGATCATTCCTGCCACAAACGGTTTTATGTAACGGATATTGACACCGAAAATTGCAGGCTCGGTGATACCTAAAAATGCGGACAGTGAAGCCGGCAGTGCAAGGGCTTTTACCTTGCTGTTTTTGGTTTTTAATGCCAGAGCAAGCGCCGCTGCGCCCTGACCGACATTGGCTGCCGTCGCAATCGGCATCCACGTATTGAAACCACTGTTTGAAATCAGTCCCGCTTCCAGCGCGCTATACATATGATGTACGCCCGCTACAACCGTCGGCGCATAGACCGCGCCGCACAGTGCCGCACCGATTCCAAAGGGAAGCGTAATCAGCCACTGAGCGCCTTCCAGTACGCCGTTTTCCACCCAGGAAAAAACAGGTCCGAAAATTGTCAAGGTCAAATACCCCGTTACAAGAACCGTCACAAGCGGCGTCACAAACAGGTCGATCATTTCCGGAACGATCTTGTGCAGTTTCTTTTCCAGCATGCTCATAAACCATACTGCGATCACAACCGGAATGACATGTCCCTGATAGCCGACAAGCTCGATCTGATATAACCCAAACCATGCGTTCAATTTGGGAATACTTTCTGCATCTACAACACTCCATGCATTCATCAAATCCGGATGAATCATGATCATACCGATAACTGCACCAAGATACAGATTTCCGCCAAATACCTTTGCCGCGCTGATGGCGATCAGGATCGGCAGAAAAACAAATGCCGCATTGGAGAACAGGTGAAGGATCGTATAGGTACCGGACTGCTCCATTGCAGGATAAACCTCACAAAGTCCTTCCAGAATCCCCACCAGCAGACCGCTCGCTACGATCGCCGGAATGATCGGAATAAATACATCTCCCAGTGTCTTTACTGCACGCCTCCAAAAACTCATCTTTGTGCCTGCTGCCTGTCGAACCTCTTCTGTGGAGGCTGCGCTGATGCCCGCGATCTGGATAAATTCATCGTAAACCTTGTTGACCGTTCCCGTCCCGAAAATAATCTGCAGCTGTCCTGGCACAAAAAAGACGCCCTTCACTCCGTCGATTGCTTCGATTGCTTCCTTGCTGCATTTGTCATTGTCTCCGATGACCAGACGCAGCCGCGTCGCACAGTGCGCAGCGCTGATGATATTTTTCCTGCCTCCTATGTTGTCACAGATCTGCTGTGCTGTTTTCCTGTAATCCATGGTACCCTCCGCCCTCTGTTTTCACGACATTTTGTAAATTCACGTTTTCGCCAAAAAGAGTATACATCTTTTCAGGCAACTTATACAAGCAGCTCCGACAATCCTTTTTTAGATTGCCGGAGCTGTCTCTACGTCTTTATAAAATTGAAATCACTCCTCTTCGTCTACAGATTTTGTTTCTGCAACTGTTTCTTCCAAAGTGCTTCGCGCAACATTCTCCCGGATTTTGATATCGCCGTTTTCTGCGGATACCCGGATGACAGCACTGCCGGGTGCCTGTTTTCTGTACTCTGCTGCGTCTCCGTTCTCATTTTCCATCATCTCATATCCCGAAAAATGAATTTCACCATATTCTGTGTAGAGATCATATCCATATGCATCCGCCTTCTGCATTTCGTATATGTTCGTATCCCCGTAACTGTTTTTTACGTCCAGCGTGCCCTGCGTTCCTGCAAAAACAGTTACCGAACCATTCTCCGCTTCCAAAGACGCCTGTGTGCTTTCGATACAGCCAATGTTCAGATCTCCATACAGACCGGTGATCTCTACCTTATTACCGGTCAGATTTCCGGTCTTGATGTCACCGTCTTCGTCGTAAATACTCAGGTCAATTCCGTTCCAGTCCTCCATTTTAATCTCACCATAGCTCGTCTTTACAGAAAGCTTCTCTGCAGAAAGATTCGCTGCAAGATCGATATCCCACGGTGCATCGACCGAAACCTCTTTCAGCCTGGCACCCTTCGGCACTGTGATTTTCACATAAGGATCATCCTGCCGCCGTTCTCCTTCTTCTCCCCAGAGCCGGAAATACCACCGATTTCCTTCCTGCGTTTCTCCGAAATCGCCTTCTTTCACTATGAGTGTTCCATTCTCCACCTGACACACCGGTTCTTCCCGATCGCCTGCCAGAAGATATTCAACACTATAAGAATCGCCTTCCTCCAAAGAAAACTCTCCGGATTTCAGATCCACCTCAATTTTTTCAAACGCTGCCAGCTGCTTCTGTCCGGCATAATCCTGTACCGTCTCCGGGCAGGCTGTTGTCTCTTTCAAATGAATTCCTTCGTTATCCAGATAAAACACCGGGCTTCCTCCCATCGCAATCCCAATGCCAATACAGATGCCGCCTGCTGCCAACAGACCTGTCGAGATCAGAAGCGTCTTTTTCAATGTTTTATTTTTCATCGCTGTCCGTCTCCTTTCTCTCCAGCAGGTGAAATCCGTTGCTGTCCGTTTCAGCAGCAGATGTGCCCGTCATCTGTTCGCCGGGCGCTGCCTCAGGTTCCGGCTCTGCGCTGCCGGCTTTTTTCTTTCCGCCAACCTTGCTGCGGATCCATAAAATTCCTTTCCAGATCAGCCACACCAGTCCGATCAGCAATGCTGTGCCCAGGATTGCTGATCCTGTCATCATAAAGCCGCTGCCCAGAATCGCAAAGCCGCTGCCAACCGCATGAAACATCGAAACAATTCCTGTCCCGATGAAAAACAGTCCGCCCAGAAGCAGTGCTGCCAGCACAAGGATCATTCCGATGCCGCAGGCTGCGCTGCAGGCCAACAGACCGAGCACGCAGGCACCCAGTGCTACTGCAATGCCGACTGCAGCGGCAAGCAGTCCGAGCCCTACCGGAACCACCACCGGCAGGGCACATAATCCGAGGAGGATCACCAGCACGATCTGCCAGGGCTTCCAGTTTGATTTTTGCTGTGTTACAGATTGTTTTGTTTTTGTTTCGTTCATTGCTATTCCTCGCTTTCTCTTTCTGAGTACAAGCATACCGACACAACAAAAAAAGCTCCCGTCGAAACTGTGGAAGCTTTTCCAAAACAATTCTTAAATTTTTCTAAATCGCAGTTTGACGCGTCGTCCCTCTCTCCTCTATACGAAAACCCATTTTAATTTCTTTTCCGGCAGGATTTCCATTCATCAGCTCCAGCAAAAGCCGCGCCGCCTCCTGTCCGCTGGTCTGGTAAAAAAAGTGCACGCTGGAAAGCTTCGGCGCAACGATCCGCCCGGAAACCGTGTCGCCCACACCGGAAATCGCAACCTGCTGCGGAATCCGGATCTGATGCTCCTGCAGCCAGCCAAGCGCGCCGAGGGCTACGGAATCCGTTGCCCCAAATACTGCATCAATCTCCGGATGCCGCTCCCATAAACGTCCCATTGCCTCATAGCCGCCCTCCACAGAAAAAGCACTTTCCTCATAAAAGCTGTTGTCCCAGTCTATTCCCTTTTCTTCCAGAACATCCAGAAATCCACGGAAACGTTCTTCCCCGGTTGCATGGTCCCGCTTCGTCACGCCAAGATACGCAGGATGCTTCGCATCCTTTAACATCATACGCGCAGATTCCTTTGCTGCAAGATAATCATCCTGATAAACGCAGCTGTATCCTTCCAGCTTCTGTCCCAGCACCACGACCGGAACCTGCAGCGCGCGCAGTGCACGCTTGTGGGCCGGTGTGAAAATCGTCCCGATCAGGATAATCCCGTCCACCTGATTTTCAGAAAAGAGCTTTAAATACTCCACTTCCTCGCGTTCCTGGTTTTCCGTGTTTGCCAAAAGCAGCCAGAAGCCCGCCTGCTTTAACTCCTTGCTGATCCCGGAGATCATCCCGCTGATGGATTCGGAATTGATCTTCGGGATAATCACACCGATCTGCTTCGTCTTTTTGGTACGCAGCATCTGTGCCTGCGCAGACGGTTTATAACCCGTCTCCTCGATCACCCTGCGGATCTGCTCCCGTTTTTCTGCACTGACATAGCCATCGTTAAAGTAACGGGAAACGGTGGCCCGGGAGACATTTGCCAACTTTGCAATTTCATTTATGTTCATTTCAAAAAATCCATCCTCAATCTCTGCAGCATTTTTCTTTTGTGAGATTGATCTCAGTATAACATTCCGTCTGAAAATCTGCAAGCAGAATACAGCGCCTTATCCCAACACCTCCCGGTATACGCGCAGTACATTTTCTCCCATGACCTTATCACGCTGTCTGGCGGTAAGCCCTGCCTTTGCAAGCGCATCCTCCAGAACCGGCATTGCGTCTGCGCCCGGGAGCTCTGCATGGGTCCGAATTCCGTCAAAATCGCTGCCCAGTCCCAGGCAGTCCTCTCCGCCGACTTTTATGATATGTGCCGCATGGCGTGCCACGTCTGCAGCTGTGCCCGGATAGTCCTTTTGGGCATTTAAAAAGGACGGACAGAAGTTCAGTCCGGTCACACCGCCTTTTTCTGCCAACAGGCGGATCATGTCGTCCGTCAAATTGCGCACCGCCGGACAGATTGTGCGGGCATCGGAATGGCTTGCGACAAAGGGACGCTTCGCATGGGACGCCACGTCATAAAAGCCCGCGTCCGACAGATGGGACACATCCACGATCATTCCGAGCCGCTCCATCTCTTCCAGAAATAAAAATCCGAACTCTGTCAGCCCATCCTTCGTATTCGGAACCGTCCTATCCGGCTTGCCATCCCCGGAAATGGCAAAATTCGGAAAACCGATCTCGTTTGGAAAATTCCAGGTCAGCGTCAACATCCGGACACCTCTGTCATAAAATTCCCGCAGCTTTTCCAGGCTGCCCTGACACACCGCACCCTCTTCGATTGTCAAAAGCGCGCTCATGCGCCCGTTTTTCTGATTTTCCAAAATGTCGTTATAGCATCTGACCTGACCAATCTGCTCCGGAAACAGTGCCATCTGCCGATCAAAGCAGTCCGCCAGTGTCAGCGCCTGCTGATATGGATCTTCACAATTTTCTATACAGACGAACAGTGCAAAATTCTGAAGCAGGTAATCCCCCTGTTTCATCTTATCCAGACGAATATGCAGTCTGTTGTCCTGCAGTGTCCACCCTTTTTCTTTGTTTTCATAAAGTGCTGCGATCGTGTCGCAGTGCATATCAACAACTTTCATAAAATCCTCCATTCCGCAGGCGCTTTGTGCCGAAGGTGTCGCGTGGAAAACGTCCAGTTTGGCTCTGCGATCCCAGCTACTTTGTGATGCCTGCGTCACAAATCGCTGTGTGACGAAAAAACCGGAACACACGTCCTGTGAGCCTATCACATGCGCATATTCCGGTTCTTTTATCTGTCTCTGAAATTCGTCTTATTTCTTCTTTGTATCTGCAGGTGCTTCTGCGTCAGCCTTTTCCACCTGTACGATCGCGCTCTTCTGCATCGGAATACGGCAGTTTTTGTTGTTGCCGAACTCGACGATAACGGTATCGTCTGTGATGTCGATGACGATTCCGTAGAAGCCGCTGGTGGTCAGAACACAATCACCGATCTCCAGAGTAGAAAGCATTGCGCTGGTCTTCTTCTGCTCTTTCTTCTGCGGACGATACAGTACGAAGTAGAAAAATACACCAAAAACTACCACATACATTAAAATAAGCGGAATCATGCTGCCTGCGCTTGCTGACTCAGATGCTGTCAGTAAAATACTCATTTTCTATATTCCTCCTGGTTTATAAAGTAAAACCCTGCCCTGCAGGATTCTCCATGCCCGGTCTCTTTACCGTAGCCTATTTTCCATCATACACAATTCTTTGCATGCCGTCAAGTTTTCGCTTCTTATATGCTGCAAATTCTCCCTTATCCAGTGCATCCCGGATTTCTGTCATCATTGTATTATAGAAATACAGGTTGTGCATGACGCACAGGCGCATGCCCAGCATCTCTTTTGCTTTTAACAGGTGACGGATATAGGCTCTGGAATACCGTCTGCAGACAGGACATTGACACCCTGGCTCGATGGGCTGCATATCCAGCTCATACTGCGCGTTGAACAGATTGATCTTGCCGAAGTTTGTATATAGATGTCCATGACGTCCGTTTCTGGTGGGATATACGCAGTCAAAAAAGTCCACGCCGCGTTCCACTGCCTCCAAAATATTTGCAGGTGTACCGACTCCCATCAGATAGGTCGGTTTGTCTACGGGCAAGTAGGGAACTGTCTCTTCCAGAATATGATACATTTCCTCATGAGTCTCACCGACTGCAAGACCGCCGACCGCATAACCGTCCAGATCCAGGTCTGTAATCCGTTTGGCATGCTCTACTCGGATATCCGAGTAAATTGCACCCTGGTTAATGCCGAACAAAAGCTGCTGCTTATTGATCGTATCGTCCAGGCTGTTCAGGCGAGCCATCTCTTTTTTGCAGCGTTCCAGCCATCTTGTCGTCCGGTCTACGGAAGGCTGCACGTAGCTTCTCTCCGCTTTTGCAGGCGCACACTCATCGAATGCCATTGCAATGGTAGATGCGAGGTTTGACTGAATCCGCATACTCTCTTCCGGTCCCATGAAGATCTTATGCCCGTCGATATGGCAGCGGAAGGTTACCCCCTCCTCTTTGATCTTCCGCAGACCAGCCAGTGAAAACACCTGAAATCCGCCGGAATCGGTCAAAATCGGCTTATTCCAGCTCATAAAGCGATGCAGTCCACCCATCGCCTTGATCTTTTCATCACCGGGACGCACATGTAGATGATAGGTGTTGGAAAGCTCCACCTGTGTGCCCAGTCCTTCCAGATCCTCCGTAGAAACCGCACCCTTGATCGCAGCAACGGTTCCGACATTCATAAAAACCGGTGTCTGGATCGTACCATGCACAGTTTCCATTACCGCACGTTTTGCACGTCCCTCCTGTTTCAATACCTTGTAGGTCATCTTTTCACTCATCTTAATCTCCATTCCAGATTTTCTTTAATTTATCATCCGCTTTTTGGAAAAAGCCTGCGATCGCCGTACTTTTTTCAAAGGGTGCAAACAGTTTTTGCCGAAGCAGCTCGATCGCTGTACATACCAGGTAGATCGCTGCTATCACCCCAATACAGGCAAAGGGCAGATACCAGTGTCCAAGCCAGGCAGCGCCGTCGATTTTCGTCCAGAGGCTCTCCCGGATATAGTAGTGATCATGGATCAGGTAAACGCCAAAGGACGCACCTGCAATCCGATTGATCAGGCCTGCGCCTCTTCCCGGTGCAATCCTCAGATTCAAAAATGCAAGAAACAAAAAAATCGACGCAGCTGTCACCAGAATCGAGCTATAGACATAAAACACACTATACCCCCACATCAGATCGTCCAGAAAGCTGATCGCGCCAAAGGGAGAGGAAAGCAGTGCCTCGATCACAAACCGGCTGAGGGGAATCAGCAGGGAGGTTCCAACTGCAGGCAGAAACCATTTCAGGAATTTCCCATCCGGCTGATAATACAGACGGATATAGGCTCCGCACAGATAAATCGTCAAAAACCACGATATACTTACACCGCCGGCGGTATTAAGGGCCGAAGAAAAATAAAAAATGTTTGGCCACACAGACACCAAAGCCAGAGCCAGAGCACACGCACAGGCAAGCTGACGCTTCGTCAGTGCCAGGATCAGCTTATTCATCACCGGTGCCAGCACATACATTCCTACATACATGGAAACAAACCAGTAAAAATCCGATGAGATCGGTAAAATCGAATAGACCAGATATTCCAAGTCATGGGGTACATCTGTAAAAATCCAATAAATCGCCGTAATTCCCAAGGCATAAAACAGTACCTGAACCGCCAGTTTTACAAGCTTCCAAAGGCTGAATCTCGATTCCGTCAGAAAGTAGCTGCTGATCAACAGATACAGATTGATACAGGTAAAGGAAACGCCAAACAACGTCCAAACCAGATAATAAGAAGCAGTCCCCCTCTTCGCAGCTCCGATCAGATTTCCATGGTTCATCAGGTGTGCCGTCACAACAAATACCATGGCGAGAAGCCTGAGAAGCTCCAGATTCGCCTGTCTCGTTTTTTTCATAAATCAGATATACCCCGTTTCTCTAGAAAATCGTTTTCACCATGCATAGATAAAAATTAGTATAACAGATTCCCTTGTATCCGTCAAAAAAATGTTTTATACTATAGGGAAAATTCCCTTATCGAAAGGAGTGTGTTTCATGTCCGGTTCTGTTTTTGGCACCATTTTCCGCGTTTCCACATGGGGGGAATCCCATGGCAAGGCGATCGGCGCTGTCATAGATGGCTGTCCGGCAGGTCTTCCCTTATGCGAGGCGGATATCCAGCCTTATCTCGACAGGAGAAAGCCCGGCTCCGGCAAATATGTCACTCAACGAAAGGAGGCTGACGAGGTTCAGATCCTCTCCGGCATTTTCGATGGAAAAACAACGGGAACTCCGATTTCCCTGCTCGTCTATAATACCTCTCAGCGATCCTCCGATTATACGGAAATCGCCCAGAACTACCGCCCCGGACATGCAGACTACACCTTTGATGAAAAATACGGCTTTCGTGACTATCGCGGCGGCGGTCGTTCCTCCGGAAGAGAAACGACCGGACGTGTTGCCGCCGGTGCAATCGCCATAAAGATCTTAAACCGGCTCGGTATCGATGTCTGCGCCTATACCCGTTCAATCGGTCCTGTTTCCATTCATCCGGATACCTTTGACCGGGAAGCAATCACTCAGACCTCTACTGGTATGCCGGATAAAAAAGCTTCCGCCGACGCAGAAGCTTTTCTCGAAACCTGTATCAAAAATCAGGATTCCTCCGGCGGTGTGATCGAATGCTGTGTGACCGGTCTTCCTGCCGGGATCGGCGATCCGGTCTTTGACAAGCTTGATGCAAGGCTTGCTTCAGCGATCATGTCCATCGGTGCAGTCAAAGCTGTTGAAATCGGTGACGGCATCGAGGTTTCTTCCCGCAAAGGCTCCGAAAACAACGATGCCTTTTGCATAAAGGATGGACAGGTTTCCAAGAAAACCAACCACGCCGGCGGTATTTTAGGCGGCATCAGCGACGGCTCTCCCGTCCTTCTGCGCGCTCATATCAAGCCAACTCCATCCATCTTTCAGCCACAGCAAACCATCGGCCGTGACCATATGGAACGTACGCTGCAGATCAAGGGACGCCACGATCCTGTCATCGTTCCCCGCGCAGTCGTGGTTGTAGAAAGCATGACAGCCCTGACCATACTGGATCTGATGCTGTCCAATATGGGGGCACGAATGGATCATCTTGAAAAAATCTACACGAAATAAGCACTTTTGTTTTCTTTGGCAGAAGCTCTGCACCAGCTGCAACGCCAATGATTTTTCTTTCCTATCAACACGCGTTTCAAGGCGCACCCATAAAAATTCCCCACCGGCCTTTGCCGATGGGGAATTTTCTGATTCTATTCTTCTTCCAGTCTGTGGAAAATAACGCAGTTAGGCTGATCCACCTTGATCTCCGGCCCGTTCATAACGATCAATCCGGTATCCGGGTGCACTGTAAAGAATGTCATTGTATTCGATTCGTGATTTAAGGAAACCAGATGTCTATTATCCGGGAACAGCATCGCATCCTTCGGATATTCTCCACTGATAGGCAGACAGAACAGTTTCGTCAAAAGTCCGGTCTTCTGGTCAATCTTGTACATTACGACGCTGTTATCTCCCGCATTGGAGCTGATCAGATACTGGAAATCCTCCGAAAGATTCAGCGCACTCGCTGCGGAATTACTCGCATGATAATCGTTGACTGTGGAGATCGTCTGTATCTTTTCAAAGAACGGATTGCCCTTTTTTTCTTCATAGGTATAAACATCTATGATATTTTTCAGTTCATGAACGATGTAAAGAATCCTTCCGTCCCTGCTGAATTTGATATGACGGGGTGCAGATTCCATTTCACTGCGGATAACATCTGCCAGTGTCAGCTTACCGGTCTGATGGTCGAGGCGGTATACCTTGACATGATCCATGCCAAGATCTGCTGCACACAGATAGTGATTGTCTCTCGTCATCTTCACACAGCTGACGTGGGGACGGAAATTTCGCTCTGCAATACTGCCCAGTCCACGATGGAAAATCTCATCCGTAATCTCTCCGACACTGCCGTCCTCCTTCAAACGCAGCGCTGTGATCTTGCCGTCATGCCAGCCTGCCACGAACAGGAAACGATCTTCATAATCTGTGGAAAGATAGCAGCCGCGCATGCCATTAATGCCCGCCATGTTGATCGGTTTTAAATGTCCATCCTTTAAAATTTCATAGGATTCCACACCAAAGTCTGTAATGGAATACAGCCATTTACGGTTGTGCGAAATCGTCAGATAGGATGAGTTCGTAATCTCGACACGATCCTTTAATGTAAATCTTCCATTTTCTACATCTACATCATAAATCGTAATACCATGATTGTCTCCCATTGTATAGGTAGAGACATAGGCAACGTACTTTTTCTGATTTGTCATGTTCAAACCTCCTGCGGCAAAAATGTTCTGCTCATTTATTTTACCATACCTGTCCCGTTTTTGTTAATCCCTTTTTCACTTTTCGTTCCAGTTCCATCCTTGCATTCACAACGAACCCTCCAAAACCGTTTTTTGGCGCCTTGTGGTGGTCCCGCACAGGGACAGGCTGCGATGCAGCCGCAGACCGTTTGAAAGCGCCGGTACTTGGGCAGCGTGCTTTGCTGCCTTATGTACCGCTGCGTTTTCATCCGAGCGAAAGCGTGTCTGCGCGCACGCAGCCTGCCCCTGCGCGGGAATAGCCCAAGGCGCCAAAAATCGCCCTAAAATGGCGTTCTGCCTGCACCCGCGAAAAAACTATGTAAAATATTATTTTCCCCATTGACAGACCCGTCAAAAAACGTATAATAAAGCTCAGTGCGTTTGTTTAGTATCATTAAACTTTTTGTTTAAAATAACTATGAAGGATCAGACATGAAAATCGGAGCAAAGGTAAAGGAACTGCGAGTGCAAAAGGGACTGACACAGGAGGAGCTGGCTGACCGGACAGAGCTTTCCAAAGGCTTTATCTCTCAGCTGGAGCGGGATCTGACCTCTCCTTCCATCGCAACCCTGATGGACATCCTGCAGGCACTGGGAACAGATTTAAAGGATTTCTTTAATGAAGAACCGGAAGAGCAGATCGTTTTTAAAGAAAGCGACTACTTTGAAAAGCTGGACGAAGAATACGGCAACAAAACCGAATGGATCATTCCAAACGCCCAGAAAAACATTATGGAGCCCATCCGCCTGACGCTTGCACCGGGCGGCAGCACCTATCCGGACAACCCCCACGAAGGGGAAGAGTTCGGCTATATATTAAGCGGCAGCATCACGATCCATATCGGCAAAAAGAGCTACCGCGCCAAAAAGGGCGAATCCTTTTATTTTACGCCTAAGTCGACACATTATATTTCGGCAAGTAAAAAGACGGGAGCAAGCCTGATCTGGGTTTCCAGTCCGCCAAGCTTCTAATGCTTGAAGCTGACGCAAACTATAAACACACCGTCAGGAAAAGTCGTCTTTTGCGCTGACATTTCATTATTTGAAGGAAGGGACAGTATCCGCTGTCGGATACCGCATGGGAGAAGTACCAATGAGCAACCGGCTGATCGATTTACAGCACATCACCAAAATTTACGATGACAACACCGTACTGGATGATCTGAACCTCTACATCCGGGAGAACGAGTTTTTAACCCTCCTTGGCCCCAGCGGCTGCGGAAAAACAACAACTCTGCGCATTATCGGCGGTTTTGAAAAGCCGGATAATGGCTGCGTTTTATTCAACGGCAAGGACATCACAAACATGCCGCCCAACAAACGTCAGCTAAACACCGTTTTCCAGAAATATGCCCTCTTTCCCCATATGACGATCGCAGAAAATATCGCCTTCGGCTTAAAGATCAAAGGAAAGACCAAAAGCTATATTCAGGACAAAATCCGTTATGCCCTCAAGCTGGTCAACCTTGACGGCTACGAAAACCGTATGCCTGATTCTCTAAGCGGCGGTCAGCAGCAGCGTATTGCCATTGCACGGGCGATCGTAAATGAGCCAAAGCTCCTGCTTCTCGATGAGCCCCTCGGTGCCCTGGACTTAAAGCTGCGTCAGGACATGCAGTATGAGCTGATCCGTCTGAAAAATGAGCTCGGCATCACATTCATCTATGTCACCCATGACCAGGAAGAAGCTCTGACCATGTCCGATACCATCGTTGTTATGAACCAGGGCTACATTCAGCAGATCGGCACGCCGGAAAAGATCTACAATGAGCCGGAGAATGCTTTCGTTGCAGACTTCATCGGAGACTCCAACATCATCGACGGCATCATGATCCGCGATGAGCTTGTTTCCATCCTCGGACAGAAGTTTCCCTGCGTGGATAAGGGCTTTGGCACAAACAAGCCCGTCGATGTTGTAATCCGTCCGGAAGACGTGGATCTGGTCAAACCGGAAGAAGGAACGCTGACCGGAACAGTAACACATCTGATCTTTAAGGGCGTTCATTATGAAATGGAAGTAACCGCAAACGGCTTTGAATGGCTGGTACACTCCACCGATATGTTCCCGGTGGGTACAGAGGTCGGCATCCGCGTCGATCCCTTCGATATCCAGATCATGAACAAGCCTGCTTCGGAAGATGAGGAGGCGGTATCCATCGATGAGTAAACCAGTGAAAAAAAATACGATGCCAAAGGCGCCGTGGCCCCACAACAGGCTCATGGCTGCGCCATATCTGTTCTGGTCTGCCGCATTTATCATCATCCCGCTGTGCATGATCTTTTACTACGGGCTCACAGACAGAAGCGGTGCATTTACCTTTGAAAATGTTGCTGCCATCTCCTCGCCGGAGCATATGAAGGCACTGATTACTGCACTCGTGCTTTCCTTAATCAGCACAGCTGTCTGTCTTGCGCTAGCCTACCCCCTTGCCATGATCCTGGCAGGCAGGCATGTCAGCCAGCAGAGCTTTATCGTCCTGATTTTCATCCTTCCCATGTGGATGAACTTTCTCCTGCGCACCCTTGCATGGCAGACACTCCTTGAAAAAACAGGCGTCATCAACTCGGTACTGTCCTTTTTCGGGCTGCCGACTTTAAATATCATCAATACCCCCGGTGCGATTATCCTCGGTATGGTATATAACTTCCTGCCGTTTATGGTATTGCCCCTGTATAATGCGCTGACAAAGATTGACCCGAATGTCATCAATGCCGCCCACGATCTCGGTGCCAACTGGTTCCAGACCTTTTTACGCGTTATTTTCCCGCTGAGCCTCCCTGGTGTCATCAGCGGCATCACAATGGTATTCGTACCTGCTCTGACAACCTTCGTGATTTCGAATCTGCTGGGTGGCAGCAAGATCCTGCTGATCGGAAACGTTATTGAGCAGGAATTCACTCAGGCAAGCAACTGGCATTTAGGCAGCGGTCTTTCCATTGTTTTGATGGTATTTATCCTGATCAACATGCTGATGACTGCAATTTTTGATAAAAACGGGGAGGGAACTTCCTTATGATAAAAACAACTGCCCACAAAATTTATATCGCCCTGATTTTTATCTTCATGTATGCCCCCATCGCAACGCTGGTCGTTCTTTCCTTTAACGCCAGCAAAACCCGGGCAAAATGGGGCGGCTTTACAACGAAATGGTACACTCAGCTGTTTTCCAACTCAGAAATCATGCAGGCACTTTACAACACGCTCCTGATTGCGCTGTTATCTGCTGTTTTTGCAACGCTGATCGGCACCATTGCTGCGCTATCCATTCAGGGCATGAAAAAAAAGAGCCGTGCTGTGTTGATGAGCATCACCAATATCCCGATGTTGAATGCCGAGATCGTAACCGGTATTTCCCTGATGCTTCTGTTTTTAACCTTTAAAGCGCGTTTTGGTTTTATCACCATCCTGCTCTCCCACATAACCTTCAATATTCCCTATGTGATCCTGAGCGTTATGCCGCGCTTAAAGCAATTAAACCCAAGTGTTTACGAAGCTGCCCTTGATCTGGGCGCATCCCCCTGGCAGGCATTTTTCAAGGTCGTATTTCCTGATCTGCTGCCCGGTGTCATGTCCGGATTTTTAATGGCCTTTACGATGTCCCTGGATGACTTTATCATCACGCATTTTACGAAGGGTCCCGGCGTAGATACCCTTTCCACCAAAATCTACACCGAGGTTAAAAAGGGCATTAAGCCGGAAATGTATGCACTTTCCACACTTATTTTTATGACCGTTCTGGTTCTTCTGATCCTTGTCAACAAGGCTCCGAAGCCAAAGGAAAAACAATAGAATGCACACTCTGCGAGCATTTTATTGTCATGAATAACACTCCGGGATTCTCCCGTGATACACAGACAGGCAACTGTCTTCCTAAACTATTTTACTTAAAGAAAGGAATCCATTCATGAAAAAGAACACCATTGCAAAGCTCCTTACTGCTGCCTTGTGCACCGGTCTGATTGCTGGCATGACAACCGGCTGCGGCAGCGCTTCCTCTGCTTCTGGCGAAAACGGACAGGTCATCGTCTACAACTGGGGGGAATACATCGATCCCGATACGATCACCATGTTTGAAGAAGAAACCGGCATAAAGGTGGTTTATGATGAATTTGAAACCAACGAAATCATGTATCCCAAGGTAGAAACCGGCGCTTCCGAATATGATGTCATCTGCCCTTCCGACTACATGATCAGCAAGATGATCGAAAACGATCTGCTCTCCGAGCTGAACTTCGATAACATGCCCAATACCAAGGCAAACATCGGCGAACAGTATTGGGAGCAGTCCAAGGGCTTTGATCCGGAAAACAAATACTCCGTTCCTTACTGCTGGGGAACCGTCGGCATTCTGTACAACAAAACCATGGTAGAAGAGCCGGTTGACAGCTGGTCGATCCTCTGGGATGAAAAATATGCTGACAGCATTCTGATGCAGGACTCCGTACGCGATGCATTTATGGTTGCACTCAAATTAAACGGCAATTCCATGAATACGCTTGACGAAACCGAGCTCGCAGCTGCACGTGATCTGCTGATCAAACAGAAGCCTCTTGTACAGGCATACGTTATCGACCAGGTGCGTGACAAGATGATCGGCGGCGAAGCAGCACTCGGCGTTATCTACTCCGGCGAAGCGATTTTCACTCAGCGTGAAAACCCGGATCTGGAATATGTCATCCCGAAGGAGGGTACCAATGTCTGGATCGATTCCTGGGTAATTCCCAAGAATGCTCCCAATAAGGAAAATGCAGAAAAGTTCATTGACTTTATGTGCCGCGGTGACGTTGCTTTAAAGAATTTCGAGTACATTACCTACTCCACCCCTAACGATGCAGCCCGCGACCTGATCGAGGACGAAGACCTGAAAAATTCCCAAATTGCTTTCCCGGATTTAAGCCAGTATTCCGGTCTGGAAACCTTTACCTATCTCGGTGAAGACGGGGATTCCCTCTATAATGACATGTGGAAGGAAGTTAAATCCAACTAACTTATGGAACGCATTTTACATTATGAAATCAAAGCAAGCGACGATTCTCCTACCGTCGCTTGCTTTTTAAAACGGCAGGGGTATTCCTCCGCCAACTTAACAGATTTAAAAAAGATGCCGGAAAGCATCCTCATAAACGGTACTCCCTCCTATATGATCCGCCACCTGCAGGGAGGCGACCGCTTAACCGTACATATTCAGGAAACTGCGGTCTCAGAAAAAATACCCCCCGTTTATCATCCTCTGGACATCGTTTACGAGGATGAAGACCTCATGGTGATCAACAAACCAGCCGATCTTCCGATCCATCCATCGATGCGCAACTACACCCATTCCCTTGCAAACGGGCTCGCCTGGTATTTTGCTCAGAAAGACTGTCCCTTCGTCTTTCGCTGCATCAACCGACTCGATCATAATACCTCCGGCCTGACGATCATCGCAAAGCATTTGGTCAGCGGCAGTATTCTCGCAACCATGGTCCGGAACCGGGAAATCCACCGGGAATACCTCGGGATCTCTCGCGGCAGGGTCACTCCCTCCTCCGGAACCATCACCGCTCCACTGGGACGAAAGGACGGCTCCATCATCGAGCGTACCATCGACTTTGAACATGGCGAATCTGCCATTACTCACTATGAAGTTCTGGAAGAAAAAAACGGACACAGCCTGATCCGCCTGACACTGGAAACCGGTCGCACTCACCAGATCCGGATCCATATGAAATATCTGGGCTATCCGCTGATCGGAGATTCCCTCTATAATCCTGATATGGAATGGATTTCCAGACAGGCGCTGCACGCAACCCGTCTGCGTTTTCATCATCCTATCACCAAAGAGCCTCTGGAATTTCATGTTCCACTCCCGCAGGACATGCAAAACGTACTGGAGGGCATCCGGCCCGATGCCTGATGCCCTCCTTTTGCTTTCGACATACCTCTGCTTTCAACTGAGCGTACTATAGTGCAGCACTTATGTCTATTTCTGTCAATCTCTGACCCGCGTCCAAACCTGCATTTCGTTTTCACCGCGGTTTGCCCAGGTATAATACGGAATATACGAAAGTTCCGCTTTTTCAAACTCCGGCTTCTTCCAGACATGATACAGCGCTTCGCTTTCTTTTTCTATATGCGTATCAAGCTGCCGAAACCCTGCTGCAGTCAGCTTTTTGACCGGCGTTCCGCAAATATTTCCGTCCGACACCGTTACGTTTAACTCCGGGTCAATCAGCAGCTTCTGCAGATCTTTTCCGTTGTCTGTCTCTTCCAGACAATAGACAACCGGCCCTCTCATCACGGCCACTTTCCCTATATCCTCACGCACGGCTTCCTTTGCCGCAATCATTCGAACCTCCATCGGGAAATGAAGCGTAAATTCTTCTTCCTCTCCCCAATCCTTTTGCAGATACAGGTAGCCGTCCTTTTCTTCCGTACCACCGGTAAAACCATCCAGCTCATATCTGCTGCACCAGTCCGGTATCCGCAGTGCAAGCTTTAATCCGGTATCCTTTGCGCGAATTGTGATTTTCACATCCCCCTCCCAAGGGAAGTTGGATTCCACACGGATATCTGCTGTCTTTTCGCCGATCTTCTTTTCCAGGGTGCTTCCCATATAAAGATGTAAAAACAGCGTATCCTCGTTTTCCGTATATGCATAGGAACCGATCGAGCTGAGCAGACGCGCCAGGTTTGGCGGGCAGCATGCGCAGCCGAACCATTTCTGGCGAACCGGCTTGACATGAAATTTTCGTTCATCCTTATGACATGCCTCCGGCAGTACTTCCAGCGGATTGACATAGAAAAAGCTCTTTCCATCCAGCGCCATGCCGCTGAGCACGCCATTATAAAGTGCGCGTTCCATAACGTTTGCATACCTTGCCTCCGGCGCGATTTCCAGCATTCTCCGCGCAAAAAAGACAAGACCGATCGACGCACAGGTTTCCGCATACGCCGTGTCGTTCGGCAGATCGTAGGCATAGGTGAACGCCTCGCCCAGATGGGTGCTGCCGATTCCGCCTGTAACGTACATTTTTTTCTCTGTGATGTTGTCCCAGAGCCTCCGGCACGCCCCATACAGCGTTTCATCCCCTGTCAGCCTCGCCACATCCGCCATGCCGGAATATAGATAAACCGCACGCACGGAATGTCCGAACGCCTCGTCCTGCTTGCGCACCGGCAGATGCGCCTGATTATAGAAATAACGAAGTTCGTCCTCATGCCCCTTTTTTACTTCTTCGGGATGCTCTTGATCAAAGTAGTAGGGACGCTTTCCGCGCTCGTCCACGAAATACCGGGCAAGGTTTAAGTATTTTTCCTTCCCGGTCAGTTCATAAAGCCGCACAAGGGCCATCTCTGCGATTTCATGTCCCGGATAACCGTGAAGCTTTCCCTCTTCCGTACCGAAATTTGCCGCCACATAGTCTGCAAATCGTTCCGCCGCCTTCAACAGCTTATCCTTGCCAGTCGCCTGAAAATATGCCACAGCCCCTTCAATCAGGTGTCCGAAGCAGTACAACTCGTGATGGTCCTTCAGATTCGTAAAGGTCGCGTCACGACCACTTAAAATATAGTAGGTGTCCAGATATCCGTCGTCCTGCTGTGCGGCGCAGACGATATCGATCGCGCCATCCGCGATTTTTTCCAGCTCCGGATCTGGATGCTGCGTTAAAGAATAACCAACCGCCTCGATCCATTTCGAAAAATCGCTGTCCTGGAACAAAAACCCGTAAAATTCGTCATCTTTTAACTGCTTCGGATCCTCCGGCAGCACCTCAAAGCCGCGATAGGTATACTTCGGCGCAATAAATGTGTTTCCTTTTTCTTTCTTTTCCCGGTTCAGCTTTCCTGCAGCCTTGAAATTGTGCATACAGAAGCTCGGTGCCGCGCCCTCCACGCGATCATTTAAGGCATCCCACTGATACGGGATCACCTCCTTGCGTACGAGCTCCATTTCCCCTTTCCAAAAGGTGTCCGTCACCTGAATGTTTTTCAGCGAAACGGGTGCGGAATAATTGTGTTTATCCATGTTGTTCCTCATTTCTGCGCACGCTTTTTGCACATGCCGAGTTTGTGTCAAGTGCGCGCAGACACAAATCTCGCGATTGAAAAATTTTATTTTTCAATCCAGTCCCTTATTCTGAAGCATGGACAGCGTCCAGTCGTCCAGCTTTGTCAGCTCTGCACCGACCATCAGCGGGGAACGGAAAAATGTCCACAGCATCATAACCGTCTTCTTAATCGTAGCTGTTCCAGCCCATCGGCGGTGTTGCGGCAAACTTGTTCTTGTTCATTGTAGACTCCTTTCTGTTCATTTTTCTATTTATTCAAAAAATGCTCCCTATTCGGATACTCCTGGCGATATGCCCGGAGGGCGGCTTCCTGCAGCAGCGAAAATTCTTTTTCCATGCGCAGCAGACGGGGCGCCTGAAAGGCAATTGCGCTGATCTGTTCGGCGATTTTTTTTGCAATTCCTTCTTCTGACAATTGTCCCATGCCAAATACCAGGGAGGTGAAGCCTCTGCCTCCTCGGCTGACCTGAATGAACTTCAGAAATACATTATACAATTCCTCCAGAAGGATCTGTTGATAACACTCCTCTGACTGCATCGCTTCTGCCAGGCATAATGCAGAAAGAATCCGAGCTCCCATCCTTCTTCTGTCTCCCCCAAGGTCCAGAGTGCTTCCTTCCGCCAGATATTTCAGTTCCATCAGGCATTTGACAAATTCATCCTTCTGTAGTCTGTATTTTCCGTATCGGGCTGTCCAGAGCCGGTTTCTGTATTCTTCCGCCCAGGCTTCTTCCTCTCCTGCATGCGCTTTTAAGATCTGCTGCCGTTTTGCCGGATCTGTCTCCCGGTAAAAATCATGGCTCCATGTTTTTTCCATCTGCTTCTTCCTCTTCTGCGTTTAAATATTCCTCTATATTGCTGCCGTCCACCTTCTTGTATTCCGAAAAATAATACCGTCCATCTTTCAGACTTTCCTGATCGAGGTCCTTTCCCTCAAACAGCGTCACTGCCATTTTTGCCATTTCCTTTGCCTGGTCCACTCTGTCATTGTAAATGCTGCCTTGCATTTCTCCGGCCTTTACGGCCTCCAGCGCGTCTTCCAGGCCATCGATCCCAAAGATCACCGGCCAGTCTTTGCGGATATAGCCTACTTTCCGGTAGGCTTCCACAGCCCCCAGTGCCATCTCATCGTTATTGGATAGGACCAGTTCGATCTCTGTTCCATATTGGCTGATCAGACGGTTCATACGATTCTCCGCCTGCCCTCGGTTCCAGTCCGCAAACTGATAGCTTAATTTTTCCAGTGAAACATCGTTTTTCATCAGTGTTTTTACCGAATACTCTGTTCTGCTGATGGCATCCTGATGTCCTGCTTCCCCTTCCAGAAGTACATACTGGATCTTTCCATCCTCATTTTTGTCCACTTCCGGATGGCTGTTGATATATTCTGCTGCGATCTCTCCCTGCATGATCCCGGACTGTTCCGCATCACAGCCCACATAATACAGCTTATCCCACTGCATCAGATCTTCCTTTACCGGCTCCCTGTTAAAGAAGATCACCGGAATATTTTCGTTTCTTGCCATCCGGATGATCCGGTACGGTGCTGTCCGGTCTACAAGATTGACGCAGAGCACATCACAGCCCGCATCAATCATTTCCTCTACCTTTTCGTTCTGTTCCTGCTGATCGTCGTTTCCGCTTTTTATCGATACGATGATCCTCCGTTCTTCGCTTTCCATGGTTTTCAGATGCGCCTTCAATTCATCCGTCAGTGCGTTGATAAAGGGGTCATCCTGACTGTAGGTGATTACTCCCACACGCAGAGTTTTCTCTGTCTGGCCTGACTGATCGGAACACCCGGACAGTGCAAGGACCAAACTCCCTATTATAGCAGATAATACCATTGCCATTCTTCTTTTCTTTTTATTCATAGGAATATAAAAACCTTTCTAAATCATCGTCCATAGAAAAACTATTTTTCTGAAACACCTTATATTCTGTTGTATATCCCTGCATTTTATAGAACTTATGCTCTATCTTTCTGACCATCTCTTCCACACTTCTATAACCGATTTCATATCCATCCGGCACAATAAGTCCCTGGATATTTCCCTGATCCAAAAGTGCGATCGTCCTCAGACTGTAGCCCACACCATAGAGCTCTGCGCCCCTGCATTTTCCATTTTCTGCCTGTTCTCCAAGCTCTTCCAGAACTCCGGCATCCAACACCACAAGGGTATCTGCCCTTTTTTCTGCCCCTATCCGTTCCACGATGTTCTGTTCTTTTCTCCGATAGATACACCAGCGGATCTCACTGCCGCTGCCTTCCAGTGCCTCATTCAATCCGCTGATCTCTGACTGTACCGCCTCAGACATCTTCCAGTCGGCAATAATTCCAATCTTTCGCTCTTTCGTTCTCAGCTGTTCTCCCAGACTTCTTCCGATCTCCCGATAATCCGGCTGGATCGCAGGACTGGCAGCTTCTCCCTCTTTTACCGCCAGGCTGTCTGCCATCAGCAAATAGGGTTTATTTCCACACTCTTTTTTCAGCATATTTTCGGTCTCGCGTCCGGGTGCGGGATACAGGATAAAGCCATCGATATCATTGTCCTTCTGTTCTTTGATAAATTCTCTTTCCGCCTCCGGTCCGTCGATCTCATCGGTGTTACAGATGATCATGTGGACATTGTTCTCTGCTGCAAACTGTTTCATCCCCTTGATCAGGGCATCCCAGCGCTTATCACCGGACTCCGGAAGGATTACGGCAATCCTGGTCTCTGTAACGTTCTGATCAAAAATCTTCCATACAAAGAAGACCGCCAGCATCAGCAAAAAAAGCTCAATTATAAGAAATTTAATCCGATTCTTTTTCATCTGCCGATCTCCTCTGGATATATTTTTGTGATTCCAGTCTTTCTGCATTTTCCGGTGTATATGGAATTGCAGGAATACGGATCGTGACCCTCGTTCCTTCATCCGGTTCACTTTCTATAGACAGACCATATTTTTCTCCAAACATCAGCCGGATTCTGGAATGCACATTGATCACCCCAACGCCGGAACCGTGCTTCGGAACTTTGCTGTTGTCCGTCAGGATTTTTTCCAGAACCTCTTCCGGCATACCCATACCGTTGTCTTCAATGGTGATCAGGATGTCCTCCTCTTTCTTTTCTCCACTGACGATAATCCTGCCGTCCTCATCCTCATCCATATTTCCAACACCATAATAAATGGCATTTTCCAGAATGGGCTGGATCACCAGCTTTACGATGCAGTAGTTTTCGATCTCTTTCTCGATCCGGAATTCTGTTTTAAATCGTTCTTTGTACCGTGCCAGCTGGATATTCATGTAGCTTCTGCTGTGCTGCAGCTCGTCTTTGATAGAGATAATGGTCTTTCCCCTGGACAGGCTGACACGAAGCAGTTTTGCCAGTTCAGAGATCATACGGACTGCTCCTTCATTTTCCTGGGCTTCCACCATCCAGGTGATGGATTCCAGTGTGTTATACAGAAAATGAGGATTGATCTGGCTTTGCAGGGCATCCAGTTCACTTTTTCTCCGTTCATTTTGCTGTCGGATGATCTCATCCATCAGTTCTTCGATCTGCTCATAAGACTTCTGTACCGAATGTCCCAGATGACGGATCTCAGAGGAGCCTCCAATATAAATATCCGGCTTTCCTCCTGCTTCATAGGTCTTAACAGAAGCATCCAGCTCCCGGATCGGTTTGGATATCTTCCGGGATACCAGTTGGTTTCCCTCCAAAAGCATGACCAGCAGGACTAAAATAGTGGCAAATACATAGTAACGGAAATTTTTAAAGTTTGACTCCTGCACACTCTCGGGCACAACACCGATCATCTTCCAGCCGGTATAAGCTACGCTTCTGACAATCACGGTCTCGTTCTGACCATCGGCACGGATCTCGTAGGTTCCATTCTCATACTTTGTAGCTTCCAGACTGTTTTCTTTAAATAATCCGCGGTTTAATTCCGTTCCCCGGGGATGATAGATCATCTCTCCACTCTGGCTGCTCAGATAATAATAGATCCCATCGGAAGAATCGTTGATCTGTTTCATGACATCCCGGATCACAGAATATTTCATATCCAGTAAAAGAACGCCAGTTTCCGGTATTTCTCCTTTATTGACATCCACATAGCTGCTCAGAGAAACCACCCACTGGTACCGATAGGCTCCGTCTTCAAACAATTCCTGGATATGGGGTGTGGAAAAATGTACATTTTCAATTGCATTTTCTGCATTTTTATACCACTCCTGAGTCTGCACCTGCACATTTTTCTTTTCTAACGCCACCGGCTCCGATGCGATCAGTTTTCCTTCATGGTCATACAATGCCACACTCTGAACCTTATCGGAGTTGGTCTCATAAAGAAGACTGAATTGCTCCACAAATTCCCGGCTGGATATATCAAACTGCTGAACCACGTTATAGTTTGCTCCATTAAAGATCTGGCGAATATCCAGCAGATCTGCATTTAACCGGTCTACAGTTCCCTCCACGGTTGCTTCCGTGTTGTCCACTGCTGTTTTTTCCAATGCCAGCTTGAAGCGATGGTACAGCAACAGTCCCATGACAATGATCGTGACCAATGAGATTGCCATAAGGACAGATAGAATGATCGTCTGTATGTTAAATACGGTACTTTTTCTACTTTTCGTTTTCTTTTTTCCCGGAGGCTCTGTATTTGGATGGGGAAACGCCGAATTTCTTTTTAAACACATAACTGAAGTAATTTGCATCCTGATATCCTACTTTTTCTGCTATCTTATAGCTTTTTTCATCGGTGTTGAGTACCAGTTCTTCTGCTCTGTCCATTCGGTAATCCGTAAGATAAGTGACAAAGGGCTGCCCTGTTTCCTTCTTAAAAATAGAAGAAAAGTAGGAATTGGATACCCCAAGATCTGCACATACCTCATCCAGTGAAATGTCAGGCTCCATATATCTTTGCTTTACAATATTCTGTGCGTCAGTGATCATACGTCTGGAGGTACTGTTTCTGGTACTTTTCAGTTTTTCGCTGATGGCTGTAGACATATTGATGATCCAGTTTGTCATGGAGGTTTCGTCTAACTGTGTGACTCTTTCGTAAAGGTTTTGTACATTTCCGGAGATATCATTAAAATCCATAGAATTATTGGCACAAAACTTGAAAAATCCGCTGACAATCTCCATGGTAGCCAGATTATACTGACTGATGGTATCTGCATTCTTATGGAGTTTTTCTATCTCCTTGATCGCTTCTTTCCGGATCTCCTCCCGATCTCCCACGTGAATGGCACGGAACAGATCCTGCATTCTTGTTTCCTCCAGGGGAACCGTCTTTTTGGACTCTTTCGGAACTATCTCTGCAATATTGATCGCTCGTTTGGTTCCATATAAGACACGGTAGGACACTGCCTCTCTGGCTCCCTCGTAAGAGATGCTGATATCATGCAGACTATTGCATACGGTTCCGATTCCTGCAGTAACCGCCGCCCCCATAATTCTCCATGCCCAGCGACAGAATCGGTCACAGCTATCCGTCAATTGGGCCATCTCCTCTTCTGAATGAAGCTCCATGATCAAAATTGTGTTGCCCATATAGATAAATTCCTGACAATTACAGTTCTCTGTCAGCCGCTGTTTCACTTCTCGTTCCACGGACATGGATAACAATAAGGGATTCATGCCATCCGGCACATCATTTTCCGAAGTATGAAAGATAATGCAGCAAAACAAAGGTCCCTTCATATCTACCCGATAGTTCTGAAGAAATCGTTCATAGTCCTCTTCGCCAACTCTTCCCTCGATCAGGGAAATAAAGAAATTGGACTGCAGCTTTGGCAGCACTTCCTGAAAATAATCCTCCAGTTTTTTTACATTTAATTTTTCTTCCCGTTCCTTGTCCAGGGTATTTTTCAGCTTCACCAGACTGTCTGACAGCTCTGTGGCGCTGATGGGTTTCAGCATATATTCTTTGATTTCCAGATGAACCGCTTCTTTTGCATATTCAAATTCGTCAAAGCCTGTACAAAGCATAATGTAAATATTCGGATAGTCCTGGTTCAGCTTTCTGGCCAGCTCCAGCCCATCCATGTAAGGCATCTTAATATCCGTCAGCACCACGTCCGGCTGAAGCTTTTCCACCAGTTCCAGGGCCTTCACGCCATTGGTGGCACTGCCTACCACATCAAAGCCCAGATCATTCCAGCGGATCTTCTGTTTCATGATATCGATGACCTCCACCTCATCATCGACAAGAATCACTTTATATTGTTCCATGCTTATCCCCTTCTTTTTATCCCTTCTTTTTATCCCTTTCTTATTATAGCAGAATTTGCTTTCTTCTGAAGGAATATATAAAAAATTTACCAAAAGAGCAAATAAGAATGTGCCTTGGCACATTCTCGCGCCGAGGCGCGGTTGCTTTAGCAACCATCTACCCTTGCGCAGAGTGCACATCCTCGCGGAGCGTTTTTATCGTATAGAAACGAAGTTTC
>CEAH01038569.1_pt1 | contig 59346 bp, 55 predicted proteins | sample 557571 | NCBI WGS metagenome assembly CEAH01 (sample SAMEA3182092, study PRJEB8094) | gut metagenome | biome: human; feature: gut; material: Stool; isolation source: human stools | place: Canada | collected 2013-11-25
GTCTTCTGCTCTTCCCTCTTAAAAGAAGTTTACAACCCGAAAGCCTTCTTCCTTCACGCGGCGTTGCTGGGTCAGGCTTGCGCCCATTGCCCAATATTCCCCACTGCTGCCTCCCGTAGGAGTCTGGGCCGTATCTCAGTCCCAATGTGGCCGTTCAACCTCTCAGTCCGGCTACTGATCGTCGCCTTGGTGGGCCGTTACCCCGCCAACTAGCTAATCAGACGCGAGGCCATCTTGAAGCGATAAATCTTTGGCATAAAGATCATGCGACCTCTATGCGTCATGCGGTATTAGCAGTCGTTTCCAACTGTTGTCCCCCTCTTCAAGGCAGGTTCCTCACGCGTTACTCACCCGTCCGCCACTTTCCTCTGCTTCCGTTGGACGAATCCTCCTTCAGCAGATTCTCGTTCGACTTGCATGTGTTAAGCACGCCGCCAGCGTTCGTCCTGAGCCAGGATCAAACTCTCAATAAAATGGTATCAACACAGACCTAAGTCTGGGCTAATCTTTATCGAGCTATTTGTCATAGCTTAAAACTTTTTATCCTTACTTCAGACCGTAATTGACTTAACCGGTCCTCCGCAAGCCACTGTACATATTGCACAGTTTTTCATCTGGTGCTTGTCAAAGTTTCGTTGTTTAATTTACAAGGTGCACGCTCCATTCGCGGAACAGGTGTTATCTTAACACCCTATCCCCCGTTTGTCAACAGTTAATTTTACTTTTTTCGATATTTTTCTTGTCCGGCTCTTTACAAACGCCGTAAAGCCAAGCATTTTCAATGGTTTGCGGGCATTCCCGCAAGAACAGGATGTCCGCATTTTTTCCGTTTATGTGTTTACGCCGCGTTCCGGCCGATCAAAGCGTCATAGCGCATCAGCAGCAGCGCGACCTGCGCGCGGCTGACGGCCTGCGTCGGGTACCAGACGCACTCCTTCTCCGTGATGAGCCCGCTGTTCCACGCCCAGGTCACGGCATCCTTGCCGCTTGCCGACACCTTGGGCGCGTAAGGATAATCCTCGAGCGTGCCGGTGATGGCCGGCTCCCCCGCAAGGCGATAGAGCACAATGAGCGCCTGCTCGCAGGAAAGGAAGCCGCCGGGATCAAATGCGCCGCCGTTGCCGCCCATCAGTCCCTTGCCGACCATCCACTTGACATATTCATAGTACCACTCATCACCCGTGAGGTCGCTGAACGACGCCTCCGCCGCCGTCGGTGTGCCGCCGGCAAAGCGGTACATGATGACTGCGAACTGCGAGCGCTCCACGCCGTATTCGGGGCGGAAGAGGTTTTGATCCTCATCGCCGCTCATCACGCCGGTGGAAACAACATAATCGACCGCCTGCGCGTACCACGCGTCGGAGGCGACGTCGGTAAAGGTATAGGTCTTGATTGAGCCATCCTCCGCCGTCACGGTGATATCCACGCCGCCGTTCTCATTCGCCGTCAGCGAGCCGAGCTGCTCCTTCGCCGCGTCATCCGCGCTGCTGTCAGCCGTATTATTCTCATCCGTCTGGGCGGTCTGGTCCTGCGTATCGGCATCTGCCGGGTCATTTTTATCATGAGACCCTGTCAGGCGCAGGACGAGCATGATGAGCAGCGCGAGCGCCAGAAGGATCAAAAGCAGCCATTTTTTTCGCATGAGCATCTCTCCTTATCTGCGAAATTTTATTACATATTGTATTATGTTAGCATACCGCCCCCGTCCTTGCAAGAATTTTCGCCATCGTTTACAGAAAGTGCACAAACGTCCGCGCGCACACCGGCCGCGGCGCGGCATAGAATGGAGCGCAGGAGCTATCCTGCAAGGAAGCAGAGGAGGGTGATCGTCATCAACCGTTTTCAGAATCATTGTAGCTGTGACTGCTGCCCGCCGCCCCGTCCCGTGCCGCCTCCGCCGCCGTTTCCGCCGTATCCCGCGCCCGGCGTGATCGGTCCGACCGGTCCGCAGGGCGTTCAGGGCATCCAGGGTGTTCCCGGCCCACAGGGTCCGACCGGACCGCAGGGCGTTCAGGGACTCCAGGGCATTCCCGGCGCGGCGGGCGCCGTAGGTCCCACCGGCCCCGTTGGGCCGCAGGGTGCGCAGGGGCTGCAGGGTCCCGCGGGCGCCGTGGGTCCCGCAGGACCGCAAGGCGCGGCAGGTCCCACGGGTGCAGCAGGTCCCGCCGGTCCGACAGGACCCCAAGGTCCGGCCGGTGCCGCCGGATCGACAGGACCCACCGGACCGCAGGGCATTCAAGGTCTGGCCGGGGTTGCCGGACCCACCGGACCCACCGGACCCACAGGACCCACAGGACCCACCGGTCCGAGTGATACCCGCACGGCGGCAGCGATTGCAGATGCAGCCGGCACAGAGGACGTCGTCGAGCAGTTCAACGCGCTGCTGGCGAATCTGCGCGCAGCAGGTCTGCTTGCGACCTGAACCATGGCGGCGCTCACCGCGCCGCCATACATATTAAAATAGGAAGGTGGTCACCGTTTCCTACCGTGTCTGTGTTTACGCCATCTGTAAAAACGAGTCGCAGTTCGCAGACCGCTTCATGGACTCGATGTCCGAAGCGGACGATATCTGCGTGCTCGATACCGGATCGACGGACGATACGGCCGAAAAGCTCAGGGCGCGCGGCGCGCACGTTGAGCAGAAGCTTATCTCGCCGTGGCGCTTTGACGTCGCGCGCAACGAATCGCTGAGGCTCATCCCCAAGGAGGCCGATATCTGCTGCTGTATCGACCTCGACGAGCAGTTCCGCCCCGGCTGGCGCAAAAATCTTGAAGCAGCGTGGCAGCCGGATACGACGCGCGCCCGCTACCGCTACACGTGGAGCTTTCTGTCCGACGGGCGCGAGGGCTGCGTCTTCTGGGCAGATAAGATCCACAAAAACGGCTGCTACCGCTGGGTGAATCCGGTGCACGAGGTCCTGCAATACGCGGGCGGGGACGGCGAGCGTTTCGCCGAGGCCGAGGGCGTGCAGCTCGACCATCACCCGGACCCAGAAAAGTCACGCGGGCAATACCTGCCGCTCTTGGAGCTCGCTGTACGGGAGGACCCGCAAAACGACCGCAACCGCCACTATTTAGGGCGCGAATATCTGTTCCGCGGCGAGTGGGCGAAGGCCATCGAAACGCTGTGCGGTCATCTGGCGATGCCGCAGGCCGTCTGGCGCGACGAGCGCTGCGCCTCGATGCGCTACATCGCGCGCTGCCTGCGGCACTTGGGGCGCGAGGACGAAGCCGCGCTCTGGCTGCACCGCGCCATCGCGGAGGCGCCGCACCTGCGCGAGCCATATCTGGAGTTTGCCGACCTGCTCTACCGGCAAAAAGACTGGTGCGGCGTCATTTTTATGGTAAACCGTGCGCTCACGATCACCGAACGGCCGCGCACGTACATCTGCGAGCCGTTCGCATGGGGCAGCTTCCCCTACGATCTGCTGAGCATCGCGTATTTCCATCTCGACCAATTTGAAAGCGCCCTGAAAAACGCAGAAAAAGCACTTGAACTCGCGCCGGATGACACGCGTTTGCAGGAAAACCGTGCGCTGCTGGCGCAGAAATTGCAGGAAGAAAGCCGCATTTAGCGGCTTTCTTCGATTTTCGGTTGCTTTTTCTGCCGTCGTATGATATTTTATTACAGATTATAAACAAAGGGGGCGCGGCAATGGAGCTGTGTGAACGCTACTTACATTATATGAGCGCGCTGTGCGAGGGCACGATGCCCGCGCCGCCGGAGCTTGCGCTCACCGCCGATACCACCGAGGAGCGCGCCGCGCAGCTGCAAAGCGCGCTGAAAGATCTGAGTGTGCCGGACTTTGTGCGCCTGTGCGCCAAAAGCGCCGGAGATACGCCGGACGAGGCGATGTTCGACGATTTCAGTGAAGAAGAATTTTCCCGCGCGCTGCTGAAGCTGCTCACCGCCGCGGCAAAGCCGGAGGAAGCCGGGGAAGCGCCGCCGGCCGCCGCGTCCGCGTCCGATCCCGATGCAGGCAAGCACGCGTTCGAGGTCTTCTGCGACTGCGTCGAATTGGACGAGCAGCTTGTCGCCTACCTCATCGACGTTTTGAAGCGGCAGGACAAGGCCGCCTTTTACAAGCTCTCGCAGGTCACGACGCATCTGGATCTCGACCCGCGCGAATTTCTCTACTGGCTCGCGCACCGCGAGGACTACGGCACGGACGAAGAGCGCGCCTGCGCAGCCATCATGGACGCGTGCTTCGCGCGTCTCTATGAAGAAAAGCAGGGTGAGCTTTTAGGCGCGCTGCTCTCGGGCGACCGGAAAACGTTCGAGCTCTTCCGCACGGAAGCGCCCGAGCTGCGCCAAGTCCCCGCCGCAACCTATGAATGGTACAGCAGCAACTATCTCGACCGCGACTATCCATTGCGGTTTATTCTGATGTGCAACGGCGTCGAATTTCCCGACACGCCGGAGGAGGATAAATGAACAGAGAAGAAATGTACCTGTCGCTCGGCGTGAGCGACAGGGTGCTCCGATTCGGCGAGGCCGTTTTGGACGAGCTCAAGCCCCGCTTTGCCGAGATCGACGAGATCGCCGAGCTCAACCAGACGAAGGTCATCGCCGCGATGCAGAAAAACCGCGTGAATGCGACGCACTTCGCCGCCTCGACCGGCTACGGCTACGACGACGAGGGCCGCGACAACTTAGAGCGCGTGTACGCGAGTGCCTTCCATACCGAGGCCGCGCTTGTCCGCCCGCAGATCACCTGCGGCACGCACGCGCTGGCCATCGCGCTCTCTGCCAATCTGCTGCCGGGCGATGAGCTACTTGCCATCTCCGGCAAGCCCTACGACACGCTCGAAGAGGTCATCGGCCTGCGCGAAAGCCCGTGCTCACTCAAAGAATACGGCGTCACCTATTCGCAGGTCGACCTGCTGTCCGACGGCAGCTTTGACTTCCCCGCCATCGAGCGCGCGCTGAATGACAGGACAAAGCTCATCCACATCCAGCGCTCCAAAGGCTACTGCCCGCGTCCGACCATTTCAGTCGACGCCATCGGCGAAGCCATCGCCTTCTGCAAGAAGCTGCGCCCCGACGTCGTCATCATGGTCGACAACTGCTACGGCGAGTTTGTCGAGGCAAACGAGCCGAGCGACTTTGGCGCGGATATGATCGTCGGCAGCCTCATCAAAAACCCCGGCGGCGGCCTTGCCCCCATCGGCGGCTACATCTGCGGCACGCAGAAGTGTGTGGACCGCTGTGCCTACCGTCTCTCCGCCCCCGGACTCGGGCAGGAGGTCGGCGCGAACCTCGGATTGATGCCTGCGCTGTATCAGGGCTTCTTCTTAGCCCCCAGCGTCGTTTCCGGCGCAGTCAAGGGCGCGGTGTTCGTCGCCGCGTGCTATGAAAAGCTCGGCTTCACCGTCGTTCCGTCGTCGAAAGAGGCGCGCCACGATATCATCCAGTGCGTCGAACTCGGCAGTCCCGAGGGCATGGTTGCCTTCTGCAAGGGCATCCAGTCCGCCGCCGCGGTGGACAGCTACGTTGACCCCGTCCCCGCGCCGATGCCCGGCTACGATTCCGACGTCATCATGGCGGCGGGCGCGTTCGTGCAGGGCAGCTCCATCGAGCTCTCGGCCGACGGCCCCGTGCGCGAGCCCTACGCTGTCTACTATCAGGGCGGCCTCACCTGGTACCACGCCAAGCTCGGCGTGCTGCTGTCGCTGCAAAAGATGCTCGATGCCGGGCTCATCACCCTGCCGTAACGAAAATCTCCCCTTCGAAAAGGATACCGCTTTTATATGCTCATCCGTAGAACGCCCTCAACTAACCGGCATTTTCGCCGCCGTCCGCCCCCGCGTACTGTTTGTTTTTCCATCTGACCAAAAAATCTAACAGTACAAAGGAGTTTAACAATTCAATATGTGGTTCTGGCTTTCTTTGATCGCGCTGCTCTGCTGGAGCGGCAGCGACCTGTTTTCCAAGATCGGCTGTCAGGGGGAGGACGATCACCTCGCCCACCTCAAGATGGTCATCGCCGTCGGCACGGTGATGGGGCTTCACGCTGCCTACGAAATTTTTGTCGGCGGCACGGAGATCAGCTGGTCCATCATCTGGACCTACCTGCCCGTTTCGCTGCTGTACATCGGCTCGATGACGCTCGGCTATCTTGGCCTTCGCTACATTGAGCTGTCCGTCTCGTCCCCGATCTGCAACTCGTCCGGCGCGCTCGTCGCCGTGATGACGCTGCTGTTTGTCGGCGGCGAGGATTATTCCCCGCTTGCCCTTGGTGCGATCGTTCTTGTCTGTGCGGGCGCGATCGGCCTCGGCGTGGTGGACGCCACGGAGGACCCCGAGCTGCGCGCCGCCCGTCAGGCGGAGGGCAACCGCAAGTATTCCAAGAGCTTTCTGGCCCTTGCCCTGCCGGTGGCCTATTGCCTGCTCGACGCTGCCGGCACCTTTGCCGACAACCGCGTGCTCGAAACGCTGGACGAGGGCAGCGCCAACTGCGCCTACGAGCTGACGTTCCTTTTCGCCGCCGTTGTATGCTTCATCTACGTGGTCTTCGTCAAGAAGGACCGCCTGCTGCCAAGGCGCGAAGCGCCGAAGTACATCGGCGCCATCTGCGAAACGGCCGGTCAGTTTGCCTACATTTACGCCATTGCGGACACCTCGCACCTGGCGATGTCCGCGCCGATCATCAGCTCCTACTGCGCGGCCAGCGTGCTGTGGAGCAGGCTCTTCCTGAAGGAAAAGCTCTCGTGGAAGCACTACCTGATGATCCTTCTCATCGTCATCGGCATCGCCGTGATGGGTGTATTCGATATGTGATTTTTATGCACGAAAGAGGCGTGTTCCTGCCAACGCGGGAACACGCCTCTTCTCTTTTTCAAGCTTTTCTGACGGGATGGCGGATCACGGTCTTCCGCCTGTCCGCCGCGACGCGGCGCGGGTCGGAGAGATAGATCTCGTGGTGCCACCGCGCGTCGCACAGGTCGTTTTCATACCCGTTTGCGCGCAGAAATTCGTCCATCTTCGCGACGGACTCACCCTCGCTATCGAATGAGCCGAGGTGCAGGATCTGCACGCAGAGGCCCTCGTCGACTGTCAGGAATTCCGCCGCCGAGCAGTCGAGCTTTTTCTTCTTCGCCGCCGTCTCTGCCGCCCAGTCGAAGTCTGCTTTCGTGATGAAGTCCGGCAGGCGCAGGACGGATATCCAGCGAAAGTCCGATTTTCGCACACCGTCGCCCGCCGCTGCATCCGGCGCCTGCCAGAAGCCCTCGAGCGGCGGCACGACATAGTCGAAAAAGCCGTCGATCTCGTGTCCCGCGCGCCTGCTCATTTTGAGCGTATAGGCCACGGCGTAAAGTACACCGATGGCGCGCTGATACGCGCCATTTTCCTCGTTTGGGTCGCCCGTGCCGCGCACGGCGATGTAATTCGCGCGCGGCACGGTCACGATCTCCGGCTCATTCTTCGGCAGGTAAAATTCTTTATATTCTTTCTTGAAGTCGAAGGGCATGGGTGGCTCCTTTCTCAGTCCAGCGGGATATCCAGCACGTTCACGCCGCGCCGGAAGGCGTACTCAATCGTCGACCGCGTCCCCCCGCGCACACCGTCGTTCACGGCGATGAGCAGGCTCGCATGGTCGACCATATAGCGGTTGCGCCGCTGCATACAGCCCGGCGTATAGCTCTGCTGCACCACGGTCTCATAGTCGCAGCGGCGTAAAATATCTCGATAGCGCGCCTTTTGCTTCTCGCTCCACCCGTCCGCCTGCGAGGGACACGGGATGGCTGCCTCCAGCGTGATGTGCGGGTAATTTTTCTTCAGCGCCAGCACCGTTTCGGCAAAGTAGAGGTCGCAGCCCTCGGCCATTCCGCAGATAAAATGCTCCATCCCCTCGTGAATGGCGCTCTCCACCGCGGCGCGCAGCTTCGCCTTGAGTGCGATGCAGCGCAGGTCGTTTTCATCTTCTGCCCACGGCAGCTTTCCCGGCCGGTGGCCGGTAAACGCACAGGAGCAGGGTCTCCCCCGCATGGACATCGCCTCCTCTCTCTGTCATTATAGAACATTCGTTCGCCTTTGTAAAGCATTTTCCCTCTTGACAAACTGAAAATTTGTCGTATACTCAAAGCATCAACTGAATCACTTGTCTTCGAGGCGGGGTGAAACTCCCCACCGGCGGTTATAGTCCGCAAGCGGTAATTTTTATCGCACGAACCGGTGAAATTCCGGTACCGACGGTCACAGTCCGGATGAGAGAAGATGTGCTGCGCGCGATTTACCACGCAATTTTCACGCTCTTTTGCGTCATGCACCTTGGAAGACTTGTTCTTTCAGGGGAAATGACAAAAAGGAGTGTATTTTTATGTCCGAATCCAATGCCAGCGCCATCTCCACCCCCCGCGCGGTCAGCCGCACCCACAAGCTCACGGTGACCGCCATGCTCTCGACCGTCGCGTTCCTGCTGATGTTCATCGAGTTCCCGATCCCCGCGCTCATCCCCGCATTCGTCAAGCTCGACATCTCCGATCTCCCCGAGCTGCTTGCGGCATTCTCGCTCGGCCCCATCTACGGCGTGATCGTCACGCTGCTCAAGAATGTGCTCTTCTCCATTCTGCACGGCACGTCTTCCGCCTACGTGGGTGAGCTGTTCAACTTCATCATGGGCAGCGTCTTCTCCTTCTCCGCAGGCTTCATTTATCAGCGCAAGAAGTCCCGCAAGAGCGCCCTCACCGGCGCACTCGTCGGCGCGCTGCTGATGGCGGTGCTGTCCGTGCCCCTCAACTACTTTGTGGTCTACCCCGCCTACGTGGTGTGCTACCACCTGCCGCTTGAAGCCATCATCGGTATGTATCAGGCCATCCGCCCCTCGACCAACGGCCTCCTCGAGTGCCTGATGGTCTTCAATATGCCCTTCACCTTCGTCAAGGGTATGATCGACGTGGCGCTGTGCTTCCTCATCTACAAGCCGCTCTCCCCGCTGCTGCACAAGTAACACAAAATACGGCAGGGCCGTCAGGACATTGTTCCTGACGACCCTGCTTTTTTATTCCTTTTGTGCCGCGAGAAACAGATTCGGCGGCGACGGGAACAGATTCTCCCGTTCCAGCACGGCAAAGCCCGCGTCGGCGACCGACCGCTCGAGTGAGCGCATCGTGTCGAAGGCGACATAGGGGCGCTTACCGGTCTTGTACGCAAGCCACTTGCGCACACGCTCGCGCGTGAGTCCCTCGCCCAGGCAGTCCGATACCGCCAGCAGCATTCCTTGCGGTTTTAGCAGCGCGCGGATGCGCGCGAGCGCCGCCGCGCGGTCTTCGATGTAGAGCAGCACATTACAGGCCAGCACCGCGTCGAAGCTCCCTTCCGCAAGGCTTACATCGGACAGGTCCGTCTGCGTGACGGTCACGTTCTCCACGCCCTGCCGCCCTGCCTTTTCCTGCGCGCGGCGCACCATCTCGCCGGATACGTCGATTGCGCGCACGGACCTCACCTCCGGTGCGACCGCCAGCGTTACGATCCCCGTCCCGCAGGCAAAGTCCAGCACGGTATCCGTCGGCTTGAGATATTTTTTGAAACACGCGGCTGTCTTTTCATAGGCCTCCGCGTAGTGGGTGCCGACCTGCGCATCGTAATTCTGCGCACGGCCGTCCCAAAACTCGCTCACCGTCGGCATACCGTTTTCCTCTCTCTTTTTCCTCTTTTCGCTCAGGCGTCCTGCTTTCCGCCCTTAAAGACCATGTGGATGCCGTCACTGCTGGTGAGGTAAGCCATCGGCCCGTAGGCCTTGATGCCGAACTCCAGCACGTCGCCCACATGGACCTTATCCTTCACCGCCTCGACATCGAGGATCGTGTGGTCGGACGACGCGCCGATGACCTCGACGCCCTCCATGCGTGGGACAAGGTCGAAGCAGTTGCCGTAGTCCACGCGGCCCATCGCGACGAGCGCACGGCAGCGGATGCCGCGATCCTCATAGTGGCCGACCTCGCCGAAGGCGTTCACGCTCAGCTCGCCGACCGGGAAGCTCGGCTTGTCGCGGCACTCGATGACCTCGGCCTTGATGGTGAGCACGTCCTTATGCAGGAAGTCCGGCGAGAAGTTGTCCGTCTCGCCGCGCAGACCGATATCGCCCAGGCGCAGCAGGTTAATGCGGTACGGCATCGTGCCGTTCATCGCCATGTATGCAGAGGTCGACGCGCCGCCGCTGACATAGTCGAGCGGACGCCCGATCTCACGCTCGATATCCGCCGCAAGGCTGACGAGCGCCTGCATATTGCGCTTGGTCGGCGTGACGGAGCCGTAGCAGCTCAGATTCACGCCCACGCCCGCAAGCCGCAGATTTTTGAGCTCACGCTCGATTTCCAGCGCGGCGTCGAGCGCGTCCTCTTCATTCCAGAAGCCCTCGCGCAGATCGCCGAGGTCCATCATCAGGATGACCTCGTGGACCTTGCCCTGCTTCTTCGCCTCTTCGTTCAGGGCGCGCAGCACGGTGATATCGCTCTGCAAGCTGATATCGCACAGCTCCACCACCTCCGACAGCTCCGAAAGCATCGGGATTCGGATGAGCATCAGCGGCTTTTTGTTCAGCCCCGCCTCGCGGATCTTGCGCATCTGGCTGATGCGGGACGTGGCGATGAACTTCACGCCGCTCTCTTCATAAACGCGCACGATCTCCGGCAGCGACGACACCGCCTTGACGACGCCCGCGACCTCGATGAGCGAATCATGGCAGCGCTCTACGAGCGCTGCCAGATTCGCTGCCAATTGATCGAGATCGAATTCCACACAGGGATATTGATTCCGATTCATTGTCATGATTTTTTAATTCCTTTAGGTAGGGACCTTTCTGTTGGGTCGCTAACTGATTTACTGCGCGACTTTCTTGCTCTTCTTGAAGGGCTTGCCCGCAAGATCCTTGAGCGTCCAGCCGATCAGCACGCACAGCCAGTTGATGATGGGCATCAGCCAGTTGAAGATGGCCCAGGGACCGTAACCGCCGACGCCCCAAGGAGCGATGTTCAGGGTGTCCTTAATGAACACACCACAGGTATTCCAGGGGATCAGAGCGGAAGTAACGGTACCGGCACCTTCAAGGGCAGAGGACAGAACTGCCGGGTGCACGCCCATCTTGTGATACTCCTCGGCATACATACGGCCGGGAACCACGATGGAGATGTACTGCTCGGGCATGGTGGCGTTGGAGAGAACGCAGGTCACTTCGGTCAGGCCAACGAGAGCCGCAGGGCCCTTGGCAAACTTCTTGAGGGAGTTGACGATGACCTCGAGCTGGTGGGTCTGCTCCATGATACCGCCGAACATCATGGCGATAATCGTCATGGAGACGGAGGACATCATACCCATGATACCGCCGCTTTCCAGAAGTCTCGTCATGGTGTAGCTCGTTTCAGGAGACAGGGTGGATTCGAACATGGCGAGTGCTTCGTCGGAGAAGTAGTAGCCGTTCTTACCGTAATCGAAGATGGTACCAAGCGTGCAGGCACCGGGCTGGAAGATGAGGCCCAGGATGACACCGGCAACAATGCCGAGGGTGATGCCGGGGATCGCGGGAACCTTCAGGGCAACTGCCACGATAACGACAACCGGAGGCAGGAGCAGCAACGGGTTGATGTTGAAGATACCGCCCTCCGCGGCGTTCAGCGCGTTGGAGAACTCGATCACGCGGGACATATCCGCATCGCCGCCGTGATATTGCATCACACCGAGAACGCCGAAGAAGATCAGGGTGATGGCGTAGGTGATGCCGGTGGGCAGCATCATGGACTTGACGTGGGTGATAACGTCCGTACCGGCCATGGCGGGAGCGAGGTTCGTCGTATCGGACAGCGGGCTCATCTTATCGCCGAAGTAGGCGCCGGAGAGGACGGCACCGGCAGTCATGCCGGGGCTCATGCCAAGGCCGAAGCCAATGCCCATCAAGGCAACGCCCATCGTGCCCATCGTGCCCCAGGACGTACCGGTGGCAAGAGAGGTGATGGAGCAAATGAGAACGCACGCGATGAAGAAAATCGCGGGCTTGAGGACTTTCAGGCCGTAATAAATCATCGTAGGCACAACGCCCGCGTTGATCCATACGCCGATCAGGATACCGACGATGATCAGGATGCAGATGGACTGCAATGCTTTGTAGATGCCGTCCATCATGGACTTTTCAACTTCATCCCACTTATAGCCGAGATGCAGTGCCATGATTGCGGCAGCCATTACGCCGACAAACATGGGGACGTGCGGGTCAACACCGAAGATGATGATACCGACCGCGAGTGCCGCGATCAGGATCGCCAGCGTCAACAGGGCTTCCCACAGTTTGGGCATTCTTTTTTCCTTACTCATAGTGTTACCAACCTTTCGAAATTTTGGGGGTCGCTTCGCTATTTGTATGGATATCTATGCATTCATTTTAGCATAATCCTATAGCGACAGCAAGTGTTTTTGAATGGTGAACGCAGTTTTACGGTAATGCTCTTTCCTTCTTCAATTCTCGTGGTATCTACCGATGCAGGTTTTGGATCGCACTCCTCCTTTTGGATTTTACACTGGCACAACACAAGGGGTGAAATGCTGCTTGTAAAATGCTGAAAATACCTCTCTCCCCGGCCCGCCGATCCCCCATCGGCAGGCCGGGGATGAGGTCATGTATACTTCCGGCATGGCACGGGAAGGGAACCCGTGCCGCCGGCCTCGCAGGCAAGAAACGCGAGGTAGTATCGAAGTAAATTACCAGCCGAGCTTGGTCATGGCCTCATCAACAGCCTTGATGACGATGTCGATCTCCTTCTCGGTAACGATCAGCGGCGGGACAAAGCGCAGCACGTTGCCGTTGGTGTTGTTGATGAGAACGTTGCTGTCCTTGAAGCACAGGTCGACGACGGGCTGACCGGAGGGCTTGTTGAGCTGGATACCGTCGATCAGGCCGAGGCCGCGGATCTCGTTGACCGCGTCGGGGTGGTTCTTCTCGATGACCTTGTGCATCTGGTCACGGAAGTACTCGCCCATCTTGCGGGAGTTCTCGATCACGCCGTCGTTGATCATCACGTCGAGCGTGGTGGCAGCGAGCGCGCAGGCGAGAGGACCGCCGGCGAAGGTGGAGCCGTGGGTGCCGGGCGTCAGGGTCTTGGCAGCCTCGCCGCGGGCGCAGACAGCGCCGATGGGCACGCCGGAGCCGAGCGCCTTGGCCATGGAGCAGGTATCGGGCTCCACGCCGTAGTTCTGGTGCGCGAAGAGCTTACCGGTACGGCCGGAGCCAACCTGGACCTCGTCGAACATGAGGAGGATGCCCTTCTCGTCGCACAGGTCACGCAGGCCCTGCAGGAATTCCTGGGAAGCGGGACGCACGCCGCCCTCGCCCTGGACAGGCTCGGTCAGGATGGCGCAGACGTACTCGTCCATGATGTCCTTGACGGACTGGAGGTTGTTGAACTCGGCATAGCGGAAGCCGGAGGGCAGGGGCTCAAAGTAGCGGTGCACCGCATACTGGCCGGTGGCCGTGCAGGTCGCGAGGGTGCGGCCGTGGAAGGAGTTCTTCATCGTGATGACGACGAAGCGCTCGGGATGGCCGTGATCCTTGGCATACTTGCGGGCGAGCTTGATCTGGCCTTCGTTGGCCTCAGCGCCGGAGTTGGCGAACAGGACCTTGTCGAAGCAGCTGTTCTCGACGATGAGCTTCGCGGTCTGGACGGCGGGCTCATTGTAGAAGTAGTTGGAGCAGTGCAGGATCGTGTGAGCGCGCTCCTCGAGGCACTTCACAATCGCGGGATGGCAGTGGCCCAAGCCGTTGACGGCGATACCGCCGATGAAGTCGAGGTACTTGTTGCCGTCCTTATCGAAGACGTAAGCGCCTTCGCCGCGCTCGATGGAAAGGGGCATACGGACGTGGTTGCCATAGAGGTACTTGTCGCCGTTCTCGATGACTTCGGCGTTGGTCTTGAACTTTTCGATCATTGTTATGTCCTCCTATAATAAAAGTTGGGTGTATGTTTTACCATTTGATGCCGACGCTGGGCTGTGCGGTGCCGATCGTGGTGCCGGTGCCCTCATCGGTGAAGGCCTCGTAGAGCACGGAGTGGGGCTTGCGGCCGTCGATGATGTTGACGCTCGTCACGCCCTCTTCGATGGCCTGCACGCAGCAGTCGACCTTCGGGATCATGCCGCCGGCGATCGTGCCCTTGTCCTTGAGCGCCTTGACATCCTGAATGTTCAGGTAGCTGATGACGTCGCGGATCTTGATATCGTTGCACAGGCCCTCGATATCGGTGAGGATCACGAGCTTTTCAGCGCCCAGCGCGGAGGCGAGCTTGCCCGCGGCGGTGTCGCCGTTGATGTTGAAGGTGTGGCCCTGACCGTCGGTGCCGACGGGGGCGATGACGGGGATGTAGCCCGCGTCGAGCATGGCGAAGATGGGCTTGGGATCGACATAGTCGATGTCGCCCACATAGCCGTGCACCTCATCGCGCTGGTGGCAGTGATAAATGTCGCCGCTGACGCCGGAGAGACCGACCGCCTTGCCGCCGAGCTTGTTGATAAAGCCGACGAGCTCGGTGTTCACCTGGCCGACGAGCACCATCTCGACAACACGCATGATGTCGGCGGAGGTGTAGCGCAGGCCTTCGATGAACTCGACAGGAATGTCGAGCTTTTCGAGCATCTTGTTGATGCCGGGGCCGCCGCCGTGACTGAGCACGGGCTTCATGCCGAGGAGCTTGAGCAGCACCACGTCGTGCATGACGGCGTCCTTGAGCTCTTCGTTGATCATGGCGTTGCCGCCGTACTTGATGACGATGATCTTGCCCTGATACTTCTGAAGGTAAGGCATTGCCTCCATCAGAGTTTCGACCTTGCTTGCGATATCGCTCATGGTGGAGCCTCCTTCAAAAATTAAGTACGGTAGTCGCCGTTGATCTTGACGTAATCGTAGGTGAGGTCGCAGCCCCAGGCCTTGGCCTCGCCGTCGCCCTGATAGAAGCGGACGATAACGGTGATGTCATGCTCGGTGAGGACCTTCTTGGCGAGCTCTTCGCTGAACTCCGCGCCGAAGCCGTCCTTCATGACCTGGACCTCGCCGGCAGCGCTCTTGATGATGCAGTCGGCACGGGTCGGGTCAACGTCAGCACCCGAGTAGCCGGCAGCGGCCATGATGCGGCCCCAGTTGGCGTCGCGGCCGAAGACGGCAGCCTTGAAGAGCATGGAGCCCGCGATGGACTTGGCGACCAGACGCGCGTCGTGCTCGGTGGGAAGGCCATAGGCCTCGACCTCGATGAGGTGGGTCGCGCCCTCGCCGTCGGAAGCGACGCGGCGGGCCATGTCGGTGCAGATGGCGAGCACGAGGTTGGCCATCGCCTTCTTGTCTTCCTCGGTCTTGATCTCAACGCCGGAGGCGCCGTTGGCCAGCAGGAAGATAGAGTCGTTGGTGGAGGTGTCGCCGTCGACGGTGCACATATTGAAGCTCTTGTCGACCGCCGCGGAGAGCATCTTCTGCAGGTCGGCGGGATCGGCCTTGGCGTCAGTCGTCACGTAGACGAGCATCGTCGCCATGTTGGGGTGGATCATGCCAGAGCCCTTGGCCATCGCGCCGATCTTCACCGTGCCGGTGGAGAGCTGCAGCTCATAGGCGCACTCCTTGCGGACGGTATCGGTGGTCATGATGGCGTAGGCCGCCTCGGAGCCGTTCTCCTTGGCAAGCTTGGCGGGAATGATCTCGCGGATGCCCTGGAGCACCTTGTCGACCGGAAGTCTCTGGCCGATGACGCCGGTGGAGCAGACGAACACTTCGTCCTCGCCGAGGCCGAGCAGCTTTTCCGCCTCGCGCTCAACGGTGCGGGCATCCTCGATGCCCTGCGTGCCGGTGGCGGCGTTGGCGTTGCCGGAGTTGATGACGACGGCGCGGGCCTTACCCTTTTTCAGGATCTCGCGGTCAAGGATGACCGGAGCCGCGCAGAACTTGTTCGTGGTGAAGCAGGCCGCGCAGGAGCAGGGCAGGTCGGAGTAGAGGACGGCGACGTCGGGCTTCTTGTTCTCGCGCTTTTTGATGGCGGTATAGGTCGCGCCGGCGGTGAAGCCCTGCGGCGTGGTCACGCCGCCCTCGATCTTTTTCAGATTGGACATATGGGGGGATCTCCTCTCTTAACGTTAGTTTAGCAGCATTCCTGCTGAAATCGGGTCGAACCTCGTCGAACCGAAAATTACGGATACATCGGGGGCATCATGAGGCCGGTGGTCTCGGGCAGGCCCATGATAAGGTTCATGTTCTGGATGGCCTGGCCAGCGGCGCCCTTGCCGATGTTGTCGATCACGGAGGAGACGATCAGGCGGTGGGTACGCTTGTCGAAGGTCGGGGTCATCTCGCAGAAGTTGGTGCCGTAGACCCACTTGGTCTGGACGGGCAGGTTGGACGGGAAGACCTTGACGAAGGGCTCATCCTTGTAGAAGTCCTTGTAGAGCTCATAGACCTCTTCGTTGGTGAAGTCCTTATCGCAGGTGGCGTAGATGGTGACCTCGATACCGCGGACCTGGGGCAGCAGGTGCGGCTGGAAGTTGATGTACTGCCAGGTCTCGGGCTTCATCAGGTCCTTGCCGGTGATGTAGGCAATGTTCTGCTCGATCTCGGGCGTGTGACGATGGCCGCCGCCGAGCGCGTAAGCGCAGAAGTTGTTCTCCGCCTCGGTGAGGAGCTTGTTGAGAGCGGGACGGCGGCCTGCGCCGGTGTAGCCGCTCTTGGCGTCGATGACGATGGTGTTGTCAACGATGTGACCGGCCTTGAGCATGGGCTGCAGGCCGAGCGTGGAGGCGGTGGGATAGCAGCCGGGGTTGGCGATGAGCTTCTTGCCCTTGGCAAGGTCGCGCATGACCTCGGGGATGCAGTAAACAGCGTCGTGGGTCATCTGGGCATCGGGATGCTTCTGGCCGTACCACTTTTCCCACACGTCAACATCGCGGAAGCGGATGTCGGCGCCGATATCGATGATGGCACAGTCCTCGGCAAGGACGATCTCCGCCCACTTAGCCACGTCGCCGGACGGGACCTGGATCATGATGACGTCGCTCTTCTTGGCGGTCTCGCGCACGTTTTCCTCGGTGAGATCCATGATGACCTGATCGTAGAAGCCGCGCAGCGCAGGATGATGCGTAGAGATCGCGTCGCCCACGCCATAGGTATCGAGCACGTTGACGAGCTCACCCTCGGGATGATTGACCATCATGCGGAGCACTTCGCCGCAGACATAACCGGTAGCGCCAATGCAGGAATAATGGACCATGACTGTTTCCTCCTTGTGATTCCCATTTATTTTTGTACTACTTCGAAAATTCCGTGTAGGGGCATTGAATTTTCTTTGGCCATATTGTATAATCCTTTTACGCTTTTGAAAAGCGAATATATTTTTATCTCAGCATTCCAAAATGGAATCTGTTGGATATTATCGAGGTTTTTGATAATGAGCATTCGTAAATATATTGCCTACCTGCGCACCGTGGAGACCGGCAGCATCACGCAGGCCGCCAATGAGCTGGGCTACACGCAGTCCGCCGTGAGCAAGATGATCTCCGACCTGGAGCAGGACTGGCAGGTCAAGCTCCTCACGCGCAATCACTCCGGCATCGAAATTTCGTCCGACGGCATGGTGCTCCTCCCCACGATCCGCGAGATCGTCAAGGATTATGAGGACCTCAATTTTGCCGTGTCCGAACTCCACGGCGTGCAGTCCGGCACGCTGCGGCTCGGGTGCTTTACGAGCCTTGCCATCAGCCTGCTGCCGGAGATCCTGAAGGACTTCCACCAGCGCTACCCGAACATCCAGATCCAGCTCCTCACGGGCGAGTATTACGAAATTTCCGAGTGGCTGCGCCGCGGCGCGATCGACTGCGGCTTTCTCGTCACGCCCGTTTCGAACGACTTTGAGCCAACGCCCATCCTGCACGACACGATGGTCGCCATCCTGCCGCAGGATCACCCGATGGCGCACGCTCCCGTCTTTCCGCTCGAGCAGCTGCCGCACGAGAACTTTGTGCGGCTGATGGAGATGGAGGACTACGAGTTCAACCGCATCCTCGACCAGTACAACATCCACCCCGAGATCACCTATGACACGACGAGTGACTTCGCGCTCCTCTCGATGGTCGAGGCCGGGCTCGGCGTGAGCATCGTGCACAGCCTGCTGCTCCAGCCCTCGCGCTACCACGTCGTCAGCAAGCCGCTGGACGTCGAGCAGTCGCGCGAGATCTGCATCGCCGTGAAGAAGGGCTTTCTGCCCTCGACGATCACGCAGCTCTTTTTGCAGCACGTGGTCGATTACACGCGCGGCGTCGAGGAGATCAACGTCAAGCGGTAAGGTCCTCTCAGCGCGGTCATTTGTCTTTTCGCAGCGTTATTCAACCGCAGGTTGGAAAGAACGCGGGCCGATTCAACCACCGCGCCATTGTCAAGCCGGCCTCCCGCCCCTATACTGAGCCCATACCGGTGATTCGAAAGCCGCGGCTGCAGCACGGGGCAAGGAAGGATCGAACAGCATGAAAGAGACGATATGCAAGCTCTGGCGCGAAGGCCAGACACTGAAAAACAGGGAGACGACACAGGACACGCTCACCCGCGCGCTCGGCGCGGAACGTCCGCCCTTCGCTTTCCCGATGCTCGGCGCGTTCCGCTGAGCTGACTACTTTATTATTATAACGCAGTACAGGAGGATAGACAATTGGAAGAACTGACAATGGGAGCGCGTATCTCAGCCCGCCGCAAGGATAAAGGGCTGACACAGGAGGCGCTGGCGAATATCCTCGGCGTGAGCAATCAGGCCGTTTCCAAATGGGAGGGCGACATTTGCTGCCCCGATATCGCGCTGCTGCCGCTACTGGCCGACACGCTGGAAATGACGCTCGACGAGCTCTTCGGCCGCGAAAGCAAGGCCGCCTCCGCTCCCGTGAACGACCAGGTCCTGCCCGTGGCGGCGGAGCTGCCGTGGGAGGATGACGACAGCATCCACGCGGTGCTCTTTCAGGGGCACCGGCTGCTCCAGCCGAAACAGGGAAGTCTGTTCCGCCACGACAAATACGACGAGATCCGCAAGACCGTCGAGCTGCACTTTTCCGGCAGCGCACAAGACATTTACAGCGATTTTTCCATCGTCTGCACCGATACGACCATCGGTGGGAATGTCAAGGCGGGCGACGGCATCACCTGCGGTGACATCGGCGGCAATGTGCAGGCCGGCGACAACGTCACCTGCGGCAATGTCGGCGGCGGTGTGCAGGCGGGCGACAGCGTGAACTGCTCCGGCGATGTGCAGGGCAGCGTCCGTGCGGGTGACAACGTCACCTGCGGCAGCGTCGGCGGTGATGTGCAGGCTAGCGACAGTGTGCGCTGCGGCGATGTGCAGGGCAGCGTCCGCGCGGGCGACAGCGTGCATTGCAGTACCGTCGTCGGCGATGTGAACGCCGACAGCGTCCGCTTCGCAAAGGACGGCAAAGGCTTTCCCTTCACCACCCGTTAAGCAGCGCGAACGCGCGGCGTCCTGACCGGCGCCGCGCTTTTTTCCTTGTCATCGTCCGTCTTTTGTGTTACCATAACACAGAGAAAGAAAAAGGTGGGAGCGACATGGAAAATACCTTCAAGAGTTCCGTCTTCGGCGGCTTTAACCGCGACGACGTCATCCGTTATATCGAAAAGACCGCGCTCGAGAGCAAGCAGCAGATCGAATCTCTCGAACAGGAGAGCGACGGCCTGTGCCGCGAGAATGCAGAGCTGCGCGACAAGCTCGCCGCCGCCGAGCGCGAGCGCGACAGTCTCAAGGAGTCCTATGCGACCGCGTCGGACGCGCAGGAGGCGCTCAAAAAAGGCCTGACCGCCGCGCAGGAGACCATCGCCGAGCTGCGCGCACAGCTGGAAGACACTACGCAGAAGGCAGCCTTCGCGCAGAAGGAGCACGAGCGTCTGCGCGCCGCGCAGAAGGCCGAGCATGAGCGCGAGATGAAGAAACTACAGGAAGAGCTTGCAGCGCTTCGCGCGCAGGCCGAGGAATACAGCCGCGTCAAGGCGCACATCGCCGACATTGAGCTCTCCGCCCGTGAGCGGGCCGACGCGCTCGACGCCGCCACGCGCGCCAAGCTGCAAGCGTACATTGCTTCCTGCACGAGCCAGTGCGCGCAGGTGCTTGCAACGCTCGGCTCGACCTGTGAGAGCGTTTCTTCCGCGCTGCGCCATGCGGACGAGGCCGTGTCGCGACTGCCCGGCGCGTTCACCACGCTGGAAGGCCAGCTCGACGAGCTTAAAAAGTTCGAGCAGTAACCAAAAGCGCAAAAGGAGTGCGTTCCCGATGGGAACGCACTCCTTCTTTATGATAGAGCTGCGTACTGGTCAAAAAGCGCTGTAAACTCTTCTAAACGGTCGCGCAGATCATCGCCCGCCGCGGTGCGGAAATAAAGCGTCTCTCCCCCGCGCCGCAGGATAAGAAACTGCGTATCTCCGGAGGTATTTTCCGCGTAGTACGCCTCGTCAAAGCCGTCGACCGTCAGGCGCTGCGCGTTTTCCTCCATGAAATAATCACGCAGCTCCTGCGTCAGGGGAGTCGCCAGCGCGGAAATGCGCGGGGCATAAAAGTCCACCTCCGTGCTGTACTGCCACCAGTCGTCGACCTTCCCGGCATAGGGCGTTTCGCCGACGGAGTACACGTGCCCGCCGAGCGGCGTGGAAAAGTCGCGTACGTCGCACCAGTCGTAAGCGCTGCCGCCAAGCTCCTCCGCGCAGAGATACGGCAGCGGCGGCTCGTCATACGCATCGCCATAGAGGGCGTTATCCTTCATGATGCTCAGAAGGGCCGCGACACCGCAGATAATGGAGAGCACCCTGCTGATCTGCGACCAGCGGTCCTTTCCGGCGGGCTGCACGTGCTCTCGTTCCTCCATGGCGCGCTTGAGCGCGCGGAGATCTCCCCGCTCCTTCGTGCCGCTGAGCATTCCAAGAAAGCTGCCCAGCAGTATCGACGCAAACTGCCACACCGTGCTCTTGGGCATCACCAGCAGCGACAATACCGGCAGCGTGAGCACACGGTACAGGACATAAAACAGCACCGCATCTGCCGCAGCGTAGAAAAGCGGCATCCCGTAGCTGCGGCGCAGCTTTTTGCAGACAAGGCGATAGCCGTAGGAGTCCGTCTGCTCCCTCGGCATGGGGATATGCGCGCTCAGGTCTCCGCGCCAGATGTAAAACAGGTCGTTTTTCGTCGTGCAGACATATTCCCAGCCCATGCTCTCGCGCTTTCGCCGCAGAAGCTCATCCGGCTCGCCCTTTTCCGCGGCAGGCTCCAGATAAAAGCGGCAATCACGCTTCTCTCCCTCGCGGAACTGTTCCCAGCGGACAAGCTCGTCGCCCTCCGCCGCGCGCTCGGCAAGCCACTGCTCCATGCCGCGCGGATCGTACGCGCTGCCCTTGAAGTCGATGTACTTCGTGTGGTAAATGTCATCTCCGTCGGTCTGCGGCGGCGCGGTGGGAAGCGCCTGACGCGCGGCATCCTCCGCCGTGCGGTTTGCCGTCTCCTTGCGATTTTCGTCCATTCGCGTCCCCCTCCTCTCTTCTCTCTATGCAAAGTATAGGGGAGCGGGGGATATTTTTCAAGCAAGTTCAGCGAGCATCGCCCAAAAACGCGCGCAAGTTTAACGTTACATGGCAAATAACCTCGCAGAGTTTCGCGTCCGCAGGCGTGAAAGCGGTGTGATCCGTTTTCTGCCGCAACAGGGGCGCGGCAGAAAACACCCTGCGCGGAGCCTGTGTCTTGCTTGTCCGCTTCAGCAAACAACCGAGGCGCAAAGCGTCTTGAAAAAGTGGCTCCGCCACTTTGGTCGGTGTTCGCAAAACAGTACCGCCCAGCAACGGAAAGCCGAAAGCCAAATGGAATGGGTACGACAGATGAACGCTTGCAAGACACAAGCAGAAGCTATTGCGAAGCTTGAATGGATTTATGATGGATACCGAGCCCGACCGGGCGAAAAATGTTCGGGCAGGCTTATCCTAACGGTAGATTTCCTCATAATTTTCTGGTATGATTTGTTTGAAAAAGTATGAGAAAAAATTGAAATTCCGGGAGACATTCATATGAAAAAATGCCTGATTTTTATTTTTATGACAGTTTGTATTTGGGGAATATCCGGCTGTAGCAGCCAAGATGCCTCGGTGAATGCATCAGATCCTGTCAGTCATTCCGTTCAGAATACATCCGAACAAGAGGAGAACTGGACTGAGGAAGATATCATATTGATGTTTTCCAAAGTAAAAGAAACGGATTGGGAATACATTGACTGTGAGCTGATGCCTGACCATGCCAGCGACCGCATCGGAGCGGTGCTTTTCTGGGATGCTCAGAGCGGAACGAGCAATGTTGCGTTTTTTGATGCGGACGGATTCTATCAACTCAGCGGCGTATATGAAAAAATGTCCGATCAGCCTGATTTTACATATCTTGGAGATGGTGCAGTGACATTCAAACTGGAAACAGAAGACGGTACAATTTATCATTACACACTTACGATCTCGATATATGACAGCGATGTATATTTCAAAGCGGAGGCTGATTTACCAATACAGCAATGAATTCCATTTTGTAGGGCAGATAAGCAAGCGAAAAAATCCCTTTAGGAGCAAAAGGGCGCACGTCTATATGCACCTATCGGGTATCGTATGTCCTGGTTCACTTTATTCTCCATCAGCAGAAAAAAGTGTTTGACTGCGAACCTGCGTCACGACCTTCCGCTAAAGCGGTTATCCCCTGTGGACTTGCCGCCGGCAAGTTCGTATACCGATGTGAAAATCCGACCGATGGTTATATCGGTCGGATTCACTGTTTTATGACCATCCCGCCTTTTTCGGCAGCTTCTTTCTTACAGCAGGATCGGCTGGAGCTGCCGCCCCGCCATCGCCGCTTCGACCGCCGGCATGATCTTGCGGAAGTCCGCGATCAGCGAGGTCGGCTTTGCCTCGGCATTGTCCTGCCCGAAGGGGACAAAATAGTAGTTCTTCCGGTTCAGGAGCGCAGCGATGTTCGGCGCGCTCGCGGAGAGGCCGTCGTTCGTCGCCGGCGCGAGCACGACGGGCTTTGCGTTGCGCAGATGTCCCTTCGCCGCCATCGTCACCGGCCCGTCCGTGATGCCGTGGGCGAGCTTGGCGAGCGTGTTTCCCGTGCAGGGGGCGATGACGAGCACCTCCATCGCCCCCTGCGGGCCCAGCGGCTCGGCTTCCACGATATCGCGCACGGCCCTTCTGCCCGCGATGGCCTCCACGCGGGTGACAAAGTCCTCCGCCGTGCCGAAGCGCGTGGAATACCTTGCCGCGTTTTCCGACAGGATCGGCACGAGCTCATGCTCGCGCGCGATATCCTCATAGATCTTCAGCAGCTCGGGATGGTTGCAGAACGAGCCGCAAAAGGCAAATCCGATCTTCATGCTTCCTCCTTGATGAGTCGACATAACGTCTTTTTGATGGCGCAGGCCGCCGTCTCCGGCGCGACGCGCCCGGGCAGTCCCCCTGCCTTGAGATACGGAAGGCGCAGCTTTTCGACCGCGTCCATGTCAAAGCCGCTCGCACCCGCCAGCTCGATGAGCAGGCAGTCCGGCGGCAGCTCGGCAAGAAGCGCCTCGTCCAGCACCTGATGCGGAACGGTGTTGAACACCACGCGGAACGCCCCCAGCGCGCCGGAAAGTCGGTTCGTGTGCAGCGGCGCATAGCCGAACGCGTCGATCCACGCAAGGTCCGACCGCTTGCGCGCGCTGACGCTCACCTTTGCCCCCAGCGCCGTCAGATCGTGCGCCAGCACCTTTCCGATGCGGCCGAAGCCGAGCACCAGGCACGGCGCGCCGTGCAGCGTGACGCTCGTATGCTTCATGGCGAGCTCGATGGCCCCCTCCGCCGTCGGAATGGCATTGCGCACGCTGAGCTCCTCAGCGGCAAAATAGTCTGTCATATGCAGCCCCAGCGACTGTGCGAGCGCCGCGGCGTCCCTGCTCACATTGCCCGCGAAAACACGGTGCTCGGGCCGCAGCGAGCGCAGCAGGCGCTCCATCGTGAGCTCCGTACCGCTCAGGCAGCCGTTTTTCTCCGCCGGCAGCGGCAGAACGATGATCTCCGATCTCAGCGCGTCGCACAGCGCGCATTCATTCGGCGCGCCGCTCAGCTCCCACGAGCAGACGTCGTATCCCTCCGCCGCCATCATCCGGGCAAGCAGGCGCATTCGCGCGTCGCCGCCCAGGAATGCTATCGTCCGGTCCATCTCATTCCCCCTTTTCCGTAAAGGGTATGCCGTGATGCTTCTGCGCATGACGCAATTATTTTTGATTTTGTACTTGACAAATCTCATCTCATCATTAGAATAAGAATTATTCTAATTTTTATTTAGGAGGAGCACATGACCAAATACGCCGAGCAAATTCTCGACCTCGTTCTGCGCTCCGCCGAGCACCCGACCGCCGAGCAGATCTTTTGGCAGATGAAGCAGAAAAATCCGAAAATCGCGCAAGCTACGGTGTATAACAACCTCAACGCGCTGGTGGCGGACGGCAAGCTCATCCGCCTGCCGCAGCCCGGCTCGCCCGACCGCTACGACAACACCACGCGCCACGACCACCTGATCTGCACCCGCTGCGGCGCGCTCACGGACTTCCGATTCACCGACCTGACCCGCGATATCGAATCCGCGCTCGGCGCGCGCATCCGGTCCTACGACCTTCGCATCCACTATGTCTGTCCCGCCTGCCGTAAAGCGCAGGAGCAATGATAAAATGGCAAAAAAAGAGCTGAAAAGGAGAATTTCACAATGAGCACCAACAAGTATTCCGGCACCAAAACCGAGCAGAACCTGCGCACCGCCTTCTCGGGTGAATCCGAGGCGCGCAACAAGTACACCTTCTTCGCCTCCACCGCCAAGAAGGAGGGCTACGAGCAGATCGCCGCGCTCTTCCAGAAGACCGCCGACAACGAAAAGGAGCACGCCAAGATGTGGTTCAAAGAGCTTCAGGGCATCAGCTCCACCGCCGACAACCTGCTCTCCGCCGCCGAGGGCGAAAACTACGAGTGGACCGATATGTACGACTCCTTCTCCAAGACCGCAGAGGAGGAGGGCTTCCCCGAGCTTGCGCAGAAGTTCCGCCTCGTCGGTGAGATCGAGCGCCACCACGAGGAGCGCTACCGCGCCCTGCTGCGCAACGTCGAGACCGCCAAGGTCTTTGAAAAGAGCGAGGTCAAGGTCTGGGAGTGCCGCAACTGCGGCCACATCGTCGTCGGCACCAAGGCCCCCGACGTCTGCCCCACCTGCAACCACCCCCAGAGCTACTTTGAGGTCCACGCAGAGAACTATTAACAAGCAAGCAAAAAGCGAGAGCCGCAGGCGTTTGCCCGCGGCTCTCGTTTTCTTTATTGCTCCTTCGGCAGCAGCACGCTGATCGTCGTGCCCTTGCCCTCTTCGCTCTTGAGCTCCACCGTGCCGTGGTGATACTGCACGGCGTGCTTGACGATGGAAAGACCAAGCCCCGTGCCGCCGCTCGCCTTGGAGTGGCTCTTGTCCACGCGGTAGAAGCGCTCGAAGATGCGGCTCTGGTGCTCCGGTGCGATGCCGATGCCCGTGTCGGCCACGGAGACGAACGCCTTGCCGTCCTTTTCGCCGGCCGTCACCTTCACGCTGCCGCCCTCGACATTGTACTTGATGGCGTTGTCGCAGAGGTTATAGATGACCTCGTACAAAAGCCGCCGCACGCCGCTCACCCTCGCGCTCTCGCCCTCCACGGAGACCGACACGTTTTTCTGCCCGGCGGCAGCCTGCAGATCGTTCGCCGCCTCCTGCGAAAGCGCGAGCAGATCGACTGCTTCGCGCGGCATCTCGTCGCCTTCGTCGAGCTGGGAGAGGCGGATGATGTCTCCGATCAGCGTGACGAGGCGCTGTGCCTCCTTGCGGATGTGGCCGACAAAGCGCGGAACATCGTCCGGCTGCACCATGCCGTTTTCCAGCAGCTCCGCGCTGCCGATGATGCCCTGCAGCGGCGTTTTGAGCTCGTGCGACACATTCGCCGTGAATTCGCGGCGATTCTGCTCCGCCGTCTCGCGGTCGGTGATATCGAAGGCCAGCAGCACCGCGCCGACCACCGTCTCGCCGGAGGCGATGCGGCTCACGTCGAACTGCCAGACGCGGCCGCCGCGCTCGGCGCAGGCCTCGCCGTGTCCCTGCGCCATCGCGTCAGCGATAGCAAGGCGGATATCATGGCTGCGGTCGATGGTCAGGAAGTCCTGGCCGACGCAGCGCTCATCGGCGGAAAAAAGCCTGCACGCGGCGGGGTTGATGCTCAGCACACACTCCTTCTCGTCAAGCAGGACGAGCCCCTCGCGCATACTGTCGGTGATCTGCGAGAATTCCATCCGCTGCCGCTCCAACTCGATCATCTGCTCGTCGATCTGGTGGTGCTGGCGGTTGATGCGCCCGAGCAGCGGCGAAAGTTCTTCATACGCGTCGTTGTCCAGCGGACGCTCGAGGTCCAGCTCGTTGAGCGGCTGCACGATGCGGCGCGAGATGCGCCTTGCCAGCACCGCCGACAGGATGAACGCCAAAATCACGACGACCAGAATGGGCTGCACCATGCCGACGAGCAGCACGCCCGCCGTCGCGCGGCTGATGGAGATGCGCAGCACGCTGCCGTCCGGAAGCTTGCGCGCGCAGTACATCGTCTTTTGCAAAAGGGTGGAGGAATAGCGCGTGCTCTCGCCCTCGCCGTATTCACGCGCCTGCCGGACCTCCTCGCGGTCGGCGTGATTTTCAAGGCTCTCCGCGTCGGTCACGGTGTCGTAGAGCACTGTGCCGTCGGACGCGATCCACGTCAGGCGGTAGCGCTCGGAGGAGATGCTCGAAAGATAGTCCTCCCCGCCGCGCTCCACCGCGACGGCGGCAAGCTCCAGCTCGTCGCCGAGCTGCTTTTTCTCAATGCTGCCGAAATATTCGTACAAGCACCCCAGGATGACGAGCAGGCTCGCCAGCAGCACCGCGCCCGCGACCAGCAGGATGGAATGAAAGATCTTTTTGGTCATGCCCTTCCCTCCATCCGGTAGCCCACGCCGCGCACCGTTTCGATGCGCTCACCGTAGGGGCCAAGCTTTTGCCGCAGGGTGCGGATGTGCATATCCACCGTGCGCGTTTCGCCGCAGTAATCGGTGCCCCACACGTCCGCCATGAGCTGATCGCGCGAAAACGCCGTGCCAGGGTGCGACAAAAAGAGCCTCAGCAGCTCGTATTCCTTATACGTGAGCGCGACGCGCTCGCCATCCACGGTGACGGTGTGCTCCGTTTCGTCGAGCACGAGGCCGTCGGCGCGCAGCTGCTCGGTGGCCTTCGGACCGCAGCGGCGCAGCACCGCCTTGACGCAGGAGACGAGCTCCATCACGCCGAAGGGCTTGACGAGATAGTAGTCCGCGCCGAGGTCCAGCCCCCGGATGCGGTCATATTCCGCGCCCTTGGCCGTCGCCATGACGATGGGGATATCGGCAAGCCTGCTGTCCGCGCGCATCCGGCGCAGCAGCTCAAGGCCGTCGATGCCCGGCAGCATCACATCGAGCACGACAAGCACCGGCCGCTGCGTGCGCAGCGCCTCCCAGAAGCTTGTCCCGTCCTCAAAGCCCTCGGCCTCAAAGCCGGTGGAGCGCAGGGCGTATACCTCGATATCGCGGATGCTGGCGTCGTCCTCCACGCACCAGATCATGCTTCATCCCTCCTTGTGCTCGCCGGTCACCGAGAAGATGACCCATTCGGCAATATTTGTCGCATGGTCGCCGATGCGCTCGAAATACTTGGCGATCATCAAAAGGTCCAGCGCAAACTCCCCGTCCGAGGGGTCCTTCGCGATGCGCTCGATGAGCGCGCGCTTCACGCGCGCGAAGTAGTCGTCCACAACGTCGTCCTCCGCGATCACCTGCCCGGCGAGCGTTATATCGCCCTTGACGTAGGCGTCGACGCTCTCGGTGACCATTTTGATGGTCGAGCGCGCCATATCGCGCAGCAGGTCGCTGTTCTCCGCGCCGCGGCCGCCGAGGAAGCGGACGATCTCGGCGATGTCCTCGGCCTGGTCGCCGATGCGCTCCATATCCGTGATCATCTTCAGCGCCGCCGAAATCTGGCGCAGGTCCTTCGCCACGGGCTGCTGCTGCAAAAGGAGCTTTAAGCACAGCGACTCGATCTCGCGCTCCTTGCGGTCGATCTCCGCATCCAGCGGAGAAACGCGCGCGGCAAGCGCCGTGTTCCCCTCGGTGAGCGACTGCGAGGCAAGGGCGATGACCTCCTCGCACAGCGCGCCCATTTCGATGAGTTCTTTGTTCAGCAGCGCAAGCTGCTCGTCAAACCGACTTCTCATTTAACCGAACCTCCCCGTGATGTAATCCTCCGTCCGCTTGTCCTGCGGCTGGGAGAAGAGCTTCTCCGTCTCGTCGCACTCGACGAGCTCGCCGAGCAGGAAGAACGCCGTCCGGTCGGAAATGCGCACCGCCTGCTGCATATTGTGCGTGACGATGACGATGGTGTACTGCTCCTTGAGCTCCATGGCGAGCTCCTCGATCTTGGAGGTCGAAATGGGGTCGAGCGCGCTCGTCGGCTCGTCCATCAGCAGCACCTCGGGCTCCACTGCCAGCGCGCGGGCGATGCAGAGCCGCTGCTGCTGGCCGCCGGAGAGACCGAGCGCGTTCTTTTTCAGCCGATCTTTGACCTCGTCCCAGATGGCTGCGCCGCGCAGCGATTTTTCAACGATCTCGTCGAGCTTGGCCTTGTTCTTCATGCCATGGGTACGCGGACCGTAGGCGATGTTGTCGTAAATGCTCATGGGAAAGGGATTCGGCTTCTGGAACACCATGCCCACCTGACGGCGCAGCTCGCTCACGTCGACAGAGGGGGCGAAGATGTCCTCGCCCTTGTAGCAGACGCTGCCCGTGATCTTCACATCGGGGACGAGGTCATTCATGCGGTCAAGCGTTTTGAGAAAGGTCGACTTGCCGCAGCCGCTCGGCCCGATGAGGGCCGTGATGCTCTTTTCGGGAATTTCGATGTTGATATCCTTGAGGGCCTGATGGCTCCCATACCACAGGCACAGGTCTTTGACAGAAAGGATACTGTTCATAGGCTTCTTTCCTCTTTCAATACGTCCTCAAAGGCGAGGCCGTACCAGTGGGCCTCGCCGCGCGCGGCCGTTTTCCGCACGCATCGGTCACAAAAGTCCGCGGCGCGCGCGAGCGCGTCCGCCGCTCCCCTGCCCGCCATCAGCTCGCCGCAGAGCGCGGAGACGAACACATCTCCCGTTCCGTGCAGCGTACGGGGAAGACAGGGCTTGAAAATTTCCACAGATTCGCCGTTCAGCCGCGCGCAGTAGCCGATCTCCTCGCCGCGGCGCACGCCGGTGATGATGACGTTCGGCACGGTGAGCCTTGCAAGGAGCTCATCGGCCGGCGCGTCCATCGCGCAGCCCGCGAGCAGCGCCGCCTCCGTGCGGTTGGGCGTGATGAACTGCGCGTCGGCACAGAGCGCGCGCATGGCGGTCACAAATTCGTCGGTAAAGCAGCCGTACAGCGCGCCGTTGTCGCCGAGGACCGGGTCCACGACCACGAGCGTCGAAGGGTCTGCAAAATCGCGCAGGAACTGCTGCGCGAAGCTAAGCTGTGAAACGGAGCCGAAAAAGCCGGTGCACACGCCGTCGAAGCGAATGCCGAGTCTCCTCCAGTGCGCGGCGAAGGCCTCCATCTCGTCCGTCATGTCGCGCATGACGTAATCGCCGAAGCCGTCGGCCGTGTGGGTGGAGAGGATTGCCGTCGGCAGCGGGACCGCCTCAATGCCGCAGGCCGAGAGAATAGGCATCGCCACGCTCAGCGAGCACTTGCCAAAGCACGAGAGGTCATTCAAGAGCGCCATGCGCTTCATTCCGCTTCCGTTCACAGTCCTGTTCATTCCTGTTTCCTCCTGAAGTGTCGGCCGACCAAGTCGGCAGTAAGATCAATGAGCATCGTCAACAGCATCAGGATGGCCGCGATAGCAAACACCACGCCCGTATCGCTCGACTCCTTGGCATAGAAGTACAGCGCCACGGTGAGCGTCGCGCCCGCGTTCTGCATTCCCTCGAAGAAGTTGTAGAGCATATGCGCCGAGCCCGCCGTGAACAGGAGCGCCGCCGATTCGCCGAGGATGCGCCCGATCGACAGGATGCAGCCCGTCACAATGCCGTCCACACAGCTCGGCAGCACCACCGTGCGGATGGTGCGCCACTTGCCCGCGCCCAGGCCAAACGCGCCCTCGCGGTAGCTCTGCGGCACGGTCTTCAGGCTCTCCTGCGTTGTGCGCATGATGGTCGGCAGGTTCATGATCGTGAGCGTCAGCGCGCCCGCGAGGAGCGACGTGCCGTTTTTGCAGAAGATGAGCATACCGACGAGGCCGTAGATGATCGACGGGATGCCCGAGAGCGTCTCGGAGGCGTATTCGATGGCGGAGACGAGCTTTTTGTTCGCGGCGTATTCGTTCAGGTAGATGGCCGCGCCCACGCCGAGCGGCAGCACGATTAAAAGCGTCGCGATGACGATGTAGAGCGTGCTCAGGATATCCGGCAGGATACCGACGCGGTTGGCAAGATAGCTCGGCGCGGTGGAGAGCATCTCCCAGGTGATGTTCGGGATGCCGTTGCCCAATATATAGCCAATCATACCGACTACGAGCGCACAAGTCAATACCGCGGCAACGCCCATCAGCAGCTTCATGAGCGTGATATAGGCCCTGCGGCGGGCCGAGGACTGCATTTTCAGCATCAGGCTCCCTCCTTGTCGCGCTTTAAGAAGAAATTGAGCGAAGCGTTGATGAGCAGGATGAAAAGATACAGCACAAGTGCGATGGAAAAGAGCGCCTGGCGCTGCAAGCCGCCCGAATACGACATCTCGCTCGCGACCGCCGTTGTGAGGAAGCGGACGCTTTCAAAGATCGAGCCGGGCATATTCGGCGCGTTGCCCGAGACCATCATCACGGCCATCGCTTCGCCGATGGCACGCCCCACGCCGAGCACGACCGCCGCGGCGATGCCGCTCTTGGCTGCCGGGACGGACACGCGGAAATACGTTTCGATGGGCGTTGCACCCAGTGCGAGCGAGGCGTCCTCATATTCCCTGGGCACGGCCTCGAGCGCCGTGACGCTCACCTTGATGATCGACGGCAGGATCATAACGGCCAGCACAAGGATGGCCGCGAACAGGCTCGCGCCGTCCGGCAGGTGGAAGGTCCTGCGGATGGCCGGCACGAGCACCAGCATACCGACGAGGCCGTACACCACCGACGGGATGCCCGCCAGCAGGCTGACGGCGGCCTCCAGCACGGTGCGGATCTTCTTCGGCGCGACCTTGGAGAGGTACACCGCCGTCAAAAAGCCCACCGGCACGCCGAGAACGATCGCGCCCGCCGTGCCGTATATGCTTGTGAGAATGAACGGCAGGATGCCGTACTGCGGCTCCGCCGACGTCGACGACCACACCTTGCCGGTCAAAAACGGCACCAGGCCGATCTGCCGGATGGCCGGGATGCCGGAGATGATGAGGTACACCGTGATGAGCAGGACGCATCCGACCGTGATGAGGCCGAGAAGGAGAAAAATGCCGTGCACGACGGCTTCAAACCACTTTTTCTTCTGTGCCATAAGCTGTTTCCTCTTTGCTCTCGGCGGGAGAAGGCCATGGGCCGTCTCCCGCGTTGCTTTCTATTTCCGTTAGTTGGCTGCGACCGCACCGGCGGCAGAGATGACGCTCGCTGCGTCGGCGGACGTCGCGTAGTCAAAAAAGGCCTGTGCAGCGGCAGAGAGCTCGGTGCCCTCCTTCGTGACGAGCACGAACGGACGCTGGACCACATAGCTGCCGTCCTTGACGGTCGCTTCCGTGGCTTCCACACCGCCGACCGTCAGCGCCTTGACGCTGTCGCCGACCGCGGAGAGGGAGGCGTAGCCGATGGCGTCGGGATTCTGGGACACGGTGTTGATCACATCGCCCGTGGAGGTGAGCTCCTGACGGTACTGGCAGGCGTCCTTGGTATCAGTGATGGACTCGAAGCCGTCACGCGTGCCGGAGCCGGCCTCGCGGCCGATGAGCACGATCTCGGCGTCATTGCCGCCGACGTCCTTCCAGTTGGTGATCTCGCCGGTGTAGATCTTGGCGATGGTGTCAATGTCGAGATCGGAGACAGGGTTCTCGGGGTTCACGACAATGGCGATGCCGTCGAGCGCGAGGATGGTCTCGGTCAGGCCGGAGGCCTTTTCGTCATCCTTGAGCGCGCGGCTCGAAAGGCCGATGTCGCAGCGGCCCTCGCTCACTGCCTGAATGCCGGAGCCCGAGCCGGTGGGGTTATAGGTGAACTTCACGTCCTTATTGGCGAGCATGAAGGATTCGCCGAGGGAGTTGATGACCTTTTCCATCGAGGTGGAGCCGTCGGTCGAGACGGTGCCGGAGAGGGTCGTTTCGGTGTTGCTGCCGTCAGTGTTGGTGTCGGCGCTGTTGTCGTTCTTGCTGCCGCAGGCGGTCAGCAGGCTCAGCGCCATGACAGCGGTCAGCGCAAGAGTGAGAAACTTTTTCATTTGAAATACTTCCTTTCAATTTTTCCAAGATGTTGTTCCTTGCTACATTTGCCATCATAAAGGCAGGTTGTAAAATCAGAAAGTCGCCTTTTGTAAAATCGCGGTAAAAGAGAAAAAGGACGTTTTCCGTCGGAAAACGTCCTTTTTGAAGGTCAAATATCGTGTTATTCGGTGCGCAGCGCTTCGACAGGGTCCTTGCGCGCGGCGATGCCGGAGGGAATGAGGCCCGCGATGAACGTGAGCGCCATGCTGATGACCACGAGCGCCGCGCCGCCCATGACCGGCAGGATGGCGTTCAGGCTCTCGATGCCCGTTAGGTGGTGCACGACGAGGTTGATGGGGATGATGAGCAGCAGCGTGACGCCGATGCCGATCGCGCCGGAGCAGAAGCCCTCGATGAGCGTCTCGGCGTTGAAGACGCGCGAGATATCACGCTTGCTCGCGCCGATGGCGCGCAGAATGCCGATCTCCTTCGTGCGCTCGAGCACGGAGATATAGGTGATGATGCCGATCATGATGCTCGACACGACGAGCGAGATGGCGACGAACGCGATGAGCACATAGCTGATGGCGTTGATGATCGTCGTGACCGAGCTCATCAGCAGCGCCACATAGTCGGTGTATTCGATCTGGTCATCCTCGGAAACGCTGCTGTTGTACTCCTCGATCGCGTCGGCGATGGCGTCCTTGTCGGCAAAGGTCGAGGCGTATATGTTGATGGTCTTGGGGCTTGCGAGGTCCACGTCGCCGAGCAGCTTCAGATTGTCCTCATACGTGCTGTCGGAAATGGTCGCGGGCATATAGTTGTCGTAGAGCCAGTTGTACTGCTCCGTTGTCAGCGGCGTGACGGCCGGGGACTTTTCCAGCGCCAAGTCAAGCGCCATGGCGAGTTGGTCGCTCGTCATGTTGGCAAGCCGCGCCTGCACGCCCGCGGCGTACTGCTCTGTCACCTGCTCGCGGATAGACTGCTCCACGTAGCCGAAAAGCGTATCGTCGTCCATCTGCGCAATATAGGACTTGACGGTCGCCTCATCCACGCTCATCTGCTGGGCGTAGGTCGAAATGACCATCTGCTCGATGCTCGCGCGGTCGAGCGAGCCCATCTGCTGGTCCACGACGGCGGAAAGGTATTCCTCGCTCGGCACGCTCATCATCGCGGTGTAGGCCGCGGCGCGCTCGGCGACGGAAAGGCCCTCCAGATAGTTTGTCACGTCCGCTTCCTTCTGCTCGTCGCTCACGGAGTAGTCATCCGTCAAAAACGGCAGGCCGAGAATCACGTCGGTCGCGGGGTCGGCCTTCTGCTTTTGCAGAATCTCGGTCTTCCCCGCTTTTTCAACAAGATGGTCCGTCAGGGCGGAAGTATAGCCGATCGCGCCGGAGAGCATGGAGGAAACGGCGTTCTCGTTCGGGCGCAGGATACCGACGATCTTCACGCGCGTACCCACATCGTCGGAATTGTAGAGGAAGTCAAGGCCCGTGTCCGTCGTGCTCACGTCGCTGTACGTGCCGCTTGCGGAGTCGTACTGGTAGCGCTCGGCGGGCAGGATGATCTTGAAGGTCATATTGCACAGGTCCTCATAGCTCCAGCTCTGGATGTCCTTGCTGTCGAATTCCGAGCCGTCGAGCATATGCTGCATCGACTCCACGACCTCGTCCTGCGCGCTCAGGCCGAGCGAGTAGATCACAAGGTCCGAAATTTCGTTGTCCTTGTTGACGATGAGCATGACCTCGTCATAATGCTGCGGCCAGGAGCCGTAGATGAGGTCGTACTGCTCGTGCAGCAGATCGCCCACGAGCTCGCCGCTCTCACTATCCTGCGGCGGCAGCATCTGCTCCCAGGTCTCCATCGCGGAGTAGGCCGAGCCGAAGCGCTCAAAATAGCTGCTGTAATCGCCGCCGTAGAGCTCGCTCATGCAGGTCTGCAAAAGCTCCGTCACGTCGGACTTGAAGACCTTGCCGTCGGTGTCCTTGGCGTAGATGGCCATGCCGAGGTCATAGTCGTAGGAGATGGAGCTGATATGCTGGGAAAGGTCGTTGTCGCCCTCCAGATAGGTCTTGAAGTCCTTCAAATTGTTCGTCTGCGTCTCCGCCGAGGCAAACGAGCTCATCATGTCGTACATAATGTTGTTGGAGTACACGGCGTCGAGGTCATGCTGCTCCCCGTCGCCCTCGTCCTGCGCATGGACGCCCATCATCGAACTGACCATGCTGGACATATCCACGCTCTCTGCCTCGATGGTCAGAGGATAGCTTGAGAGCGTATCCTCCTGCACGCGGTCGATGTAGGTCTGGATGCCGTTGCTCAGCGACAGGATGAGCGCAATGCCAATGATGCCGATGCTCCCGGCGAAGGCCGTCAGGAACGTCCTTCCCTTTTTCGTCATCAGGTTGTTGCGCGAGAGGGAGAGCGCGGTCGCAAAGCGCATCGAGGTCTTTTTGCTCCTGCCCGTGCGCGGCTGCTCCGTGCCGTCTTCTTCATACGGCGCGCTGTCATCCACGATCTCGCCGTCCTTTAAGCGCACGATGCGGCTCGCGTAGGTCTCGGCAAGCTCGGGGTTGTGCGTCACCATGATGATGAGACGGTCCTTGGAGATGTTCTTCAAGATCTCCATCACCTGCACGCTCGTCTCGCTGTCGAGCGCGCCGGTCGGCTCGTCGGCGAGCAGGATATCCGGATCGTTGACGAGCGCTCGCGCGATGGCGACGCGCTGCATCTGGCCGCCAGACATCTGGTTCGGCTTTTTGTCGAGCTGGTCGCCAAGGCCTACGCTCTCGAGCGCCTTTTTCGCGCGCTCGCGGCGCTCGCTCTTGCTCACGCCGGAGAGCGTGAGCGCCAGCTCCACGTTGCTCAATACCGTCTGGTGCGGAATGAGGTTATAGCTCTGGAAGACGAAGCCGACGGAGTGGTTGCGGTAGCTGTCCCAGTCGGCGTCGGAGAAGTCCTTTGTCGATCTGCCGCCGATGATGAGATCGCCCTTCGTGTAGTGGTCAAGTCCGCCGATGATGTTGAGCAGCGTCGTCTTGCCGCAGCCCGAATGGCCGAGGATGGCGACAAACTCGCTCTCACGGAACTGTAAGCTCACGCCGCGCAGGGCGTGGACGGTGGTGTCGCCCGCCTGATAATCCTTGACGATTCGTTGCAGCTTCAGCATATCCTGCCCTCTTTCTGAAAGATAAAAATAAGAATTCCAGAGTAGGATATCATTTTGGCTTTTTACCGTCAACGGCCTCGGGGAAGAATTCACTGAAAGTTCACGTTTGCTTACTATCTGCCGGAAAAAGAGCGCTGCGGTACCACCGCAGCGCTCTCCCTATTATGATGTTTTTAGCTGAAGGAGCTGCCCATTCCGGCGCTGATCTCGCAGCGCAGCACTTCATTCTCCGCTTCGTCGTAGCCGACGAAGAGAAATTCGTCGCTGCCATAGTCGCCGGAAAGCTCCTGCGTGATCGCGCCGCCGGCGAGGAAATACCGGTGTCCGCCGTCCTCGATCCATACAAGCGGCGTTGTGCAGACGGTCTCAAGGGCGTAAGTGCCATCCTGCTGCAAAACCGTGCGCTGCTGCAAAATTTCCGCACGGGCGGCGGCCGCGTCGTCGACGCGGCCCCAGAAGAACAGCGCCCGTCCGCCTCCGTCGTGCCCCATGACCCACCAGCCTGCGTGGACGCGCTCTCCGCTTGAGCAGTCGAGCGCCATACCGAAGTCATCCTGCCAGCCGTACAGCGCATAGAAATGGCTCGCGCCGCAGTAGGCCGCGTTCTCCCCCGCCGTCAGCGTGACGCGCATCGTCCGATAGATGCTTTCCGCGGGAAGAGAGGCAATTTCATGCGTTTTTTCGTATACGCCGCGGCGCTCTTCGCCGCTGCGAATGGCCATTCCGCGCGTCAGATTGCCGCCGCTGAGCATCCGGCAGACGAGCAGCGCGCAGAGCATGATGACAACGCTCTTGACCGCGCGGTGCAGGCGCGTCGGCCGCTTTTCGATCTTCTGCTTTTTCACGGCTGCGTCCCTCCCTCCGGCAGGTCGATCCTCGTCTCGATGCGCTCGCCGAAACGCTCGTAGACGAGCGTCACGTAAGTATCTCCCTCTTTCAGCGGCGCCGCATGGCGTCCCGTGTGCACATAAAGCGTGCCTCTGCTGCCCGTGCAGCTGCGATAATTGCCGTCCAGCCACGGGTACATAGACTCGCCGCGCTCGCTTTCCAGCACCAGCGTTTCGAGCAGGTTCTCGTAGACCGTTCCGCCCGGAATGCGGTCGTAAACGCTCGCCCACAGCACCGCCTGCCGCTCGCCCTCGCGCACGCCGTATTCGATACGGTTGAGCTGCACAACGTCGCTGCCGATGGCAATGCGCTCATGCAGGTCCGCCGCACCGTCCAGCTCTTCCCACGAAATTTCGTCCACCTCCGGCAGCACGCGCTCGCGGAGGCTCTCATACACGCCGCCGAGCATCGGCAGCAGGAAAAACGCCTGCACGCAGGCGGCGACCGTCACTGCGATGGCAATGCGCTGCACGATGACGAGCCAGAAATGGCGGTAGCAGTCGCGCAGGGCTTTTCCCGTCTCCTCGGGGTCTCCCATCATCTCTACGGCGCGCGCGGCGGCGGCCTCTTCGTCGTAGCCGTGCCCGACCAGCGCTTCGGCGTGGTCTTCGATGTGACCGGCGAGCTCGTTTCTCAGATCGTCCGCCTCGTCGGTCGTCAGCCGCCCGATCTGCGCGAGCACGCGGTCGCAGTATTCGTTCCTGTTCATCGCTCTCCCCCTGTTACGCAAAGTGCAGCACGGCGTTCACCGCGCCGGAATACTCCTGCCAGGCCTTCTCCTCCTCCGCGAACGCGGCACGGCCGGCGCGCGTCAGGTGGTAATACTTGCGCATCCGGCCGGTGGGCGCAGCCTTTTCATAGGCCTCGACATACCCCGCGCGCTCCATCCCGTGCAGCACGGGGTAGAGCGTGCCCTCCTTCATCTCGAAGACGTTGCTCGAGCGGCGCGCCAGCTCTAAAATGATCTGGTAGCCGTACATATCCTCTGCCGACAGGAGCTTGAGCAGCAGGAGCTGCGTGTGGTCAATGCTCTTTTTCTTCATGTTGCACCTCCGATGATACATAGAGTTTCTATGCTTTCAGTATACATAGATATTCGAGGTGTGTCAAGAGGGAAAATAATTGTAAACAACTGTTCACATTCTTAACAGATACTGAACTTTACCTGTTGCCATTCTGCGTCTTATAATTATAATAGTATTTTCCAGTCAGGCGGGGCTCTTTGCCGCCTGATCGCAATGACATCGAAAAGAGAGGTTCCCATGAAAACATATCAGGCAGGGATCGACGTAGGCTCTACCACGGTCAAGCTCGTCGTTCTCGATGAAAACGGAAAGATGCTCTTCGGGCAGTATCAGCGTCATCTTTCCCACACACAGCGCGCGCTGTCCGACCTTTTACGGCAGGCGCGCGAGGCGCTTGGCGAGTGTGCACTTTCGCTGCGCGCCACGGGCTCGGGCGCGATCAATCTTGCCAAGGCGCTCGGCATCCCCTTTGTGCAGGAGGTCGTCGCCGTCGCGCAGGCGCTCCAGCGCGTCGCGCCGCAGGTGGATGTTGCCATCGAGCTTGGCGGCGAGGATGCCAAGATCATCTACTTCAAAGGCGGGCTGGAAGAGCGAATGAACGGCGTCTGCGCCGGCGGCACCGGCTCATTCATCGACCAGATGGCCGCTCTTTTGCAGACCGACGCCTCGGGCCTTGACCGCGAGGCCGCGCACTACCAGCAGATCTACCCCATCGCCGCGCGCTGCGGCGTGTTCGCCAAGACGGACATCCAGCCCCTCATCAACGAGGGCGCGACGAAGGCGGACCTTGCCGCCTCGATCTTTCAGGCGGTCGTCAACCAGACGATCTCCGGCCTTGCCTGCGGCAAGCCCATCCGCGGCCACGTCGCGTTTCTGGGCGGGCCGCTGCACTTTTTGCCTCAGCTCAAGGCCGCCTTCATCCGCACGCTGAAGCTGACGGACGAGACGACCATCGACCCCGAAAATTCCCATCTTTTCGCCGCCATGGGCGCGGCCATCGACGAGACGAGCGCCGCGGCGCAGCCCCTCGGCGCGCTCATCGACAGGCTCGACAGCGGCGTGCAGATGGACTTTGAATTAAAGCGCCTCCCGGCGCTCTTTGCCGACGAAGCCGACCTCGAGGCCTTCCGCACCCGTCACCACACGGCGGTCGTGCCGCGCGGCGAGCTTGCCGCCTATGAGGGCGACTGCTTCCTCGGCTTCGACGCGGGCTCGACCACGACGAAGCTCGCGCTCGTGGGCGAAAAGGGCGAGCTGCTGTACTCGTTCTACGCGAACAATCAGGGCAATCCCATCCAGACCGCTATGCAGGCCGTCCGCACGCTGCGCGAGCATCTGCCCGCGGGCGCGCGCATCGCGCGCTCCTGCTCCACGGGCTACGGCGAGGCGCTGCTCAAATCCGCCTTCTCGCTCGACGAGGGCGAGGTCGAGACCATCGCCCACTGCACCGCCGCCTCGTTTTTCGACCCGCAGGTCGACTGCGTGCTCGATATCGGCGGGCAGGACATGAAGTGCATCAAGCTCAAGGACGGCGCGGTGGACACGGTGCTTTTGAACGAGGCCTGCTCGTCCGGCTGCGGCTCGTTCCTTGAAAACTTTGCCAACTCCCTCGGCATGACGGCGCAGGAGTTCGCGCACGAGGCGCTCTTTGCCAAGGCTCCCGTGGACCTCGGCACGCGCTGCACGGTGTTTATGAACTCCAATGTCAAGCAGGCGCAGAAGGAGGGCGCGGGTGTGTCCGATATCTCGGCCGGGCTTGCCTACTCCGTCATCAAAAACGCACTCTACAAGGTCATCAAGCTCTCCGACGCGAGTGAGCTTGGCACGCACGTCGTCGTGCAGGGCGGCACGTTCTTCAACGAGGCCGTGCTGCGCGCATTCGAGCGCATCTCCGGCGCGCAGGTCACCTGCCCCGACATTGCGGGCATCATGGGCGCGTTCGGCGCGGCGCTGCTCGCGCGCGACCGCTACCACGGGCAGGAGAGCACGATGCTGCCGCTCGAGGAGATCGAGCAGCTCACCTACAAGACCTCGACCGCGCGCTGCCAGGGCTGCCAGAATCACTGTATGCTCACCGTCAGCGTCTTCCCCGGCGGGCGGCGGCACATCAGCGGCAACCGCTGTGAAAAGGCCCTGCGCAGCGAGAACGCCGCCAAGCCCGGCGAAAACATCTTCGCCTACAAGCGCGAGCGGATGTTCGCCTATCCCCCGCTGGAGCCGGAAAACGCGCCGCGCGGCGAGCTCGGCATCCCGCGCGTGCTGAATATGTACGAAAACTACCCCTATTGGGCCACGTTTTTCCGCAATTTAGGCTTCCGCGTCATCCTCTCCCCGTTCTCCACGCGCGCGATCTACGAGCTGGGTATGGAGAGCATCCCGTCGGAATCCGAGTGCTACCCGGCAAAGCTCGCCCACGGCCACGCCCAGTGGCTCATCGACCACGGCGTGAAGACCATCTTCCACCCCTGCGTGTTCTACGAGCATCAGGAGGTGCCGGGCGCACAGAATCACTTCAACTGCCCCATCGTCGTCTCGTATCCGGAGAATATCAAAAATAACGTCGAAGCCGTGACCGACGGCTCCGTGCGCTACCTGCACCCCTTCCTCGCCTTCACGAGCGAAAAGGTCGCGGCCGACCGCCTTGCACAGTTCTGCAAAGAGGTCTGGAACATCCCCGAAAAGGAGACGCGCCGCGCCGCGCACCTCGCGTGGGAGGAGCAGCAGAAAGCGAAGGCCGACGTCCGCGCCGCGGGCGCGAAGGCGCTCGCCGCGATGGAGAAAAGCGGCGGCAGCGGCATCGTCCTTGCAGGCCGCCCCTATCACGTTGACCCCGAGATCAACCACGGCATCCCCGAGCTCATCGCGGCCTACGGCCTCACGGTGCTGACCGAGGACTGCCTGCCCGTCGACTTTACCCCCCAGCGCCCCGTGCGCGTGAACGACCAGTGGGTCTACCACTCCCGCCTCTACACCGCGGCGGAATTCGTCTGCGGGCGCGACGATCTGGAGCTCATCCAGCTCAACTCGTTCGGCTGCGGCCTCGACGCCGTCACAACCGACGAGGTCTGCGAGCTTCTGGAGCAGGGCGGCAAGCTCTACACCTGCCTCAAGATCGATGAGGTCAACAACCTCGGCGCGGTGCGCATCCGCATCCGCTCGCTGCTCGCCGCCGTCGCCATGCGGCGCGAGCGCGGCATCCACTCGACCTCGCACGTCAAGCCCTACGAGCGCGTCTACTACACCAAGGAGATGCAGCGCGAGCGCTACACCATCCTCGCCCCCCAGATGAGCCCCATCCACTTCGACCTGCTTGAGCCCATCTTCCGTCACCACGGCTGCAACTTCGAGGTGCTGCAAAACGACGACCGCAACGCCATCGACGCGGGGCTCAAATACGTCAACAACGACGCCTGCTATCCCTCGATCACGGCGGTCGGGCAGCTGATGGAGGCCGTGACCTCCGGCCGGTACGACACCGACCATCTGGCCCTCATCATGTCGCAGACCGGCGGCTGCTGCCGCGCGAGCAACTACATTGCCTTCATCCGCCGCGCGCTGAAAAAGGCGGGGCTTGAGCACATCCCCGTCATCTCGCTCAACGCCAACGGCATGGAGACGAACGAGGGCTTCCGCATCTCGCCCGCCCTGCTGCTGGACGCCGCGCACGGCGTTGTGCTGGGCGACCTTTTGATGCGCTGCCTGTACCGCGTGCGCCCCTACGAGCTCACAAAGGGCAGCGCCAACGCGCTGCACCGCAAGTGGCGCGATATCTGCATCGACTCGCTCACGAGCGCGCACCCCAAGTACAGCTACGCCCGGCTCTGCCGCGGCATCGTCGCGGATTTCGACGCCTTTCCCATCGACGAGACGCTCAAAAAGCCGCGCGTCGGCGTCGTCGGCGAGATCCTCGTCAAGTATATGCCGCTTGCGAACAACCACGTGGTCGACCTGCTCGAGCGCGAGGGCGCGGAGGCGGTCGTGCCGGACCTTCTCGACTTTTTCGCCGCGACGATCTACGAGCAGGACTTCAAGCGCACGCACTTCGGCAAGGGGCGGACGGCCTCGATGGTCGCAAAGCTCGGCGTGCCCGCGCTCCAGCGGATGCGCCGCCCCGCGATCGAGGCACTGAAGGCCAGCAGGCGCTTTGCGCCCCCCATGGCCATCGACCATGTGGCCGAGCTTGCCAAGCCGTTCCTCTCGATCGGCAACCAGTACGGCGAGGGCTGGTTCCTCGCCGGCGAGATGGCGGAACTCATCACCTCCGGCACGCCGAACATCGTGTGCATCCAGCCGTTCGCCTGCCTGCCGAATCACGTGGTCGGCAAGGGCGTTATCAAGGCGCTGCGCGCGGCCTATCCCGGCGCGAACATCGTCGCTGTGGACTATGACCCCGGCGCGAGCGAGGTCAACCAGCTCAACCGCATCAAGCTGATGCTCACCGCAGCGCAGCGCGCGCTGCACGCGGAGGAAGCGAAGAACGAAAAAACCGCCCCCGCCCCCACCGAAGCGGCGGAGAAGCGCGAGCCTGCCGCCGTTTGATGGCAAAATTGCAAAAATAGGCTTGCTTTTCCGCACCTTCTATGGTACTATGAGTACCTGTGAATATAGCGTGATCGTCACGTTCAACAATTTGGAGGTTTTCAACATGACTTTATTCGTTACGATTCTTCAGCTTCTCTGCGGTCTCATCGTTATCGGCATCGTCCTGTTCCAGAGCGGCAAGTCCGCCGGTCTGAGCGGCGCGATCGGCGGCGTGGCCGATTCCTTCATGGCCAAGAACAAGGCCAAGAGCACGGATGCCCGTCTTGCGCGCGCGACCAAGTGGGTCGGCGCCGCGTTCATCATCCTGACGCTCGTGCTGAATATGCTGTAAGCGAACGATCTCTTTCCAAAAAAGCGCCGAAGCCATGCTTCGGCGCTTTTCATTTCTCCCGCAGGGCCGCCCGCTCCGCCCGGAGCAGCGGCAGGAAGGCGCTGCGCTCCCAGCCCTCTTCCCAGCAGCGAAGGACACTCTCCCCGCTCTTTGCTTCAAACGCCAGAATGACCGCATTCTCCGTCTGCGCACTCACGGAGTAAGTAAGCGTGACCGCCGTCATCTGCCATGGGGCGGAGCGCGCCATCGCCTCGCGGCAGGAGGCTGCGGCCTCCGGCAGCAGCTTTTGCTCGCAGCGGGCAAAAAATGCGGCGGCGAGCGATCGATAGTAGCGGTCGAAGCGCTGTTCCCGCCGGCTCCTGCCGCCCGTCTGCGGCAGCGTCAGGCGGGCGGTGAGGACGGTGATGCCTTCCCACTGCCAGCTTTTTTCTTCGGTGAGGTCCTTCCCCGGCGTCAAGCGCGGCTGCTCCTTCATGCGCGGCCCCCCATTTCTCGTTTGGGGCAGTCTATGCCGCCGCGCTGCGTGCGGTGCATCGCAAGAAAATGCGGGCGCGGCACTTTACTAATCCCGCGCGCTCTGCTAAACTATACGGGATATCCGAGAAAGGGGGCGACCGCCATGGACAGCTATGAGGCGCTCGCCGCGTCCTACGACGAGCTGACCGAGGACGTGGACTACGAAAGGCGGGCAGACTTTGTCGAAAGGCTCTTCCTGCGCGCCAAACGTCCCGTAAAGTCGCTGCTCGACCTCGCCTGCGGCACGGGCACGATGACCGCGCTCTTCGCCCGCCGCGGCTATGCGGTCACAGGCGTGGACTATTCGCCCGAGATGCTCGCGCAGGCGCAGCAAAAGCTCGCCGCGTTCGATCCGCCGCCGCTGCTTTTGTGCCAGTCGATGCCGCAGCTGCGGCTGCTGGGAACGGTCGACGCCGCGATCTGCTGCCTCGACAGCATCAACTATTTGACCAAGCCGCGCGACGTGCAGCGCACGTTCGCCCGCCTGCACGACGCCATCGTCCCCGGTGGCTCGCTCGTTTTCGACGTGCACGCCGTTTCCAAGATGGAAAAGCTCGATGGCGAGGTGCTGCTCGACGAGCGCGAGGACGTCTTCTGCCTCTGGCGCACGCGCTACCGCAAAAGCGCCAAAACGCTCGATTACGAGGTCGATCTCTTCCGCCTCCGCGCAGACGGCGCGTGGGAGCGGGACTTTGAAGAGCACCACCAGCGCTCCTACACGGTCGAAGAGCTGACCGCATGGCTCGAAGAGGCCGGATTTACCGCCATCCGCACGCACGGCGAACTCAGGCTGCGCCCCGCGAACGAGCGCGACGGCCGCATTTATTTCAGCTGTATCAGAAAGTGAGGAACCATTTTATGGAAGCATACAAGGACTGTCTGGTCCGCGCCATCTCGAAGGATGGCCTCGTCAACGCCGTCGCGGTCTACACGCGCGGCCTCACGGAGCGCGCCCGCCAGATCCACCACACCTCCCCCGTCGCGACCGCCGCGCTCGGCCGCGCGCTCGCGGCCTGCTCGATGATGGGCAACGCGCTTAAGGATAACGGCGCGAGCGTCACCATGCAGATCAAGGGCGACGGTCCGCTCGGCACGATCTTGACCGTTTCGGACGCCGAGGGCAACGTGCGCGGCTACGTGCAGAATCCCGCCGTCGATCTCGCCCTGCGCGAGGACGGCAAGCTGGACGTCGGCACCGCCGTCGGTCACAGCGGCACGCTGACGGTCATCAAGGACCTCAATATGCGCGAGCCGTACGTCGGCACGGTCGACCTGCTCGGCGGCGAGATCGCCGAGGACGTGGCCGCCTACTATGTCGAATCCGAGCAGGTGCCCTCGGCCTGCGGCCTCGGCGTGCTCATCGACCGCGACCGCAGCGTGCTCACTGCGGGCGGCTATCTCATCCAGCTTCTCCCCGGCGCGGGCGAGGACGTGATCACCAAGGTCGAGGGCGGCATCTACGCAGCGCCGAGCGTGACGAACATCCTCAAGGAAAATCCCGACCCCGCCGCCATGCTCAAAACGGTGCTTTCCGACTTTGACATGGAGATCCTCTCCGTCGACCCGATCGAATACCGCTGCTACTGCTCGCGCGAGCGCACGGAACGCGCGCTGCTCTCGCTCGGCTCGAAGGAGCTGGAGCAGATTGTTGAGGAACAGGGCGGCGCGGAGCTCTCCTGCCAGTTCTGCGACAAGCTTCAAACCTTTACAGCCGAAGAGCTGCAAGCCATGATTGCCGAGTTGAAGAAAAACGGCAAGTAAGGGAATCAGCTTTTCCAAAAAAAATCAAAAAAATCAAAAAATATAGTTGACACGGAGGGGGTTCTTCTGTATAATAACCCTTGTCGTTCGCCGAAGCGATTTCGAGTGGGGAGCATAGCTCAGCTGGGAGAGCACCTGCCTTACAAGCAGGGGGTCACAGGTTCGAGCCCTGTTGTTCCCACCAATCATTCGGCCAGGTAGTTCAGCTGGTTAGAACGCCGGCCTGTCACGCCGGAGGTCGAGGGTTCGAACCCCTTCCTGGTCGCCATACGTCAGGCTGCAATAGCGGCTTGATATGCCTCGGTAGCTCAGTTGGTAGAGCAGCGGACTGAAAATCCGCGTGTCGCCAGTTCGATTCTGGCCTGAGGCACCATTTGCGGGCGTAGCTCATCTGGTAGAGCGCCACCTTGCCAAGGTGGAGGTAGCGAGTTCGAGCCTCGTCGCCCGCTCCACAAATGAAAAAGGAGCAAGAATTTTTGCTCCTTTTTCCACATGGTGACATAGCCAAGTGGTAAGGCAAGGGTCTGCAAAACCCTCATTCCCCAGTTCAAATCTGGGTGTCACCTCCAGAAGGAATCCCTGTAATCTCAATGGTTACAGGGATTTTTTTATCCTTCTTTCGGCGAAAAACTCTTATTTTTACCCTTATTGACTTTTTATCCTGAAATGCGCTGAATCAGAGCGTCCATGCGGTCAGCACTTTCCTGCTTCATCATGTCCGTTGCATGGGCATATACATCCAGTGTAAATGCTGCCGTAGCATGCCCAAGATTTTCCTGAACCGTCTTGATGTCATCACCAGAATGCAGCGACAACGTCGCAAAGGTATGTCGAAGATCGTGAAACCTCGCATCAGGCCGTCCGATTGCTGCAGCCGCTTTCTTGAACGCACGATAGACGGTAGACTTCTTCAACGGTTGGCCAAGCTCATTGGTGAACACTAAGTTTAACTTGTTGTCCCAATCAGCCCCCGCCATAAGCTGTGCCTCCGTCTGCACCACCTTGCGATGACGCAGAGCGTTCATAACCTTGGATGCAACCGTGATTTTTCGTTTCTTTCCGTTCTTGGTCTCTTCCAGAATGTAAGAGTCAACACCAACTTCCTGATGGAGCTGAAGCTGCTGACGAACCAGAATTTTGTTCTGCTGAAAGTCAATGCAATCCCAGGTAAGGCCCATTACTTCACCCTCTCGGGTACCGCTGAATATCGCCGTGATAAACAGGTCTTCGAAGCGATGTCCCTCGATCTCCTTGAGGAACGCCGCAACTTCCTCTTCTGTAAACGGCTTTATTTCCGGTTTGATGCGTCGAGGTAATGTGCAGGAATCTGCGGGGTTCGAACGAATATATCCGTTCAAAACCGCTTGCTTCAAAGCCTTGCGCAGCACACCATGAATACCGCGTACCGTTTTAGGCGAAAGCGGCTTTTTTTCGATCTTCCCTTGTACCAAATCGTTGTAAAAGGTTTGAATCGTATGCGCATTCAGTGTCTCCAGAGAGATTGCTCCCATAGCTGGTTTAATGTGCAGTTGAATGTCGCTTTTGTAGATATTCTTGGAGCGCTCCCTGCAGTTAATGGTATAGGTCTCAGCCCAGATATCCAGCCACTGGCCAACCGTGAGCTTGCAGGGTTCTTGATAGGTTCCCCTACTAAGATCAACTTCCATTTCCTGCATTTTCTCGCGGACTTCTTTTTGCGTTTTTCCGGTTACCGTCCGCTGTTTCTGTTTCCCCGTTCCTGGGTCAAAGCCAACAGTTACACGACCTTCCCAGTACTTGATCTGCTTTCCATTCTTTGTCTTCCGGGTACGTTCCCGGATGCTGCCGGTGCCGTTGGCACCGCGCTTTGCTGCACTACGCGGCATGATGCCCTCCTTTCCGCCGCCGCGCAGGGTGTACCATGGTTAATGGTACACCCTGTGTGCGACTATGCGTAGTGGAGCAGCGCTCACATGGTAGGGTCAGCCTCGTCAGCCTCCAAATACTCGAGGAGAGCCGACTTGGTGCAGCGCAACTGATTGCCCACGCGGATCGTGCGGAGCTTGCCGCTGCGGCAGAGCTGATAGGCCGTGTTGCGCCCGATGCGGAGGACATCCTGCACGTCGGCAACGGTTAGAATGGCCGGAAGCTCAGCCAAGGTGTGATATTGATTTTTAGTGTACATTATATTAACCCATAAGGTTGCGCCCGCGGTGCCATCCACACCGCAGGCAAAGAAGGCACGGGCATATTTAACGGCGTCTCTGGCGCCGCCGTAATACCATTACGGAAGGCTATATGTTAAACGAGCATTGGATACAGCCACGGTGCTCGGATGCCGCCATCTCGTCGTAATACTGACGCATGGTATTGGCTGATTATTCGCCGGCCCGGACGGCCCACAAAGCGACCCGTCCGGGCACTGCTCCATCTCAATACGTATAGAGATAATGGCGCAGCACGACCTCAACACGGTTGTGCCCCAGCGCACCGGACACTGCCGACAGCAGGTCCGTATCATGTCCCTGTGTCACAGGTCCACGCCGCTTGTCCACGCCCTTTGGATGTGCGTATGCACTCAGTGGATATGCTCCACCAAACGGTGCAATTCCTGCTGCGCGCTCTGCCTCGAGCTGATGCAGCAGAAGCCCTGCATACTCAGCGCGGTAGCGATGGTTCGGGATGTGTCGGTCGTACCGCGCGAACACGACCATGTCCTCACCGCGCTCACGCGCCGCCTTGTCCACGATAAGGGTAACTTGCTCGCGCAGTGCCGTTAATACCGGCGCTACGCGATGCTTACCGCCCTTTTCGGTCACGTGCACCCCAATAACAGAGCCGCGCTCATCGCGCACGCAGTCACATGGACGTACTCGTGTGATGCTCATCCTACGCACGCCGGTGGCGCGCGCAAATGTAATGTGGTCCTGATAGGCGTCGTAATTGCGGTTGCCCTTCGGCGTAGTCGCAGTACGACAACGCTTGATATCGGCCTTGTGACGCTGGGGTAAGCCCAACCGCAATGGGCTTACCTCAAGGCCCAGCGCCTTGTTGATTGCGCTTGCTTTTTTTGCGATCGTCCACGCACTTTGCTGGCTCTCTGCACACTGACGCAGATAGCCCTCAGCTAAGGCCTCGGTGATCGCGCTGATACGCTTAGCTCCATGCTCCGCGCAGAACAGCGCGAACGCAGGCATCTCCTGTAAATAAGCGCGCAATGTACCCACGCTGTAGATACCCGGAGCCTTAGCAGGATTATATCCTGCCAAAGTTCCATGCATGGTCAGATACTCATCACGCGCCGCAGCCTTAGCCTCATGACGAGACTCACCGAGACGCGCTTTAGCGTACAGCGCATGCTCCAGCGACTTGCAGATGCGGATCGCTGATTTATTTACCAGTTGCATTTGATCACTCCTGATGTTATTTTGTCCCCTTAGGTAGTCCGGAGGGGAATAACCAGGCGCGCATTACAGCGCGCCCGGTTTATTCTCCTCCTGACAGGATGGGACATAACGTATAAACTGTACCTGACTGCCGCCCACTGGCGGCGGAGTGTTTAGATGACGCTACTCTCAGGGGGGACAACTCACCCCGCAGCTTGGTTCCTGGCCCAGTCTTATGTATCTGCGGCTACGGACTGGTACGTAGTCACATGTCTGCACCTCTCACGGTCTGAACAGGACGGCATGCGCCATCCTGCACTGGAAAAGGTGTCCCCAGTCACTCGTGGGGATGCGGGCCGTCAAAAGCCACGCACGATATAACGGCATCAAACCGCACTATGTGCAGTTTTAGCAGTAATAACATGCGTACCGCTTGCCGGTCGGCACCTTGCAAGCAGCTATACGGCCTGCCATGATATGGGGCGGATGGTACCCTTATATCATGGCGATCAAAGTCACCTCTATTGCGTTGTTACAAAGGATACCGCATCCGCGCCTGTAGCACGGGTGTGTACCGCTTTGTACGCGTCAATGCCAGCGGACAAATGAGCCCGCAACGGCACTGACAACAACGATGTCCAAGTCTCTTTCAGTTAAAATCGCCCTCACTTATCGCACTGAGACGTGCAAAAAGCGCGCAGGAGCGATGCAATCCTCCTTCGCGCTTTTTCCATCATCGATGCATAAATGAATGCAAAAAAGCCACTACACCCTCGCGGGTATAATGGCTCTTGATGACATATATGGTGTAATGTTGACTGGCCTCGTGACGAGGTCTGAATGATGACGTTCCGCTGATGCGGCATGACGATGACTTTAATACATGACTATACTATCGCGTGGCTGTCAATTTGTCAACAGCATTTTTTTCTTTTTACTTTTTCTGCTTGTGCTGTTTTTGCGCGCCACCGTTTGCAACGGCGTGTGAGTCGTGGTAAAATATGACCATAAACAAAATAACACGGCAGCGGCAGAGTGTTACCAGCACTCTACCGCCGACACAGGTGCTCCACCACCTATACCACGGGATTATTCCCGCACCGCAGGGCTTAGTATACCCTTTTTGCCTCCCCTGCGCAAGAGTTTTCGACGACGTATAGGCTCATGATGACCTGTACGTCGTTATTTTGTTTCCACACTAAAATTGAAAGGAAGCAAAAACAACATGAAAAACTCTACCGCTATCTGCCCCGCACCCGTACACCGCATGGAGATCTGGCTTGCCAAGCTGCCCGAAGTCCCCGGCCATGTGCAGCACGGCCGCCGTCCTGTCATTGTCGTCTCGAGTGACTCCAACAACGCTAAAAGCTCCGTTATCACCGTAGTCCCGCTGACGTCCAACCGTGTTGCGCCCACGCAGCAGACGCACGTCTGTCTGCGCGGCTACGGCCTCACCGTCGTGAGCATTGCTAAATGCGAGCAGGTGATGGCACTTGACAAGTGCTGTCTCGTCCGCCGTGTGGGCGAGGTCAGCGGTTGGTACGACCGCCTCGCCATCCAGCATGCGCTGGCTCTGCAGCTCGGTATCGAGATGCAGGTCAACCTTGCGGCGTAAGGAGGGGGTGACGATCATTATGGCGAATACTCTGACTTTGAACGAGAAGCTAGAGATCAAGAAAAATGCGCAGTATATCCTTACTGCAATGAGCGATATCGGCAAGAACGGAGATGCCTATTGCACGGATGAGCGACTGCTCCGCGTTTGCAAGGGGGCCAAGCCGAAGCTCACCGTGGCGCAGTACCGCACCGATAAGGTGCTCTTGATGCAGGCGGGGTACCTGCATCAAGAGGGTCAGCACTTATATGCGCAGCGCACGTGGGAATACGAGGTGGCGGCCTCGGAATGCCTTGCCGGCATTTTCGTCGCTCCGCCGCTGTCACTCATCAGTATCCCGGACGAGCTGTGCGCCGGAGGCGTCCGCCTCAGCGCACAGCAGCGCGAGGCCGTTATCCTGGCGCTGAACAGCCGTCTCTCTGTCATTCTCGGCGGAGCAGGCAGCGGAAAAACAACGCTGATTGAGGCGCTGGTAAAATGCTGCTATGAGAGTGATGCTCTTTCCGGTCAAACCGTAGTCGCTGCGCCGACCGGCAAGGCCGCGCGCAACCTCAAGGAGCGCACCGGCCTTGGAGCGCGGACTGTCCACAGCGCCCTCGGCAAGGCACCGGACGATGACTTCCTCGACCCGGTGGTCTGGGGCTATACCGATCTGGTCGTGATCGACGAGGCCTCCATGATGTCGCTGGAAATGCTCGCAGGCATACTCAGCCATGTGCAGTCGGAGTGCCGTGTTGTCCTGTTAGGCGACCCGCAGCAGCTTTTGTCTGTCGGTGCTGGAAATGTCCTGCCCGACCTCCTGACGCTGGGCGTGCCCTCAATCCGGCTGGAACAGCAGTATCGTCAGAGTGAGGATGCTGCGGCGCTGCGTCACAATGTCGTGCATTTTCCGCAGTTGTACATGGCGCGTGAGCTCCGTTGGGACGACAGCTTCCGCCTGCTCCCCACCAACGACAATGACATTGCCGGCATTGTTTGCAAGGAAGCCACGCAGCGCTATGCCGCCGGCGAGAGCGTGCAGGTTTTATCCCCGACGAACACCAAAACAGGCTTTTCCGTCACGGCGCTCAACACCAGACTCCAGAATATGCTCAACCCACCGCTGAAGGGGAAGCCGACATGGGAGGGCTTCCGCGATGGCGACAGGGTCATCGTCACCAAAAATAACAGCTATTATCACGTATGCAACGGCGATGTTGGTACACTGCATATCAGGGGGCAAGAGCCGAACCGCAGTGCTGTTCTGGAGCTTAATGGGCAGCGGGTGTGCTGGCCGATCGACTATGTCGAAGGGTTTGACGGACTTGAGGATATGGTCCCGCCGGAGATCTCGCTCGCGTACGCACTGACCGTGCACAAGTCTCAGGGCAGCCAGTACGACACCATTATTCTGCCGGTCAGCACGGCGACGGCAAAGATGCTGTACCGCAACCTGCTGTATACCGCGATCTCGAGAGCGAGAAGGGAAGTCATTCTGATCGGCAGCCAGGAAGCCGTGAACATCGCCATGCAGTGTGTTCCGGTCCCGCGTAAAACCAAGCTCGTCTCCAGGACAAACATGCTGCGCTATAAGCGCAGCGCGTGAGGTGGCGGCATGAAGAAAGAGCTTCCGCGCTATCCGGTCATTGACATTGCTGAAACCGGAAGGAATATCCGCCGACTGCGGCTTGAAAAGAGCTACACCGTGGAGGAGATGCAGACTTATCTGGGCCTTGGGTGCCCGCAGGGCATCTACCACTGGCAGGCGGGCCGCAGTCTGCCGAGCATCGACAACCTCTACGCCATTTCGCGGCTATGGGGCGTGAGCATGAACGACATTCTCGCAGAGAAGAAAAGCGCATAACCAAGGACTGTAAAACTCAGTAATAGGAAAGGCAGGAGCATCTCGCTCCTGCCTTTCTTGGTTATAGAGGTTGCATTTGAATATTCGGCGTGATATCATAACGGTGCGACGCAAGTTCATATTTTTTCCCAAGAAAGTGTACGTTTTTACATTGGTAAAAATGTGCGCTCTATTCAGCATACTTTCTTGGGAAAGTGCGTTGGGACTTGCGTCGCGGCAGTCAGAGCTGCGCATTTTTCGGTACGCGGCCGTGGCCGCGTACTTTTTTATCTGTGCAAAGGAAGAAGGAGAAAATCAATGAAACGAATACTTACCCTCGTTACCGCATTTTCCCTCATTTTTACACTGGTTGTCCCCGCATTCGCCTATGGTACTTATGAGCAAATCAAGGAAAAGCCAGATCAGCCAATTACCAGTTCCGGTGAATTTGGCGTCCGCGTCAACGGCTACCTCGTCGAGTTCCCGGACGAAAAGCCCTTTGTCAACTCCGACAACCGTACGATGATTCCCGTTCGTTTCGTCACCGAGGCTCTCGGCGCGAAGGTCTCCTGGAGCAGCAAGCAGAACGCCGCTATCATCGAGAAGGACGGTGTCAAAATCGTTCTCCCTGTTGGCAGAAACGAGATGACCGTCACCCGTGATGGCAAGGAGAGCACCAAGGAGCTCGACACGAGCACCGTTCTGCAGAATGGCCGCACCTTCGTTCCCATCCGCGCTGTTGCGGAGGAGCTCGGCGCGTGGGTGAGCTTCTCTTCGGCCTACAACACCGTTGAGATTTACAACGATGTCCTGAGCCCGTCTGAAATCGACCAGCTCCACAGTCTTTCCGTCCATAGCTACTGGCAGAAGAACGTCATGGACTCCAAGAAGGCCATGCTGACCAGCAGCAGCAAGTACGAGGACCTCAGCGAGTACGCACTGCGTAACAACCGCTCTGTCTACGATTACGAGCTTAAGACGCCTAACGGCTTATACTTCAATACCAAAACTGGTACACACGAAGACAAGCTGAACTTCATGTATAAGGCTATTATCGAGGGAATGGAGCAGGACTATACCCGTACGAAGTACGGTATTACCGCTACGTTCCGTACGGATGAGTCTTGCTTGTTTACCAACCCTGCTGGCGATTCGACATGGCTCAACTACGGTTATCTGACCATTAACGTCGGTCCGAATGCCGATGTCGCAAGCTACGCAAGCATGAAGAAAACTCCGGGGTGCGACCTTTCCAGCCTGCAGCCCGGCAAGAGCTACACCTTCCTGATTGAATCGAGCTGGGAAATCCTTATGGGAAAAACATATGGACTCTCGCGCTTGAGTGTTGTCAACCGCACCAACGGCCTTGAGCAGCGCTGGAGCTAATACAGATTTATGATAAAAAGGAGAAGACAATGAAACGACTTATTACGATTATTACCGCATTTTCTCTCGTGCTTGCATTAACCGTCTCCGTATTTGCCTATGGTACTTACGAGCAAATCAAGGAAAAGCCAGATCAGCCAATTACCAGTTCCAGTGAATTTGGCGTCCGCGTCAACGGCTACCTCGTCGAGTTCCCGGATGAGAAACCTTTTGTCAACTCTGACAACCGTACGATGATTCCCGTCCGTTTCGTCACCGAGGCCCTCGGCGCGAAGGTCTCCTGGAGCAGCAAGCAGAACGCCGCTGTCATCGAGAAGGACGGTGTCAAAATCGTTCTCCCGGTCGGCAGAAATGAGATGACCGTCACCCGCGACGGCAAGGAGAGCACCAAGGAGCTCGATACGAGCACCGTTCTACAGAATGGCCGCACCTTTGTCCCCATCCGCGCTGTTGCGGAGGAACTCGGTGCGTGGGTCAGCTTCTCCTCGGCTTACAACACCGTTGAGATTTACAACGATGTTCTGAGCCCGTCCGAAATCGACCAGCTTCACAGCCTTTCTGTTCGTGACTATTGGCAGCAGCACGCCATGGACTCCAAGAAAGCCATGCTGACCAGCAGCAGCAAGTACGAGGATATGAGCGAGTACGTCCTGCGCAATACCCGCGCCGTTTACGACTACGAACTCAAAACCCCCAACGGCCTGTACTTCAACACCAAGACCGGCACCCTGGAAGATAAGATGAACTTCATGGCCAAGGCCATCTGTGAATCCATGGCGCGCTCCTACTCCATGGAGAAGTATTATGGCATTACTGCTACTTTCCGCACGGATGTGTCTTGCATCTTCACGAATCCTGTTGGTGATTCGACGTATCTTAACTACGGCTATCTGACCATCAATGTTCCCAAGGACGCTGATGTCGCCGGTTATGCCAGCCTGCTGAAGACTTCCGGCTGCGACCTTTCCAGCCTGCAGCCCGGTAAGAGCTACACCTTCCTGATTGAATCGAGCTGGGAAATCCTTATGGGCAAAGATTACGGTCTCTCTCGCGTCGCTGTCTACAACCGTACCAACGGTGTTGACGAACGCTGGGCCTAATCACAGGGTTCCGACCCCAGAGATTTGAACAAGAGAAAGATGGAGAGAGCATAACGCTCTCTCCATCTTTGGGATATTACTGTCAGCGGGGAAAGAAACCTTACTTTGTAGGTGGGGCTTGTATTCTTCCTGGCGCTGTTTTGGGTACATCCTACGCTGCGTATCCACGGCAAAAACAGGGCCGATTTGTACCCTTATTTTTACCCTTATTGTACTTAAACTTCGATAATATCCGATAACAGGTTCTAACACTGCTAAGCCGATTTTCCCTTGAAATATAAGGAAAAATTGACATCCGATAACATCATCCAACATCTTCCCCTGGGAGTTCAAATCTGGGTGTCACCTCCATATTAACGAAACGGTATAGATGCGTCTGGCGAAAAGTCAGGCGCATCAACCGTTTCCGGGCTTTTTCAAGCCCGGATTTCTTCTCTCAAACCATAGATGCAAATCGCTGTTTCAGGGCGTCTGCCCCGATTCGAACCGGGCGTTTTCCTGTTTCATGTAGATGCGTTCAGCCAGCGCCCTTTTTCAGCGGCGATTTTTCCGGCTGGCAGCGGTATTTTTCTCAAAAAAGAATCATAAAGATTTGGGCGTCGTTTTGTTGGTCCTGACGGACTAAGAAAGCGGCGCCCTTTTTCATTTCAAAAAAGGCGCTGGTCGCAGCGCCTGCATTTGTAGGTCGGAGCATGATCGCTCCGGCCTTATTTTTTATGCATGGGAGGAGCTATATGAGCATCAGCGCAGAAGAAAAGGTCTGTTACCTCAGAGAAGCAGCAATCGTCCTTGCCAAGGAGGGCTTCCAGTTGGACGAAGTTCACACTGACAGGCTGTGTATCCAGCTTGACGGTACGCCGCTGTGCGAGGTGACCGAGAACGGCGGCATCACCTACCGAAATGAGGACATTAATGAACTGGAACGGGTCGCCGCCAAGGACAAGGTGTATGAGATCGTCCGAACCACAGCGGAATATATGCGCCAGATGGAGACAGCGCCCGCTTTGAAAGCCGATGGTTTAGAGGACGGCTACAAGGTGCTGGCGGATTTCAATGGCACTGTGCTGGCTGGAGTTCAGAGCAAACACGGAGTTCACTTCGTCACATGGGATTGGGCCTATGGGCACACAGGCGTATGTCATGGCCACTACTTCATGGAGAACTATGCAGGAGCCAAACAGGACTTTGCTATCCGCTCTGGGCTGATTCAAAAGGAACAGCTTTTCACCCCAGAGCAGATGATCGGGATTTATCGCTGCTGTGCGGACTCTGTAGACGGAGATTTCTTCGAACTCACGGGAGAGCAGGAAAAAATGATCCGCAGTGTTCAGCAGCAGATCGAGGAGTGTGTGCCGGATTTGGACGAGCGAATCCGGCAGCAGGAAGACGCCTTGGAACAAGTCGCGCAGCAACAGACAATGTAATATCAAACGGAACGGGCCGGAGTCTTAGCAATAAGATTCCGGCCCTTTTTTCATTTCAGAGAGGAGTTCACTTATGCCGTACTATTTCATGCGAGACACGCCGCTGCAGGCGTTGGAGCAGTTGATGATGTCTCAGCCCGGTCAAAAGCCCAGAGGCGGTGGAATATACCGCAGCCCATTTCGTTACACGCCCGAAGATGTGGCGTGCGAATACTGCCAGAACTATGTCCGCAAGCATCCGTGCCGCCTATGTGAATGTACCTGCCTGGAGGAGCGGATCGAGGCAGGTGTGCTGGAGCTGAATGCGTTCATGTGGGACTGCTTCACCCCCTCTATGGGGCCGCAGTTTCGAAAAAGGATGCATCAGCAATTCAGAGAGAGGAAACCTCAATTCTTCCAATTCTTCCTGTCCGATGCCCACCGGCGAAGATGGACACATTGGCGAGAGCGCTGCTGGCGTTTGTCCGACCGGAACAAAGCGGCCCTCTTCCTGCTCACGGCATACGAGAGCCTTTGGCGCAGGATGGTCTGGAAATGCGGGAATGACGGCTTTGACTTCCAAAGCGTCCGGCTCGGAGGAATCGAGCCGGAGCTATACAGCGTCTACCAGGCGGCGAAGGCCATTGCGGTCGGCTGCTGCAATATTACACTCGCAGACCTTGCGTCTCCGGAATTGGTCACAGATGAGGCGTTCCACCTGATCACTGGCGCACTACTGATGGCCAAATACGGAGATGCTGTTTTGAATTTGGAAAAAGGAGTTGACGAAACATGATGATACAAGCGGTGCTTGGCAATCCGCATCACCCGGAATACGGCGTGGCGACCATCCCGTTCCCTATCCCTAACGACCAGTACGCGCATTGTATGGAGCTGCTGGAGGCGTTGGAGATCGGTGACGCGGTCAAGGCGGACTGCAAGGTGGAGAAGATCGACAGCTTCTACACCGTTCTCAAGCGAGTGGAAATGCTCACGGTCAATGTGGAGGAGCTGAACTACCTCGCCAAACGGCTGGACAGCTTCGACACCGGCGAGGCCGCACAGTTTCAGGCGATGGCACACAAGTTGGAGCTGTTCGAGCTGAAGGATCTCATCAACCTGACCTTCTGCTGCCAGCAAGCCACGGTCATTACAGACTTTTCCGACCTCGCCACTGTTGGCCGCGACCATTACATGAACCTGCACGGAGGCAGTGCCAAAACAGAGGAATTGGATGCGCTGGACGGCAAGGGAACCGCACGGCAGCTCATCGAAAACGGCGGCGGCACGATCACCCCCTACGGCGTGGTTTACGACAACGGCATGAAATTAGAGCAGGTCTACGATGGCCGGTTCTTCCCCTGCTATTACTATGAGCCGAATGCCATCACCGTTGCGGTGACATCCAAAGCCGAGCCGGAGGACACCAATCACATCACATGGCTGTTCCTTCCCATGGTGCAGGAGGAGATCGACCGTGCCCTCCTTCGCGGGGACATCACAGATCCCGCCGATGTCCGCCTGCGGCTGGAGGACAGCCAACTTCCCAATGAGGTGGATGTCCTGTTGGATATGGAGTACGAAAACCTCTCCGACCTCAACGAACTGGCAGAGGCAACGGATGGGTTGTCAAAAGCGGATATGGAAAAGCTGGGTGCCGTGGTTACGCTGGCAAAGCCAAAGTCCGCGGCACAGATCAAAAACCTTGCGGAAAACCTTGACCTCTTTGACCTCGCTCCCGGTGCGCATACGCCGCAGGAATACGGCAAGTACATGATCCAGCAGTCCGGCCGCTTTGAGTATGACGAAAACCTCGATGCTTTTTATGACTATGAAAAGTACGGCACGGAGCACATGAACGCGGAAGACGGGATGTTCACCGACCGAGGTTACATCGCCTATAAGGGCTATTACAGCATGGAGAAAGTGATGAACGGAAGCCAGAGCAGCCGCATGGAAATGGGAGGTTTTTCACGATGATCATTCAGGCAGAACTGAAGTGTAAGCAAACCGGGAGCGAGGCAGAACCCTGTGCCGTGGATAAGGTCATTGAGCTGCCAAGCCCGCGCTTCCGGCTGTTCAGCCGCGCACTGCTGGCTGACTACGATTTCATCGCGGAGAACAAAGACGCCATCCGACACGATGATGACGCCAGGCACTGCCTGCTCATCCTCAACGCGGAGGGAACGGACGGTTTCCTTATTGACCCGCAGGGGCACAACTACGCCCGGTACAGTGCCTTTGTCCCAAACGCACGCAGCTTGCTGACGCCGGATATGGAAATTAACCGCGGTTATCTTTCGCCGGCAGAGCCTTGGCGCAATGAAAATCGGGATGAGATGCTCCGCATGACGCTGCGTGTTGATGGAAAGCCGGACTACATCCTCGTCCTCCCCGCTGATGAGGAATACCTCGATGCTGTGAGGGCTTACCTCGATATTGATGTTTTCGCGGATGCCATGCTCTGTGATATTCGCTTCAAGGTGCCTTACATCGGCGAGCTGATCCGTGATACGGATTGCCCCGCCGTGGAGGATTACAACGATTTTGCCGAAGCATTGGAGGATATCTGGCAAAAGGACGGGATGCTTCTGACCTACGCCGCCGTGCTGGAGGCTGAGAAGCCGGATACCCTGCGCGGAGCCTGTGAACTCCTGCGAAATCTGGATAACTACCAGCGCATCACGGAGGGTGCTTACGGTTACGGTCAGCAGCGATTGCAGGAAACGCTGGGGCTGGACGATGAAGCCATCTACGAGTTGGAGGGCTACATGGATTTTGAGAAATACGGTCAGGACTGCATGGAAAACGACTGCGTGACAAAAACAGAGTTCGGCCTGCTGCGGCGCTTGGAACCGCCGTTCCCGGAGCAGCGGCAAGGACAGAGGATGATGTAAGCTAAAGCGGCTCGATCCATTTGGATCAAGCCGCTTGATAAGCAGACAAACCGGAAGTTCTCAATCTGTGAAAATATTTAATCTAATCGCTTTCACTCTGTAAGCACTCCTTTTCAAATTTCTGCTTAACGATTTCTTTTTCCTGTATTTTCTGTCCCTCGGATTTCCTCATGATAGAAATAATCCACGATTACCGGATGTCCCTGCGGGACTCTGCCATAAGGCATTTCATTATCCACAAAGGGACAATCATACTTCTTAGCCATTTCCTCAGCTTTTACTTCAAGTGCTTCAAAATAACTGCGGTTATGCTTGTTATAGATCTCATCGTAAAGCGGTACAAGATCAAGATATTTTCCGGCGATATAATCCATGATCGTCTTTTTGAAGCCGCCTCGGAGATTGAGGTTTTCGAGCCAGAACAGATCGCACTGATCCTTTACCCGCTCAAAGATGGCTTCAAAGTCCGTGATACCGGGGAATACTGGGGATACGAAACAGACAGTACGGATCCCTGCGTCATATACCTGCTTCATAGCAGCGATACGCCGCTCAATGCTCGAAGCAGAGTCCATATCGTTCTTGAAATTTTCATCCAGTGTGTTGATCGACCATGAAACGGTTACTCGTCCAAGCTTTTTCAGCAGATCAATATCCCGTACCACAAGATCAGCCTTTGTGCAAATCAGAATATCTGCGTCACTGCCGATCAGCTGCTCCAGAAGCTTTCTGGTATTCCTGAATTGCTCCTCCTGTGGATTATAGCCATCCGTCACAGAACCGATGACCACACGCTGTCCGGCATATTTCTTCGGATTTTTAATTTCCGGCCAATGCTTCACATCAAGGAAAGTGCCCCATTCCTCCGTGTGTCCGGTAAAGCGCTTCATAAAAGAAGCATAGCAATACTTGCAGGCATGTGTACAGCCCACATAGGGATTGACCGAGTACCCGCCTACCGGCAGACTGGACTTGGTCATGATGTT